>JADMIO011107675.1_pt1 | contig 104916 bp, 102 predicted proteins | sample 8958161 | NCBI WGS metagenome assembly JADMIO01 (sample SAMN16585339, study PRJNA669376) | soil metagenome | isolation source: Crop rotation soil | place: USA: Cullars Rotation, Alabama | collected 2011 | reverse complement strand
AACCTAACTGCTAATGTTCCTGTACCTGAAGCTAACCTAACTGCTAATGTTCCTGGATCTAATATTTCTCAAAATAAAAATTCTGATCTAGTTACTCTTGATATTAGTGTAAAACAAAATCCAATTTCCCCGGGGGAGGAGCAGTCAATAACCCTAACTACCTTTGATCCAATTACTGGAGCACCTCTTGATCCGCTATTCGTTCGTCTCATTATTAAGGATCCCTTAGGAAATGTCATCAAGGATTATACAGACAATGATGGAAAACTATCACCTTCCTTTGTAATCGGTGAAAATGATGTTGGAACTTTTACAATTTTAGGAACGGCACTACAGGCGGGGGTAGAAAGTACAAAGTCCTTGACTTTTCAAGTCAAATAATTTGTAATTCGCCATTATTTTGACAAATGAATGTCAACCAAACAAATACTACATTACATCTACATCATGTGGTTGACTTTCAGTGATACCTGCTGGAGTAATCTTTACAAATTCGGCATTACGTTGCATCTCTGCGATATTTTTCGCTCCACAATAACTTAATCCCGACCTTAATCCACCTACAAATTGCTTGATTAAATCAGTAACACTTCCCTTGTACGGTACCATCGCCTCAACACCCTCAGGAACATAGTCATTAGGGTCCTCTCCATCTATTACCTGTGAACCTTCTTCTCTGTATTTTCTGCCTAGGGATGCATAAAATGATGCCATACCTCGATACATTTTGAATTTCTTTCCATGTCTCACTATTGTTTTGCCTGGACTCTCATCAGTTCCTCCGAAAAGACTACCAACCATTACAGTGGACGCTCCTGCAGCCAACGCCTTTATAGCATCTCCAGATGTCCTTATTCCCCCATCTGAAATGACAGGCACATCATGTTCATTCGCTACTTTAACCCCATCTACAACGGCAGTTAATTGCGGAACTCCAGAACCTGTGATAACTCTAGTTATGCATATTGAACCAGACCCGACACCAATCTTTACTGCATCAACTCCAGCTTTGATGAGATCCTGTACACCATGGCCCGTAGCAACATTTCCGGCAATTAATTCACAAGTTGGAAATGCCTTTTTTATCATATGAACTGCATTTATTGCATTATCGCTATGACCATGTGCAATGTCTACAACAATTATATCAGTTCCTGCATTTAGTAACTGTTCAGTTCGATCTAGATAATCACCTTTTACTCCAACAGCGCCGCCAACCAATAATCTGCCTTTCTTGTCTTTTGAAGCCAAAGGATATCGTTCCATTTTCATAATGTCTTTGCTGGTGATGAGTCCCACAACATTATTTGATTGATTGATAACAGGTAGTTTCTCTATTCTGTTTTTATGCAGGATTTGTTTTGCCTCCTCAATTGAAATACCCTGTTTTGCGGTAACTAGTTCCTTCGTCATAAGATCCTTTACCTTGTTATTAGTATTATATTGAAACATGATATCTCTATTGGTAATGATACCTACCAATTTTTTTGACACATCATCCATTACCAACAAACCAGACACACCAAGCTCTTGCATCAGCTTTGACGCTTCATCTGCAGTTTTTGATGGTGATATAGTATAGGGCTGTTCGATAATGACCGACTCTGAACGTTTTACCCTTAGAATTTCATCGACTTGATCTGCAATTGTCATAAACCTATGTATAATGCCTATTCCCCCTTCTTTTGCAATTGCGATTGCCATATTTGATTCAGTTACGGTATCCATATTTGCGCTGATGAGTGGAATATTTAATGAGATATTTCTAGATAATCTTGTCCTTAAATCAGTCTGAGACCTCGATATTATAGGAGACCGTTTTGGAATAAGGAGAACGTCATCAAAAGTTAAACCTTCTTTTACTTCCAATATTTCCTTGATTTTTATATTTGTGTTGGGATTATAAGCGTTTTCTTCCGAAACGTCTTTTTGAATATACTAGGCCATGCTAAGACCAGGCGACCCGTTTTTGGTTATTCTTTGAAGCAAATCTAAGCACATTTTAGTTTCTTTTACATCATGCGTCCTTATGATGCTTGCACCGTTTAGAACACAGACAATCTGGCTAATTAAGGAAGGAATTAGACGCTCTGATTCGGTCAAATTAAACAATTTTCCAATAAACGATTTTCTTGAGACTGAGATGCAAATTGGATTTGAAATCTTTGACATGTTATTTAGACCTGATATGATGTTGAGATCCCGTTCATACCAATTATGGTGAGAAATCTTTGTAAAGAAGGGATTATTTCCTGTAGATCTAAAAAAGCCAATCAAGGGATCAATTATGATCTTGTTGTCACTAATACCATTTTCATGTGCTAAGTCAAGACTTTCTTGCAAGATCTCAGTTGTTTCTAAAATGTCTCCAGACATGTAAGTATTAGATTTTTTTCCGTAGGCACCCACAATAACTGGAAGTTTGGATAAAAAAACGATTTCCTTCATTCTCTCATCATATTTCAATCCAGTAACATCGTTAATTAGATCTACGCCCAACTCTATAGAAGCCTCAGCCACCTCTGCCCTCGGAGTATCTACAGAAATTGGAATCCTGCAGACTTCCTTCACAGCCTTAATCGAATATCGCATTCTTTCTATCTCTTTTTCTACTGAAATTGCCGTATCCAAGTATGGTGCAGTTGACATTGCCCCAATATCGATAATATCCGCACCCTCCTCTTCGATCTCTCGAGCCCTCTCAGAAATTATTTTTTTGCCGATGGAAATTGATTCTTTATAAAAGGATTCTGGACTTACGTTGAGAATTCCCATTATTTTAGGAGTCCCGTTTCCAATTTCGAGATTGCTTATTTTCACTTTTTTCATTATTTATCTCACTCGTGCAAAACAGAGCGTATGAAATTGTTGTTAAACAATCTTTAATAAACTATGAAATTATTTATACAAAGCAGTTTTTCGATCAATAGTTTTAATATAGGTTAAATTGCAATTTAACATGAGAGATAAAGATTTGAATACTTCCATACTTAGACGTTTTGGAGAAACATAATGACAAGAACTCTTGACAAAACTCATACTGTCCTGTCATATGTTGAAGGAAGCCTCAAAAATGCGATCGTTATGAACGAGAACGTCAAGGAAAACGGCTTCATATTTTCTCTAATTAATCCCCCTGTTCCACTAGGAGGAAACATAGTATCTCTTGATATTTACGTTGATGAATTACCTCTATCAAAAAAATCAATCCAAATTGCAACATCAGACACAATAGTTAATGCCGCCGCATTGTCTGAATCACAACCTCTTCAATTCAAGCCATTTCAGAGTGCCAGATTTCTTGTAATAGGTGTGGAGTTGGAAACTCAGAAGAAACACAAAATAACTATAATGAGTAAGCTTGAAGGATTTGAGCAAATAATCATTCCATTTACGTTTGTGGATTATGCAAGCAACAAGAAAGAAAAAGTAATAATTTCATCAAATTTGCCTGAGGAATCTGATTCACAGGTATATGGAGAAACCATGTTCATGAATTTCGCTTCGCCTCTTGTTCTTTCAGGAAGAAAGGCATACATTGTTTGCTCATCTAACGGGGCCCTTTCAGCAAATTGGACCTGGATGGGTGCGAGGTACGATAACGGAGGACTATATGTTCCTCCAGCCAGAGCGTTTGGAAGAATTATTGTAGAAATTTCTGTGGATGAAGGCGTAAGAAAAAGACTTCCAACTTTTGTCATTTCCTCTAGGCATGAAAATGGAAGTTTAAGCACTCATCATGAAGTTGCGGGTATCCACGTAAAAAGAACATTATTTGTTCCAATCGAAAATAAAGGATTTGTTCAGATACTTAATTTTGACAATGAAAAAAGTAATGAGTTATTTCCTTCAAATACTAAAAACCAATCGAAAAAGAAAATTAGAGTTCATTTCCTAATTGATGGTAACATTACAAGCTATGGACTGGCTGCAATTTCTCAAAGTAATTTTTCAAGATATTATAAATCGGAAAATTGTTTACAAATAAGGACTATTGCAAAAAAAGGTGTTGCCCATTATTTTGGAACAATAGGTATTTCTCCCAAAACTTTCAAGCCATCCAAGATACTAACAGATTCTTTTGATAATGATTTAGAATTATCATATGATATAGAGCTTGAAGAGGGGTTGACAAAAGAGTTGGCCCTGATAGGAGCCGGCGATTTCACTAGTGCTCAGGAGTGTCTGGAAGAATACAAAAACATTAGAGATAATTACCAAAAATTATACCGAGAAACAAAGGATCATCATAATAATATTTCAGCATCTTCGTTTACCATTCATCACGCGCCTTCAAGTTCAATTTCAAATTCTGTTATCGTCAAGTTAGCCAAGGCGCTGAAAAAGGCAAAGACAGCTTTGGAATATCTCAAGGCAAATTATGATAATTTAGGTGAAGGAATAAGCGCAGGACTTCCAAGATTTCCTAATTATTGGGCCCGTGATACCGGATGGTCATTGAGAGGCTATTTATCCATGGGTCAATATGATTTTTCACGCCGTGTTATTGATAATTTTCTGAAACGCCAGGCAAAATATGCCCATAATGGCGCAGTAAGAGGTGAATTACCAATGGTCATCAGTGGGAGAACATTTCTCCATAACACTACATATGGTTCGGCGGACTCGACCTTTTTGTTTCCTTGGGCAATACGTGAATATGTTCATGGTACTGGTGATACACAATATCTCACAAAAAGATGGGCATCCGTAATTGATCTAATTAATTCCGGTTTCCTCAGGGATATTGACAATGATGGTTTTATCGAGCATGGCTTTTCTGGTACTGCAGAAAAACTGCCGATTCAAGATTCAACTTGGATGGATCATATAGACAGAAGAAAGAGCGCAAATGACGTACAAGCATTATTTTATGAAAGCTTACTAATTGGAAGCGAGTTAGCTACGATAGTTGACGATAAAGAGAACGGTAGACATTGGCTTTCATCTGCTCAAAAATTGAGGGAAAGGATTGATAGTGAATATTGGGAACCGAAGCTGGGATTTTATTATGATACTATTCGTAAGGATTTGACGAAAGATACTAGTATTCGTCCAAATTCACTGGTCCTATTGCTTACTGAAGTTGTAAAGGATCAACAGAAGGCCAAGTTAGTACTTGAAAGATTAGAAAAGGAGGACTTAACGACCCCATGGGGTATAAGATCATTGAGTAGTTTGGACTCCAAATATCATCCCTCACTTTATCATGATGGGGCCGTGTGGCCGCTAGTTACTGGTTGGGCCGCTATAAGCGAAATAAAAAATCAGAGAACTCAACAGGCACTCGATTATCTCTTAATAATGGCTGACCGTATTATTTCCGAAAATGGGATGTATGCAGAAACTTATCGTGGGGATAGACCTGAGCCCTTTAATTCATGTATTCTTCAAGCCTGGTCAGTGGGATTATACGTTTATGCGCTACGTGAATTAATGTTGGGTATTAAACCAAACATGATAAAAAATAATATCTGTCTGGAACCAAAATTGCCTGACTCTATAAGATCCGATCTTAACAATCTCAATTTTGATCATTTTATTAGTACAGATGAAGGACTCAGTAAAATTAGAATATCAGTTAGGCCTGATAGGGATAGGATTACCATAACGCCAGAACGAAATGACTTGAAATTGCCTGAATTCTCCAGTTCAACATATTCTATTGATATACATAGAAACAAGTAAGTATTGCCATTTTTCGAACTCGAAATATCAAATTATATCTTAAAATTAGACTAAGTGACTGATTGATGAGTAGTTTAGTTGATACATATAGACGAAGAAAAGATTTTTTCCACTATAAATGAAAAAAAACCCCGTTCCGTTGCGCTAGATGGTCCAGACGGACTCTTAAAGAAAATTCAAATCTGTGCACATAAATTGACAGAGAAATTCAGTATTCCAGTTTATGTTATAGGTGACACATCCTGGGGTTCATGCGATCTAAATATTCACGCAGCTGAAATTTTAGGCGTAGATATCTTGTTTAACATCGGGCACACTATTGCCATGGAAAAGTTTGGCGATAAAGTGATAATGGTCGATGCTTATGATGACATAGATTTTGTTCCAATTGCGAAAAAATCCGCAAGTGAACTCAAAGAAAGAAATTTCAGAAAAATCTCTCTTGTAACCAACAGTCAATATCTCCTTTCTGTTCAAAAAGTGAAGGAAATTTTCGAGTCTTTCGGATACGAAGTTGTTATCGGCAGAGGAAAGGGACACCTCAATGACGGGCAGGTTTTTGGATGTGAATTCTATCCTGCTTTCGACAGTAAGGATCAAATCGATGCATATTTTTTCTTGGGACAGAGCATGTTTCATTCTGCAAGTTTGGCAATTGTTACACAAAAGCCCACATTCATGCTAGATCCCTATTTCAATGAATATTCTGAAATCAATGACTTTGCACAAAAACTAGAAAAAAAAGCAATATTATCAGTGTATAAAGCTCAGGACGCCAAAACCATTGGAATCATTATCGGATTAAAGGAAGGTCAGTTCGCGAATATTAAAGCACTAGAACTGAAAAAGCTACTAGAAAAGGAAGGCAAGAAAGTACTGTTAATTGCTATGACCGAAATTACAGACGAGCGCTTATTGTCATTTCAAGACATTGATGCGTTTATTCAAGTGGCATGTCCCAGAATAGGAACAGATAATCATTTTCACAAACCGGTTTTGTCAGCGCCACAAGCTATCTCACTCATAAAGTTACTAAAAGGTGAACCTCTTGATGGATTCCTACAGATAAAACATTGGCTATAGCATTTAAAATATTATGCGGTAGTAGCCTACCGGTACCACTATAGATGTAAAGCCCAATCTCAAGCCCTGCAAGATCAATCACGTAGACGTGCTAGCATGGACACGCTGCCTTAGGATTGCACCCTCCCGGACCTCATCCATTTCGACAATTCACAATCAAGCACATGCCTTCGCATGTATTGTTGTTCATACCCATCCGACACGGCGTGGTATCATATCAGCAAAGCAAGCAGGAACTTCACATCTAAAGATTTACCCAGTAGTTACTGATCCTAGCATAAAGCCGATTTCCAGTTTGGGGTACGGCTAACACCCCGATCCTACCTACCACCGCGGAAATTATTACAGAATTTAGATATATTTGTGTATCCGGTTCATACAGTCCAAATATTCCGGAACGAAATGGTAGAAAATGTCCAATTCAGTAGTTGTTGGACATCATTTTACAAAGTACAAGGATATTGGTTGGTGCGTATCCGGTGAAGAAGGCACCAACCAATTGACTATCCCAACAATGAATTCAAGATAGACAAAACGATTAGCTACAAAATTTTATTTAAAATTTCTAATACAAATAACTAATTAAGTTTTGAAGTAACGTGAATTCAGAATCCTTGACACTTAATACCGTGTGGTCACAAAGCATATTTGGCAAGAAATTAGAATAATTCTCTCTAATTGCTTCTGTTAAATTGATTCCAATTTCATCCACTCGGAAGTGAGATTTTCAATGGATGTAGAAAATATACTACTGAACCAAAATCACCGTGACCCTTACATCTCTAATATAGGAGAGCTGTATCAATTTACACGAAAAGTAAAACCAACGGCAGTCCTTCAGGGCGCATGCAGAATTATTTGCATTACCAAAAAAAGTAAAGCTATACATTAATTTCCTTTAGTCAAAATGTTAAGAGTTCGGCACACAGAACATATTTTGTTAGAAGAGTCTCTATTACATAATTCGCATTTTCTATGTTCTTGACTGTTAACTTTGTCAGTAAAGTTAGGTGTTGTAGGTGTGGTATTTTCAGTATTTGCCGGAAATTCTTTTAGCCTCTTCGCAATTTTTAAGATTGAATTGTAAGCATTATATTTTATCCCTGGGTGGATTTTTTCGAGATTGTTCAAATGAGCTCTAAAAGCACTTCTTATACTTTCGTCTTTATACGGGCATTCTTCCGTTTGAAATGGAATGTTGGTATGAATGGCATACAACACTAATTCTTTTTCATATATTTCCATTAATGGTTTAATTTTTTTTAATCCACCCGTCCCATATTCGACTGGGGATGGATACGTCCAGCCTATTCTTTCCACATCCCCCGCAAATAGATTAATGAGAAAAGTCTGGACATAATCATCCAAGTTGTGTCCGGTAGCTATTACATTTGCTCCAGCGGATTCTGATAAGAGATCAATGGCCCTCCTCCTCAGGGTACCACATATCGAACAAGATGAAATTTTCTCCGAAGGCCTTATTTCCATGGCCCTATCCATAGATAGGCCAAAAAGTTCACTGTAACTTACAACCCTGTTTTCAACACCAATCTTAGAGCAAAAATTCCTTACAATTTCTAGCGATTCATCCCTATAACCCTGAATTCCCTCATCTACTGTAATTGCTATTAATACAGGATCAATCCCTCGGAGTGTATTTTTAAGTATATTTAAAAGTGCAAGGCTATCCTTACCACCTGAAACTGCAACTGCCACTCTATCACTGTTTTTTATCATTGAAAATTTCGAAATTGTCCTCTTAACCTTATACTCGATTGATTTGACAAAGCATATTTTACATAAAAACTCGCCCGAGTACTGCCTCATGTAAATAGCGTCATTCTTACTGCACTTACTACACTGCTTAGACATTCGAATTAATATTGTCTTTAGACATTAATCATTAATACTTTTTACTATTTGAGGCTCGATCCACAAGATTGATTGATATGATTAAGTAGAATTTTTCTAAAAGCATTTATGTATATAATGATAAACTAATTTTTGATTTGACGGCAAGCCATGATGTTATTGATGACATTAATCTCAAAATCATTAATATCTTGAATAAAGACTCCTCGCTACCCTTTGTAGAAATAGCAAAACAAATCGGAATATCTGACGCTACTGTTCACATTAGGGTCAGACGGCTACTTTCTGCGGGTATAATCAAAAAATTTACTATATCTTTGGATAACAACAAGCTTGGTTATGATCACCTTGCGTTCATGGGAATAAATATTGAACCTGGAACTGCAGATGAAGTCACAAATAGTCTAACATCAATAGATGAGGTGCTTGAAATACATGAGATGCATGGACGATTTGACCTTCTTCTTAAAATCAGAGCAAAAAATTTGGAAGAAATGAGAGATATTGTTGTAAACAAGATAAGAAAACTTCCAAGGATTATAGAAACTGAGCTTATGACAGCACTACAGACTAGAAAGGAAGATCATATGGTACCAATGATGGATGCTCCCTCCTAACCAAAGCTGTTACGGCCTGTTTAGTCTATATTCTTTGCTTGTCTTTCTTTGAAGATGTCCACCAATCGAGATAGTCATCATGATATTTTTTTCTATCATTGCCTTCATCCCTAAAGGTTTTATCTCTAAGTTCCTCCATTTTTTCCCTTGAAGCAAAAAGACCGCAGCTTTTGCAAATGAAGTTTTTAGTAGCTGCATCCAACTTTAGTTCCCCACCACATTCAGGGCAAAAATTAGACAATCTATCTATTATTAGAAAGACCTTATAAAAAATGTTACGTGATTAACATATCGATTGCCTCCAGTTTCGTTTTCATTTAATCATATAATGAAATCTTACTCATATGACGAAATATAGTCCGCGAGCTCCTTTACCATAGACCCCATTCGATAAACTTGCGGCGCGAAATCCACTCTTATTCCAAATTTTTCAATCATAGCTGAAGTAGATGGACCAATTGACACAACAAGAGCATTATGGTTCAACTTTTCTGTGAGTAAATCTATCATGTTTGTTCTTCTCGCGAATTGAAAGAACTCTTTGACTGCAGGCGGACTGGTGAAGGTGATTGTATCAATATTCCCTGCGACTATCTCATCAATTAGGCTTTTAATTTTCTCATTTGAAGGAGCCACATAATCATACCCCATTTCTTTTAATATCGCCGCATTTTTTTGTTCAAGATTTGTAGAGTAGGTGTATGATGAAAATTCAAATACTTTTGAACCTAGGGATTCGAGCCTTTCTTTGAATACATTGGCATAGTCTCCATGCCAAAGTATTCCAACATTCTTATCTTTAATATCTAATTTACTGATTAATTCGATAATTCCATTTATTGTATTCATTTTAGGAACAAATCTGGTTACAATTCCGAACTTTCTTAATTCCAAAGCAGGTTTGTCGCTTCGTGCAATAACAATCGTATCATTTAACTTTTTAATCACATTATCCAAATGATTAGATTTCACGACACATTGAAAAAGGTTGAAAACTCCAACTCCTGTCATAAAAACGAAAAAATGCATTTTTTCAGTTTCTACTGTTTCTATAAATTTGGTACACTCTGAATTTAAAGCATTATTACTATTATTACTTCTAATTCCAATTGTTGGAGCAACATATGGAATACCTCCAAATTTTTGAACAAGGCTGGCAAGTTCAGAAGCTCTTCGGCTTGATGTGATGGCTACGGTTATACCATTCAGAGACATTGATGATTTATGATGTATTAGAATAATTAAAACTTGAGTCTGACCTGAATGGATAATATACAAGCATCTGTCCGGTTATTTTTGAATACTGTTAACTTTTCAATTTAATCAAAGACGTAGCGCGAGAACACAAAATTCAAGTTGGTGCATGGACTTTTCTCTTCATATCCGTTATCCGGATCTGTTCGCCCGTCAAATGCCATGCACCTTTTGAATAAAGTCAACTAAATTAAATTAAACCTTTTTGATTTCCAATGTTCCGGAACTTCCATCGATTGTTGCTTTGCTGTAGTTTTTTATTTTATCTATATCTTGATCTTTGGGAATCTCTAACAGTGGTATATTTGCTATTGCACATCCTGATGCGGTAGTAATATCAGTCTTAGAAGTGCAAATTATCCCAGATGGAGATACACCATTTGACTTTAGGGCAAAAATGGAATAAGCTCCTACGCTACTGCCGACTGCATACGGGAAGACAAGCAGGTTATTTTTGAGGCTTTTCCCGAATAATTCATGATTATTATCTGTAATCATCCCTGTCAAATGATCTACAGAAGACAAGAAGTTGATAGGTTGCTTGGTAATTAGTATTCTTCCACTTGCACTCCCACCAACGATTACTTTACACCTTAGAGAGAAGTTCAAACCATCTTCACTTTGCATATTCTTTTAAAATGGACTTGATACTGGATAAACAAACAGATACCTTATTGGATTTATTCAAATAATGGGCAGCCTTTATGCTATTTGTTATAACGCCATCGTATTCGTCTTTCGTTAAGAGAGGTGATAAACAAGTACAGGCATCGCAGATTATATTTGCGCCTGCACTTTCAAGTTTTTGGGCTATCCCTGATTTGCAAGCCTTCTCATAAATTGGTCTGGCGCAAAAGATCATACATTTCTTTGAAAATTTTTTGTCGCCAATCATATTTGAAATTAGTTCTAATTCATATGATCCTATCTGGGGACTTCCAAGTGCTATGACGTCTCCTGATTCATTGGAATGCAGTTCGTCCATAATTGACTTTGCTTCCTCCTTCCCAAATGATATTGCTTCTGCATCTATCTCCTTGTTAGAGAACATGCCACACGCCCCAGAAGTACCCAGTGCAGCAGCCATAGATTTAGTCTTGTACATATCTATGTTTCTAACATAGGGACCGAATGAAACACAGCTCTCGTTTACGGCCTTACCTGCAAAATATCCTAGTAAGCCGTAATCCAATTCCGATTCTAGATCTGTATCAATCTTTATTTTGATTTTCGGATCTCTAATATTTGAAATTCTCAGATCCGAGTACGGAGCTTTACCGGTTACGGCACTCGCCAATGCGCTTAGGGCGCTTTCTTTGTTAGTGTGTAAGTCAAACACTGAATTGGCCATTACTGCGGCGTTACTTTCTGCAAAACTAACATTGTGTCCTCTTTCTGGTAATTGAAATAATTCATAGGGAGTACATGAAAAAGAAGGAACAGATCCCATATTACCATAAGCTTTAATTATTTCACCCTGTTTTTTCTTAAATTTGCTTGAAAGATTATTTTTTTTATGTGAATCATAGCCCATGGGATTTATTGTAGTTTGAACCGAAAATCGTGCTTCTTCACTATATTTTGTGAGAAAATTGGCGCCTGCATCGCCTATTGTATTATAGTTTACTCCAGACAGATGAACCCAATCTACTGGAATTAACCTTTCTGCATCGGTTGCTTTGCCGATTGATAATAACAATTTGTATGCAATTGATATCGAATCACCAAACTTTCCATCAAGTCCCTCTTCTTCGGCTCGAGATAAATGCACACTCATTATGCATAGGCTGACATATAATAATCATGGCTACATTGAATTATGACGTTTTTCAGCTATTGAATAGAATAAATAGAGATTGATATCATCATACTGGCATGGAATGTGCAGTATATGATACATATGTAACAAAAAAAGATGGTAAAACTATGCACTTTGACGTTATAGTGGAATCTTCAACTCCACATGAAAAAGCAATAGAGTATGGAAAGGCGTATCTGAAGGATGCAGGTCAAGACGGACAAACAATGACCCAAGAAGAATGCCAATTTTGTCATGTTCAAGAAGCACCGAGAGTAGTTGAAGACAGCATACAACAAAGTGGATACTTTATACAAAAGATGGAAGGCTGTCCTTAATAATAAGAACAAGTTCCTTAGTTCATCATTTTTTCTTTTTTGCACTATTCGACCCAAATTTTTTTTGTGTAAGGTATCCTTTTAACAGTTTCAATGACAATAACTTAGGAATTACTTTAGTGCATTCACTTGATTTTCATTTTTCTCATATAGAAAACAAGACACTTTATGATTTTGTTCCTTTGTCTCTAGTATAGGCTCCTCTTTACAAATTTCCATGCTATACGGACACCTATTGAAAAATTTGCAGCCTATTTCTGCGGGAGGTGAATCAAAATTTTTGATTCTAATTATCTTTTGCTTGTCAATATTGTCAAATCTGGGTTCAGATATAGCATCCAATAATGCCTGGGTATACGGATGAAGAGGATTTGACAATACTTTGTCTATATGTCCACTTTCAACAATCTTGCCAGCGTACATGACAGAGATTTCATCTCCTATATATCGTGATGTTGCAAGATCGTGTGTGATGTAGAATACAGTTATTTTTCGGTTGATACTTAGTTGCCTTATTATTTGTAGGATCTGTGCTCTTATTGAAACATCCAGCATAGAAACGGGTTCGTCTGCTATGATGAGTTTAGGTTCGATGACAAGAGATCTTGCAATAGCAACTCTCTGTCTCTCTCCACCAGATAACATATGTGGATATTTTTCAGCAAATTCTTCAGCAGGTTTAAGATTTACATCATTCAAAACAGTGAGAATTTTCTTAATTCGTTCCTCATTTGAGTAATCATTGTAGAAAATATCAATCGGTTCTTTTATGATGTCAAACACTTTCATAAGTGGGTTAAGCGAACTATATGGATCCTGGTGAATCATCTGAGCTTGTTTGCGAAAGCTCAGGAGCTCCTTTCCAGTTTTTCTTGTAATATTACTACCATTGAAGTTAATTGAACCTGAGTCTGGATCGATGGCACGTAGAATTATTCTAGCCAACGTAGTCTTACCAGATCCTGATTCACCAACTAAAACAGAAACTCGTCCCTCCGGAATGTGAAGGCTCACACCGTCCAGTGCCTTTTTGTAATTTCTTTTTCCAGGTCTAAATATAGAAGAGATTGATGATTTGATTGGAAAATATTTCCTTACATCATGAATTTCTAAAATATTATTCAAAAACTGTGAATATAGATAACAAAATGTAATTTAAACGATTTGTAAATTTAATGGACATGAGGTTATAACCAGTACATTTTTTAAATTTACTTAGTATTTGTTTCAATAAAGTTACCATGACCGATACATGATCGATCCACCTTTCCGTTTTCCATCACTATCATTCCCCTGACAATTGTAACAATCGGCCATCCCTTCAGCTTCCACCCATCGTAAATTGAATAATCCGAATGAGAATTTAGTGACTCTGGTGTAACGATTTGTTCTTTATTCATATCTACAATCGTCAAATCTGCGTCCGAACCCTCAGCAATAGTACCTTTTCTTGGGAATAATCTAAATATTCTTGATGCGTTCGCGCTACATATTTCCGAAACTCTAACGAGATCTATTCTCTTTTTGTTAACTCCTTCACTTAGCAATACTGGAAGCATTGTTGCAAGACCTGGAAATCCTGACAACGCATTCCAAAAATTCCCATTGGCTGTTTTTGTTTTAAAGTCATTTGCAACATGATCTGTTCCTATGGTATCAATAATGCCAGAATTTATAGCATCCCATAGTTTCGCTTGATTTTCTTTTGGTCTTAATGGAGGAACTACTTTGCCCTTGATATTATCATAATCAGTACCGTGCGTTAAGTAATGAGGACATGTTTCAGCCCATATATTTGATTTCGGATGTAATCTTCTGTATTTGTCTATTTCATTCAAGGCTTTCGATGAGCCTATGTGTACAAAATACAAATTTGGATTATTATGATTTAATGCAATCTTCATTATTTTTCTAATTGCAAGGACTTCTGATGATTCTGGTCTTAGTGATGACCACAACTTGAGGACATTCGAACTAACATGCTCATTTAATTTGCGCATTTTTTGAATATTCTTTGAACAGATTGAATGATCTTCTGCGTGTACCAATAATATCGAGTTCAATTTTGACGCATTCTTAATAATCTCACTCAGTAATTTACCGGTCATATTTACCTCCATCTCTTTTATGGAAGTAGAACCAGGCTCTTGTTCTGCTAGGATTTTGTTAAGGCAGGATCCTAAATTCATATATATTTTAAATGAATTGATTCCTAATCCATTAAGGTATTTCATGTCTTTGACTTGGTCAAGTTTCAGGATAGAAGCATGTACAGCATAATCAGTAATGTGACTTTTCGCGCTAACTTCGAGTTGCTTGGTAATTTTCCTATATGAACCATCTAGCCTCATCATGCGCATTATAGTCGTTACTCCCCCTGTGACTGCGGAGGCCGATTCGGTCGACGCCGCTTCGCCTATTGGAGTATATACTCCATAATGCACATGAGGATCGATTACTCCAGGTAGGATATACTTACCTTTTGCATCTATTATTCTGTCTGCATTGATTTTTCCTATCGCCTTCTTTAACGATTTTATCTTTCCATTTTCGATAAGGATATTGGTTTTGACTATACCATTAAAGGGAATAACTGCATTTGCATTTTTAATAACAACATCACAAGTATTATCCAAAGTATTATCACTATTTCAATTAATATTAATTTATTTCTTTATAAATAATTAGACGTGATCTTGATCAATTAAGTTTTCATGATAAACAAATCAAATGTTTATGTATGAAATTATCAGATGAAACAGCAGCTATTTTTAATTTCATACATACTCTGCATTCTGAGAATACAAAAAAATCATATATTCTATTTAGAAAAATTTAGAGCATTAGAAAATCGAGATACAGTAGTTCTCAAGACTACTGCATCAACTATTGTTGTTATTAATTACCTGATTAATAAGAAAGTTTCAAGACGATACGAAAATCTTGTGACAGCCGCATTAAAATGTATTTATGAAATTAATGAAGCTATTCTAAACTGGAAAAAGACTAAATAATTTAACTCATGTTTTTCGATTTTATATTTCTCTCTTCATTCATAGTTTTTTGTGTTGTCATATTGATTCTATTGCCAGTGCCGTTTACAAAGACGAATTATTGTTTTAGCCGTTACCTTTTATGTTACCAATAATGATTTGGTTCTTTGAGCCAGTATGAACTTAAAGTTCATCCAATATAGTCCAATCCTTAAAGTGATTACGAATAGGTTCTATTATTTTATTCATATAGATTGAAACCGAGTCTTTCAAGTCCTTGGGATGAATCTTATTCTGATTATAATCAGACTCTAGTTTTGCAAAATCATCATATGCAATATTTCCCCCATACTTGCTTTCTCTTTCAATCTGAAACTGAGGAAATTTGTGTAAGATAACATACTTTATGATCTCTAATATGGGATTATTTTCTGAGATTCCAATAGGGCAGTAAGCTCTTGCTATCTTGTTTTTAATTGTATTTTCGTCATCATGTATCACTATGCCACTTAATGGAGTTGTTTTACTCATCTTACTGGAAATTCGATAATCATCTTCATTACCTACATTTGATATAAGCTTGGTTGGTTCAGTGAGACCAGGAAGTAAATGATGATGGACTGAAACTGGTACTTTCCAGCCTAATTTAGGGAAAATTTCTCGTACCAGCATATGGATTTTTCGTTGATCCATTCCTGCATGAACGATGTCTAAATCTAGTGCCTTAATATCTGCAGACTGCATTGATGGATACATTAGTTGGGAAAAATCGAGTTTTTCCTTTTCCGATCTGCCCATTATTGTTAATGCTCTTAGAGTTCTTGATAATGTCATATGTTTACTGAATATCATAAAATTTTTCCAATAGTCGTCATAAGTATCATAAAGCGATGATCCTAGAATGATATTTACTCCCGGACAAAAAAATTTAAAAGCTTCTTCATAATATTTCGAGACTTCAATTATTTTTTGCCAATCATTATCCAATTTGTTGTTTATGTACGTGTGCCAGTCTGCAAGAAATACATTAGAATTAACACCAGCGTTTATGAAATCATTTATTTTGTAGCCAGTCAAGATTAGACTACCAAGGTGAAGTTTTCCCGAAATTTCTAATCCAATATAATGACGGGGTTTTGAATTAGTCTCGAAAAGTTGCCTCAATTGCTCCACTTCTACAACCTCTTCGGTAGGCTCCCTTAAAACAAGTCCAATCCTGCTTTCGACATCCATAAACTAAGTAAAAGTGTAGATGGCAATTATTATTTTTACCTCATCACCCGAGGATTCAAACAAATATGATACTAAATTATCTCAAAATTAATATGTCTTACAGATGAAACAAGTAACATGAACATTAAGGATCTTTTTGGCGGTGAAATAGTGGGTACCGGGTCAGATTTTATAGTAGTTCTCAAAGGCAAAAATAGGCTACTGGTGCAATTTAGCTCCCATAAAATCATCAAACTCAAAAATGAGGCGACTCCATATGGATCATCGGTATAAGAATGCTTGCTGATTTTCTGCAACATTCAGACTAATCTTGATAAAAAGTTAAATTTAGTAACGTACAAACTTGCTCAGTTGACCGCAAAAGTTACAACAGAAGTCTTAGAGAAGGGAACAAAGTCATTAAAGACTATTGTGCAAATTAATCAAAAGCAAAAATCAAAAATCCATTATGACAAAAAAGCAGAGTCAGAATTTTTTGTCGACAATTCAGCTCTAGCCGGCTTTACTGGTGAACGTATCCTCTACATGTCGGTGAGGGAATTGATAGAAAACTCACTTGATTCATGTGAAGTAAATCACATTTTGCCAGTTATTCATTTGAGACTAAAGATTCTTGATTCTCTTAATGATCTCTGGACTATATCGTGCAAGGATAATGGAGTTGGAATCCCTTCAGAAAAAGTACCTGTTGCGGTCTGCTCGTTCTTAACTTCTGGAAAATATGTCGAAAAACAACAACGAGGTCTCTTTGGTGTCGGTTTGAAAATGATTGCAGCTTTTTCAACCAAAGATACAGATCATCCATTGCGGGTATGGTCCAAATCAGAAGATGAATCAGAATGCTATTTCGACCTCAGAACTGATATTGGGACAAATAAACCAATTACACTTTTAAAAAAGAATGTCAAAAATGATGAATCACAAATTGAAAGTGAATCTGGTTTTAAAGTTGAAGCCATACTACGTGCTAAATTATCTCCCGTGACAAAAAATAAAATCTATGATTACATTAGTCAAACAAGCATTGTCAATCCATATGCGATTATAATATTTGAAACGGATGAGGGAAAGGTAACGTTCAAGAAGCGGACAGAAATTATGCCCACTCCATCCAGGGAAGTATTACCTCACCCCTCAGATATGGATCTTAAAACTTTAAAGAAGGCTATTTTGAATTTCATGAATCAAAAGACCACACTGCAAGGTATACTTGCCAGCTCATTTCAAAAAATGTCAACCGATAGGGCTAAAGATATTATTAGTAGAGCAGGACTATCAGTTAAACCAGCAGACAAATATGATGAACATGAGCTGATAAAGGTTGTAAATATATGTAAACATACAAAATTTCAGTCTCCTAATACAGACCACTTAAGTCCCATAGGGGAGAAAATACTAACTGTTGGAATGACTTCAGAATACTCAATTATTCAAAATAAGGAAGCGACAAATTCTGGAAGTCAAACTCATTTAACTACCCGGATACTAAAACCATCTCTCACCGCCTATTCTTCAAGAATATGTGTTGTGAACAATCGACCTACTATTGTAGAATGCGGAATTGCGTACGGAGGTGACATTCCATCATTCAAATTGTACCGATTTGCTAATAAAATCCCACTACTTTATGATGAAGGATCTGATGTGGCACGAGAAGTTATTTCCGAAGTTGGAATAAATAAAATGGGAATTTCAAAAAAGGAAGTAAAGGAACAATTTTCAAATGTGGAAACAAAATCAGACAGGACTGTAGAATATTTGCCAATCCATATTTTCTTCCATATATGTTCTACAAAAATACCTTACAAAACTGCTGGAAAAGAGAGTATAGCTTCAGAGGGAGATTTGAAAAAATACATGAAATCTTGTCTGTCGGATCTTTATAGAAAAGTAAGCGCTCAAATTAGAAGAGAATTAAAAATAAAGGAGGATGAGAATAAATTAAGACTATACAAACATTATATTCCCTTCATTGTAGACGCTATATCCGACTCGATAAAAATTGATTCGAAAAAATTATCAAAGGCTTTTCAAGACTTGGCAGAAAAATACGTAAGTGGAGAGTTGACAAACATTACTAAACAAATTCTTCACGCATCAAAGGATAAAGGAAAAATATCGGATGTTGACAGTAAAAAGAATATTCCTAATGGCAGTAAAGGAAATGAAATTATACTTAGCAAATTTGATACTCGAATTAATGTTTCAAAACGAGGAAACAACGTAAAGCAGGATAAAATTAACGTATCCCGTAAATCACAAAAAAAAGGTTAATACAAAATGGCTCCAAAAGATAAAAGACATCAAGAAATAACCAATAAAATCAGGAAAATAATGAAAAATGTAGGAGATGAGGTACTTGTCGAAGGTGTAATGCCAAGTCTTGAAATTCCAAAGGTTGGATATGATAACACTGTCTGGTCAGATGAAAAAAGGATGCTTACTATTGGTGAGAAGACTGTTCAAATTGGTCCAAACAGCTCAAAGAAGATACCAACCTTTGCTCAATATCTAGTCATGGCAAATGCTATAAGACGGCTATTGGATGAGGAGATGGAAAGTACTATTAGGGGAATGTATTATGCCACCCTGAGTACTGTTGGTGATGAAAAAAATCAGCAAAAGTTCTGGAGTGGCCAGGATGATTCTGATGATGCAATTAAGGCCATCGAGCTTTTGACAAATGTCCCACGAGAAGAATTTTCAGTTACCTCTAAACCTAAAGGAATGATTTCAGGACCAATCACTCTTAGCGTCGGTGGAGACTTAATTGACTGCAATCTTGGGAGCAAGGCAACTTCTCAGTTAATTCCTACCAATATTCGAGATCTTGAAATTGTGAAAGTAAAAGGTGATTTTGTCATGGTAGTCGAGAAGGACACGGTGCTCAATAATATCAGAAAATCTGGTTTTATTCAAAAATATAATGCGATACTACTGACAGGATCAGGAGAGCCAGATCGTGCAACTAGGATGATGGTTAAAATGCTGAACGAAAAATGGAAGAAACCAGTTGTTATTTTTGCTGACGCCGATCCATGGGGATTAGGAATCGCTTTGCGTTATAAAATCGGAAGTGAATCATTGAGTTATGACAGTGACAGATTGGTAACACCAAACTCAAAGGTGCTAGGAATGATGTTTTCAGATATTTATGAATATAATATACCAAAGGTAGCCAGGCTCGCCGCCACTCCAGAGGATTTAAACAGGGCAAATGATATGAAGAAAAAACCATGGCTTCAGGACAAGCGATGGAAGAAAGAATTAAATCTATTTCTTGAACATAAAGAAAAGTGTGAATTAGACGCATTTTTCAAATATGGATTCAAGTATTTGGCTGACACTTATTTACCAAATAAATTAAGAGAGGCAGGAGTCATCTAACTTGAAGTGTCATCTGTTATATGAGATCTTTAATTGGCAAAAAAAATATCAAGCTAGCGTATCATTGGGTCTTGCACCCTCTAAACTGAATTCTGTTGTACTTAAATAAAGACCAGTTTGATTCTTATTATTTTTGGATTGGATTATACTAAGATATGCTACATAAATAAAACCAATTGTTTGCAATGCTATAAGAGGAACTAATATCGGGTTCCCAGTCAGTAGTGATATGGCTATTGTAACACACCCGTACATACTAAAGAAGATCTCTAATATCGTTGTTTTCGTAAATGGAAGAACGTATTTGTTATTACGCCACTCTTGATTTTTTTCCATTATTCCAAATTTTGGAGTTCTCAAGAATTCATTTCTCTTTCCTAACAAGGCGTCGAATATGGCTACAGAATTGTTAATAGAGATTCCACTTGCATAAAAGATCATAAATAAATACTGAATAGCTTTTGTCCTCCAGTTCTCACGCCAGATTTTTCGAATCATTACTAAGTATGTGATAGGTCCCAATAAGAGATACGCAACGATGCCAAGAGCAGGAGCCCAGGCTGTGTCATATATCTTATAATTCATAAGTAGCAAAATAGGAAATATGAGGAATTGTATTAGAAACAATGGGTTAATAATATGCTTAGTGAGTTGAATGAAAATCTGTATCTTAGTATCGATCGGCAATTTTCTATGTGATAATAGTATTATCAAGAGTTTCTTTGCTACCTGAATTGAACCTTTGGCCCATCTAAATTGTTGACGTTTTGCTGCGTTCATTTGAACTGGCAATTCCGCATTTACAACCAAGTCCTCGTCGAAGATACACTTCCAACCTTTCATTTGTGCCCGGAAACTCAAATCTAAATCCTCAACTAAGGTACCAGTATGCCAACCGCCTGCATCATTTATGCATGATGTTCTCCATATTCCAGCTGTTCCATTGAAATTCATAAAGAGGTGTGTAAGGCTCTTTGCTTTTTGCTCAATGAAAAAGTGAAAATCCAGTGACACAGCCTGAGCTTTTGTCAATGCTGAATATTTTTCATTAATATGACCCCATCTTCCCTGAACGAGACCAATCTTGGAATCATCAAAATAACTAAGTGCTTTTCTCAAAAAATCATTAGGTGGAATAAAGTCAGCATCAAATATTGCAATGAATTCGCCCTTGGCAAATTTCAATCCCTCTTTTAGGGCCCCAGCTTTGTATCCGGATCTGTCGGTCCTGTGAAAAACTGCAATATTGGTTCCTAGTTTCTTATGTTTTTCAACCAACGTTTCAATTATAGATGTCGTTTCGTCGTCTGAATCATCAAGAACTTGAATTTCCATTCGTCCCTTTGGAAAGTCCATATTACATATTGCGTTGATAAGGCGTGCGGCAACGTACTTTTCATTATATATTGGTAGCTGGATAGTTACCAGAGGACAAGTTTCAGCACTATAGTCCATTTTCTTTCTCATTTTGTGATTTACTGAGTTCCTCGTAGACATGTAACTCAAATAATTAAAATTCAAAGTGTATAATGTCATTATCCAGGCGATCCCCATCAAGACATAATATAAAATTCCGCTAAACTCCCCGCTAATTTCAGCTATTATCTTCTATCACTACCTATTTTAAAAATGTACGAGTAAATATTTATAGGTTCACTGAAATTTCAGTGCCATTATCAGCTTTTTTGGAATATTTTTACGCATAGAGGAGGACATACATTTTCACAGGCCATGCAAAAAATGCAATCTTTTTCTCTTATCATAAAGGGTTTCTTCTCTGAGGAGGGATGACCCGGGGTATCAAGCCATTCATATACATTTACTGGACATGCCTCTATGCAGGCTCCATCTGCAACACAAATATCAAAGTCTACGGTAACCTCTGTTCCCCAAATTCCAAGTTGACCAGGAGGATCAATCGGGCCCCAAACCTTGATACCTTGAAAGGCTCCAGTTACCTGGCGTTTTGACTTAAAATCAGGGTCAATTGGACCTTCAATCTTTGAATATGAATTTCCAGTACCTGAAAGTGATATTGTCGTATTACTACCTGCCATAGCAGGGGGAGTTTGAGTTGGGGCTGTTACAGAAGGAGAGCTGCTCTGAATCTGAGGTTGAGGAGAACTCTTCTCTGGGGCCATAGCTTGTTGAGGGGCCGAAGCATCCCGCGATATTGGCTTCTTTTTGAGTGGTGTCATTTCGTCCAATTTTATTATTGCATCTTCTGAGGATAATTTTTGTGACTTCTTGTAATGTTCTATTAGTTTATCGCCAATTTTCGAGTTCCAAATAATGGTGTCGATAATAATTTTTGCTTTGGTGTCTGTATCCTGTCTGTAATTCTTTATCCAATAATGATCACCAAAGTGTTCCAATGGCTTTATCTGGTAAATAACATCTACCACATCTCCTGTGACAATCTCCACAGTAATATCCAAATTTGCTTCAACATCTTTTTGGGTCATTACATCCTTTCCATTTTCCGTCCATCTATCCGTAACGTAGATTCTATCGGCGTAAGTATCAACCTTAAAACCTGAATTTTTTAAACTACTGATTATGGCGTTAATATCGGCATGCTCTGTAATCTCCACCGGTATTCTGAAAATTCCAAGCCTCGATCCATGTAGGGGATAAACTCCTCTTTTGGCTACCTCGGATAGCATTACCCACACTCGATCTTTCAAAAGAGCGGACATACCTCAGCTTATTTAGACATGTGCTAAAAGTATTTCGATCATTATACTACTGACATCGATATGGTCAAATTGCTGGTTAAGTTAATAAGCTATAATCTCTCATTAGTGTTAACATCTCCCTAAACTTTGGAGAATTCTAAAAGTGAATTACTATCCTATCTTGTTGATAGTTATGCTTGTCCGGATTACATTGTTAGGTTATTACTTTTGTACTGTGATAATCCGGATGCGGCTATCTCTTAAGATTGGATATATGACTATCTCTTAAAATTACATGAATTATGTTAAATTAAGTGGATCAAATTTTTCATAATTGAATATTAATTCTTTGAAGATCAAATTTTTCATAATTGAATATTAATTCTTTGAAGATATATTATCCAAAATGTGACATGGTGGTACGGATTTTAAGTATCAATAGCAATATACATTTGTCTACAATTTAATAACTTGGAATTGAAATGATTTCTACGTTCTTATTTATAGAAACGTAACGTAATTTATTTCCTGGCAAAATCTTGTTTATCGGTCGAAGGATATGGCTGGACTATTATGTATATCGAATTAGAAATATGACAATTAAGTTTTATTAAAATTTAATTAAAAGCACTTAAATTATCAAGTAAGAAAAACAATCTGTCAAAGGGCCGATAGTTTAGCCTGGTAGAATACCTGCCTTGCATGTAAATGATTACCCATTTACAGAGGAAACGTAGGTGGTCGTGGGTTCAAATCCCACTCGGTCCATCTTTATTTGGATGTTCTTTTGCTGATTTTTTAAGCAAAATAATGATTTTTTGAATTTTTGTTATAGAAAAAATTCACACATACAAATTTAGCAACAAGATCCTCATCCTTTTTTACTAGTTGTTGTAACGCACTTCTAATATAGTATAAATAAAAAATCAGAGTAATGAAACAAGTTAGTATGGCTGTCATTTTGATATCCGCACTTACGCTAACATTGGTATCAACTGCAATCTTCAGTGGGATTCAACAAGTTAGAGCAGACGGTGACAAAGAAGATGATAACAAACAAGTTAATACGGAAAAGAAGCAAATTAACAATTGTGAAAATAATTCACAAAATCAAGCAAGTACAGTAGAATGTAATAATGTCATCGTCTATGGTGTCGTGTGTATGCCAGGAGCAGTATGCAGCGTAGAGAATTCCGAGATTCCCTTTGAATTAGTGACCCCATTCTAAAGTGTGAAAATCCATCTTAAAAAGCGGAGCACAACTTTATTTTTACTACCATTCAGTCTCTTTAAATAGACACCCAGATTTCGGATAGCAAAAGTTATTTTTACCCTTCTTGTATTGATTTCTTAGAAAAAATATTGTCTTTTTTTGGTGGCGGAGGTACTGAAACGTTTGACAGGAAGAAATACGAGAACCTCACTCTCAGTTTACGACAAACTGTACTTGAACGGTCACATCATAGATGTCAAAAATGCTCAGTGAAGCTTAAAGGTAGTAATGGTCCCTTTTTTGAACACATAAATGGTTCATTGAAAGATAATAGACCTTCGAACTTGAGGTCCCTCTGTGATAAGTGCTTTGAACATGTTAAAAAGAAAGAAAGTCGCAAGGGCCGATTGGGCAGCATGCGCAACAATCTTGGCCAAGTATTTGGAAAGTAAATGCTTAACTGGATTCCAAAAACAAATTTCTATGTTCTTCGCAACAAAAGTTTTCTATCTTCATAACACCCAGGTTTGAATTCCCCTCTACATGGGGCCAACTCTCTCCACTAAAAGATATTCCACAATATGCACAAGTCTTTTCCAATTATGAGTTATTGCATCTCGGTTCATATAAACTTCCTAATTTTAAAAAGGTCGACATTTTTTAACGACGCAATCTACAGAAATACAGTCATTTGATAATTAGCAAAGATATATTTGAAAGCAAGGACATTATTTGACCTACTGAAAAATCATGAACACTAAGGACAAGGAAATTGTACCTGTGATTAATGAAGAAAATGTTGTTCCTTATGAAAAATGGATAGTTTCTTTTACTAATTCCAGAAAAGGGTTTGTAGGAACATCTTTTCGAGAATTTTTCGCACAGGGTTTCTATGAGGCTTATGATATAGCTATGAGTTATGCTGAAAAACAAAATGTGGAAATAAGATGGTTTAAAGAAAAGAGAAATTGCGGTCCCAGTTTTTCCAATCAAGTATTTATAAAATTAGAATCATTCTGCACTTATTGCAATAAGCGCTATAACCACCATGAACCCATCCCATGCAATTATGACAAATGTCAATCCACATTCTGTTCGCGAGATTGTTGCAACGATCACATATTCCTGCTTCATAACAGTAAGTAAATCCTGACACTTCAACCTAAATAGACTTGTGGTTGGGCTTTTCCAAAATTAGAGTAATAATCTTTATTCTTAGTTGGTCTGCCTTAAACTGTTCTAAAAAGCGGGATCTATAGTGAAGTGGACATTCATTAAATACCTCTACTAGTGTGAAACCCAATGTTACGAATACGGAAGTGAGCCAAGTTTTCCAAGACATAAATTCATAATTGGAAACAGGCTCGAGCAAATCATTAGTTACTTCAGTTACAAGATTAAGATTCCCTTTTTCTTTTAATTTTTTGTAGATTTTTTGATACAACAAAGTCCATTGAGACTCCAATTCCCTGTCAATGTATATGGGTGGAGGCAAAACAAAAATAAACTGATCTACACTATTGTCTGGTAACGACGGAATAACTTTTTCAATAGATTCGTTAATTAAGTAAATATTTTTACCTGCTATTCTATCACGGGCCTTACAAATCTGAGATGATTCAATCTCAACTCCTATGTAACATGTATTTGGACTATTTTCATAATCAATTACGCCTTCTAACAATTGACCATCACCAATTCCTATCTCTATTACCACTTTATCAAATTCGGATAAAGAAATTGTCGAAACGATATTATTTGGAGAACACAAAATTCGTTTCGTAGTTATTGCGGTCTTAATAATTCTGATTCAAGGAGCTGCTGGACTAGTTGAACTACTTCTTGTTCTACTTGTTGTCTTGGTAATCCAAGTTTTGCTGAAAAATGGTCCGCTAGCTGAGTTATTGTCTTTGTACCATCACAACTTTTCCAAAAATCTACTATTGCCTGATTCACCATGAATTTATGTTCTTTTTCATTTTCCAGAATTAACGAGCCGTCTTCCTGAGTAATCAACCTGCCCTTCACCAAGGGTTGATATTTTTCATAATCAACTTGAAATCTTAACTTTGGTTTTCCGAATCCTAGTTTTTCTCTTACAGATGGTTCCATTCTTTCAATATTCCACGGGGGATCCCAGACTATAGAGACATTAATGTTTCCTACACCATCAATTTTACCTATATATCGCTTGACATCGCTAACTAGAGTGTCATGAAGCGGGCAACCTCTTGTTGTCATTGTCATTTCTACATCGACATCATTTGAGTCATTGATGTTCACACCATAGATAAGCCCCAAGTCCACAATGTTGACTGGAATCTCTGGATCCATACATTTCCTTAGTACAGAATACACCTGCTCCTGGCTAATAGTCTTCGACATCCAACATTAAAAATATCTTAACGGATTAAATACTTTATCTATAACTTAGATAGCTTTGCCTATGCTTTCTTTAAATGGAGGTTTCAGAATGCCCTTTTCAGTAATGATTCCAGTTATCAATTCCGGAGGCGTTACATCAAACGCAGGGTTAAAAATCTTAATGCCCTTTGGTGCCAGCAGCTTGTTACCCATTTTCATCAATTCATTCTTATTTCTTTCTTCAATCACTACATCGCCCACCTTACTCCTCAAATCAAAGGTAGAACTTGGTGCGGCAACGTAAAATGGAATATTATGCCTCTTTGCAAGGGCAGCTACCTGATAGGTCCCAATCTTATTGTATACATGACCACTTTTCAATATTCTATCCGCTCCAACAATTACGCGATTAATTAGGCCACTAGACATAAGATGACCTACCGCAGTATCAGGAATTAAACTAAAATCTATACCATAATGATCTAGCTCAAAGGCAGTTAATCGGGAACCTTGCATTACAGGCCTTGTTTCAGTTGCAATAACACGTATCTTCTTGCCCATGTCGTATGCGGCTCTAAGGACCCCCAAAGCAGTGCCGTAAGAGACTGTTGCAAGAGAACCTGCATTACAATGTGTAAGTATAACTTCGTCCTTACGTATCATTCCAGCCCCATTCTTTCCTAATTTTTTGTTTGTAGTAACATCGTCTGTAGCCATATTTTGGGAAGTTAGAATTATAGAATTTTTTATATCATTCACTTCATTCTTTGAGGACGCCTCCTTCATCACTTGATCAAGAGCCCAAACCAAGTTTACCGCAGTAGGTCTTGTTGATCTTAACCTTTGATAGGCGATTTTAAGGTCCTTGAAAAGATCCTTCGAAGTTTTTGCGTTGCTTGAAATTGCTGCTAGAGCCATCCCAAACGCTGCTGCAACACCAATTGCCGGCGCTCCTCTAACAACTAATCGTTCTATAGCTTTAGCAACGTCTTCGTATTTCTTGTATTTCACAAATACCAATCTACCCGGCAATTTAGTTTGATCAATCATTATAACTTGATTATTTTCCCATTTGACCGTCAAAAGATCCTTGGTTCCAACAACTGATTTTCCATTATTTTTCAGTTTTTTGCTGTGGCGCATTATTGACTTGATGGTAACTGGAGTCTATAATAATTTACCTTGTTGAATTCATAATCTGTAGAACAACTCGTATGGTCTAATTTCTTATCGACTTAATGTGGATAGTTCTTTTCTCTTATGATGATAAGGCTATCAACACTACCCATTACAATTTCCCATTTTTTGGACACATAATAGCGAACCATAAATAATAGGTACTGATAGTTAGCAGATATGTCGTTTATCAGATATCGTATGATGAGATTAAGAAGATTTACAAGAAATAAATTCTATGTACTCGTCAAATATCTGCTGTTTGTCTATATAAGTTTCAAGATGAAGATTGGCTGGTACTAATTAGCAAGAATGAAGGTATAATATCAATGCTCATTTGAAATTTAATTCTAACAGACTTTTACATTTCGTCTACTAAATTAAAGTAATTAGACATAATGATTTTGCAGGAAACTCTATAATCGGTCAAATCAATTGATTAATGCAGAAATGTCTGTTGAAAAAGAAATTACTGCCGGCAGAAATGACACTGACAATTATTCAATTAAAGGCAATCCTCTTCATAATGACATTTTTGATAACATTATTGGTTATGAAGATATAAAAAAACTATTCTTCTTGTCTTTGGAGTCACATAAGCCCATACATATTCTTCTTGTTGGCCCGCCAGCATCAGCAAAAACGTTATTCATGCTGGGCTGCATGAAACTCGAACGTTCTTATTTTACGTTAGGTACCCACAGCACAAGATCGGGTATGGTAGACTACCTGTTTGAAAAGCGACCAAGGTTCTTGATTGTTGATGAAATAGAACACATGTCAATTAGAGATCAGACTGTTCTACTCAGTCTTATGGAAACTGGAATCATAGCAGAAACAAAATTTATGAAAACTAGGAATACTCAATTGAAGACTTGGGTTTTTGCCACCGCAAATGGGACCAATCACATGCTTACTCCATTATTATCTAGATTCATGGTACTGCACTTTAAACAATACAAGTTTGAGAATTTTTTGGATGTTTCGATTCACATGCTCGGGAGAGATGGTGTCGCAAAGGACATTGCAAATCAAATAGCAGACCAAGTTTGGCATAAGATGAAATCAAAGGATATAAGGGATTGTATAAAAATTGGGCATCTCGCAAAAACAAAGAAGGATGTAAATTTCATTGTAGAGACTCTTCTGAAATACGGTAAGACATACAATAGTACTAACGAGAAGAAACAATGATAATGCTTGAATTTTGATTTCTATTACATACTAGCCTGCATACCTTTCATTTCTATGTAATTACTAGTTTTAGAATAATTAAACTCACTTGATTGAGAGGCCTACATACTTTAATGGATTGAATAGATAACTAAAAATCAAAGCCTCCACCATCAAAGCCTCCACCATCAAAGCCTCCACCATCAAAGCCTCCACCATCACTTCCTACATCTTGAGAATCTGCACCTGAACTATCCGAATTATCGCTCGCACCAGATGTGTCATCTGCGTTTCCACTATTGTCTGCACTTGCGGCGTCTTGAGCTAAAGTACTTTCCATTGGATTTAACCCCAATCCTAATAAAGACATCATGGAAGTGAAGAAAAGAATATCCATTATGCCCGAAAACAACATCATAGGTACCCATGACCTATTAGAAACCATAAACGAGTCGAGCTGCGATTTGTCTCCATTATTGTAATACTGTTGCATCTCTTGAACCTTCTCCTGTAATTCCTTTTTCTTATTGCCCAGAAGACTCATGCCGGTTTCTGTTATTTGCAATTCATTTTTCTTCCTACCAAAGAAACCTCTCTTTTCATTCATAATTACTAATCTTTGAAAAACGAGATCATTCACTATTACTTCAACTTCAGATTTATTTAACTTGGAAACGCGAGAAATCTTGTCGACATTGTTCTTTCCTCTTGCTATCACATCTAGAACTATAAAATGATTAGGACTTTCTCGAATATTTACTTCGCTTGACACATCGAATTTATTCACCTGAGTTTACTTAAATGATTCGTTTTTCATAAAATGTTGGCAGAAACTAAAATGCGTACCGAGACATTGAACTGCAGATTCTCGGACTCTGAATTGAGCTTTTGTACCATATACTAAAAAGTTTAAAATTATAAATCATAAGAAATTACACAATTGGCTGGAGCTGACAATTTCGGGGTTGAAAATGGGATGGGTGTTAAAGCAGTAGACTGGATGAATTCATATTCAATTGAGAAAAAAAAGGAATTCAAAGCAAAACTAGAAGGTTACAGAATTTCATCTAAAAACTTTGGCGATTTTGAAATAATCTCATGGAGCGGTGATTGGTCTGATGCTCGTAAAATAATTGTTAAAGCAAGCACCAAATTAAGTATGAAGGTATTAGAATCGGGTTACCACCAAAAAGATACTCTTCTATTTTCTCTTTTTGGATTAGGGAAGGAATTTGCTAAGGTATACAAAAAAGGTAACTATGTTGGAACAATTGTGTTGGGTATGCGTTCAGGAAAATGGTATGTAAAATCAGAAAAACTTGGATAACATCATTTTAACTGACTTTTGGAAAATCAAGGGGAATGTCGAGAAAGCATCTGACTTTTGTTTATATTTGTCAGTAACGTCATTTCCTGAATAGAAAATCGCAAAAACTTTTTCCAGCAACTCTCACACATTCATCATAAAGTTCTTCCGGGGAATTACCATTTCCATTTTGCGGAGGCAGTTTATTCGGTAAATCCTCAATTGATGAATCAATTTTGTCAGGACTAGGTCTTTCTCCCAACACCAGATCCAATTCAGTGATGGCATTATCTCTGAGAATTGTTAGATGAATCTTGTCTCCCACCTGTTTTTGACTTTCAAGATATGCCAAAATATCATCAATCTTGGTTACGTCTCTATTATCGATTTTTAAGATAATGTCTCCCCCTAAGTCAAAATCTCTTCCGTTAACCTTCTTTGTAGTCGTCCCTGCGCGTAAATCTGCTTTCTCGGCCGGACTGTCTTTTGTGATACTTGTTATAAGAAAACCTTTTGTCTGAGTCAATCCTATTTGCTTGGCCAAATCAGGAGTAAGGCCAAGACCAACAATTCCAATATATGGATGACGATATGACCCAGTCTGAATAAGTGATTGTACAACTTTACTTATTGTATTAGATGGAATTGCAAATCCAACTCCAGAATAGACACCAGTATTCGAAAATATAGCTGTGTTAATTCCTATCACTCTACCTTGAGTGTCAATGAGTGGACCACCGGAATTTCCAGGATTGATTGCTGCATCCGTTTGTATGATGTTTGGAATAGAGAACGATGTAGTTGTTCCTAAATTCTCATCATTCTCATTTGATGGTAATAGTCTTCCCAAACCACTCACTATTCCTACGGTCATTGAACCAGAGAGACCAAATGGGTTCCCTATTGCAACGACTGTCTCTCCAATTCTCAAATTGGTTGAATTAGCGAGTGACAGCGGCATTAATTTATCAGATGTGATATTTTTTACCTTAATCACGGCCAAATCTGCAAATTGGTCAAATCCAACCAACTCCGCAGGATAAACATTACCATCCAGGAAACTAACCTGTAACTCGTCGTTACTATTAGATCCGGGGACCACTACATGATAGTTTGTAATAACATGACCTTCCTTGTCGAATACAAATCCAGATCCAAGACGAGATCCTAATTCATTGGAATTATCTTGCTCGGTTACCTGAACTACGGACTTTTCAACTTTAGTAAATAAATCAGGTAGAGGCAGAGAATCCTTATTGGTTGAGTTATCAACCGGAGGTATTTGCGCCGATGCATGATCACTTGAAGTAATAGAAATCTGGTTACCTGCAAGTGCAATAAAGAGCAACAATGAAAATAAAACTAATACATTCTTCGGATTCATTTTCCTAATATTATCTAAGTATCAGCAATCCTATATTTGAATTATAGTCATTCCAACTTCTGGCGTAGATAGTACATTTAAATTTTTATCGCACACTTTTTTCTGCCTGTTCAGGAGCCTCAGGCAATTGTATTCAAGCTTTACATTAGCTGATGGGTCTCAAGTCCTAACAATAATACCTCATCATAAATCTAATTATTTTTTGCCAATATTCCCTTTATTGCAAAGTATAAATCGATACAATGAAATTCAGGTACCCTCTCTATCAAAGCTATGACAAAGGATGAATCCCCAATAACTTTTTTGAAATACAAGAACCTGAACGACATGTTGAAGGTGATACTGTTTTTCTCTCAGTCTGCCTTAGGGTTGACTCCGATGCTTTATCACATAAAATACCAGGAAAAAGAAATTCTATTTATTGAAACTGGTGCCCTAGGAGGCGCATCAGTCCATTATATTGTTGAAAAAGATCAACCAAGTAAGAAATTTATTGAGTTGAAGCAACTAACCGGTGAATATAACTTTGTTGAAAAAATAGGAAATGACACGCACTCAATTTACATTCCTATATTAGAACTTGAAAGTACGTCCATTGAATTTCCAATTTAGCGATGTATGATCACATACACTATCGCATCAGATTTTTTCAAGGGCAAACCGAATCCGGTCCTCATTTTCTTCCATATTATTTTCAATGATTCAGATTATGTTATTTAGAAATATTCAATAGCTGTTTCAACCTTTTATTTCTATGTTGAGTAACGTACCTATAGGTTAAACTTGTTGTGGCTTCCATATATTATAACGATGAGGATGTAGATATTTTTTTAGATGGTTTTTAGAGAATAATGACAAGTTATCTTGATCACAGGATTGCAAGAGATATTACTATATGATTTTCATGGTTGTGTCATCAAGTTTTTGAATTCATGTTGGTGATAAGAAGTAAAGAGTATTGTTTTGTTATCGCATGTTTTAAAAATAGCCAGTTAGATTATTAAAGTATGACCGTCGAGATGTTTTATCAATTATTGAGGGAAGGCAGAAGTCGGGAAAGAAAAGCAACCAGTATTCTGAGAGCACTTTTGATCAAACTGGTTAAATACAAAAATATGTCACCGTACATGGCCAGTCAACTGAAACAGAAGCATTTGAAATTTGCATATCGAAAATTAAACATTATGATAAATCGTTCCTGATAAGAAAACTTTCAATTTGATAAACTCATCACAATACAGATTCCGAAGTACAATCATTATATCAATAAGCGACCTTGAATGAACAAGAATTATTATGATCATCCTCTTCTGAGGAAAAACTCCCTTCGATATAGGGAGTATCAGGAAAATATTTCCAATTCAGCTTTGAATAAGAACACTTTGGTTATCCTCCCAACTGCATTAGGAAAGACAATCATATCTTTGCTGGTATCCGTCAATATCCTGTACAATCATAAAGACAAGAGAATCCTAATATTGGCGCCAACCAGACCACTTGTGAATCAGCACTGGGACTCCTTTGTCTCCAACATAAAATTGCTTGATGAGCAAACTGTGGTTGTTACCGGAAAAATACCGCCACATGCAAGAACAATCGTATGGAATAATAAAATGATTAGACTCTTTTTCTCTACTCCAGAAGTAGTAAGAAATGACCTCGTTGAAAATAGACTTTCTCTTGCAGATTTTTTTCTGGTGATATTTGACGAAGCACATCGTGCCGTAAAAGACTATGCCTACACTATCATAGCAGATAAATACATCAAGCAATGTTTGAATCCATTAATCCTTGGATTAACCGCTAGTCCGGGATCGGAAAAAAACAAAATTCAAGAAATATGTAATAATCTGTTTATCGAAAATATTGAATTTAAGACTGAGGAAGATAAGGATGTAAAATCATACATCAACCCTATTGATCTAAAGTGGCAATGGTTCAATCTCCCTTCAGAGTATCAGTATGTTAGATCCATTTTGAAGACAATGTTGGATGAGAAACTCAATTGGTTGAATAGGAGAAATGTCCTCAAAAGAAATTCAAAATGGATTTTCAAGAGGGATCTGATCTCATTAGGAGAACAACTTAGGGCCAAATTGAACATTACTTTGGAAGAAAATCGACGATCGATCTACTTTGCATTGATGCAACAGTCAATCGCATTATCTTTAATGTATTGTATTGAATTAGTAGAGAGTCAAGGATTTCACTCACTTGAAAAGTTTTTAGCTAGAACAAGACCGGAGGACAGTAAGAGTCACAAGATTTTGTTAGAGGATAATAGAACTAGAGAAATAAAACGATTTATGGAAAATTTACAAATGAATCATCCTAAAGTTCAATACCTTGTCAAAATACTAAAAGAAAGACATGATTCCCAGTCATTTCAAAATAAGCGAGACAATTCACTTCCCGGTGCATCAGAAGTAATTTCCAGAGTGTTGGTCTTTACTCAATATCGAGACACAGCACAACACATTGTTGAACTGCTAGTGAATGCTAACATTAAGGCATCAAAATTTGTGGGTCAATCCAAAAGACAAGGAGACCCTGGAATGAAACAAGACGAACAAAACTCTATACTCCAGAATTTTAGGGAAGGGGAATTTAGTGTGTTAGTGGCAACCTCTATTGCTGAAGAGGGCCTTGATATTCCGGAGGTAGATCTAGTAATTTTCTATGAACCAATACCCAGCGAAATCAGGCATATTCAAAGAAGGGGGAGAACTGGAAGGAAAAATATAGGTTCGGTCTTGATCCTCGCAACAAGAGATACAATCGATCAACGATATCTAGACGTCAGTAGAAAAAAAATTGATAGGATGAAAGCCATATTTTCCTCAACAAGCCTTGATCTCAATCTCAAAAACCTCAAGAGAACCAACTTAAAATTTGATCCTATGACCAAAGAAGAAATTGAATATTTCGAATCTTTTTTGAATTCTGAAAACAGACCCAAGATAAAATCACTATCTATTAAAAACAAAATTATAAATGAGAAGAAAAAAAGTTTATCAAACGATGACTCATTAGTACAATTTAGAAAAACAGTTGAAAGGACAGCTAGAAAGATATATTCATTAGTATCTTGTAGAGGAAACAGTGGAATGGAGACGGTCCTTATTTATGAAACATTGGGACAAGAAGATGAACTTGTAAATGCAGGATTGAAAATGCTAAAAAAATTGGGAAGGATAAAAATAATTGGTAATAAGGTAATTCTTTCTGAAAATGAGAAAAAAGTTCAAGGACAAATCTATGATATTGAAATTGAGAAGGTATTGCTGGGTAAAGCAATAGTATTGATAAATGGTAAATGGCACGCTAGCTTACATCATTATGATTATCATGGACCACGAGAGCTGATGAAAAAAGGAAAGGAATTCAAAGCCGTCGGCGAGTTATATCATTCTAATGACAATCTGAATCTGCGAATTGATCAAATTTTGTAAATGAAACATTGCTGTTCTGCTGGGAGCGATTAAAACTCAAACTAGTTAATTTATAGATAATTCTGGTTTATGTTGATTTATCATCTTGGATAGACCATTCATATAATTTTTGGCGAAGGTAGTTATAGGTTGGGAAGAATACCAAATACATCCTAGAACCTGGCAGTCGTGACATGTTTTAGCGATCTCCCATTGAGGTGCACTCCAAATTTCTTCTATGCTCTGTTCAAGCAGATTATAGGTGTTTTCGACTTTGTTAAACTTCCAGCACGGTACCATTACAGTACCATCGGCATTGACAAATGTACTTTTCCATACTCCGCATTCGTCGAAAGTAGTACGCCCTTTTTCTAGAATCTGTTCAAAATATTGTGGGGGGATCATTATTTGAGGAGAAGAATGCTTTTTGACATAATTCAATACGCTTTCACATACTTTATCCATTGTTTTTCTATCTGGTAGTAATGAGTAGGGTACATCTGCTCTGTCTTCTACAAAGGTCAGAGAAACTGAATTTGAACCCAGTTCTTTTGCCTTGTCAAAATAAGATTGATCAATAAATTCTTCTGTGTTAAATTTTGTAATTACACTATTGAAATAATGAGGAATGTTACTTTTGTTAAGGAGTTCAATATTTTCCATTACCTTTTGAAATATTTTGCTAGAAACACCGCGCACTTTACAATATGACTCTTCATGAATCGAGTCTATGCTACATGTAATGAACTGAACATACCGTTTTAGTTTCTCAAGGTCCACTGTGTGTAAAAGTGAACAATTTGTTATCAAGGAAGTAGGCATTTCAATTTCATGAAGATAACTAAGAAGCTCCATGAAATCCGGTCTACTAGTAGGTTCGCCTCCTTCAACAATGGACCAAACACAATATTTCGAAACTTTGTCAAAGACAGATTTCCATTGTTCTGTACTTAGATCCCTTTCACTAACCAATTTCAATTGCCCCTCCTTATTTGAATCGCCGAATGGACACATAGGACAATAAAAATTGCAGTAATGGGTCAGACTGAAAACAGCTACTAGCGGTCGTCGCTTACCAACAACTCTATTAAATGACCACTTGCCTAGTAACTTTAAAGTTCGAATCTTGTCTACTTCCAACCAACCTAACTTGATGTCTCAATCGTATTAATCTATTGGGGTATTGACATGTAGCGATTATTTTTCTCGCCATATTTCAGATGTTTTTATTCAATCTTGGCGAACTTTAAATAAACAGATTCATCTTGCAATGAATCCATTTTCGCATTTTGTAACTTGGCTTCAACAAAGATTGTTTTTTTGAGTTTAGCGCCAGTAAAATCACAACTTCTTAAATCGGCCCACATAAAGTTTGTTCTGGTTAGGTCTGCTGTCACCAATTTGCTATTTTTCAAATTGCAATATAGAAAAATTCCATCTTCTAAGTTTGCATTTTCAAAGTTGGAGTCCATTATCTCTGCCTGTGCAAAATTGGTCTTACGTAAATTGCAGCCTGACAAGTTTATTCCGTTGCATTTGACACTATTTAGGAATGCATTTGAAAGATCTTTTCCTGAAAAATCCATACCGCTTAAATCTATCTTCACAAGAATGTTGGACATTCTCCACTGATTGAATTCTTTTATTTTTGATTCCTGTAAGAGATCCAACCAATCTGATTTTTCAGTCATTTTCATGACGTTGTTTTTCTTGTTATATCAATTTTCGCCCTAATGAAACTTATTATATATGATAATCATATCAAAATCCAATATATGACGGAAAGTAAAAAAGTGAATTCACCACCACGAATAATGATTGTGGACGATGAATCTGATATCCTTTCGGTCATAAAAAGAGGATTGGAATCAAAGAATGATTTCAGCGTTGAAACCTTTTCTAAAGGAGATGACGCGATAAATAACTTTCAAAATCAACCTCAAAAATATTATGATCTAGTGATTACCGACATTCGGATGCCTAAGATAAATGGATTTGAGTTGTATAGGCGAATAAAAGAAAATGATCCTACTATGAAGATTGCATTTATCACTGCTTTTGAGATTAACAAAGAAGAATTCAGCAAAGTAATTCCTTCAGTCGATGTTACTCATTTCATTAGTAAGCCTGTCAGTATATCTAAATTGAGAGAAAAAATAAAATCCATACTTGAAGACGACGGTGCTGACACAGATGCTCATACTTCTGACGATAATTGATCTTTTCTAATATCTTCTAGTTTACAATGTACATCTTATTTGTAATTACATATCTTCATTCGGCATCAGAGCCAGCTATTGGCAGTAATTTTCCTGCAGGAAAATTAAATTTATTTTGATCCTGCTCTTCTGGAGTAACCTTTTCGAATTCAAGAGTTATTTCAATGGGTCCATTAAATTTTGTACTGATTTCATTTGCCAGATTTGCTATTTCATCTTTGTCACAAAATTCTTTGGAGCCTTGAAGAAAGACACGAGTCTGTCTGAACAGAGCATTGCCGCCATATTTTTCCTTTAGAAAATCTATTAATTCTTGAACTTTATCTTGAGGTATATCGTTGTAATAAAAGCAAATTCCATTTATTAACTCCTTGTCAAACGGAGTACCATATCTAAACCAGAAAACTCCAAAATGTTCATACTCTCCTTGCAGACATTTAATGTCCCAGTGGTTAGCCTTTTCGATAGGATATGTAGAATTTAATACGTCATTGACTGATAAACGCCAATATCTTACACGCATCTAAAAATGTATTGAATTATCATTATAATAATGTGACGAAATAGAGTAGAATAACGAGCCTGAGTGTACTGGCTAAATTGAATCGTGCGACATAGCATAATCTTTTGCAAAACCAGATTATATAAAACAGATAAAAATAATATAAGGTTGGACACTTTAATTTAGGAAATTGAAATCAAAAGGCTCAAAAAAAATAAATAAAGACATATTAAGTGATTCAGTACGAGATTACGAAATTAACTCAAAATCTATTTCTTTACTAGTTGATGGTATGGCGAAATCCGGTGGTTTTGAATCCAAAAATCTTTGGGACGGAATTAATATTATTAGAACGATGACAGAAGATGCGAAGTGCACCAAATTCCTGTCATTTGTAGGATCAATAATCTCAACCGGCGCTAGGGGAATCATAAAGGATATGCTAAAACGCAAGATGTTTGATTGTGTTATTACAACCTGTGGTGCTCTCGATCATGATATAGCACGATCTGATACGAAATACTATGCCGGAGATTTTCGCATGGATGATACTATGCTCTATAAAAGAAATATCCACAGGTTGGGAAATGTACTAGTCCCCCAGAATAATTATGGTCCAGTTATTGAAAAAAAAGTACAGGAATGTTTAAAGGATTTATATGAAAAAGGTGTAAAGAATGTCCCGACTTTTGAAATAACGAGAAGAATAGGCAGTACTCTTAACGAGTCTTCATTCCTGTACTGGGCTTACAAGAATGATGTTCCAGTTGTAGTACCAGGTATTGTTGATGGAGCTGTTGGAAGTCAAATATGGTTCTTTTATCAGAAACATAGAGATTTTAATTTAAACTTGCTATTAGACGAAACTAAACTTTCTGATTTGGTTTATGAGGCAACGAAGACTGGTGCTTTTATTATTGGTGGAGGTATATCTAAACACCATACATTATGGTGGAACCAATTTCGGGGTGGACTCGACTACGCGGCGTCTATAACAACAGCTTCTGAATGGGATGGAAGTTTGAGTGGAGCGTTAGTTGCAGAAGCAATATCTTGGGGTAAGGTCAAGGGTAAGGCTAGACAAACTACAATACACGGGGAGGCGACCACGCTACTCCCGTTCATTTACGCTGCTTTGTTGAAATAAATCTTAGATATTACTGACAAAACTACCGACCTCAATTTTTTGTCCCATTATTGTCTACAATTTTTATCGAATTTATTTTTGCCAAATTTGGATCTTGTGGTTGGTCATTCTGGATTGTTGGTAATGCTGCAATTTTATCAACAGCATCCATGCCATCTATAACTTTTCCAAATGCCGTATACTGATTGTCTAAAAATCTTGAATCATTCAAGACAATAAAAAACTGTGAACCCGCGCTATCCGGATCTGAAGATCTGGCCATTGAAACAATTCCCCTGTTGTGTTGAATATTGTTAAATTCAGCCTTAATTTTGTAACCTGGATCACCTGTTCCCCAAGCAGCCGTATCGGTGCTATTTTTTGTATTAGGATCTCCGCCTTGGATTACAAATCCTTTGACAATTCTGTGGAACACAGTACCATTATAGAATCCCGATTCTGCAAGCTTTTCAAAATTTGACACAGTCATTGGCGCTACATCCGGGAAGAACTCCATAGTAATTGGACCCTGAGATGTATCCAATATAGCTAATTTTGATTCATTCGTTGATTTCATAGAAGTATTACTCATAGGGGTGTTTATTGAAAATTTCTCTTCATTTGTTACAACCTCATTATATGGGTCTGATGTCGGCTTTGGATTATAATTGTGGTTGACTTCGTAAATCAGCACCCCAAAAAATAAACCCGGCTTGGCGCTTCTAAAACTATCTGATGAATACGCCAATCTAAGTGGTTGTTGAGCTGTAGCATTTTCTGGATATTTGATGTCTTTCGAAAAGATGGCAGTAGCTCCGGGCTCGTACTGACCAGTGGGTGCTCCATTCAAAATATACGATACTGGAGTAAAAGGTATTAGTTGGCCAAGCAAAGTGCTATTCCAGAAGAAGGGTTTTGGGGTGAAACCATCTTGCTCTAGATATGTGTTTTCATCAAATCCCCCAATTCTTATGAACCATTGTTTTTTACTTTCGTCTCCACCGTTACCCAAAACATACAGATCACTTCCGTTGTTACCAGTAAATCTCTGTCCTACAATGTATACAACAATGTAATCGGATTTTAGATCTTTAGCTATTTTAAGACCATTTTCGGTCTGATCCATAAACATTTTTGCAATAGTTGCAATTCTTGTTTGGTTAATTGTAGCATTATCCGCCAAGCTAGTCCTATTTCCAAGTGTTGTTATCCAGTAACCATAATCCCACCATGATGCAACCACTGATTTAGAAGGTGTATCAGTCGAAAGCCAGTTTAATGCATCTATCCAATCGTTGGTTTTGACTCTAAATCCTGTTCCACCATTAGCAATAGAAGGAGGTATGTCAGCTGAACTCAACCAATTAGAATTAGGTGGATAAAATATTGTAAACAACTTATCATTAATAACGATGCCACCGTTATCAATAACGGGAATCGAAACCAAAATAACAACAATACTGGCGTAAATAATTTTTAATGAGGTACTCATTTGAGAGGTTTTATGGCCCTCTACTCTTCTTCTCTTTTTATGAGTCGGTTCTGAGGATCTGTAATTTATTATACTCCTTGTGACTTCATAAAGACCCAAACTTGCCAAGAGTATTATTCCTATAGATGAGAATACGAGCAACCTTGCAAATGTTGCACTTACATAGACTCCCGTAATCCCAATTATTAGTGAAAAAATTGACATATCGTTTCTATGTTTAAATGCCATAAGAGCCCCAAACCCAGCAAACATTATCAGAACTGAATAATCAGTTAGATACTCTACTAAAGTTGGAGTAAAGTGTTCTGCGACGGATTCGACTAATGGATTCTGAGAAGATAGAAATGGGTTAACCGCATTTAGATATCTGAAAGAGGATACATAAAAGCTTCCTGATATAACTATACCCGCTGCAATGCCAATAAAACATCCAAGCAGTATCCAATTGTTTCTAGTAAAAGTACTTGAAGAGCTAAACTTTCTTACAATTGATGATGCAATAAGAAATATTGTTCCGCCGATAAGAGCAATTCCTGGAAGTCCAAACACAAATGAAAGGCCTGGTCTTGGAGATAGTCCAGCTGCCACAATTGCTGCGACTGTAAACAAGACTGCTACGATTAAAGGTGTTCTTTGATCATTTCTCAAAAAGGTTACTGCGAAAAAGAATAATGAAATTGGGATGCTGAAATATTGAATGCCCCCCCAGGATGCATTCGCAAGTCCAAGCAATAATCCACCAGCTATCGCCTTTACAATAGCAATACCGGGTTTATGCTTCGTTGCCGAGATAAATAAGTACAGTGCCAACAGCGCAAGGAATAATCCGAGAGGTTCAGATTTGAACCAACCCAAGTTACCACGTTGAATAAGAGCTGGAGTAAATGCAATAAGTAATGCTGAAAAGAGCCCCGCTGTAGTTCCACCGAGGGTCCTTACCAATGCGAAGACAACAATAGTAGTCAATGATCCTAGTACCACCGGTAAAATTATCGTAAAATCTAAGACAGAACTATTACCGCCAAAGATCTTGTATAGATATGCAGCAGTCACATGCAATCCAACCTGCGAAGTAGTTGGTATGTTTCGACCCTCAGGATACCATGACATTGAGTCATGCCACTTTAGATATGCGTCAAGGCCGTTATCTATGATGTACTTTGTTGCTCTATAATCAAAATACGGATCAAATTCATTCAGATAATAACCATACTTAACAGGATAGGAACGCATAATGAAAGCAGTAGTAAATGCGATGACTAAAACTGTGATAACTAATAAATGACGTGCACTAAAATTGTAATTTCCAAAGTGGAACAATACTTTATCGCCCGATAACATGACAATGGATGTTGATTTTACCTATTTTTTAACGTACTGGAGAAGACTTGTACAACGTAATTTAAAAAAATTCTAATGATTTCATCAAAAGAATTTGGATTTAGTTCCCTAACAAAAGAAAGGGGGAATTAAGAGATTTTATTGGCTCTTAATGAATTACTTCTTTGACTTTGATTTTGATTTAGATCCTTTCTTAGCAGACTTGGATTTCTTTTTAGCTGCCATTTTCAATGATATTAGAAAAACAGATCGTATATAAGTTTTAATTTTTGGAAAATAAATTTGGTTACTCTAGCTCTAAAATGATTGTTTTCCCTACTGTGACCAGTTTGGAGAATCGTATTGCATCATCCTTATTACCCACAATTGTACCATAATGCATGGGAATTACAATTTTTGGTTTAATTAACTCATTTATTGCCTTTGATGCCTCCTCTGCTGTCATTACATAAGTTCCTGAAACGGGTATTAATGCGATTGTTGGCTTTACTTCTTTCATCTCTGGAATAATATCTGAATCTCCGACATGGTATAATCGATCGCTTCCGAGCTCTACAATAAATCCAAGTTTTTTTTCATTCTTTGGATGAAAATCCTTGTTAACGTTATACGCTGGAACGGTTTCAATTTTCAAATCGTCGACTTTTACACTATTGTTGGGATCAATGCCAATTGATTCTTTAATTTTCAGAGGTTTTAGTTGTGGCAGGCATTCTTGGGCTGAAACAATCACTGTTCTTTCATTTATGATATTATTCAAATCCTCAATAGATAAATGATCAAAATGGTTATGGGTTACGAGTACAATATCGGCATCTGAGATACCGTCATATTTTTTGCTCAATTTGTACGGATCAATATACATTGTTTTATTTTCAAAAGTAATCTTAAAACCCGCATGACCTGTCCACGTGATACCGATGTCATTGTACTCAAACATGTCTAGTAAGAATTTGATTAACGATTTAAAGCTACTCTTCAAAATACCGATTTGCTATTATCATTTTATTTTTGGAAAGTGTAATGGTTGTTATGTCCGCAGTTCTTAGTCTATTCAATAAAATACCATCTAGTGTAGCCACTGCAAATTTTCTATTTCTTTTTACATAATCTAGAATATCATTGTCTACATTTCTTGATTTCCCAATTTCCATGATCTCAAACTTTAGTTTAGATATGTGAATTGCAGTTTTTGCTATCATTGATTTTTTAGGTCCAGATTTTCTTTCGATGGAATTGAGCTCGTCGAGAACAAATGAAGGTACTTTGAATCTTAATTTCCCAATTTCGCTTTCAACCTTGTCCAGGCATTTTATGGGATTGGAAACCAAGGCAATCAGAAAACTGGTATCACAAATTACATCCATTTATAGATCCCTACAGATAACATTATGAAAATATAGACTTAAGAGTTTCATGTAGTGCAAAATGATTTTGATCTAGGATATCAACCTATTCTTAGAAGAGTATTCTGATTATGTGCTATGAATATTGTAATGGATATTTGATTAGCAAAAAGTACATTACCAAGAATCAAATATAATATGAAGTGTAATTGAAAGCGATAGAAACTCGTATTACAGTGAATTGTACTCCAGAAAAAATTTGGGAAATACTTACGAATTTTGAAGAATACGAATCATGGAATCCGTTTATGACAAAAGTCGAGGGTGATGCCAAATTAGGGTCCAAGATTAGAGTCCAAATTCGCACAACGAGTGGAAAACAAAGAATTTATCATCCGATCATTACTAAATTCGAGAAAAATAAAGAACTTCGATGGAAGGGAAAATCAATTCTGCCTGGAATTTTTGACGGGGAACGCATTTTCCTTATTGATAAGGCTACTGACAATAGAATTACATTCTTTCACAAAGAATTATTCAGTGGTTTAGGGGTAAAACTAGTTGGAAATAAGCTTGATGAGAATCTTGTTGAAGGCTTCGAAAGAATGAACGCGGCACTTAAGAACCGCGCTGAGAATTCCTAAAAGACATAACAATTTCAATGTGTGACAAATTACAAGTTAAATTGGTATGTCCAGTCGACTACATTCTGTAATTAACGTTCGCAAATCTTTTTCAAGAGTCTCCCTAAGTCGGTTGTTATAGATTATTGCAGCTGGATGTATTGTGAGAAAAAATAGTCTGCCATCCTTCTCAATAAATTTACCACGATTTCCCAGTATTGATGCACCTCCAAGCATTGAGTGGTAAGCTGTTCTACCCAGTATGCAAATTATTTTTGGCGATATAATTGAAATTTCTCTTTCAAGATAGTTTCTACAAAGACGTCGTTCTTCATCTTTTGGTACCCTATTACTAGGAGGTCTACATTTTACAATATTAGTCACATATGTTCTTGCTCTGACTATTCCTACATTCGTTAAACACTCATCAAGAATTTTTCCGGCCATTCCAACGAATGGTCTACCTTTCTCATCTTCATTTCTTCCAGGCGCTTCTCCGATAAACATGACAGTCGCTTTAAAATTACCCTCACCAGGAACTGCGTTAGTTCTATTAATACATAGATCACACAGTTTGCACTTCATGACCTCATCTCTAATTTTATCAATAGAGTCGTTTGACCTCTTAATCAATTAGCAGTACTAGTTTTTAGTTTCCAATCTACCATATATTATCTTACTATAATTATGAAATATCGTATCGAATATTTTTGACTTTTTAATTGCTGTCTTGAATTAATAAGACCAGAGACACCGCATCGTTTTCAGCTTTGAAAAATGACATATCATGGAAAATAGAAAAACAAATTCAATTTGATTGGTTGCTTTGACAAATTCTTTTAACTAATGTCTATTATAAGTATGGCTACTATTACACTACACGATGAGCTCGAACATAGATCAGTTTGAGGAGCAATTAGATCTGGAACAAGGTATCAAAATGACTGACAAAAGGGTTTTGGAGATTCCCTATAATAAAGTCGATGAATGTGACAACTTTGCGGCAGATTCCAATGAGGAATCGAAAGATGTGCCTTTTAAGAAAATTAGTATTGAAATAGACTTGTTTCAAAGAACAACCGTGTTTTGTACTGACCCATCCATGTGGATTTAGTTAACCAATAAGATAACTCGACAATTACTAGACTTATTTTTATTGTAACCAATTAGATAATTTTGTACTATACACAGTGTGATAAATCCCAGGTGTAAAACGCACCGCATTGATAAATAATGTCAACCCGCTTCTTGGACATGATTTAAAAATGATTATCATCTAGTATGAATATTATTGAGTTCTCAGCTTGTTAAACTCGAATATCGAAGAGGTGTCATATTAGTAACAGGCCTAGACAATTTGCCATATTGTAATGCTGATCCCCAAACAAACACCCTTCACTCATTTGGGCTTAACTACAATAAAATAATCAAATATCTTGATGACAAGAACATAAAATATGATGACAAAGTACTGGATTTGTTACCTCTAAAAGATTTATCAAGCATCGATGTAAAGCTGCGTGATTATCAACAAGAAGCTGTTGAAAATTGGTATAAAGCAAAAGCAGGCTCAATAGTACTTCCTACGGGAGCTGGAAAAACTATGGTTGCATTGAAACTTATTGAGCTTGTAAATTCCCCAACTCTGATAGTGGTTCCTACTATTGATCTTATCAAACAATGGACTAAAATACTCTCAAGAAATTTCGATATTGAGATAGGTCAAATCGGTGGGGGAATTGAGAATATTCAACCAATTACTGTTTCCACTTACGATTCTGCGCACATTAAGGCACCATCAATCGGTAACAAGTTCTGGTTTTTGATATTTGATGAGGTGCATCACTTACCAGCACCATCGTACAGACTAATCGCAGAGATGTTAGTAGCTCCATTCAGATTGGGGCTAACTGCTACCATAGAACGGGAAGACCGCCTGGATGAAGATTTCCCATATCTGATTGGAAAATCTATATTTCAAATTACAGCTAAGGAACTAGCTAAAGATAATTATCTTGCAAGTTATACTATTGAGAGAAAGCAAACGTTTTTGTCAAAAGAGGAAAATGTGGAATACAGAGAAAATATGATAGTTTACCATACTTGTTTGAACAAAATTGGACTAAGAATGAATTCACATGGCGCCTTTAAACGCCTGATTATGATCTCATCAAAGAATAATCTTGCGAGACGTGCACTTGTGGCTAGGAATAAAGCAATGGACATTGCATTAAACAGCAAATCTAAGTTGACTGAAATTGGAAAAATACTTACTGAGAACAAAAATATCAAGACTATAATTTTTACGCAACACAACAAACTCGTATACGAAATATCCAATAATTTCCTCATCCCATTTATAACTCACAAGTCTTCCAAAGAGGAAAGAGAAGATGTGCTTACAGGTTTCAAAAGTGGGAGATATAAGGCAATTGTTACTTCAAAAGTGTTGGATGAAGGAATCGATGTTCCTGATGCTCAGCTCGGAATTTTAGTAAGCGGAAGCGGAAGTAGCAGAGAATTTATTCAAAGATTGGGAAGGTTACTAAGGCCAAAGAATGATAATACACAGGCAAGGCTGATAGAAATTGTGTCAAGCGGCACTTCAGAAACCCAAACGAGTGAAAGAAGGCACAAGAAGATAAAGATATGAATTTATGATTCTTTATTTGATTCAGAAAAAAACCGCAATACATTAAATTGTTCAAAACCGTTGTAGACGGGGGTCAACTTCCAAATGATGTTAATGTTAGTTGGTTATCCCTTTCTGAAACTTCAACAGTGGACTTTACCATGCGGAGGGTACTACTATCCTTTGAATCTCTAATGTAAATCACATATATTAGTGCAGAGTTCTTTGTATTTGTTTTTCTTATCACTCTACCGATTCTTTGCGCAACTTGATTAAAATTTGAACTGTTAGATATTATTATTGCTATCCTCACCTCAGGTACATCGTATCCTATTTCGAGCGTATGCACAGATAATAGTGGATAATATTCTTTTCCCCATGCATCCAAAATTTTCTTTCTTTCGTTGGAAGATATTTTATTATGGATGGATCTAGATGGGATCCCATTTGACTCGAGTACCTCTTCTAATTTCTTTATTGATTCAATCGTCTCGCTGAATATCATGATGGGTTCAAAAGAATGCTTCTGAACGATCCTTACTGCCAATAGTAACTTGTTTTGAGCAGAGCTAAGTAATTCTTTTCTTTTTCTAACATTTTCAAACCACATTTTTGCCAATTTAGCATTATAACCTCCTTTGAATAGAAAGGCCGAAATTTTTTTTGGATCAAATACTCCTAGCTTTCGTGAGAGAAAGGATATCTTTCTGGATGTTTCAACATAAATTTTTTTTTCAGTTTCAGTAAAGCTTACAGGTACAGATACAACTTGTGGCCTGGCCAATCTTCCATCGGTGACCGCATCCTTGATCATATATTTCTTTACAGGAGGCAATAATTTAATAATTGTATTATATCGGGTATCATTCTCATTTATGGTAGCAGTTAGTCCCAATACTGCCTTTGTAGGATCCTCATTTATTATATCAAATATCTTCTTAAATTCCTTGGCTGTTTCACTGAGTAAATGAATTTCATCTAAAATTATCATATCTGAGTTTCTAATCAGTTCTAAATGGTTAATCACGCTTTGATATGTACTTATTGTAATTTCCTTAATGACCTTTTGTTCACCGAAAAAAGTTCCAATGCATTCGATCGGCAATCCATATCTAATTAAGCGATTTACGTTCTGTTCAATAAGAACAATGCGTGGAACTATGAACACGATTCTAAATTCTCTATTTACTTTCATTTCGACAGAATATTTTGAAGACGAAGTTGATTCGTTATTGTGCCTTATTTCTGCAAGTCGTCGAGCACATTCAAATGCAATTTCAGTTTTTCCAGTTCCGGTGCTATATATTATTGAACCCTTAAATTTATTCTCCAGCCATGCATCTACCGCATCCTGCTGATCCGCCTTAAGCTTGAAAGGGAAATTTAATTTTAGAATCGCTGCCAATATTCCAATTTTAGCGCTTATCTACTAAATTCTTTACTACAAGATGATGTACTAAAACATAATTCAATATGGCAACTCTATTTCATGAGTCAGTTTTTGTCAAGCATAATCCATATGATTAGATTTGACAACGACATCTGAAATATCTGAAGTATATATCGATTTTGGATGATTACAGCAAGAAAAGTAAACGACCTTAAAATAATTAATCTACATTTGCGTATATTCTATATTACACTTGAAAATAAATATGTCTAATCGGATGATCAAATAATGGTTAGTCGTAAACCTGTTTTGCTAATTGACGATACAGAAAGTTCACAAATGGCTATTAAGATTTTAAAAGAAAACAACGTACAATTTGTTGAATATCACATAAATAAATTCGAATTAGATTGCTGTGTGGACCTACCTACGACTCAAGCGCCGGCATTATTTGCCCCTGAGGGAGTATTTCGAAATCTACAAGGAATCAGAGAATATCTCACGATCGATAAAAATAGGACAAATGAAGTCAGTGAGAGCGCCTATTGGTAATATTAATTACTATGGAATCAGTACAGAAATTTCGTTGATTTCCGATACTTCTAGAATACAACTCTGTATTCCTTCTCTTGTGCACAAGTTCCTCATACTATTTTAGAATAGAATTATCAAAGCCCAACTACATTATAAGATTGTAATACTCAGTCAATAAAAATTAAATAGCAAGTAATTATATCAAGTTTCAATCAGATAATCGTGATTAATTTACTAGGGTTATCTTCATGTATTGCATGGAGAGGCAATCAATTGGCATTTCGTATGTCTGTGGTTACATTTTTGGTTCTTATTTTTATTAGTACACTTGTTCAATCCTACAATATCTTTGGTCAATCAGATCCATTTAACGCGGCTAATTCATGTTCAAAGCTCTCTATCAGTGGTATTACTGCAAGTGGAGCTGACGCATTAAATCCCCCATCACACGCAATAGACCAGAATATCAATACTCGCTGGTCCAACCTAGGTCTAGGGTCATGGATTCAACTTGACTTGGGTAGTGAGAACGTAATTTGTAGTGTGGGAATTAATTGGCATAGGGGAAATGAGCGAATTAACACATTCGTGATAGCAATATCTAAGGATGGTAAAACGTTTACTAATGTATTCTCTGGCAAGAGTGATGGCACTTCATTAACCGAACAGAACTACAATACGCAATCAAAGACAGGTAGATTCGTAAGAGTTACTGTTACAGCAAACACACAAAGCAACTGGATCAGCATAAGTGAATTGAACGTGTATGGCTATAAGCCTATTTCAGAATCTTGTGATAACACTTCAATTTCACAGGTAAGCGCGGCAAGTAGCCAAGTTGGATTCCCGCCGTCAAACTTGATTGATAATAATCTGAACACTATTTGGTCTAATTACGGAATAGGGTCATCAATACAAATCGACTTGGGTTCTAGCAAAAGTGTTTGCAATTTGGATGTTGCTTGGTACAAGGGAAATGAACGTCAAAATAACTTTGTAATTTCAACTTCTCCAGATGGAAAAACGTTCAAGAACGTTTTATCTGCTACAAGTGGTGGAAAATCAATATCATTTGAAAAATATACATTTTCAGAAACCCTGGCACGTTTCATAAAAATTACTGTTAATGGTAACACACAAAATAATTATGCAAGTATTTCCGAAATTAGAGTACAAGCATCGGTCTCGAGTCAGCCACAAGTTCAATGCATTGATGGCAGTATTCAAAATACAAAAACTTCTGGCAGTCAAACAGGTTTTCCTGGTTCCAATGTTCTTGATGATAATTTAGATACCCGATGGTCAAATAACGGTGTCGGTTCATGGGTACAAGTAGATTTAGGGACGAGTAACAAGGTTTGTGACATCAACATTGCATGGTATAAGGGAAATGAACGACAGAATAATTTTGTTATATCCACTTCGACTGATGGAATAAAATTCGCAAACGTATTAAGCTCAAAGAGCAGCGGCTCTACACTGAGCTTGGAAAAATATGATATTGCTGACACTAATGCAAGATTCATAAGAATAACAGTCAACGGTAATAGTCAAAACAGCTATGCTAGCATAACTGAAATATCCGTAAATATATTCCCAATTACAGTATCATCCAATTATTATATAGGGGCAGCAGGGGACTGGGGTTCTGCCCGCAATAATAATTGGCAAGAAACGGTAGATCTTATGATAAATAGCAAAATAAATTTGGCACTTGGACTAGGGGATTATTCGTACGGAAGTGTATCAGATTTTGAACCAGTTGTTAATTCCCTAAAGGATGCAGGAATTCCATTTAAAGGAGTATTGGGAAATCATGACAGCGCTTCATACTCGACTTTATTTGGACAACCTTCTATGCTATATGCATTTGATGCAGGTCAATCTAGAATCATTTTGCTAAACACCGAAGATTCTGATACTGCTAATACCCAGTTCTTGGAGAACGAATTGAAGAACACGAAACAACCCTGGAAGATTGTTGCAATGCATAATCCCTTGTATACAAGTCCATCAAATCATCCAGAAGAAAAAGCATTAGCAGCCAAACTACAACCACTTATTGATAAATATGGTGTCCAACTGGTACTGTATGGACACAATCATAACTATGAACGCATAAAATTACCGGACAAACCGACACTGTATATTCAAGTTGGAACAGGCGGAGAATCACATTATGCGATAAAAGGACCTAGAAGCGGAGGGGGAGTAGAATTTCAAGATGATGGTGATTACGGATTTGTTAAATTAACTATCAACACTAATACACTTTCAGGGCAGTTTATTTCTCATGATGGCAAGGTATTAGATAGTTTTAGCTTGGCAAACTAGTCAAATGAGTGGATAAATAATCCGTCTAAAGAACCCTTTAGACTAATGCCAAATAGTAACGAATTCATAGAATTCATAGATTTTTCATTTTGGGATTGGGAATCGGATCGTATCTTGTTAAAACATAAATAAACTTAATATATTGTTGCGTAACTCTCTCGACCTACAGTTAAAATGCTGATAATCTTTGATGTAGAAGGCGTTCTTCTCAATGCAGAGTACCTACCAGTTCTTGCACAAAAACTTGGCCCTATCAAAGAAAAGGAAATTTGGGATATTACAAAGCAAGGGATACGGGGAGAAATAGACTGGGAAGATGGACTTAAGAAAAGGGTCAACGCTTTAAGAGGAACTTCCTTTGAGGACGCCAAGTACATTGCAGATAATCTGGAAATAATGCCTGGTGCAAGAAAGCTTTGCTATGCCTTAAAAAAGGCAGGATGGAAATTGATAGCAATCTCCGGTGGCTTTACTATAATAACAGATAAACTCAAAGACGAATTGTATCTGGATAGAATTTTTTCAAATGAGTTGATTTTTAAAGATGGAAAACTTGATGGCGTTATAATAAACGTAAGTTCAGATAAATCACTTGGAGTAAAATCTACCATAAAAGAATGGGGAATAAAAAAGGAGGATATTGTCGTAGTAGTTGATGGGGCTAATGATCTAAAACTATTTGACATTGCTGGCTATACAGTAGGATTCTGTCCAGTTGACATTGTAAAACAGAGAGCGGACACTTCAATCGAAATAAGAGATTTGTCAATTCTGTTAAGTCTTTTGGAAAAGAAATTTGGTAAGACAATAGAGACGCAGCTATGAAATCTTTTATTCAAAAATAGATCGTTCATTATGAATGAGTTTAATAACGTAGAGATCATCTCAATTCCTATTAATGATGATATTCAGGAAGGGAATGATATAGTTAATCTAATATTGGAATCTCTTAAGGAAAAACAAGAGTCTTTAAAAGAGAATGATGTAATAGTAATAACACATAAGATAATATCAAAATCAGAAGGAAGAACAATAGATTTAACAAAGATAATTCCTTCTGAAGAAGCAAAAAAAATCTCTTTTCGCACAGGAAAGGATCCCCGACTCGTAGAACTCATCATTTCACAGTCCAATGAAATTATCAAAATAGAACGAGAAATCATTATTACTGAAACAAAACACGGATTCGTATGCGCTAATTCCGGAATTGATACCAGCAATGTTGGAAAATCCAACCATGTAGTACTGCTACCTCTTGACCCTGATAAATCAGCTAGAGGGATCAGAAATTACTTAAAGTCAAGAACCAAGACAAATGTAGCTGTAATTATTTCTGATACTTTTGGCAGGCCATTTAGGAACGGCCAGGTTAATGTGGCTATTGGCGTATCAGGCATTGATCCGATCAAGAGTTACATTGGAGAATCTGATATGTACGGCAATACACTCAGGGTTACAGAGATAGCAATTGCCGATGAAATAGCATCAGCTGCGGAACTTGTCATGGGAAAATCTTTGCGTGTACCTGTAGCAATAGTACGAGGTTTCGATTTTTCATCCCATGATACTTCCATCTCTAAAGTTACAAGGGACAAAAATGAAGATCTATTTAGATGATTTCAGATCTTATCTTTTGAAATCAAACCATTACGATCCATTTTAGTCAAGTTTACAATATGAAATTTGAATAACTTATAAACATTTAATATCAACAGCACCTTGATTAATAGTGTTAAGAATGAATATGACGGCCGACGATGGTAATGAGAAATCTTTTGACAAAGTTATTGATGTTAGAGGGTTATATTGTCCAGAACCTGTTTTTAGAACGAAAATAGAAATTGAAAAATTAGGAATTGGAAGCAAGCTCAAAATCATAGCTGATGATCCTGAATCTGAAGAAGATATAACAAGATGGGCAGAAAAAACCGGTCATAATTTGTTATCTGTACAAAAGAAAGATAATGACCTTGAGTTTGTAATAAAGAAGACAAAGTGAACCAGATGACCTCCATAATAGGACCAGAAATATTACAACGTATAGGGAATACCCCGCTGAGGGAGCTTACATCATATTCTACTGAAAATATTAAATTTTACGCCAAGTTAGAATGGTATAATCCGTTTGGTTCCGTTAAAGACAGGGCCGCCTATTGGATGGTAAAGGATGCAGAAAAGAAAGGCTCCCTTGTGAAAGACAAGAGTATCATTATTGAACCTACTTCTGGAAATACTGGAATTGCCTTAGCTGGTATAGCAGCTTCAATGGGTTATAAGGTTGAAATCGTTATTCCAGAGAAGGTTAGTGCAGAAACTAAAAAAATCCTTAGAAACTTGGGCGCAACACTTCATGAAACTTCAGACGATCTATGTCCGCGTGTGGGAGCTGGGACAGATCAAAGCATTGCTCTCGCTACCGCTATTGCAAAACCCCGGTCCGATATCTATTATATGCCAAATCAATATGAAAATGAATCCAATTTTCTTGCCCATTATGAGAGTACTGGTCCTGAAATTTGGGAACAAACGAATGGACAGGTAACTCATTTCTTCACCGGCTGTGGGACAGGTGGTACGATTACAGGAACAGGAACCTTTCTCAAGGAGAAGAATGAAAATCTTAAGGTAATTGCTATTCAAGCCCAACAGAATCATTTACTGCAGGGATTGAGAAACTTTGAGGAGTCATCGATGCCCAACCTATTCAAACGCAGAGAAGATATAGTTGATGACTGGATGACTGCAACAAATCAGGATTCGTTTAATTCAGTAAAGGAATTACTTGAAAAGGAGAGATTGTTCGTGGGCCCATCTTCCGGATCTGTAATGTCATGCATGCTAGAATATTCCAAGAAAATAGATAAAGGCGTAATAGTAGGTATTTTCGCAGATGATGGTAGGAAATTCAAGAGTCTGTACAAGGAACAAAATGTTGTTACAGAAAATGATTATGTTACTGCATTAGGGAAATTGCCTGAATCGTATATTAAATACTAATTCATTTGTGAGATTTATTTTCACTCAACCATTTTTCAACATCAAGCGCCGCCATACATCCAAATCCAGCAGCCGTAACTGCTTGTCGATAACGATAATCGTGGACGTCGCCAGCCGCGAAAACTCCTTCTACGCTAGTCCTTGTATTTTCCTTAAGCACGACATAACCTTTGTCATCTAACTCTAACTGATCCTTGAATATTGAGGTATTAGGTTCATGACCAATTGCTACGAATAATCCTCCCACTGATAGATTTTGGCTCTTACCAGTTGTCAAGTTCTTTACCTCAATGCTTTCTATTTTCTTGTTTCCTGTGATTCTAGTTACAACATTATTCCACACGAATTGAATTTTTGAGTTTTCAAACGCCTTTTCCTGTAGAATCTTGCTTGCTCGAAGGAAATCTCTTCTATGTATGATCTTAACCGATTTACCAAATTTAGTAAGGAAAGTTGCCTCTTCAATTGCAGTATCGCCGCCTCCTATAACCGCAATCTCTTCCCCTTTAAAAAATGGCCCGTCGCATGTAGCACAATAAGAAACGCCTCTTCCACCAAATTCCTGTTCTCCATCAATACCCAGCTTCCTTGGTGAGGCTCCAGTACAAAGCAATACTGCTCTGCCTTCGTAAGTTTCAGAATGAGTTGAAATTATGAATGGGCGTTTTTTGAAATCGACTTTTAGCACTTCATCATCGATTATTGTAGTTGCAAATCGTTCAGCTTGCTGTCTCATGTTCATCATGAGCTCTGGTCCAAAAATGCCATTAGGAAAACCTGGATAGTTTTCAACTTCACTGGTTGTCATTAATTGACCACCCGGCAAAGATCCGGAAATTATTAGTGTTTTGAGTTTTGCGCGTGAAGTGTAAACTCCTGCAGTAAAACCTGCTGGGCCAGAACCAATAATTATAACATCATAAAAATTCTTTGCATATGTAGGCTCCTCGGAGCCATGGTTTGCATTTTTTGACATGTATGATTAACTGGAGGAAAGAAGATTATACCATTTAATAATTTGTTCGGAAATAAAACAGGCACCACAATGCACATCCTATTCAATCAAAACTAAATTTATTACCAAGCTAATCTATACCGGCTTTTTCCAATAGTTCCGTATGTTCTTCACACAGTACAGGATGTGATATCTGTGAATAAATTAACTCTTCCTGCCAATGAGAATTGAACAATCTACAAGGATAATTTGAGCAAAAGGGGTTACCATTAGTAAGAAAAAAAAAATAGCTTGAATAGCGTAGCCCGTCGCTATTTGTGACATCCTGGAGTCATCATACCGTACATATCTATTGGCAAATTCTTTGTCAATTTCTTTACTATTTTCAGAGAGCAAACCTTTCATCATCTGTTTGAAATAATATGCCTTTGGTTTAGCGGGACCTTCCACAATACTAGGTATTGATATTATGGTGGGAGAGCCACAAATAATTGGCCTTGCATGAAACCTTCTATCGACTTCGTCAAATGTGCATATCAGTTTATCTTCAAAGATAATATGTATATGCTCAAGATGAATCTCATTTTTATCAATAATGTTGGTATAAATTCTTTGAAGGTAAAAACCATCAATGATTATTCCGGTAGTATCGACTATACTTGATATTTTTTCGAAGTCAAAATGCTGGAAAGAGTCTTTCAGGAATTGAGGAAGTAATTTTTCTCCATTATCATCTGCAATCATGTTCTTGCTGAAATAATCTATAGATGATTTTAGGTCAATTTTGATGAGTGGAAAAATTATTTGTAAACGGTTTGAAATTTCAGTTGCTAGTGAATTTGAGAAATAAGAAGAGTAGAGGTGTACATATGATATCTTCATATGTATATCACTTTTAGAAAGTTAGTTGACTTTGATATTTGGATTTGGTATTTTCTTCAGTTTGCTTATTGCTACTTGTGCAGCCTTCCTACCTGATAATAACATTGAACCAAATGTAGGACCCATTCGAGGCAACCCATGAGTTTCGGTTGCTGACATTCCAGCTGCAATTAGCCCAGGGTAAACTTCGCCAGTGTATTCAACTACTGCATCTTCTCCTGTTACAGACATCGGTTCCATTCCTTTCCACTTTACATATCCTCTATCCATTAATCTCTTTACAGCAACTGAATCGTGTCCTGAAGCATCTATTACTATTTTTGATTCGAGGGCAACCGGATCTACACACGTAATATTTCTTGGAAGCGCAGAAACAGGCATCCAATTTACGACTACTCCACCGACTCTTTCATTTTTGAAGACTAGGTCATCGAACTTTGTTAGTTGCAGGAATCTGAGTCCAGAATCACAAGCAGCGGCTATTAATTTTGAACATGCATGAGGTCCCCAAGTAGCAAACAATGAATCCGAAATTTTTCTATACGGCACTCCGAGTTCGTCCCAAATCTTATTAGCTGGATATCTAACCGTTACAGGATTCATCATGTAACCGCCTACCCAGTATCCTCCACCGATATAGTTATTCTGTTCAATGATAAGGGTATGAACTCCATTCTTACATAATTCTCTTCCAGCCATAAGACCTGCTGGACCCGCTCCAATGATAATTACATCACAATCGCTATACTCAATCAACGTCTCATTGAACATTTGTGCTATTGTCCTGGTAATTTCCTTTTCACTTGCCTCGCCGAAAATTTTCTCCATAACTAAATTAACGCTCTATCTTGTATTAATATTATATGTATCGGCCTACTTTAGTTTGTAACATTGAAATTTTAATTAAAAGCCTTTAGTGATATTTTTATGCCTGACCATACTGCCAGAAGACTTTTGTGGTATTTATTTGCGGGCTCAAAGGGAGGTGAAAATAGAGTCAAAATCATTAACCTCTTACAGGAAACTCCGCTTAACATAAACCGCATGGCAGAAGTTTTAAATCTCGATTACAAGGCAGTTCAGCATCATGTAGACGTGTTGGAAAAAAATAATTTGGTATCTCATATGGGTGAAAAATATGGAGTAATGTATTTTGTCTCTAACTATCTGGAATCTAATATGGATACGTACAAGGAAATCGTAAACAAAATGAGCGAATCAAAAAGCTATAGAATTTGAATTTAATAATAATAACTAGTTTTAAAATCGAAATAAATTATGTATATTATTTTCATATAGTCCTGGATAAGGGACCGTTTCTAACTTTTTCAATTATATTTTCAAGCAAATTAGTTAATTCCGCCTTGTGGGAATCGAGATACTCCTGTCCCTTGTCATTCAATCGTACCTGAAACACTCTCAAATCTCGATGCTGATCGAAGAACTGTTCTATCATGGTATTTCCATGCTTAGTTGGACTTGTTAATTGATCAAATGTTTCAATTGTTTGATTCAAGTCTCCGCTCTTAACGGATTCAATTGATTTGTCTAATATTTCGATAATATCCTTAATTTCCTGTATAGGCGCAGAATATTCCTTGGATTTCATAAATCCGGATCGCTTCACATCTCCTAATTTATCGGAGATGTCTCTAGAAAGTTCATAATATTCTTCCTTTCCTGTCAATGATTTTTTCTGTCTGATTATCACCAAACCTTTCATGCTCAGTCTCAAAATAGCATCTTCAACATCCTGTTTATCCATGCCAGTTGCCCAAACAATTTTACCGACATAGTCGTAGCCCTGTCGTAAGGACTCTAGCACAACTACTTCAATTATCCTCATAAACCCTTCTTCCGCACGAGCGTTTTCAAAATCCATATCCCGAACAGCTTTTTTTGCGTGGGAAATATCTATCTCAATTGCTCTTTTCAAAGCTTCCATTCCATCGTCTACTTTCCCGTCCAAAGTAAGATAGCACGCATAATTGTACCAAACCATACCATCGTTTGGATTTGCGTCCAAAGCCTTTGTACAACATTCAATAGCTTTGGAATAGTTATTCATTTTATAATATGCAAGACCCTTCAAATTCCATGCTTCATGATTATCAGGATCAATATTCAATGCCATGTCATAGGAAGAAATCGCGAAGGAATAATCTCGCAAATGGAAGTGAGCATATCCTTTTTTAATCCACGCCTCAACAAATTTGGGATCTAATCTTAGAGCCAACTCAAAGCTTCGTATGGCATCGCTTAGTTTATCGCTAGACATGTAGTTTATTCCTTTTTTATACAAATCGCGTACCTGAAAATCGCGGTGCTCTGTAGTGTTTTTGGGTTCTTCTTTAACCGAAGAATTTTCATTGTTGTCCTTGGCTCTAAAGAATCTGCTCATCAATATTGATTAATGCTGTCAAGATAAATAGATTTGGACAATTAGCATTTCCCGAATTCAATGCATGTTCGTCGGCCTATTTAGCCAACGTATACTACCTAGATAAATTGCAAATCCGGTGGGGTTACAGCTCGTATTCATCTGCCACTGCATAATCCTACCAATATCCAGTTTTACAATATGTTAGACGTTGCCAAATGTTCATACAATATATTATCTTTGTAACATGATGCGGAAATCAATGCCATTTAACTACTGAGTCAATTACGAAAGATCAATCGATCAGCAAAGGTATGATTGGTAAGTAATCTGGAAATTGTCTGAAATAATGTGCCAATTAACAATACCAATTTGAGTAGTTCCTGCCTTAAAATATGATCCTTTTTAGGTATTAATATTTATTTATTCCTAAACCCAATATAAAAGTTAATCAAGTTATTGTTAAAGCATTTTAGTTGCTGCTTTAAATAACTGATATCCTACACAGAAACGACTCTGAACACAATTATTAACCTGCTCCTCTAGTTAGTAACGTTGTTTTGAATTTTATACCATGCAACTTTGATATCATGATTTAGCTTTTATTCGCATTAACATAAATGGTCCAAATGTAATGTCATAGGACCCAATAATTTGCTTGACTTGGGAATTATGGATTTTGGACTAATGGACTAAAAATATTCCTAAATACCATTTGATGTCCGTTTTATATCCGACTACAACACCATAAGACGGATACCCAATAGAGAATTACATTAACCCCTTCACGTGATGTGGTCGATTTGTGCTCAACATGACTTCGAACCGACAATAGATTTATTTATGTTATTTACATAAACGACCATTTTTATGATTAATGATCTACATTGTATTCCTATATTACAATCATTAGAATTTCATATTGTATTGTTATATTTTTTATACTTCTCTAAAATATTGGTGAATAATGTTTAGGAAGAACCTCACTATCTTTATGTTAGTTGGAATTTTGACAACAATCGCTGCAACTTCAGCTTTCTTTATGAACGCTTCAGCTTACAAACCAGATGATCCTGGTGCAAAATATCATTGCTTTGCAACTGATGCCAACGGAAATTATAATTTAACTGCAGATGGGGATTTGATTCCTTGTGAGATTGACACAGGTGACAATGCATGGATGCTGACAGCATCTGCTCTAGTACTCATCATGACCCCTGGTGGCTTGGCAATATTTTATGCCGGCTTATCAAGACAAAAGAATGCTGTAAATACACTTCACATGGTACTCATGACAACAGGAATTATCGCTGTACAATGGACCTTATGGGGATATAGCTTAGCTTTCGGCCCAGATGCAGGTGGATATGGTTTTATTGGAACATTAGATTGGGCAGGGCTTGCACATGTATTTCACGACGTTCCCTCAAGCGTATATGGAGGAATAACTGGTACCACTATTCCACACCAGACTTACATGGTATTCCAGATGATGTTCGCAATTATCACGCCTGCACTTATTGTGGCATCTGTAGCTGAAAGAATGAAGTATAGTGCATTCGTGATTTTCATTATACTGTGGGCGACTTTCGTTTATGACTTCGCTGCTCATTGGACATGGTCGATTTCAGGCGCAGATAATTATGGAATGAATCCTGGATATTGTGGCTTTGGATGGACTGGTTGCTTTGGATCGCTTGATTTTGCCGGTGGGACTGTCATTCACATCACATCAGGGTTTTCGGGACTAGTAATAGCATTGATGCTGGGAAGGAGAATTGGCTATGGCAAAGTACCGATGGAACCACACAACATTTCGTTAGTCGTTTTGGGAGCTGCCTTGCTGTGGTTTGGATGGTTCGGTTTCAATGCTGGTTCTGCTGCCGCAGCAGCCACAAACGCTACAAGTGCCTTTGTTGCAACGCAGATTGCTACCGGAATGGCCGTAGTAACTTGGGCATTGCTGTCATGGGCTCACACAGGTAGAGCATCAACAGTTGGAGCTGCTTCCGGTGCTGTAGCTGGACTAGTAGCAATTACGCCAGCTTCTGGATTTGTTTCACCCATGTCGTCAATTGTTATTGGAATAATTGCCTCAGTAGCATGTTACGCAGCAGTTATGTTCAAGAATAGTAGAAAATGGGACGATGCATTGGATACTTGGGGTGTGCACGGAATTGGTGGACTTGCAGGAGCTCTCTGCACAGGCTTATTTGCAGAGAAGAGATTTACTCCGTGGGGAGACGATGGGCTAGTATTCGGCAATCCACATCAATTACTTGAAAATGCCGTCGGAGCTTTTGCCGCTATGGCATGGGCAATGGGTATAACCGCAATAATCATCAAAGTGATGGACAAAGTGTGGCCAGGCGGTATAAGAGTCACTCCGAAAGAAGAAGAAATCGGATTAGACTTGACACAACACGGCGAACGAGCTTACGTAAGCGAATAACTACCTCTTTTTTTCTTATTTTTTATTTTTCTCTGACTCGCTTCTAATACTGAAATTTTCATTTGTAGGCTTAAATATATTCAAATAATAGGACTAACATGACCGATAAATTCACAATCGTCAGATACAGTGCGGGAAATGATAAATTTGAAATTCTGGTCAAACCCGACCCTGCATTAGAGTATAAACTAGGTAAGAAAATGGATATTTCAAATATTATGATTTCAGACGAAATATATTCAGATGCTAATAAAGGGACTCGATGCTCCTCGGAGAAGTTAATGAAGCATTTCAAGACAACTGATCAATTTGAAATTGCAAAACAAATCATGGACAAAGGGGATCTAAATATGAATACCGAACAACGAAGAAAGATGATTGAAGAGAAGAAGAGACAAATTGTTGAATACATAAACAAGAATTTTGTGGACCCCAAAAACCACATGCCGCACCCGGTCTCTAGGATTAACACCGTCCTTGATGAGGCACGAGTAGCAATTGATCCATTCAAAAGATTAGATGATCAAATCAAGAATATCATTGAACCTTTGAGAAAAATAATACCTCTAAAATCAGAAATATTAGAATTAACTGTAACCGTACCAGCTCAATTTTCAGGACAATCCTTTAGTGTGTTCAAATCCATCGGTGAAATAAAATCAGAGCAGTGGCTTTCGGATGGCTCATTGCAAGTTATTCTAAGTATCAATGCGGGTTTAAAGAGTTCATTTCTAGACCGAATCGGAACTGCAACCAAAGGTTCAGCACAAGTCGTAGAGAAATGACAATTCTGTTTTCTTTCGTCACACTTAAAATATAAGTCTGTGCTAACTTCCCAAAAAGGGAGAATTATGGATAAAGGATTTTTGAATTCTTGTTTTGGAGGATCACTCTATGCAGGATATTAAAAGAAAATACGTTATTCCTGGTGATATTGTAGCTGAAGGGAATTTACGACCGCTGGTTAATGTAATTAAGAATGGAAATTCAATTGTAGCTACGCGAATTGGGATTACAGAATCAAGCAATGAGGGTGCAAAGGTAATTCCGCTGTCGGGAATTTATTTTCCTCGCGCAAATGATATCGTAATAGGTAAAATATTAGATCACTCTTCGCTCTCATGGTCAGTCGATATTAACTCAAGTTTTGCCGCCCATTTGCCTGCACAAGATATATTCGGTAGAGATTTTTCGCCGGCACATGATGACATGGGACGTCAGTTATCAACAGGCGATGTAATTGTAGCTCGAATTGCGATTTTTGATAGGACGCGAGATCCGATCCTAACTATTCAAGACAAGGATTTAGGAAAAATTCCTACAGGTGAATTGTTAAAAATATCTCCAACACGAGTGCCTAGACTTATCGGAAAAAGAGGATCAATGATCCAAACAATCGAACAGGCAAGTTCTACAAGAATTACAATAGGTCAAAATGGAATAATTGTAGTCTCTGGGAATGACAAGGAAGGTGTGGCACTTGCGATAAACGCAATTCACATAGTAGAGGTGGAAGCTCATACATCGAATCTTACGCAGAGAATAAAACAATTATTGAATGTACCAGAGTCGGAGATCGAAGGGGATGATGATTCTCAGACCACTAATGAAGTTAATGAAGCAGCAAGTTCAGATGAAAAATCTATTTCGAATGATATTAATAGTGAAATGGGAGTGGTGAATCCAAATGGTTCAAAGTAGAAGCCTTATTGACGAAAACGGAAAGAGAAGCGATGGAAGAATCATTGACGAATTAAGGGAGGTAAAAATCAATGTTGGAGTCATCAGAAATGCCGACGGTTCTGCGCTTATAGAATTTGGCAAAAATAAGATTATTGCAGCGGTGTATGGTCCTAGGGAAGTTCATCCAAAACACATGGCATTATCTGATCGATGTGTTGTGAGATGTAGATACCATATGTCTCCGTTTTCTACAGACACTCGTAAAAGCCCAGCACCATCTAGAAGAGAGACTGAAATATCAAAGGTTATTAGAGAAGCATTGGAACCGGCCTTAATTCTTGAAGATTATCCTCGAGCTGCTATTGATGTTTTTATTGAGGTTTTGCAAGCCGACGGTGGATCACGATGTGCCGGTATTACGGCCGCTTCTGTCGCACTTGCAGATGCAGGGATAAATATGCGTGATATGGTTTCAGCCTGCGCCGCCGGGAAAGTGGATGACAAGATAGTGATTGATATTAACGATACTGAAGATAAAGAGGGAGGAGCTGATATGCCAGTAGCATATATGCCAAATCTAAAGAAAATTACACTTCTTCAGCTTGATGGAGAATTGACACCAGATCAATTTAACACATGCTTAGATGAAGCAATTCGTGGATGTACAAAAGTTTATGAAATACAGCGTTCCTCTTTAATGGAAAAGTACTTTGGCGATGAAAAGGGGTTGAAAGAATAATGAGTATATCAAGAAAATCTACCATAATTGTAGAAAATCTACGGAAACGACAGATGAGAGAATCTATTTCATCTGGTAAGCGATTGGACGGACGGAGTCTAGATGAAACAAGACCATTACAAATTGAAATTGATGTTATTAAAAAGGCAAGTGGATCAGCATGGGTAAAATTAGGTAATACAGAAGTTGTAGCAGGTGTAAAAGTAGAAACAGGTGAACCTTTTGAAGGACTAGAAAATAGTGGAGCTTTGATAATTACCGCCGAAGTACTGCCAATAGCTTCTCCGCATATTGAACCCGGTCCACCCGACGAAGAAACTATTGAGCTTGCTAGGGTAGTTGATAGAGGGGTTAGAGAATCCGAAATGTTAGACTTGAGTAAGTTGGTCTTGATTCCTGGAAAAATTGTTTACACAATTTTCGTGGATTGCAGCATTATTAATGTGGATGGTAACCTTTTTGATGCAGCATCTTATGCCGTGGTGTCTGCTTTGGCCAGTTGTAAATTACCTGTGTTTGAAATTAAAGATGACAAAGTCACCGATACAGGCAAAACGCAAGACCCGCCAATAACTACCATACCTGTTTCAGTTACAACAGTTAAGATTGGTGAAAATTTACTATTGGATCCGGATACTGAGGAAGAGGCGTGTATGGATGCAAGATTGACAATTAACACAAACTCAAATGGCTCCATAGTTGCAATGCAAAAGGGATTAAAAGGGTACTTTTCGGTAGATGAAGTGAAGGCTATTGCTGAAAGTGCAAGAAACAAGGGCACGGAAATTAGAGAGAAATTAAAAGGAATGATTAAAGTTGGTTAGTAGAAATAAACACAAAATATCCAGACTTAAGGGCTTGGGTGTAAAATATGGTGCTACTGTTAGAAAGAGATATGGGATGATTTACAGAGTCTTGAAGAAAAAGAGACGATGTCCTAAATGTGGATCAGTAAAATTTGATAGGATAGTAATGGGGATCTGGCACTGTACAAAATGCAACTATAAAGTGGCTGCTGGCACATATGATGTAAACTTTGAAAGAGCCAAGAGCAAATATTAGTATACAGGTCACAATAGAAAACGTTTCATCCGAATTATCTTTTAGATTTGGAAATGCCATAGCTTCCGCGCTTCGACCTGAGGCCAAATTTTTAACCGGTTCTGAAGAAGTACGAGTTTCTGCAAAGAACGGTGTCATTTTTGTAGATATCAGTACATCAGATATTCAATCAATGCGTGCCATTATTAACACATTTATTCGATTGTTGAATCTATCGTATACGTCTCTAAATGAAACGTTATAGATTTATGGTGGTAAAGCTAAAAGTAATCGGAAATGAGTGAACAGGAATTACCCCCATGGCTAAGAGAACAACTTACCAGGTTACAACAACTACAACAAAATTTGCAAGCAATTATGATGCAGAAACAACAACTGGAAGCAGAATCTATAGAGATAGAGAAAGCTACCGAAGAACTCAAGAAATCAGAAGAAAGTGAAGCAATTTACAAAAGCGTTGGTCCATTATTAATTAAAACTAAAAAAGATGATACGCTAAAGGAGCTAGATGAAAAGAAGGATCTTGCCAACACTAGGCTTGTTGTCCTCGGTAAACAAGAAACTAGAGTAAAGGAAAATCTAAAAGAAGTGGAAAACAAAATAAATGAGATGATTCGTATGGGACAAGGACCAACTGGAAACATGGGCACTAAACCAAATACCTGATAATTTTTATCTCGAGGGTTATCGGATTATTATTCTAAAAAGCTTTTTGTTTCCAAAGTTAAGAACAACATCTCAGTGTTATTTATGCAAACTGCATTTTTTAGAGCCAGAATAAATAGTTGTATCTATATTTGGTAAATAAATATCAAATTAAGGATTGATTACTATCTATTCTTCTTCCTCGTCATCTTTTGGTGGAATCGGAATTTCTCTAGTCGTTTTTCTCATTTCAATGAATGTTTCTGTTTTTTGGACTCCCTCGATGCGTCCGACTCGCTCTGAAATCAACTGATGCATTTCATCCAAAGAGTGAGAATTCATTGTTACTAGTATGTCGAATCTACCTGTAACTTCGGATACTTCAGTCACGCCTGGAATTCGGAATAATTCATTCAATACATTATCTCTCAATTTTGAATCCATGTTTATTCCTGTAAGTGCCTTTACATTAAATCCTAATGCTTCATCATTCATTAATATTGTAAATTTTCGAATTATTCCCCGCTTTACCAACCTCTTTATCCTACTGTAGACTACCGACGCGTTGATATTGATTTTTCTTGAAAGTCTGGGAACCGAAATAGATGCGTCATTTGATAGCTCCTCCAAAATTTTAAGATCTAAATCGTCTATTTTATACATAGAAACCACTAATTATATCGTAAATTTTGAGGTTAATAAATGTATTAATTTCAATTTTATGCAATTTTTTTTGTCAATAATGGATATTCAAATAATTTTTTTCGACTTGAACATTTCAGCTAGTAGTACGGCACCCTTTGCCGAGCCCATTTTTTCATTGTGTGTCATGAGAACATACTTTATACCATTCTCAAACACAGTATCCTTTCGTAATCTTCCGACGACCGTTGTCATTCCATCGTTTACTTCTCTGTCAATTCTTGGTTGTGGTCTGGTAGGATCATCATGTACAATGATGTATTCTTCTGGAGCGGAAGGTAGATCCCTTATGGACACAGATTTGGAAAAATTAATCATAGTTTCTTTTACCTTGTCCGGTAATACAGTTTTTCCAAGCTGGGCAAAAACGGTTTCAGTATGGCCATCCATTACCGGCACACGAGTGCACGTACAACTTACCTTAATCGGTGCATCGTTTATTGAGTTACCATCAAATTTGCCTAAAATTTTCTTTGTTTCGACTTGAACTTTCTCCTCTTCCTTTGGAATATACGGAATTACATTATCCATTATGTCCAACGCTATTACGCCAGGAGATCTCCCTGCTCCAGACAAAGCCTGCATTGACGTCATAAAGACGCTTTGTAATCCCATTTCATCCAATAGTGGCTTAAGGGTTATGGCCATACCCGTCGTAGTACAATTAGGTAATGGAGCAATAAAGCCATCCCATTTTCTATTCTTCTTTTGAATATTCAATAAGTCACAGTGGTCATCGTTAATTCCCGGAATGAGTATGGGAACATCCTTTTCATATCTGAATGCAGCAGCTGTACTTATTACAGGGGCTGCCGAAGCCATCTTCGGTTCAATAACCTGAGCATCTTCAGACTCTAGCGCAGTAAAAATCAAATCTAGGTTTTTCGGATTTATATCATCCACTCGATCCAAAACCATTTCTTGGACGGATTCAGGAATTTTTTCCTTACTATGCCATTTGAGGAGAGAGGTATTTGGATCCCTTAGTGCATCAATGTATTTTTTCCCTGCAGACCTCTCAGAGGATGCGATTTGGACTAATTCGAACCATGGATGTTTATTGAGAGAGATTACAAATTCTTGACCTACAGCACCTGTAGCTCCTATTACTGCAACTTTTAACATTATGTGCCGTTAGTCAAAACGCAACTAATATTCGTTTTCAGAAAAAACATAATATTATCCAGTCTTCTTATATATCTCCTCATATGGATTTTAAATGATACAAAACTTATGCACCCATGGCGGGGTATACACAGTAAACCCAAATTTAGTAAGAATTGATTTCAGCTCTAATATCAATCCATTAGGAATTTCAAGAAAAGTTTTGAATGTGTTGCGAAAAAACCTACCCAGAATTTCATCAATTTATCCTGATAATGAACATACCGCCTTAAGAAAAAAAATTGTCGACTATCTTGGTGGTCAAATACCACAGGAATCAATTAACATCGGAAATGGAGCTACCGAATTAATCTATAATTTTGTAAGAACTTTTGTCCGCAATCAGGTTGTCATACAATCGCCAACATTTTGTGAATATGCGACAGCAGCCCGGAAGGTAGGAGCAAAAATAAAGCATGTCGCAATAAATAATCGGCAACCCGATATTGAAGGATTATTGGAAAAATTAAAGAATTCTGATGCAATCTTCTTCTGCAATCCTAATAACCCAACAGGCATTTTTTCTTACAATGTTATTGAAAAGTTAGTAAAAAAGATAGACAAATCCAAAATGATACTCATAGATGAAAGTTTTATTGAATTCGTTGATGAGGATAAACATCCAAGGAGTTTTATAGAAAAAGTACACGAATTTCAAAATGTGGTTGTCTTACGTTCGTTGACAAAATCATTCGGACTTGCAGGATTGAGGTTAGGATACTGTGTTTCACATCCTAATATTGCGAACAAAATTTCACGTAATACGATAACTTGGAATGTGAACGGATTAGCCCAGCTAGCGGGCGTTACTGCTCTAGGTAATATTTCTCACCTAAACGCTGCCAAAAAAATCATAAAGTCTGAACGAGAATTAATGTACTCTAAAATAAATAATAATCTGAATTCCTTTTCCGCTAGCATGTCAGATGTAAATTTTTATTTGATAAAGTCTGACATTATTAGTTCAAAGAAACTTCGTGACTTTTTGCTCAATAAAAAGGGAATACTTGTCAGAGAATGCAATGACTTCACAGGCTTGAAAGACAAGAATATGTCCATTAGAGTTGCAGTAAAGACACATAGTGAAAATTTAGAATTATTTGATTCTTTGGAGTCAATTGACAGATGACCGCAAAGCTACTAATGATACAAGGGACTTCATCTGGGGCCGGAAAGAGTACTTTGGTTATAGCTTTTTGCCGAATATTTTCAGACATGGGCTACAGAGTATGCCCATTTAAGGCTCAAAACATGACCTCCAACTTCCACGCGCTTAAAGAAAAAAAATCAATCAAATTAATGGCAAGAATACAGGCTGTTCAAGCACTAGCTGCCAGAATGGAGCCTGATATAAGAATGAATCCAATCTTGTTACGACCACTTGGTAACGAAGTTAGTGAAATAATTATGGGAGGGCAAAAACTTTTGAAATTAAGTGCGGAAGAATATTACAGTAGATTCGTTCTGCAAAAAGGATTTCCCAAAGTACTGCAAGATTTAGAAAGTCTTCGGAAGAGCAATGATTTGATAATAATAGAAGGTGCAGGATCTCCTGCTGAAATTAATTTATCACAATATGATATTGCAAACATGGTTCTTGCCGAAAAAACTAATTCAACCGTAATTTTGGTATCCGATATAGAACGTGGAGGATCCTTCGCTTCAATTGTAGGAACAATAAACTTACTTCCAACTCGACAAAGGAAATATGTAAAGGGAGTGATAATTAACAAGTTCTTGGGTCAAAAATCCATATTAGCTAAAGGTATCACTTCTGTCGAAAAACTAACCGGAAAAAAGATCTTGGGAGTAGTCACTAAAACAGATTTCGATATTCCAAATGAGGATTCATTGGATAGAAAAAAATCAAAATCGTCATATACCAAGAGCTACCTTAACGAACAAATTGACTTTGTAGCGCAGACCGTTAGGAATAACATCGACATGCAATATCTTTCAGATATTTTGAAAATGGAATGACTAATGGATTCTGGATTTATTTTACTAACACTTGCAATTGGTACCGGTTTTTCATTTATTTTTATAGATCCTCCAAATAGTATTCATCCTGTTTCGTGGTTTGGGAAACTAGTAAGCTATTTCATACCCAAACTAAAAAACAATAACCCCAAACTAGAAAAACTAAACGGGATAATTTTTTCATTTACACTGGTAATTGGAATTTCTTTGGTTTCATATTATGCTTCAAGTATAATTTACAAATTATTTGGAATTCTTGCTTTAATGATATTCTCAATATTGGTACTCAAATTTACTATGGCCATATTGACTTTAGAAAGACATGTTCAAGCAATTACCTGCAACCTCAAGGAAGAAAATTTGGATGGGGCAAGAAAGAATCTTTCACGAATTGTAGGAAGACAAACTGATACTCTTGATAGTCAACATATATTATCTGCCACAATAGAATCAATAGGCGAAAACATGGTTGACGGGATAGGATCTGTGATATTTTATTATTCATTATTGGGCCCTCCGGGGGCGATTGCGTTTAGGATTATCAATACACTTGATTCCATGATTGGTTATAGAGATAACTACCACAAAAATATGGGTTGGATGTCCGCAAAGCTCGACACTGTTTCAAATTATCTGCCTGCTAGGATTTGTGCGCTTTTGCTAATTATTTCTTCCAAGTTAGTTGGATGTGATTGGAAATATTCCATCATGATTATGCGCAAGGATCACAAAAATACCCCCAGTATTAATGGTGGATATCCTATGTCCGCATTGGCCGGGGCTCTTAAAGTGAAATTAGAAAAAATTGGTTTTTATGAATTGGGTACCAACATCGAGCCACTTTCAATTGAAAAATGTAATACTGCATTAACATTGGTAAAATTATCAATTTTATTGTTTTTTATTTTAATTTCGTTGCCAATGTTAGTATCATTATCCTATATCGGCTGGTGGGAATTCCTGTATGGTTTTTGAACCATTGATATCTACTCTTTCGTTTTTGACGATTATTCCCACTTCAAAGTATGGCTTTGATCTACGAGTCATAGCGAGAAATATGTATTTTTTTCCGGTAAGTGGCGCAGTAATTGGGTTGATAGTAGGAATTGTGGGATTTTATGCGTCAACATTCCTGCCACCGTATATCTCTAGTTTCGTTATATTGGTAACATTGGTTTTGATTACCGGCCTTCATCACATAGATGGATTGGCTGATTTTGCTGATGGAGTTATGGTAAAAACAGATAGGGATTCTAAACGAAAAGCAATGTCCGATCCGGCAGTAGGATCGGCAGGCGCCAGCGCTTTAATTATTAATTTCATAGGTATATTTATTGCAATATTAAATTTTGATTCATCTTCTAGATTATTCTACGCCATTATTGTGTCTGAGGTGATAGCAAAATATGTCATGGTATTGCAGGCGACCGTAGGTGAATCCGCATGGACTGGTTTTAGCTCACCATTTACAGTGGAAATGAAAAATTTATCTAAAATAATCACGTCAATTATTCTCACGGTCGCGTTGGTTTTTGTGTTACAAGGCATTGAGGGTCTACTAACTTTAGGAATTGTAATAGTTGTCGGTATTAGCATTTATTATGTGGCTTACAGGAATTTTGGTGGTGTGAGTGGTGATGTTTTTGGCGCTTCCAATGAAATTTCCCGTTTGGCATCTCTACTGATATTGTCTACAATAACAATTTGAAATGACACAAGAAATGCTAGCTTTGATCATGTGTGGTGGTAAAGGTGAGAGGATAAAAGATTTTTGTTCAGATAAGGCCATGCTGAAGTTTAATAATAAGCCATTAATTGAACACGTTCTAATATCGTTGAGGGCTTCTAAGCAATTTGAGCGAATCTACGCTGCCGGAAGTTGCAATAGTAAAGTTACTTTAGAATTCTTGAAAAATCACAATTACTATCACAGTGGTGCACTCGAGGTGATGGAGACCTCCGGTTTGAACTACTCAACGGATCTTACATATGCCTTGGAAAAATTGAAACCCGCAGTTGTTTTAGTCTTGCCTTCCGATATGCCATTGGTAACTCCCGAATTGATTAAGAGAATAGTATCTAAATGGAAAGGAGATAGAAATTGCATTTCAATAGTAATGGACAAGCAATATACTACAAGCCTTGGTTTGGTTCCAAGTTTTAGGGTGAAGCAAGGGAACAAAGAATATTTTCATGCCGGAGTAACAATTTTCGATACATCCAAAATGAACGCCCGAAAAAGAATTAAAGAATACTATTTGAGGCTTGACGACGAAAGAATCGCATTTAACATAAATACAAAAAAAGATTTTTTCCTACTTGAGAATTCAATCAAGCGTACTGAGGATTTCTCCTAGGATAGTAGCCCTGCCGCCGGTTTTCTTCAATATAGGATTCCCACATGATTTGCAGTTAATATCATTTGTTGAGTGGGAAAAAATGACTTGCTTTTCCTGGCAACTGTTACATTGTACGGACAAAAAGTTACTCTTTGGTTTTGGAATCAATATATTTTCTCTTTTCATTTCATATCACCTAATTAAGGTTGAATCTCCAATTTACGCATTCGCATGCCTTCCTTCATAGTTTTACGATGACAATTCTTACAAGTATATCTTAAAGTAATCTTTTTTGTAGTCTTGGCAGTTCTCTTGAGTTCTGGAAATTTCTGTCCACCATACCCTTTCTTATCCTCTGCATGTCTTCTTGCACCTTCTGCTGTTTTTCTATCCTTGCCCTTCTTGTAAATAGCTACAGATTGATCTGTATGCTTCTTGCACTTTGGACAGAATTTCTTCAACTCTTTCTGCATCTTCATATTTTCAAATAGCGACCTGTGGGTAATTTAAGGGAAACGTACATCTATTAGTGTACGCGCGCCTCTACAGAGTAAATTTTTAATGATTTTCTAAATTTTGAGCTAAGAGAATCTTAGCTATGCCTATTAGCTAGAGAAAATCTAATATACTGATTATTTTTATACCACAATAATAATGTTCGAAAGCGTAATTCTACAAATGGTACCGGCAAATATGGACAGTTTCGGAGTATGGATACCTCTCACATTCGGATTGGCTGTTGGTCTAGGTTATGCAATAGCATCAGCTCTTCGAAGGTCAAAGTAGTATCTTACCGACTTTTTTTCTTTTTATTAACGCGGAGTTGATTCATCATTATGATTAAAAAAATACAAACAAATACTACTAAAGAAAGGAAAATTAAAGTTGGTGCGGGGCAAACCACAAGCTTCCTTTGGGAAGGCGAAAATGTATTCTCTACACCCTCAATGATTTCAGAGATGGAAGAGACATGTAGATTATTGCTAAAAGAGGAATTTTTACAAGATAAAGACTGGGACTCAGTAGGGACCTTGGTAAATGTGCAACATTTGAAAGCGACTCCCGTTGGGGCAGAAGTTAAATTAAAAGCTACAGTAGTGGAGGTGAAAGACAGACGGATAACCTTTGAAGTAGATGCGTTTGACAATATTGAAAAGATTGGTGAAGGGGTGCACGAAAGAGCTGTGATTAACGTCCCTGAATTTAGAGAAAGATTCAGTAAGAAATTAAAAAAATTGGAAACTTCCTAATGATAGATTTGTAAAACATTTGAATTTGATTCGATATAGATTCATTTTTTTCCTACTTTTAAAAATTGAAAATGAATTTTTGTTTTGATATGCTGACTATGGGGACCGAATAAAAGTTTATATGATATATTTCGAGTCTGTAGATTTGTATGGCCCAGCAGCCTTCTCCGAAAAGTGGAGGTAAGGTATCCAGACGCGACTTTATAAAACTCATGGCTGCTGCCGGAACTGTAATGACATTTGCACCCTTTGTTGACTGGGGAAAGTTTTTACCAAATCCGACGGGTCAGTCAAACGAGAGACAAAAGGTAGAACTTCCTGACGGTTCTCAAGCCAATGTCAAATCTTTTCCTATAAATCATGCAGAAGCTGTGATTTACCCAAAATCTACTGATCCAGTTTTAAATAAAGAAGCTTTTCGAACTTGGCAGTTTATTAGATTACCTGAAGAACTAGGTGGAAAAAAGAATGAAGTAGCTTCTTTCAGAATGTATAGTATGGTTTGTCTTCATCTTTGGTGTCTATGGAAATATTGGCCACAGGATGGAAGAAAAAGAGGTGAATGTCCGTGTCATGGGAGCATGTACGATCCCCTTACTGGTAAAGCTTTTGCAGGACCTGCTTCATTGCAGGCTCCGCCTTCTAACGTATTACCTAGACTCGATCTAGAGATTTCTACTGATGGTAACATATGGATTAAACCTCCAAATTGGAGCGTTAACGGAAATGGGGTAGTGGGATTTGGGCGTTTCCTTACATAGAGAAAATAGCCTCACTCGTTTTTTGAGGTGGACCTATGCTGGTGTAGATAGAACTATCTTTATGGGAATGAAATTTACATTTCCAAGCAGATTTGTAAGTCCACTAGGATTTTTAGGGATGCTGACATTTGTGCTTTTTATTATCCTGGGAATTACGGGAGCACTACTCATGCTATTTTATGAACCCATATTAGACAGAGCATGGAACAGTGTCAAGACAATCAACGACGTCATCCCTTACGGTTTTCATTTAAGGAATATTCATTATCATGCGTCAAATGCAATGGTCATGGTAGCCCTACTTCACATGTACTACCAATATTTCAGTGGAAGGTACAAGATTAGAAACGAAATACTGTGGGTCACCGGAATCATATTAGGAGTCCTTACAATTCTGGAGGCTTTTACGGGCTATGATATTATTTTCAGTGAGAGAGCTGAATTAGCTATTTCAATCGCGGCTTCCCTTACTAATTCAATCCCTATAATGGGACCGCAGATGAGAGATGCATTCTTTGGTTCCGGATTCCATGATTTCGTTTTGAGATTCTATGCATTTCACGTCTTCTTCCTACCCATAGTTATGTTGGGTCTAATGGTTGTACACTTCCCGAGATTCCTTGTATTTGATGTTCCTATGGTAATGGCAATAACTGGTGCTGTAATGCTAACAGGAGGAGTATTTCCAGTGGATATGGGACTCAAGTTTGATCCTAGTGTTCCGCCAGGTATTACTGTACCTGAATGGTATTTGACAGGTCTGTACGCATTCCTACGTAGTGCATATGATAAATTTACTACAGGTGTGGCTTGGCCAGGATTGTTTATTTTCGCATTGCTTATAGTACCATTTATTGATAGATACAAGAAATTTTCATGGAAGGATAGACCAATAGTAACAGCGATAGGCATCACCAGTCTTGCTCAGATTATTGTTACTACTTACTGGGGATTTTACATCGATCCAGATAGGACCAAGTCGTTATTGGAAAGACTAATGATTGATCCAATATTTCTATACCTTGTCATGATTTTGCTAGTTCCATTATCATTTGGATTCACCTATATGATGATAAAACTAGCTAAAAATGCAGAAGCAAATGCAAAGATTCAACCCAAAAAGCCAACAGGAAAAAGCTCGATAAACCTAACGGAAAAATGGATATATGGCATATTTATTGCTCTGCTGGCATTCCAGGTCTATCTCAATATAGCAGCTTATTATGCTGTACTTAGCGGAATGAAAAACTATTCGCTCTTTATAGTGGGTATTATGATGCTTGTATTCGCTGGTATGTTCCATGTGTTCAGACACGCAAGATCATTACAAAAAGCACCGCCACCAAAGCCAACGATGCCCCCAATGCCAATGAAAGCCACGCCACCGTCCCTCACCAAAACAGGTGTAGCTCAATCAGGACAGATTACCGATGGCACAAAAATACTTGAAGATGTTGCAGCAAAACAAAAGACTTTGGCTTCCACAAAATCAGAGTCATCAGTACCTCAATCAGGTCAGACTGCAAGTAATGCAAATACTGCCACATCAGAAGGTGGGGCAAATAAATCAATTTCTGAAGAAAAAAAATAGGTTGTTACTTTGCGGTTTCTCCTATACTTTCCTTATGCTGAATAGTAAACATGGCTGAGGGCAACAATCTTAATATTATATATATTCGTGATTTTTAACCAGATGATGAATGAATAATAGCGCTGCAGGAATCAGCATCATTGCATTCATTATTGCTGTGGCCGCAAGCATGACTTACTATCAGTTTGTATATACTAAAGAAGCAAATGCAAAACCGCAATTACCCGAGGAAGTTCTGAATCCCACAGATAGTGTCAAAGTGTCTATTGTAGAAGGTTCGGCACAGCCCTCTCAGCAGAAAAACTTTGATCCGAAAGAAGCAAGAGGTACCCTGGGAATCAATAATAAGGTTATATGGACGAATCTTGATGCTACCGCCCATAGTGTTACTTCAGACACACAATATACAGATCAGATAAACGGTCCGTTTAATTCGATAGATACCATTGGATTAATACCGCCACAAAAAACCTTTGAATTCACGTTTACTCAAGACGGTGAATTTGCCTACCACTGCGAACCTCATCCTTGGATGACAGGTAAAGTAATAATCGTAAAGAGTTTCGTCTGACCTCCTCATTTTATTTACTTGTTTTTTATTGTTGCTGATTATGATATCATCGCTCTACAACACATCAGTCTAAATACTTTTGATATTCGCTAAGGTACTATCTTGAGGAATGCAACATGATTTGCAACTTCCTTGTGTTCTTGAATTATAGAAGCTCTGAACTTGACATTGGACGATACTTGTGGTACGTGATCAGTCGTTACCACAAATCTTATTTCGCTTGTATCTTTTAAATCCTGTCTTAGCACGGGCATCCTCGCATAAGAGTAATTGATTTTTTTGTCATTTAGTTTTATGAACGTAAAAATATCATTGGAATTTTCAATCTGTGAATTAATCACGATGCTGTCAAATCTACCCATGTAATTAATTTTAATAACTCCATTGACCTCCTCTTTAGGTTTAATATCCGTCCTGTCAAAATTTATGAGGATGTCATTTTCTCCCATGATTTTAGGTTTAATATTGCTCAATTTTAATTATTCATAATTATATCTTGATTCGATATCATAAATTCAAATCAATGTTAGTACCATTTTTTATTGAATGGCGATCAGCGAATCCTGCACTTAGTTCTAATACATATAGTGAATCTGACTGTGGACTATAGACCGGGCAAGCAAGAAATATTTTACAAGGGTCCAAACTTTTTTCAACATGAACTACGCTGCTATTTGCGTTCAGCCAGATGATATCAATGGGATATTTCATTTCATTCATCCAAAAACCTTGTTTTGATGGCTTATCGAACAAAAATAACATTCCCTCATTCTCATTGAGCTTTTCGGATCCTGAAAGACCCTTAATTCTAAGTTCGTCAGTAGATGCTATGGCCAGCAATACTTTGAATCCATTAATTAGCACCGTTTTTTTATCATAATGCGGAAAAAAGTCCGTACTATTCCCACTTATACTAGTATTATTTTGCAACCCCTTGACATTTGATTCAAAAGATGATACGGATAATATTGCGAGTAGAAAAGCAACAATCAATATTTTGTTTTTAGTATCCAAATTGAGGAACAATGATTCACTATTGCATTTTAATTTTACTTTATACAGAATATTAGTCCGCGTAGTATTGATTCTATGCATTGAAATTTTCAAACCTCTCATTGAATGTTGCATATTACGGCAAAAGGTGACCAAGAAATCTATATAACAGAAGATTCAGGTTTATAGAAAAAGGCCATAATTTATGTCACACGGTAAACTGCGAGGAGTATTCATCACCGGAATTGATACTGAAGTTGGAAAGACGGAAATAGCATGTGGTTTAGCTTGGATTCTTCAAAAAAACGGAATATATGTAGGAGTCATGAAACCATTTGCAACTTCATCTAAAATCCATTCAAAATATTATAAATCGCAGGATACAGCCAAACTAGCCAAAGCTGCAAGTGTCAAAGATTCCGACAAGACTTTAAATCCCGCTTTTTTCCAATTGGCCGCCTCGCCAATGATGGCAGCTGAGATTTCTCACAAGCCAATAAATCTAGGAACGGTATTTGAAAAATTTTTGTTTCTTAGAAAGAAATATGACTTTATTGTAGTTGAAGGGATTGGGGGAGTCATGGTACCCATAACTCATAAATTATCATTATTGCATGTTGTTCGCAAAATGAATCTCCCTGTTATTATTGTTTCAAAACCCAAACTTGGATCAATTAATCATACAATAATGACAGTAAATGCCTGTAGAGAATTTAAGATCCCTATTTTAGGAATAATTTTTAATCAGATGCCAATTCATCCAAATATAGTAGAATCTATGACTCCATTTTATGTTGAAAGATTAACCAAAACAAAAACAATATCAATTATTCCTTTTATGGATAGATGTAGTTATAAAAAAATAGGTTCATATCTTGAAGAAATTGAATTAATCAAGCGCATCTCCTATTCGTCAAAAACCAAATCGGTATTATGAAATTCGAATCACACTTTTATTATTTGATCTGCTGCCTTCTTTAATCTATTCATGATAGCAAAGCCCGTGTTATTGTAATTAATTCCTTGAACTACTATAACGTCTATATGATCTTTATCGGCTTTTCGTAGATTCGCAAACAAGTTCCTCGCAATGGTATCCAAATTGTTTCCCAAGAACTGAACACTATCTGCATTTGGCTTCAGCGATCTGCTAGCGGTCATTATTGAAACTCTCTTTCCATCATCCTTTAATTTTTTAGTTAGTTCAATGATCTTTTCTTCTGCACGTGTTTTAGAGCCTTCCACTATTACTACGCGAGCATTGGGGCTATAATGTCTATATTTCATCCCCGGAGATTTGTTTATTTTTTTTGATTTTGACCGAATGCCTAGAAGCGTATCGTGAAAACGAACTTCACCAATTTCATCTTCGATCCGTTCTTTCGAAATTCCTCCAGGTCGCAAAATTACTGGAATACGTGGCGTCATGTCAATTACAGTAGATTCAATTCCAATTTCTGTTCTACCTCCATCCAAAATTAATTTTACTTTTCCATCAAGATCCTCTTTCACGTGACTAGCATTGGTGGGACTTGGTTTACCTGATAAGTTTGCAGATGGAGCGGCGATAGGAAGGCCTGACCTTTTTATCAATGCTAGGGCAATTTTGTTTCGAGGCATCCGTACGGCCACCGTGCCAAGACCTCCAGTAGTAATTTTTGGCACTGATTTTGATTTTTTGAAAATCAGGGTGATTGGACCTGGCCAAAATTTTTTAATCATTCTCATTTCTCTTGGGGATATCGTACTTATCAATCCACTCAACATGTTCAAGTCTCCAATATGGACGATTAGAGGATTATCAGAAGGCCTACCTTTAATCTGGTAAATTTTTGATATCGCCAAAGGGTCTAGAGCGTTTGCACCCAATCCGTATACCGTTTCGGTTGGGAATGCAACGATTTCTCCGCTTCTAATTAAACTCGATGCTCTTTCAATAATGACGTCATCGGGTTTCTTGGAATTGATTATCAATACTTCAGTTTTGACTCTCTTGTTCATGGATTGAATTTTTAATGTTTCATCTTATTATTATAGAGACTCTTTTGCCATAACCTGGAGATTTTTTGGGCAAGAATGTGAAGTAAATTACATTCAATTTTCTCTAGCATGATATCTGAGGTCATGAGTTGGAACAGTCGTTCCAACGGGGAATTTCACGGTTCCCCTTAATTACTTAGGATACTTCATAATGACCCAATGAGCAAAACCGTATGCAAAAGTGACAATAATAGGGGAAAAATACAGATTATGGCAGACATCGTAGATCTGTGTAAGGCGGGAATCAGAAAGACCCACATAATGTACAAGGGAAATTTGAGTTATGAACAAATCAACAGATATTTGTATGAACTTTTAGAGAAGGAGTTAATTATCCAAAATCTCGATGACGGCGTATTGACTTATCGTGCTACGGAAAAGGGTCGTTCATTTTTACAGTATTACAATTTGATGTTGGGCATCCTAGATGAAAATGTAGTTAGTATATCTCCCATTGAGAAACTCACTTGATAATTTAGCAAATTCAAACCATTGCTATGGATTTTGAGAATCAGGCTTTCTTTCACGACCATAAGACCTAAACATAAACCCACTAACAACAAGCAAAATGATGAAACCTGAGGTCACGAGAGCCAGCGTTATCGGAAGGCCCAATATGAGACTAGTGATAATTGGGATAGCAGCTGGTATACCGATCATCGGTAGCCATTTTCTCAAGGTAGATGCATTCAAGCTAATCTAGATTGATTCGTTCTATTTATAATCTTTTTAGGGATAAAGATTAAAAGATAAGGCAAAGAAATTGTGCAAAAATAATGTACGGAGTTTTGTTGTTACTCTAATATTGCTGTCAGTGAAGATTCTTATCCGCATTTAACATTGGATGTAAATGTCCCTTTGTTTCCATTATCGGATACAAGTCTAACTGTACCTTCTCCACAATTTCCTGAAAGTTTAACATCAGAAGGCGTTTCAACATTACACATATTGTCAAATGCTTCAAAACCCTTTAGGACAAAACCATTTGACGACGTCTTCACGTTAGTGATCATTCCCCCTGCAGATCCCATTTCTTTGTGGTCTAAATTCCATTCTGCAAAAGGTGTTCCTCCATCATAGGACACAAAGAAATTTATTCTGACTCCTTTGATCTCTTCGCCATTTCCACAGGAAATTGCGCCCTTTCCTACGGTCTTTAACTCAAGTTTTTCTGCAAAAGATATCTGACCAATGTATATTGAACAAACAACTAAACCAAAAACTAATAGAATTCCCATTATCTTTGTTCCCATTAACTTTTCCATTGGATTTGATTATAGGATTATATCTTTTAAGAGCTAGGTAAGATATTTCTGAATCATGTTATAGCATCTTTTACTGATATGCGATTCGTTATTTTTTTGCATTTGAGTAATGGTAGTTCTTTTCTATTTTCAAACATTAATCAAGATGCTTGTGTTGCACCATACTCTACACATTATTATGTTTTCTAGGACACTATCAGTTTCGAACTTTGAATAATCAAAACAAAATAATTAAAAAACAATAAATCAAAATAAATAATTCATATCGCAATACCATTTGATCTACCGGGAAATAGGATTTTCTTTTATTGCAAGTTTAATTATTCAGAATCCTTACATTAAGGAACAAAAAATAAAATTCGTTATTGAGCTAACTATTGCAATCGTAGAAATTTGAAAATAATTAACATTTTTATATCAAAGAATATCTTTGTTAAATGTGTTTAGGCAAAATACGTATTTTTTTGCTTCGATTTTGTCTAGTATTTTGATTCTATCTTCATTAACTTTTCCATTTTATACTCTTCCTGTTTTTGCTCAGGTTCCTGCAAGTCCCCAGGTTCCAGCAAATCCCATTTCTCAGGAGCAATATGATAAACTTAAGAATTGCACAACAGATCTTAGTAAGAAGCCAACTCCAGTAGAATATCTCACGTACTTTAATTGTGGTCATGTTTCAAAGGACGAAACTGGTAAAACTGTAAGACAATTCACACTCATCGTTGAAGAAAATCAAAAAATACCTATTTCATATGAAGGTCATATCTTTGATGCTTGGACATTTAATGGCACTATACCCGGTCCAACCATAAGAGTTACAGAGGGTGATTTAGTCAGAATTAGAGTTATTAACAGCAATGAGAATGAAAATCCACACTCATTGCATACTCATTCCATTCATTATGCCAAGAACGACGGTGTTTCGATGGGTGGATATCCCGGAGGAGCTATTTCACCTGGCAGGAGTTATACCTATGAATTTATCGCCCAACCATATGGAGTATATCCATATCATTGTCACGTCGATCCTATAGCAGATCATATTAACAGAGGGCTCTATGGGATGATGATTATAGATCCTAAAGAGCCACGTCCACAAATGACCGAGATGGCCATGCTCCTTAACGGATATGACTTGGATCTTGATGAGGAAGGACCAATTAAATTACCTCCAGCCGCCCTATTTCAAACATCTGGAGATGCCGATACTACCGGGGATAACATGAGTATGACTAATAGCACCGGCAATAATCAAACTGATGCCAATACCAATATGAGTGATTCCACTAACAGTAACGGGACCTCCACTGATACCAACCTAACTCAGATTTCAACTTCAACAGATAATAACGGTGATGGGAATGGTGGTGAAGGTGGTACTGGGGATGTTTCAAAACAAGATACTGATCAACCACGAGCAAATGAGATCTACACCGTAAATGGGAAGGCATTTGAATATATGATGAACCCAATAGTGTTGCAAACAGGCAAACCCTATCGTATTTATCTTGTCAATATGCTAGAATTTGACTTGGTCAATTCATTCCATATGCACGGAGCCATGTTTAATTATTATACAGCCGGCACTGATGAAACCCCGGATTATTACACTGACATTGTAACCTTGACACAGGGAGACAGAGGGATTCTGGAGTTCACATATCAATATCCAGGAACCTATATGTTCCATGCACACCAGGCAGACTTTACTGATTTAGGCTGGATGGGCCTTTTTGACGTAAGAGGAGATCCGGTTGAATTGCCTCCCAATCACGATGCAACCTGAAATACGATCTAATATACCATCTAATTGCTAGTTCTACAAACGGGCGAATGTTATTGTGAACGAGTGGGAGTACCTCTAGATCTTTTTATTATTGCTAATTTTTTCTGGTTTCAAATTTTTTAAATAACATGATAGTCTATACCTGAATTTTATAAATATCCAGTAAACTACGACTCAAAAATATATTTTTAATCAGAAAATTGACTTGACATACTTGACTTGATTATATATCTTGGACCAACTGTCAGAAATCCGGTATGGCCAAATGCCTCGTCCTATCTGAGCTAACTTATTTGCTCTTGTTGATGACCGATTACAAATGTATTATTGAACTACAAAGGTAATTGACTTTGTAGTTTCAATACCTGCTTGTGATGCGCTGGCCAAGACGGAAAATGTTCCTGTTACATCTTCATTGATTCTAAATGAAGGTTCAAGTGTTCCATCATTATCAGTGTAGTCCTTTACGATATTTCCTGAGGGATCTTTGATAGTCAAACGGAGAAATACCCTGTCAAGGGTATTGCCAGTAGCGGGATCTGATGCGGTAAGTGAAACTGTTTGTCTCTCTCCAGCCGATATTGGATTATGTTCTACGCTAAGATCTAGCGATATCTTATCAGAATTTGATGTAGTTGTCGTATCTATAGGTAAATCCGATTGTGACGTAGAGGTTTGTGGCTTGGCAGAGTTTTGTACTTTGTTATTAGCAGTCGGTAATGGTAACTGTACGTTGCTAGTTTGGTTAGGTGTTTGGGTAGGAGTAGAACTTCCGGTAACATTAATACTGAACCATTTAGTAACAGTCGGGCCGGCAGGTGGAACCAAGCAGGTAATCTTTGATGTCAAATCATTAAGCCCCGTTTGAATAAGATGGTATTTGGAAGTATATGTGAAGCTCCATGTGGAAAAATCAGAAGTCCCGTTTGATCCCGTTGGTGTAGCCAGCTGATATGGCTTTAAATTGTTCCAATCTACATATACCTGGCATTGAGCTGATGAATTGTCAGAGGAGGTCCCAGATATTTTAAGTTCACCAACTGGAACCTGTTGAGTGCTGAGAGGCGATTCAATTTTTATTGAGATCGCAAAAACCTCGTGCTCTATACTGATGAATATTATTAAGAATACAAGTGTTCCTGATAAGCCAAAAAGAAGGGATCTTTCAAAATTCATATTCATTCTATTTCATCCTATTCTATCTTTTTCCCCTTATTTTTGTTTTTTATATTTTATTAGTACAAAATAAGCGACTAAAAAATCTCTTCATAAATAGTCACACATTTTTTTAGGGAAAAGGAATATCGGGTAGTTCAAATGGAATGTCATCGCTAGTCGGGTTCGTATTTCCGGGACAATTAGATTTGCATTCATCATCAACTGTGCCCTTCATGTTGTCTGAGTTTGAATTGACACGTGAATGAAAGTCACTCACATCAAGGTCGTTTGAGTGCGTACCTTCAATAGAAGATGTATTGAGAACTTCTTTTTCATTATTGACACCTCTTAATTCAAATGGATCTGATTTCTCTATTTGAGTTTTGAGAGCAATCATTATTTCTTTATTGGTAGTTTGATTATTTATCAGACTTGCTGTAGTATAATATTGCTGAGGGTGATTGTAATTGACGTCGTTTGATTTTACTATCAAACTTCCATACGCTTGGCCATGAATAGATGTCACTGCGAATAAAATACTACTAAATATAATAAGAGCACTAATTCTACCTATCATGACCCTGCAGTAATTCAATTTAGCTGTTAGCAAGTATATTTGGATTAGGTAACGAATTGCAGTATGAAAATCAAGGTAAAATCACTAGTACATTAATTAAGGTAAAATTTTAGTACGAACATTACTATAACGAAATACACTTGACACATCTTCTATAAAATTCGTAGCTCCAATACAGGTGAACTTTTAGTTTTGTTTTTTTTAAGTTCACTCTTCTAATAGTGTATGTAAAGTTGACTGACATACGGTAGAACCAATAATAGTAGACACATCAGTTGAATATTAACAATCAATTGTTTTAATTCCGAGATGAATCGAGTGTTGTTTTTCAATATCTGACTTGAACTATTTGCCACTTGGGACTACGTAAAAATTGTTGAGATACATCTCGGAAACCTGCTCGAGTTCGTGACCTTCTAGATATTTTCCATCCGATATCTCTGAGAATTTATCAATTTCTTCTATACTTATCATGGTTGGTAAAACGACTGAAATTGCCTTGTGAGATAGAATAAATTTAATTGCTAGTTCAGTAATGTTCCATCCCTTCTTATCTGCTATTGCTTTCATATTTTCAACTTTCTTGAGGGCTTCAGAGATCCATTCCTTTTTTCTAACGCTCCGATGATCATTTTTATTAAAAGTCGTATTCTCATTAACTTTACCCGTCAAAATTCCTGATGCGTCAGGTACTCTGGCCATTATACCAACATCCTTTTCTTCTCCTGCCTTTAATAGATCATTTCCGGGATCTTGTTCTAAGATATTATACACCGATTGCAAACATGTAATATTGTGTTCCTTAATTGCATGTAGTCCTTCGTCCTTCCATCCTATAGCGGGACCCAAGGCTACACCATGACTTCTTATCTTTCCACTGGTAACAAGATTATCCAGTGCATCAAATAATTCGCTATTTGTGATAGCTTGCATTTTTGGATTGTGAAGGCTGTAGACATCGATATAATCTGTCTGAAGTCTTTCTAAACTCTTATCTAGGGCATATTGTAAATACTCAGAGTTATGTTTTTGAGGTAACTCACTGTGTCCTATTTGTTCCGCGTTATACATATCATATCCCCACTTGGATGAAAAGACTATTTCATTTCTCATTCCGTTAAAAGCAATCCCGATTAATTTTTCACTTTTTCCCTTACCGTACATATCACCGGTATCAAAGAAATTAATACCTCTATCAAAGGCCCTCTTTAACATCCTAATTGCTTCATCATCTTCTATTTTTTTACCCCACCAATCCAGACCGATAGTCCAAGCTCCAAATCCAATCTCGCTGACTTTAATATCGCTTTTTCCTAATCGTCTGTATTTCAATTCCATATCTCCAAGAAATCATTATGAATCCTTTGAAAGTCCTCGTTCTTAATTACCGGTTTACTTTTATTCACCAGTTCACTCGGATCTTCAAGCGATTTACCGTATTTTTTTGACAGCTCAATGTTAATCCATGACTTACATCCAGCCCATTCTGGTAGTACGTCTACTGAAATACTTTCAGGCAACCTGTAAACTCTCAATAAAAGTGCGTTCATTGGTTTATTTGGATTATACTTCATTCTCATTTTAACGTACTTTTCATTCCATATATGATACTTTTCTAATTTTGGTAGTACTGAGTCATCGTTGAATTCCTGTATTGCTTCCATTCTAGCCAATACCCTTATTGTATTTGTTGTTTCATTGATATTCATATTATTTGTATTCTGAATTTCAAATTCTCGTAGATAATCTGGTTGAACATATTCCCCGGCCTGATGTTCCAATGTAGGATATAGTAAGAATATTTTTTGATTAACCTCAAACCCATTTTTATATTCTAATATGCCACCTTTACGCAGCAATATTGATTGTTTCCCTTCCTCCAAGGCTCTACATACTATCGACCATTCTTTGAGTGCTATCATATTCAACCTAGGCTCTTGATTATATCAAAAATTTTTTTATAAACGCAGACTATCATTGGTGTGTCTCTCACGATGTATCTACTTACCTGCGTTTCTCGGAGTTTAATAATCAACTCCTGAAAGTCCATCAAATTATCCGTCTCAAAAGCTAGCATAAAATCCTGATCCCCTATACCAAATGAGTAAGAAGTATTCAATCTAATCTGTGGAAATTTCCTACCTGTATTAATGTGCTCTTTCATCATTTCATTTCTTTTTTCATATGGAAGGAGATACCATTCTCTTGATTTAATAAATGGATAAACAACATTGTACTTCAAAGGAGACTCGTCTTCCATAAAACCTGGGGTAGTTTTATTTGAATAAATTGATGGACGCGCTGCAGATAGATATACTTCTGACGCATCAATATATTTTCCAAGTACCGTAGTGTAAACTTTTGAAGTTAATAATTGAATTTTTTCAATAGAATCTGAAATACTCCATATCATAAAGTCAGATTCTTTCCTCAAACCCAACGTGGAATATGTTCTGACCTTCATCTTTGTGTTGGCTATGTCAATAAATGAAGAAAACTCCTTAGCAGCTTCATCCTTTCCTATATCATTAAGCCATCTCCATTTTGAATCTACTTTGTAGAATGAAAAGCTCAGGTATGTGGTGGGAATATTATTACTATCTTTGTCATTCTTTGTCCCACCTTGATAATCTTTCGATTTATCACCACTCATAATAATACAAAAATATTCTGAATATTTAAATCAAATTTATAAAACTTGATTCTAAATTAAATTATGGAAAGACTCAAAAATCAAGTAATAACTGTCTAGTCGTCCGAAAGCAAATGTGTAAAAATTAGTGGTTTATTTGATTGACGTCTTTAACCATTCTTTCAATGTATTTTCTGTAATCTTTGTCGACTTCCTGAGCAGAAATCAATATTTTACTCTTAATTTCCGAGGATTCCAAGAACATTCGTGTATCCTTTGGAATACAATGACCTCCAATCCCATCCCTCGGTTCAAGAATATTCACATTCCATTTTGTATTAACTGCATCTCTCAATTCTGCAAATGATATGCCATTTGCCTTACAGAACATATACAGGTCCTCTGCAAATGCAATTTGCAGATATCTATCAGCATTTTCGACAATCTTACTTAATTCTGCAAGTTCCACAGTGGAAACTGAATACATGGGTATGCCAAGAGTCTTGTATGATTTATTGCCAGTGTAGTAACCTAAATTGTCCTTTTCATCAGGATGCGTTACTCCGTCATAAAACCTAATACCGGTTCGAAGACAGCAGTCACAAACACCCCCAATTACACGCAATTGATTGACACCATGAAGATCTTCTTCTAACGCAAACCACCGATGTGGAGCATGAACCACATGGAATCGATGTTCCAGAATTTCAAACATTTTTCTAGTTGTACCTCGTGGCACGGTACTTTCGATAGATACCAGCTTTCCGTTAGTTGCCTCTTTTGCTATTTTTCTTGTAATTGCCATCAAGCCGTCAACTTGTGGTGAAGAAATATCATCCTGTCTGTGAGTGGAAATACATATTATAAAGACATCAATATCGCTAAAATTGTCAATTTTCTTGATACCATATTGCTTTTCAGCATTATCGATGGCAAGTTCATTATTGTCATATCCGTATACATCAAATCCTTTCTCCTTCACATATTTTGCAACGGGAAGACCAAGTTGGCCCAATCCTATAACTAAAATTTTTTCAAATGAAATTTCGTCTTTGCTATGATTAATCACCTTACAGCCTCCAAAATTTGAAACAAATGCTATTGTATTAATATTTATCTATTGTCATCTGCCTTTACTATGCTCATCTTAGCTCTAATCAGAATATTATAAATATGTAATAGAAGAAATTAACATAATTTTTAACACTTCGAATCTATTATCTTCCCAGTGAATAAAAATTCAATTATGATTAAATTTAGATCCGTTCATAGTTGAGTATTCTCCTTCGATTTTTGGGGTTATGAAAAATTGAACAATTTATTAAACATCGTTAGGAAATAGATACATGGCAAAAACTTTATCAAATCAGACTCTAAAAAAAAATAACATTGCTCCGCCATTCAGCTTAAAGGGAACAGATGATAAATCATATTCACTTGATGATTTCAAAAGCAAAAACATTTTGGTAGTTTTTATTTGCAACCACTGTCCTTACGTTAAGGCTCGCATAGGAGATCTGGTAGCTCTACAAACTAAATTTTCTGAATCAGAATTACAAATAGTAGGGATAAATAGTAATGATCCTTCATATCAAGACGAGGGTTTTGATAACATGGTCAAATTCTCCAAAGAGCATAACTTGAATTTCCCATATCTTCTAGACGATTCGCAACAAGTCGCAAAGTCATATGGAGCGGTGTGCACCCCAGATCCGTTTTTGTTTGATCAAAATAGACGTCTAATTTTTCACGGAAAGATAAACGATGCAATGGAGCCTGAAATGACTCCTCAAATGAATGTGATGGAAAATAATATTAGAAAAGCATTGGACGGAAAACCTATAGAAAAAGACTTTGATCCGTCAATTGGTTGCTCTATTAAGTGGAAAACATAGAGTGATTATTTAGCCATATCTGTATCTGATTCCCTTTTCACCTTTCGGATGTCTCCAAGTAGTCCCGATAGAACATGTGCCACATTCCACACAGCCTTCATGCTGTAGTACCACATTTTTTCCTTCAAGGCTATAGCATTTTGTAGGACATAATAATATCAGCTTTTTCATAAATTCGCTACTCTTATCGTTAAGAGTAATGTGTGATTCAGTGTCGTCATTGTACTGTAATTTTGCTATTCTCTCGGATAGAGTCGGTATTTCCGGGGTGTATGACGACGTGACTATTTTGCCAAGTTTTTCTGCCAATTGCATTGGTACTTTAACATATGCCCTTTCTGATTCTATAATCGATAAAATTCTTTTATAGCCCAATATATTTGCAAGTCGAAGAGCAGTCTCCCTCACTCTCTTATTTTTCATCATGCGAAGGCCAAGTTCAAATCCTGGATTGACTGAACCGATTGATAGATCTTTTACTAATTCGAGAAACAAACTCAAATATCCTTCGTCTATTTTGGTCATTTGCCTAGTGTATGGACTATCATTTATCATGGACTGATAATAGCTCCCCAGGTAATCTGAATCAAAATTATTTTTTTCTATTGATCGTGAAATAGCAATTGAAGCCCTTACTGCATCATCTATACCAACATTGAGACCTTCTATTTTTGGACCTATGAAGATACCCCGACCAGCAGCATCCCCTACGAATAAAACATTTTTGTAAAAGGGAGTTCTCATCATGCATCTTTTGCCATCTGGAATTAATTTGGCGCTATATTCAAGCTCAACATAATTATTAACAAACTGCGTCCCATATTTTTCAGTTAGATCTTGCTTGATGCTGTCGATTCTTGTTTTGATTTCCTCTATACTATTGAATTTTCCCGATTCTACAAGTCCTCCATTGTTTCTGGAAAAATATTTGTACCGCAAGTCATTGTATGTCTTTAATAATTTACTTACGCTGAGTTGAACTTTGAGCTGATCTTCTTTTGAAAGATCGTTATTTTCGCTTCTCGATGGCACTTCATCCTTGATATATTCACTAATTAATGGATTCTTGATTAATTCGTCAACTAATTGAGCTGGAGTAACAGGGTTTGATAGAAGTGAATTATAATGATACACTGCACCGAGTGATAAAGTTTCGCGGTTTGTATATAGAAACCCACCCCCAACATGATTCAAGGTGATATCACCTGCAAATAGGTGTGCAGATCCTTCTAACGAATCAAGATGAAATCTCTCTTCTATTATTTTCTCGGGTAGTTTTATGATTACTTTAACTCCAAAGTACACTTCTTCTGGAGTGAATTTGCCTCTAGCCGATGTAAATTCTGCTACTTCAGAGTTTATTCCATCGGCTGCAATTATTGACTTTACTTCGAAATCTTCCAACTCATTTGTCCTTACGATGGTCTTGTTCTCCTCCCAGACTATATCCGAAACATGAACACCTGTGATAATTCCTCCACCTTGCTTTTCGGCGGATTCAGAAGCTCTCTCTGCTAACCATGGATGTAATTTATTTAGAAGAACAGAAAAACCAAAATTCGACTTGTACTCGTGAAGTGGAGTTAGATCCATTGTAAAGATTTTGTTACCAGATGTTGAATGAAGATAATATTTCTTTATTAATCTCTCTATTGGTGCAGTTGTTTCAAATTCTTCTCCAAAAACGTCTTCGACATTGAAGATCCTTCCAGGAGGATCATTTTTAGAATACAAAATTCCTCCAGAAATGTTTTTGGTTCCGATCTTATCCCCCGCTTCGATCAAAATAGCACTTTTGTTAAGATCCGATAATTTTTTTAATGCTGATAGTCCGGCAGAACCTCCACCTACAATTGCTACATCGAATTGTTCCAAATTTATGCACTCCTGACAGAAATAGCTTGCAATCGCTCCTTTATTTTTCCGACAAGTTTTGGAATAACGTCTTCCATTCTTCCCTTTATGAAAATATCAGATTCGTCTATTATCGGGGAGTTTTCATCGATGTTTATTGAAATCACGATTTCGGATTCTTTCATTCCTGCTACGTGTTGCACGGCACCGCTCAGACCTATTGCAACGTAAAGTTTTGGTGCAACCTTGCTACCACTGGTACCTATGACTCTATCGGGTATCATGTATTTTGAATCCATACTTTGGCTCAATTGGTACGGTTTTTTTGATAACGGCAAAGTTATGCCAATTTCTGCTCCCAGTAACTCTGCAAATTCTTCTATCATCTTGATATTCTGTTCTGGACTATCTCTAATTCCGCGTCCAATACTCACTACCATCTTGCAAGTTTCGTAATCGATTGTTTTTTCAATAACGCTCCTTTTTATTATCTTAATTTTTGGTTGGTCAATTTTAGGGGAATATTCTATAACTGTACCTTTTCTTGAATTATCCTTATCAATGGGCCTGAATGCTCCCGGTATAATACTACATCCTTGCGGATGATATTCTCTTTGAATTTCTGGATTCTTGTTATCAAGGCATAGTATTGTTGTCCATAAAAAACCAGAAAAATCTGGACGATACATTTCTAGAATTTTTTCATATCGTACATTTTGACCTTTTGTTTTGTGCTCATGTCTAATATCCAGATCACTTATCACCAGCTTATTAATGTCTGATGCCAAGCCAGATTCGAGGTCTGCTAGGACTGTGGAAGAAAGATGTCTTCCAATATTATCGGCAGCGAAAAACATGTATCTTGGTTTTACAAATGTATCTGCATATTCAGGCTCTATTTCCTTCGTGATTTTTGAATCCTTTGCAATTTGGACTATCACTCGGGTATCGATATCATTTCGAGGATACTTGAGCTCATCATGGTTAGCATAAATAACTGCATCAGCTCCGTATGTTACTAATTCATCACACAATTTTCTGACATTACTACCAAGTAAAACTGCTACCACCTTTTCTCTTAGTTGATATTTTTGGTTGAAATCGTCCATTAATCGTCTCGCTTCACCTAGCATTTCCAAACTGACCGGTACCACCTGACCTTCAAAATGCTCAATTATTACGTAGATGTGTCTGTACTTTTCATCATTCTTTGGATTTTTTTCTTGACTTGTAGAATTTGACAATTTTATTTACCTCCGGCAATTTCAATTAATTTTGAGACTACTGAATTTAGGTTATCGGAGTTTGATGGATCAATTATTTCTGTTTTGCGATTTGTCTTTGCCCTGGGAATTTTTTCTACCCTGTATACTATAGTTGGAGAACCCGGTAGCCCCACAAGTTTCGGATCCAGGCCTAATTTTTGACTATCATAAATTTTTAAAAATTGTGAATAATCGTCTGACTTTTTTCTAGCTTCTTTATTATACTTGTTTGCTCCAAGCCTTTGTGACACAGTGCTAAAAGCCGACTTGTAGGAAGGGTCGATAGTTATAAAAACGGGAAGAGGACATTCTATCTCTTCTATAATAGTATCCATTCCCTGAAGAGAAATCAGTCTTTTTGCGATTACCACCTTTCTATCTAAATCTAACTCCAAATCCATCACGTTGCCAAGAAAAGTGAAACCCAGTTTCCAGGCTGTTTGTGGCCCTGTCTGGCCAGTCTCGCCATCAGATGCTCGATGACCCGAGAAAACAATATCCATTTTTTCTGAACCAAACATCTTTTCAACTCCATTTCTAAGTACCTCTGCTGTCGCGAGTGTATCTGCACCAGCAAACAATCTATCGCTGTATAAATTTAGTTCCTCAGCGTCAGTTAGTAATTGGGCTTGTTTTAGGGCAGATTCTGCGATGGGAGGCCCCATAGTGCCTATGGAAATCCTTGCACCGTATTTTACCTTGCAATAGAATGCAGCGTTACAGGCAATTGCGCTGTGCGGACCCAAGATGTTTTTTGTTTCAGCACGATTTAGTGTTCCATCAGAATTATAACTAACATTCCCCTCGGAAAAATCAGGTTCTAGTTTTATTATAACCCCTACATTTAACAAATCTTACTTCATTATGGATTATCTCAATATAACTCTTGATTTTCCCAGAAATTAGTCGTAATTGGGCCATCGATGCCAAATTTATTCTCAATTTAATACGTAGCGTTACTCAAAGTTGAATCCTTCAACTAATGGCTGACATTGTGTAAATTCATGCACAATAACTTTAATTATTATATTTAACATATGAAAGCATGGTTGATCTCGTATACGGGCGGGGAATCACCGATATAGCACGTGAATTTCCTCTTTACTTAACATTTTTCCATAAAATAATTGATATCAAATTATTTCATAAAAAAAGGACATTATATGGCTCAGCAGACATTATCAATGTATGCAATCTTCATTGTACACATTGCTATTGGTGGCTTAATCGAGAGGACGAAATTGATGAACTGAGCGCTGAAGATTGGAGAACCATAATAAAAAATACTTTCAAGAAACAGCGCCTTTTTGGTGTTACACTCGTGGGGGGTGAACCTACAATGCGCCCTGACGTAATTGAAGTCTTTTGCCAGGAAATGCCTGGTAGGGTCTGTGTAGTGACCAATGGGACATTTCCTCTTAAAAGATATGAAAACTTGTATTTTTATTGGATATCGTTGGACGGCACTGAAAAAGTGCACGACAGTATAAGAGGGCAAGGTTCCTACAGCAAGACACGAGATACTATTTTAGAATATATTTCTGGACCGCCTCGCAAAGGAAAACCTGCTTGGAAGGATATTTGGATAACAATGACCATCAATTCATTAAATTATCAAACAGTTACCAATTTAGCTGAAGAGTGGAAGGAAAAAATCAACAAAATTGGATTCCAATTTCATACGCCGTTTATGAAAAATGATCCTCTTTGGTTACCTTTTGGAGAAACACGAGATAAAGTTGTCGATGGAATAATTAATCTCAAGAAAAAATATCCGGATTATGTTGTAAATACTGAGAAACAAATTTTACTCATGAAAGGAAATTGGGGGGGCAATGGTACCGTTCCAGTCCAATGTCCTACTTGGGCAATACTATCCTTAGACCACAAAGGCAGAGTAAAGCAACCCTGTTGCATTGGAAGTTCTGACGCAAAGGGATTAAAGCCAATATGTGAGCAATGCGGTCTTGGATGTTATTCCGTACTCGTTGCACAAGGCATTAAGGGATTCTGAAATTTTACTGCGCTTGTTACAGTAGCAGAAGTTATATTTTTTTTGCCGATAAATTCATCAGATCAAAATGTTAATTTTTTTCAATAAATCTAAAGCGATATCTTTGTGTGATCAGTTTAAATTAGTTTGTTTTCATGAACAATTAACGGTTGCCTTTGGTTAGAGTATCCAGGAGAATCCTTCGCTTTAATTTGTCACACGACTATAAGGACGGCCACGAGTCAATCGACATTAATAAGTTCGTCTATGGCAGAAAAATTAAATACAGTTGTGAAAAGTGCAACACTTCATTTACTACATGGAAAGCTTTGCATGAGCACAAAGTCGAAAGTCACTCATACTAAGCGCCTCAGTCAATTATTTAGTTAGAATTTTTGTTGCAGGGCTATTCGCAACTGACGCTTCTATCTCTTTTAACCTATCAAGGAATCCATCACTGCTGCGTAATTCTTCATACGAAGAATCTGAACGGAGTTTTTCCAAAATTGCAACAATGTCGTCGTTTGTTACACCGTGTTTTTTATCGTATTCGATATATCGTAATATTTTTACAATTCCTCCATATTTATAATGCATCTTTTTTTGATATCTTGTAGCGTCAGGAGACAGACCCTTTACATGCTTAATGACTGTGTTTTCCATATGTTTAATATGCCAATCTTTCATGGGAAAATTATTTCGAGTCAAAAGAATCAATAATATTTGTATCAAGGGTTATATAATATATTATTATTTTTAGCCCAATTTTTCGTAGTGGGCAAACACGTCACATGTTATTATGCTAATATTCAGGATAGTAAATATGTGTAATTATGAAATAGAAGAAAAATATGGCGAGATATTACTAATGGGGATATCATTAAGGTCTATTGTATTTTCTTAATTAGGGTGATGCTAATTGCATAGATCTTTTGACCCTATCTACTCTTGCAATTAAGATTTCACAAAAATAACCAATCATACAATGGAATAGAATTAGAATACTTTTCGCTCTGGCTGAGTCATTTTAAGTCTTTCAGTATGTGAGAGAAATTATCATAAAATTCAGAAGAAATTAAGTGCACAGACGTTAATTCTTCAATTCTCGCTAATGTCCCTATTTTAGAGAATCGAGATTCTAGTTCTTCTTACGCTTTGGGAATATTCCGGATGTTGAAAATACATAGATTTAATATAAAATGGCATGCAAAAATTCATGCAATATTGGAGATAGATAGGCACTTAATTGCAAGAAAATTTTTTTCTTCGGAGAATGCGTCAAGCTATGATAGTATTGTTCGATATACGACGTTCTTAAAAGATTCAGCTTGGAAGAAAGAAATGGTTCGCTTTATTGGCGGCAATGATAAAATAATTCTTGATTTAGCTTGTGGTACTGGTATACTTTCAACATATATCCAAAGCGGAACATCTCATTCAATAATTGTCGGATCTGATTTAACTTATGATTATCTAACACTCGCGAAAAATAGGCAAAATTACTTGTCAGTGACCAATTCTCTGGCAGAATTTCTTCCTTACAAAGACAATAGTTTTGATGTAATAATTTCGTCATACTTGGTAAAGTATACTAATCTATCTGAAATGGTAAAGGAACATTGGCGAGTATTAAGAAAAAATGGTGTCGTTATAATCCATGATTTTACATATCCTAGTTCTAATCTGGTAAGAGTACTGTGGCATCTATACTTCCAAATATTGAATCAACTTGGCAAAGTGATCACTTCTTGGCAAGAAGTGTTTTCTAATCTTGACAAATTGATACAGCTAAACCCTTGGGTAAATGATCTTGTGAGAGAGCTTGACGTGGTTGGATTTAAATCCATTTCAAAAAAATATTACACTCATGGAACAGCCGCCATAGTTAGGGCGATTAAATAATGAAAGAACACTTTACCCGTCTTAACGAATGGTATGTTCCAAAATTTGGACCTGTTAAATTCAGAATTTTTGTAGGAATGCTATTTCTTCCATATACTGGAATGTGCATATCTTTTTCAATCATAGGATCTTTGCTTTCCCCAGGAACAATATTCTGGGATAGGGTAGTTGCAATAATTCTGATTTACTTTACTGCTTTGGGTATATCTGCGCATGCCGCAGATAGCATTGGTTCTAAAAAAAATAAACCATGGGGAAATTATTTTTCTAATCGGGAATTGTTAATTTTGCTTATTATAGGATTAGTGATAGCCTATGGCATTGGTATATACTACATTATTTTTTTTGTTCCGTTATTACTACCGATAGCAATTTTGGAAGGATTCTTTCTATTTGCATATAACTATGAATTTTGGAATGGATTCTTTCATAATAACTTGTGGTTTGCCATATCGTGGGGCAGTCTGGCATTTTTGGCTGGATATATCATGCAAACAAATTCTCTATCGTATACAACCTTATTGATATCCACTTTGCCTTTTCTCGTATCTTATACTGAAATAAGATTATCACGAAAATATAAAGTGCTAAAGCAAACTAATCCATCTCAATCGAATATCCCAGAACTGCAATTAAAAGTCATAAGTACATCTACAATAATATTTACGATTGCATTCCTAATTCTCAGAGTCCTTTAGATCACTTTTTAATTTTCTAGGTACTTGATAAAACACATGCGCCGTTTGTATCGAATCCGAATCGACAATCTACAATCTTTAACAAATGAGTATGTTTCAAGGTTGGAGATTATAGCAAATAAGGAGTTTAATCTTGCTCAAAGAATACTGTTGGTGGACTTGGGAAATACTCAAGAGCTTTTAGAGGTAATAAATAAAACAAAAACAAAAGTGAGGGTAATTTCGCAAACCGAAATAAAAGGTGTTATTGTGCGCAAGTCCACCATTCATTCTTCAACAAATAAGATCCTAGCACGTGCAAATTCTAAAATATATTGTAAATATTTACCATCTAAAATACTATCACAAATTCGTGAACGTAAGATTGGTATCGGCAAGATATTTCTATGCCATAAGTTAGATATTTTCAAGAGTATTACTGAAATAGGATACGTCCCGGGAGTACGTATATTCAAAAATTACTCGCTATATCATGATGACAATCTAATTTGCACCATAACAGAAAATTTCCCATTGAAGTCAACTAATTTAATTAAAAAATAGTAAATGTCTTTCTCAAGTATTACAATTTGAATATTTACATTTCATCAAGTCATTTGGTTCCGTATGCAAGATCATTTAAGTAGTTGATCTCAATCTTCTAGTTTAATGAATTCAAGATTGGCGTTAGTTTGTACGGTAGCAGCCACATTATCATTTTTGATAATCGGGCTCTACACAACATCAAATCAAATGGTCGCATTTGGGCAAGACAATGCAACTGCCCCGAAAAACGAAACTTCATCAATGGCTATGATGAATACAAATATGACTAGTGGAGGGAAGATACCATCACTGTCAACACCCGGCGAGAAATCATTTTACGTATTTACCACCGAAATTGAAGGTGTTGATGAGGGGAAACTTAAGTTTGCAGGAGATGCATTCTCGGTAAATACGCTTGTTGCAAATAAGGGAGACAAAGTAACTATTCATTTCTATAATGTAGATCCGGTCAAAGATGAGAGACATTCTTTGACAATTGGCGATCCATATGCTGTAAACATTGACGTCGGATATGCCGAAAGTGGTAATGCTACATTTACTGCAGACAATGTGGGTGTATTTCCATTCTATTGTAAATACCATCTACCAGTCATGGAAGGACAACTCGTCGTATTGCCATAAATTTTTTATTTTTTTGGCGACCTTTTTTTTCATTTCTTTTTCTCGATCATGTAGGCTACTATCTTCCTTGATTTTGCCCACAGCCATGTATGGTTCAGGATATTGATAGGATTAGGAAATAGTTAGAATTTTCAAATCATATATACAATCTTGTCGTATACCCTATGATTGAAACCCCACTCCGGACCAAATACTATCAGGGAATATGATCTTATTGTTATTGGAAGTGGCGCTGGACTTGAAGTCGCACATGGAGCAGCACAAAGCGGTTTGAAAGTTGCAATTGTAGAAAAAAGTAAAATGGGCGGAACTTGTCTTAATAGAGGTTGTATTCCGTCCAAACTTCTCATACACAGCGCAGACATAGTAGAGACCCTAAGGACAGCTCATTTATTCGGTATAAATATTGAAAAGTATTCAATTGATTTTCAGAAAATAGTCCAAAGAGTAAATACTCTTATAGATTCGGATTCGACTGATATAAGAAATTCTCTTGAAAATTCTGACAATCCAAAATTATATAATTCTGAGTGCAGATTTGTTGCAGAAAAAACCTTATTGATAGGCAAGGAGAAAATATATTCAAATAAAATTCTAATTGCCGCAGGAACTAGGCCTTCAATACCGAAGATAAGGGGCTTGGTAACATCACATTATCTTACCAGTGATGAAGCTCTTCGTCTTGACAAACAGCCGAAGATTCTCACCATCATAGGTGGAGGTTTTGTAGCAGCTGAGCTCGGACACTACTTTGGATCTCTTGGAACCATTATTAACATAATCCAGAAAAGAAAATCATTAGTGCCAAATGAGGACGAAGAAATATCAAAAAAATTTACAGATATTTTCTCCAAGAAATACAATGTACATTTAGAATGTTCACCCCAACTGGTAACCCAGAAAGGTGACAAATTTGTTGTACAGGCAAAGAGTTCAAAATTTAATAAAATACTGGAAATTGAATCTGATAAGATATTGTTAGCTTCAGGGCGTGTTCCAAATTCAGATACACTTGATTTATCCAAAACAGGAGTCAATGTCGATGACAATGGATTCATTAAAGTTGATAATACTCTTGCCACCAACGTACCGGGTATTTTTGCACTAGGCGATATTATCGGTCGATACCAATTCAGGCACAGCGCAAATTTAGAAGCTCAGTATGCATTTTACAATATTTTCAATCTAAAGAAAAAAATTCAAGTAGATTATAGGGGGATGCCACATGCAATATTTAGCTCTCCTCAGATTGCGGGAGTTGGATATACAGAACAAGACTTGAAAAAGTCAGGTAAAAGCGGGTATGATAAATCAATCTACCGATATATCGATACTGCAATGGGGAAAGCGATAGAAGAGACAGAGGGATTCGTAAAATTTTTGGTCAGTAGAGAAAACAGAAAAATTCTTGGTTGCCACATAATTGGAAGTCAAGCATCCATACTCATTCATGAAGTTCTTGTTGCAATGAAAAGCGGCGATGGAAGTATTGATAATATCTCAAAAACAGTCCACATACATCCAGCACTTTCAGAGGTGATTTCAAGAGGTGCAGTTACAATATGAGAGAAGGTAACTTTATTGTCTACCAATGACTCATGCGAATTCTATGTTATCAAATGATGCCGCGAATTTGGATTGAATTTGGAAAAACCCTTTTTAATTCATTATGCGAAATTAACCTGTGGCAACAAAAATTATTAAGATCAAAAAAAAGTTATGCCAGAATTCGGGAAAAATAAAATATGCTTCAATTATTGGTGGTAATTCCGCTGTTATGACTTTGTTCTATGTACTATTGATCTAGTTATCAATATTTTATCTGTCCTCCAGAAATTCAATGTACATATTTTCTTAATCAACTGAAAAATGAAGTGACTCATTTTTAATGACATCATTGGAAACAATATTATCATATTTTACACATACAACAAATGTGACAAGTAAGGGCAAACTCAAAAGATCTCAAAACCAAAATAACGAAGTCAAAGTAAATAAAAATCAAGAAGACATTTCTAACACGTACTCTCAAGATGAGGAAGGCAAATTAGTTAAAAGAAAATTAGATGCTGAAAAAGCACGAAAGAAAACTCGAGGACCGTATAGAAAAAGTCACGTTATTTGATGTACATTGTTGATAGTTGTTAATCTTACGGATCTGTCAGTCATATTGCATTCTCCGATTCAAGATAGAATCGATAATCTAAAAACAGTAGTACGGGGAAATAGTAACGTACTTATCGTATCATGGCTCAACATCATTTGTGCTAGATTTTTTTATAGTCATGGCGAATGAAAGTAGATGACCATCTGGATCCCGTATGTGGAAATACCTCTCACCCCAACATGCATCCTTTGGCTCATTTTCAAGTGATATTAGTTTAGATATCTTTTTATCATTTTTAAAATAAGAATACAGTTTATCAACATTCTCCGTATAAAGAATAATTTTTATGTCATTTTTTGAGCCTCTTTCTTGGATATTTGTGTGCTTATGTTGTTCCAGATTAAGATAAATATTGGAATTGTTGCCGATTTCAAAGGTAGTGAAGGGTTCATCATCAGAACCACCATATATCAAATTAAATCCCGGTATCCTAGAATAAAAACGACAAGATCTCTGCATATCATTAATTAATAACGTCACTGCGGAAATTTTATAGACGTTCATAGAAGTTAACAGATTATTGTATGCGTTAATCTGTAATTTAAGAATTATTCATTTTAGTAACAAAGTCATTTTTAAAAATATGCTCATTATTTGCAAAACTTGTGAGAATGGCTTTAAGTAAACTAGGTTGGAATTCTCTCGCCCGAACTGGAAAAAAAATTAATTTTATCATATTTTGCACCAAACGTAACTTTCTTTCCAACATTAAGGTCATCTATTCTGGAGATAACATTAGATACTTTTAATGAGGTTTGTCCAAGTCTTAATTCTGCAATAGATTCATCACCAAGTGACTCAACATAGGTTATTTCTCCTCGCAGCTTCAAGCCTTCGAATTTTTCATCATTTTCTAAAAAGATAATATCCTTTGGTCTTATGCCAATGATTATTTTCTCTTCGCTGATATTAGCGATATTAGCATAAAGAATGTCAGGGATCCTGAAGATAAATTCCAAATCATGTTTTACCGTACTTCCACCATCAAGCTCAAGAATCAATTCTTTTTTTCTTATTCTAAATTTTAGAAAATTCATGGGAGGAACCCCAATAAAACCTGCTACGAATTGATTGGCGGGTTCGTTGTATACTTTTTGTGGAGAATCAAGCTGAAGCATTTTTCCAGAGTTCATGATACCTACATGATCTGCCATACTCATTGCTTCAGCCTGATCATGTGTTATGTAAAGAGTAGTTATGCCTACTTTTTTTTGCAATTTCTTTATTTCGACTCTCATTTCAGTGCGTAATTTGGCATCAAGGTTGCTAAGTGGCTCATCCATCAAGAATATTTTTGGCTCTCTTACTAGTGCCCTACCAAGGGCTACTCTTTGCATTTGGCCTCCACTGATATCTTTGGGTTTTCTTTGCAGTAAGTCACGTATGTTAAGGAGGTCCGCGATTTTTTTAACCCTATCGTATATCTTATTTTTTTGTAGTTTTCTCATCTTCAATGGAAACGCAATATTGTCATAGACACTCATGTGGGGATAAATTGCATTGATTCCTGTTGTTGTTCTAATGTTATTCTTCCAAAAGAAAATGATAAGGGGTTTGACTCTTGGCGCCGTTAGGGGCTAGGCCAAGATGCTGTTCAAGTTTCTCAACTTGATGTTATACCCAAGCCCAAACCTGTGAGCCTCATCCCGTAGATATTGTAATATCTTGAGCGATTTACTACTCTTGGGAATAATTACTGGAAAGATTGAATTAGGAACGAAAATTTCTTCTCTTTCTTTTGCAATTGATATACAAGGAATTTTCAAATCTAATTTTGAAATGGCATCAAGTGCAGAATTAAGTTGACCTTTCCCGCCATCAATTAATACCAAATTTGGTAAGTTTAACTTATCTTCTTTTGAGTATCGACGACTTACTATCTCGTTTATCATTGCATAATCGTTTTGATCCTTTATAGTTTTTATTCTAAATTTTCTATAAAATGATTTCTCAGGAATTCCGTTAACAAATCTGACACACGAGCCGACAGCTATTGATAAACCCAGATTCGAAACATCAAAACAGTCAATAATTTTAGGAAGTGATTTAAGATTCAAAACTTTTTTTAGGTCAAGTAATGCTGGTTCAAACCCTTTCGAGATGTACGTCGATAGATTTCTGATAATTAGGTTCATTAACTGCCTTCTTTCTACATCAATTCTGTTAGATAAGCCTATGATGTTCACCTTGTGCGACGCAATCCTTTCCAAAGACTTTTCAAGTACCTGTTTTGAATCCGGTTGTTCATTCACATAGATAAATCGTGGCACTGAGGATTTGGAATAATAGTATTGTGATAAAAACGTAGAAAATGAATTATCCCCGATCAGGTCAAATTGATATTTTTTTCTATCTCTTATTACTCCGCGATATCTTCGTAATATCAAAATATGTGCTTTTGATTGCAAAAGATCATACTTGATACCCACATACTCCTCTTCAGACCTTGAACTAATTGATTGTTCAATTTTTTGTTTTGACCTGAGGTTTTCGAGTCTACTTATAGTATCTCGTATTGCCTTTGCTTTTTCATATTCGAGGGTAGAGGATGCACTGGTCATCTCCTGTTTCATTTTTTCTATAAAGTCATCAATGCTTTTTCTTCCAGCAAGAATATTTTCTAGCGATTGAACATTTTCAATATATTCATTTTGAGTAACGTTATTTATGCAAGGTGCATCACAGTTATTGATAAAGTATTCAAGACAGGGTTTCTTTGGAAGTGTGTTACAAATTCTGATTTTAAAGATTTTTCTCAATAAACCTATGGTTAGTAATTTTGAACTTCCATGTACGAAAGGCCCAAATACTTTGCCCTTAGTTCCAGTGAATTTGCCATCTCTGTTCCTTCTTGCGACAAGCAATCTAGGATATTTTTCATCTGAAATTTTCAGATAAGTGTACCGCTGTTGATCCTTAAGATCAATATTGAAAAGTGGCCGATATTGTTTTATCAAGTTCGATTCTAACAAGAAGGCCTCAATTTCATTATCTGTGACTAGGAAATCAACATCTTGTATTTTGCTGATGAGTTTAGATGTCTTCCAATTGGAAGTGTCGCGGTCCTCTCTATAGTTAAAGTAAGACATTACTCGTTTACGAAGGTTCTTTGCTTTGCCTATGTAGATAATTTTTCCTTCCTTGTCTTTCATCATGTATACTCCTGGTTCATAAGGCAATGCAAGTACTTTTTTTCGTAGCTCCTTAAAACTTTCAGATTGGTACAGGATTCTGTTTGATGTAAAATTAATTAAGTGTGTACACCACTTCTATTTTTTCTTATTGTTTGGCTTACAACTAATTTGGATTTAAGATATTTTCCAGTATGGCTTGTAGGATGGTTTGATACTTGTTTCGGTGTTCCAGTAACGACAACATTTCCACCATTATCCCCGCCTTCAGGACCAAGATCAATAATCCAGTCAGAGGCTGCAATCACGTCAAGATTATGTTCAATCAGTATGACCGTATTGCCTATATTTACAAGCCTGTCTAAAACATGAAGTAGCTTTTTTACATCTGCAAAATGTAATCCTGTGGTTGGTTCATCGAGAATGTATAGCGTTTGTCCTGTATCTCTTCTTGCAAGTTCTGAAGATAGCTTTATCCTTTGGGCTTCTCCCCCAGAGAGTGTTGTTGCAGGTTGTCCTAATCTTATATAACCTAATCCGACGTCATTAAGCGTCATCAATTTTCTTTCGATAGATGAGATATTAGCGAAGAAATTAAGAGCTTCTTCTACAGTCATATTCAAAACATCAGAAATTGTTTTACCTTTGTACGTTATCTGTAAAGTTTCTGAGTTGTACCTTTTGCCTTTACATTCGTCACAAGTAACATATACATCTGCAAGAAACTGCATCTCTATTCTTTTGACTCCAGCGCCTTCACATGAATCACAGCGGCCACCCGGAACATTAAATGAGAATCGACCCGGTTTATAACCCATTTCTCGAGCTTTCATCGTTTTGGCAAAGATCTCCCGTATAGGACCAAAAGCATTCACATAAGTAGCTGTGTTAGATCTGGGGGTTCTGCCAATTGGAGATTGATCAATACCTATTACCTTGTCCAAATTTTGAAGTCCAGTGATATTATCATGCGCTCCGGGTTTATCCTTAGAAGAGTAAAAGTGATTTGATAATGCCTTGAAAAGTATTTCATTTACCAAAGTTGATTTTCCAGAGCCAGAGACACCAGTTACTGTTGTCATGCAACCAAGAGGAAAATCTACTGTTATCTTCTTGAGATTGTTCTCTCTAGCATTATGTAGAGTAATCCAGCTCTTGGGATCTCTTTGGGCATTTTTGAGGTAAACTTTGTCGTCACCCTTAAGGAATCTTCCTGTTGTAGAATTTTTGTTATCTATAATATCTTTAAGAACACCATGTGCAACTATTTTCCCGCCATGAATTCCTGCTCCCTCTCCAATATCAATAATCCAATCCGAGCTTCTGATAACTTCTTCATCATGTTCTACGATTATAAGCGTGTTACCAAGGTCTCTTAATTTTCTTAGAGTCTCGATCAATCTATTGTTATCTCGCTGATGAAGTCCAATCGTTGGTTCATCAAGAACATACAAAACGCCAGTGAGGTTAGATCCAATCTGTGTGGCAAGACGTATTCTCTGTGATTCGCCACCCGATAGCGTAGACGTCATCCTGTTCAAAGTAAGATAGTTGAGTCCAACATTTTTTAGAAATTCCAATCTAGAGATAATTTCCTTGAGTATATTTTTTGCAATATATCTATCGGTTTCAGAAAGAGAAAGACTCATAAAAAAATCATAACACTTGTCAATCGACAAATCACATACACTCATAATAGATTTTCCCGAAATCTTGACTGCCAAAGAATCAGGACGCAATCGCATACCTTTGCATAGTTCGCATGGTAGCTCTCTTATGAATTGCTCTAGATCTCTTCGTTTCGATTCAGATTCTGTTTGCGCATACATTCTATCCAAATTCGGTATGACTCCTTCAAAAGAACTACGATACTCCCAGGTAGAATCAGATGTCCTAGATTCATATTTGTAGTGTATGTTCTCCTGTGTTCCGTAAAGAATAACACCCAATTGCTTTTTTGTCATGGCTGATATAGGTTGATATAAGTTAAACCCAAATTTCTTACCTACATCGCGTAACATTGAAGATCTGAATGTTGCAAAGTGACCGGTCCATGGTTTTATTGCACCATCTAAAATACTTTTTTTCTTATCTGGAATAACTAACTCAGGGTCGAACTCAACTTTGATACCAAGTCCGTTACATTGTTCGCATGCTCCAAATGGCGAGTTAAACGAGAATGAGCGTGGTTCAAGATCCTGGATGCTTATTCCACATTTGGTACAAGCTTTTCTTTGTGAATATACTGTTTCGCTACTATCTTCGAGTATCAAAATTTTAACTAACCCATTTGCCGTCTTTAGAGCAGTTTGTACTGAATCAAACACTCTAGATCTATCCTCAAGCGAAGGCCTTATCCTGTCAACGACGACTTCAATCGTGTGTTTCTTGAATTTGTTAAGTATACGATTTTTAATATCTTTTTTAATAGAACCTTGAGCGTTATCTTCATCATTGTCATTGTCATCACTAAGGTCGATTATCTCCCCATCTAGTCTTATCCTTGTGTATCCATTTTGTTTTAAGTCTTGAAATAATTTTTCATACGTGCCTTTTTTTGCTTCTACAATAGGGGCCAATAAAAGCACACTCTTTCCATTTGAAGTCTTAATAATGGTATCAGTAATAAAATCTGCTGACTGCGCAGTAATTCTTCTGCCGCACTGAGGACAGTGAGGTACTCCTATTCTGGCATAAAGCAATCGTAAGTAATCATAAATCTCTGTCACAGTACCTACCGTAGAACGAGGATTTTTACTCGTCGTCTTTTGCTGTATTGATATGGCAGGTGATAAACCTTCTATAGAATCAACATCAGGTTTATCCATCATTTCCAAAAATTGTCGTGCATAAGCGGAGAGAGATTCAACATATCGCCTTTGACCCTCTGCGTAAATAGTATCAAAGGCCAAAGTTGATTTGCCCGATCCAGAAAGCCCCGTTAATACAACTAGCTTGTTTTTAGGAATTTCAACGTTGATGTTTTTTAGATTATGTTCCCTAGCACCTTTTATTATTATTCTGTCGCTAATGTAACTATGGTTTGCGTTATTCAATTTCTATTTACACCTACTTCGTTCTATCTAGATCGTGCTTCAACAATCTGATTGTCTAACACCTTTTTTATTTTCGTCAATTGGTCTCTTAATTGTATCGCCTTTTCAAAGTCCAAATCTTCGGCGTATTTCTTCATATTTGTCTCGATTTCGAAAGCAAGTTTTGACAAATCTTTTGCAGACATGGATTTGATTTCTACATTGATTCCCGCTTCGTCTTCTCTCTTTGCAACTGCTTTTACTATAGTCTTTGGTGTAATGCCGTTTTTCTGATTATATAATATCTGCTTTTTTCTTCTTCTTTCTGTTTCAGAAATTGCTTCTTTCATCGACTGAGTAATATTGTCTGCATACATTATTACGGTTCCATCGATATTCCTTGATGCTCTCCCGAACGTCTGAACTAGACTTGTCGTATTGCGCAAAAAGCCTTCTTTGTCTGCATCAAGTATTGCTACTAGCCCGACCTCGGGTATGTCAAGTCCTTCTCTTAAAAGATTGATTCCGACCAGAACATCGAATTCCCCAATTCTGAGTTGCCTAATAAGTTCAGTTCTCTCAAGTCCTTCAATTTCTGAGTGCATATATCTTACCCTTACTTCTTTTTCCAGCACAGTGGGATCCGAAGCTTGGAATTCACGTGACTTGAAGTCGCGG
>JADMIO011721388.1_pt1 | contig 104930 bp, 92 predicted proteins | sample 8958161 | NCBI WGS metagenome assembly JADMIO01 (sample SAMN16585339, study PRJNA669376) | soil metagenome | isolation source: Crop rotation soil | place: USA: Cullars Rotation, Alabama | collected 2011 | reverse complement strand
GACAACTTGTCCACGTGGAATTCTAAGCTTAGGATCCCAATGTGCTGGAAAGGCTTGGCGGCCTCGACCGCCTCGGCGTAGCGCTGGCCGGCGAGCGGCGTGAGGTCACTCGGCTTGACGACGACGGTGTTGCCGAGCAGCAACGCGGGGACGACGTGGGCGTGAACGAGGTGGAGCGGATAGTTGAACGGGCCGATCACGCCGACGACGCCGAGCGGGTGGAACCGGAGGAATTCGCCCGGGGCGACCGCGCCGTCCCTGAGATCGGCCTCGATCGCGCCGCGCGCGAGGTCGAACCGGTTGATCAGGGTCTGGACCTCTTGCTTGGCCTCGCTGCGGATCTTGCCGGTCTCGAGGACGATCGCGTCGGCGAGCTCGGTCGCGCGGGCGGAGATCGCCTGCTTGAGCGCGTCGAGGTGGGCGACCCGCTCGGCGAGCGGCCGGCGCGACCAGCCCGGCTGGGCGGTCGCGGCGGCCTGCGCGGCGGTCTCGACCGCGCCGACGGTGTACCCGGTCTCGAACACGACCGCGTGATCGGCCGCCGGGTTACGCGACACGAGGGCCTGCCCAGACGGAGGGACGAAGGCGCCATCGATGAAGTTGCCGCGTGGTTTCACCGTCCCGGAGTACCCCCCCGGAGCGACGGGGTCAAGCTCCCGGCCGAGGGCTTCATCCGTGCGGAATGGATTGGGATTTTTGGCTCGCCCGTGGTAAATCCCGGCGACCGATGCCGCACCTGGTGTTCGTCGCCGGCCCCAATGCCGGACGCAGGTACAAGCTCGGCGAGGGCGACTACGTGATCGGCCGCCGTTCGGACTGCCAGATCTTCGTGCCCGATATGCGCGTGAGCCGGCAGCACGCGCGGCTCCGGCGCGAGAACGGCCACTGGCAGCTCGAGGACCTCGGCTCGAACAACGGCACGTTCGTCAACGGCTCGCGGATCCAGCAGGCGAAGATCCAGCACCAGGACGAGATCCAGATCGCGAACAACCGGATCCGCGTCGAGATGCCGTCGGAGACGCCGAGCGGCCAGGAGCGGCTCGAGTCGAACGTGACGATCGTCGAGGTCCAGAACTCCGCGGTGTGGACCGCGCAGCCGGAGTCGGCGGTGCTGCGGCCGCCGTCGGGGCGGTTCATGACCGCGACGACCCAGGAGCGCCAGGTCCGGCTGATCGAGCGCAAGGTCGACGCGCTGACGTCGATCCTCGAGGTCACCGCGAGCTCGACCGAGCCGGATCAGATCGTCGCCAAGATGGTCGACGCGCTGCTCGATCTGTTCCCGGCCGCGGACTCGATCGGCGTCCTCGTCGAGGACGAGCGCACCAACGAGCTCAAGGTCCAGTGCCAGCGCCACCGCAAGGGCTTCGTCAGCCAGCTCAAGGTGCCGGGGACGATCATCTCGCACGTCGTCGCCGACAAGCGCGGCATCCTGCTCGGTTCGGCCGAGACGCCCGCGGCCGAGGGCGAGGCGATCGGCAACCGGATGGGCGCGCCGCTGGTCTACCAGAACAGCCACTACGGCGTGGTCTACGTCGAGGCGTCGCTCGGCCAGGAGTTCCGGCAGGAGGACGTCGATCTGCTCGGGTCAGTCGCGGTCCACACCGCGCTCGCGATCCACGCCGCGCGGATCCAGACCCAGCTCGCCCGCCGCGAGCGGCTCGAGCGCGACCTGCGCGTCGCGCGGCAGATCCAGCGGTCGCTGTTGCCGGCGCAGCCGCCGACGGTCGTCGGCCTCGACTTCGCGATCCACTACGAGCCCGCGTACCAGATCGGCGGCGACTTCTACGACTTCATCTGGCACGACCAGAGCCACCTCGCGCTCGCGGTCGGCGACGTCGCCGGCAAGGCGATCAGCGCCGCGCTGTACATGGCGCGGCTGACGTCGGAGCTGCGGTCGCGCGCCGGCCTCGCGCGCACGCCGGCGCGGCTGTTGCGGCGCGTGAACGCGGAGATGGTGAAGATCGGCGACGACGGCATGTTCGCGACGCTGGTCTACTGCATCTACGATCTCGAGAGTCGGTCCTTGATCTTCACCAACGCCGGCCACTGCGTGCCGCTCCTGCGCCGCGGTGATCGCGTGTTCCCGCTGCACGCCGACCGCGCGCACATCGCGCCGATCGGCGTGATGCCCGAGCTCGAGGCCGGCGAGGCCCGGGTCCAGCTCCACTCCGGCGACATGCTGCTGCTGGTCTCGGACGGCATCATCGAGGCCCGCGACGCGCGCGGGTTCGAATACGGCCTGAACCGGCTGTCGCGCCGGATCCGCACCGCGCGCGGCTCGGCCGAGGACATCATCAAGGCGATCCTCCAGGACATCGACAGCCACACCGCGACCGGCGCCCAGGGCGACGACATGACGATCGTCGCGATGGCGATCGACGAGCGCCGGGCCAAGCGCAAGACCACGACTCTCCCCGGGGTTACGGGCGTCGCGGGCCCGGAGGGCACCGGCCAGACCGGGGTCCACCCGGGGGACGACGACACGCGGGTTTAGCCCTCTTGCCAACGGCGTGGGGGGCATGCCATAAGTCCAGCCCCGCACGGGAGCTTCAGTTATGGCCAAGAAGGGTAAATCGGGCCGCGAGCTCATCCGCCTCGTTTCGACGGCGGATACCGGCTTCTTCTACACCACCACCAAGAACCGCAAGCGCACCCCGGACAAGCTCGTGCTGAAGAAGTACGACCCGGTTGTCCGCAAGCATGTCGAGTTCAAGGAGTCCAAGATCTAGCCCCGCGCTAGGTCCAGGAGCCGTGTCATGTCTCGCGTCTGTCAGGTCACTGGAAAGAGCCCGCTCGTCGGCTCGAACGTCTCGCACTCGAACCGCCACACCAAGCGTCGGTTCGAGGTCAACCTGCGGGTCAAGCGGTTCTGGCTCGAGGACGAGCGCCGCTGGATCACGCTGCGGGTCAGCGCCCGCGGGATGCGCCGGATCGACAAGCTCGGTCTCGCCGCTGTCGTCGCGGAGCTACGCGACCGCGGCGAGAAGTTCTGATCGTCTGATCCTCCGGATCACGATCGCGGTGGGCGCGGTGATCGCGCTCGCCGGATGTCCGGCGTCGACGAAGCCGACGGTGCCGGCGCCGGGCGCGGCGTGGTCGCGCGAGCTCGGCACCGGCGCCGACGACGTCGCGATCCGCGGCCTCGACGTCGACGCCGCGGGGATGGTGTACGTCGCGGCGATGGGGCGGCCCGACGCGCCATCGATGAACATCGCGGCGATCGGCGCGACCGGCGAGCCGCGGTGGACGTGGACCGCGCGCGGGGCGGGCGCCGGGCCCGTCGCGGTGGCCGGTGCGTTGACCGTGGCGGTGGTGACGCCCGCGCCCGGCGCGCACGACATCCCGTTGCCGGGCGGGACCGCGATCAAGCTGCGCGGCGAGGCCGGCGCCGGGGTGGTCGGGCTGCGCGCCGGGGCGGTGGCGTGGCACCAGGCGGTGAGCGCGTCGGACTGGGCGGTGATCGCGGCGATCGCCGGCCACGCGAGCGGCGACGTCGTCGCGGTCGGCTCGTTCGCCGGCGTGCTGCGGGTGGGGAATGCGGTCGTGACCAGCGCCGGCAACAGCGACGGGTTCGCGGTGCGGTTCGACCCCGCGGGTAACGTGAGGTGGCTGGTGCGCGGCGGCGCGGGCTCGGCGGACGCGTTCACCGCAGTGGCGGTGCGTGGCGCGAAGGAGATCGAGTCGATCGCCGTCGCGGGCTCGATCACCGGCGAGGCCGACTTCCGCGGCACGCCGCTGGTGGCGAATAACCCGCGCACCGACAACCAGGACGTCGCGGTCGTGGTGCTCGACGGCGCCGGGATGCCGCGCTGGGGCCGCGTGATCGGCGGCGACAACAACGACGCGGCGAGCGGCGTCGCGATCGCCGATGACGGCGCGGTCGTGGTCGCGGGCACCGTGCGCGACGTGCTGACGGTCGACGGCGTGACGATGGTCGTGCGCGGCACGACCGACGCGATCGTCGCGCGGTACGACGCCGCGGGCACGCTCGCCGGCGCGAACCTGCTCGGCGCCGACGACATCGCGGGCGCGCGCGGCGTCGCGATCGGGCCCGACGGCCGGATCGTCGTCGCGGGCACGTTCTCCGGGGTGATCCGCGGCCCGAATGGCGACCTCACCGCCGACGGCGGCGACGACGCGTTCGTCGCGACCATCGATCGCACCGCGCACGTCACCGCGATCGCACCGATCTCCGGCCCCGGCCGCGAGGACATCGTCGGCCTCGCGAGCTCGAAGGCCGGCATCGCCTACGGCGTCGCCCACACCGCCGAGCTGATCGCGTTCGGCGCGCACGTCCCTGCCCCGCGCTCGCCGACCGGTGGCGTCGCGGTGTTCGTCCAGCCCTGAACGGTGCCACAATCACCGCATGCGCTTCGCTGCGGTCGGTCTGGTCGCCGCCTCGTGCTCCGCCGGCACACCCAGCGCCGAGCGCGTCGACGAGATCAACGCCCTGATCCCGGCCGCGCTGCGGTCGAAGCTCGCGTTCGGCGCGCAGACGATCACGTTCGACGAATTCGTCGGCGGCAAGACCACGCAACACACCTATCGGTTCGCCGCGCCGAAGGGCTGGGGGCGGCGCTACCACGACGCTGATCTGTCGCCGCGCGGCGGCACCGACGGCCAGACCGAGATGTCCCTGACCTCGTCGTGCACGCCGCGAACCACCGGTGACACGAGCGCGGACGTCGACCGCGCCGGCGCGCCGTGCACGGTCCGCGACTTGACCCCGATCGTCGACGGTCTGTTCGACGAGCAGCGCCGGATCTCGGCGACGGTCGTGACGGACGAGAAGTCGGCGCGCCGCCGCGCGATGATCGCGACGCTCGACGGCGCCGCCTACGCGGACGGCACGGCGACGCTGGTATGGGTGATGTGGTGGAACGCCGGCGAGGCCGAGTACCACTCGTGCCACGTCATCCTCGAGGGCGAGCTCGCCGCCGCGGCGCCCGCGTTCGAGCGCGCGTGCCAGAACGTGGCCGTCGAGTACTGACGTCCTTACGGGAGCTGCTCGCTCGCGGTTGGCGGGGGCGCGGTCGCGAGGTCATGACGGTCGCGGTCCATGACCGGGTGGCGATCACGGTGCCATGGTCGCCGACGTGAAATCCTAACCGCGACGGCCCCAGAGGAACCGGACCAGGGCCTCGGCCTTGGGCGCGAACGTCGGCAACTCGACGTACTCGGTCGTGGTGTGGAAGCCGGCGCCGCGCGGGCCGAGGCCGTCGATCGCGGGGACGCCGAGCGGCGCGACGGTGTTGGCGTCGGAGCCGCCGCCGAGCAGCGGGGCCTCGACGGTGCCGAGCCCGGCGGCCGCGGCGCACGCGGCGTACTCGTCGCGCAGGGCTTCGGACGCCGGTGTGCGCTCGAGCGGCAGGCGGCGCGCGCCGCCGGAGACCTCGAGCCGCGCGCCCGGGACGGCGGCGGCAGCGGCGTCGGCCGCGGCGCGAATGCCGGCGACCAGCGCCTCGGCGTCGGCGACGGTCTGGTAGCGGAGATCGAGCGCGCACTCGGCGCGCTCGGGCACGGTGTTCTTCGACGTGCCGCCGGTGAGCTGGCCGACGTTGACGGTGACGCCGCGGGCGTAGTCGGTCAGCGCCTGCGCGCCGTCGATGAACTTGGCGATCGCCCACAGCGCGTTGACGCCGTCCTTGTGGTTGTTGCCGGCGTGCGCGGCCTTGCCGTGCGCGACCACGGTCATCGAGCCGACGCCCTTGCGCCGCGTGATGATCGCGTCGTTGGCGCGGCCGGACTCGAACACCAGCGCGCACGCGGCGCCGGTCGCGGCGGCCTTGAGGTGCGGGGTCGAGCTCGGCGAGCCGACCTCCTCGTCGCCGACGCAGACCACGACGATCGGCAGCGCGGCGAGCGCGCCGGCATCGTCGAGCGTCGCGAGCGCGGCGCGGATGATCGACAGGCCGCCCTTCATGTCGAGCGCGCCCGGTCCGACCGCGCGATCGCCGTCCTCGCGCCAGCCCTCGAAATGTCCGGGTGGGAACACCGTATCGTGATGGCCGATCAAGACGATCGGCGCCGCGCCCGGCACAGCCGCCGCCGGGGTCCGCCAGATCAGGTGATCGCCGAACTTGTCGCCGCCGGGGATCACCGTGCAAGTCAGCGACGGCAGTGAGAACGCGTCGCGCAGCCGCGCGCCAACCGCGTTCACCCCCGCGACGTTGTCGGTGTAACTGTTGATCTCGACCCAGCTCCGGGTCATCGCGATCATCTCGCCGGCGCGCGCGCGCACCGCGGCGAGCACGGCGTCGAGTCCATCTGGGGCTGCCATGCGCTCCGGCAAGTAGTACCTTTCCGCCCCACGATGGCAAAGCGATTCAAGGCAGCAATCATCGGCGGCTCGGGCTACGGCGGCGCAGAGATGGCGCGGCGGCTGCTGATGCACCCGGACGTCGAGCTGGTCCGCGTCGCGTCGATCGATCACGTCGGCGAGCCGCTCGGCGCGGTCCACCCCAACCTCGACGGCGCGACCGACCTCAAGTTCGAGGATCTCGCGCCGGCCGAGGCGGCCAAGGGCTGCGACGTCGCGCTGCTCGCGCTGCCGCACAAGGTCACCGCGGCCAAGGTGCCCGAGCTGATCGCCGCCGGCGTGAAGATCGTCGACATGTCGGGCGACTTCCGGCTGCGCGATCTCGCGAGCTACGAGAAGCACTACGGCACCAAGCACCCGCACCCCGAGCTGCTCGGCACGTTCGTGTACGGCTTGCCCGAGCTCAACCGCGCCGCGATCAAGCAGGCCAAGTACGTCGCGTCGCCGGGCTGCTTCGCGACGACGATCGAGCTCGCGCTGATGCCGCTCGCGCGCGCCGGTATGCTCGACGGCGCGGTCGTCCACGTCACCGGCATCACCGGCTCGTCGGGCTCGGGCATCGCGCCCGCCGCGGGCACGCACCACCCGAGCCGCGCCGGCAACCTCAAGACGTACAAGCCGCTCGAGCACCAGCACGTGCCCGAGATCGTGCAGACGCTCGCCGACGCCGGCGGCAAGAACGTCGAGATCCGGTTCGTGCCGGTGTCGGCGCCGCTCACGCGCGGCATCTTCGCCGCGTGCTTCGTCGAGCTCGACGCCGCGGTCGACTCGGCGAAGCTCGCCGCGCTGTTCGCCGAGCACTACGCGCGCGAGGCGTTCGTGCGGGTGCCGCACAAGCGGCTGCCCGAGGTCGTCGCGGTCGCCGGCTCGAACTACGCCGAGGTCGGCTTCACCGTCGGACCGGTCGCCAACGGGCGGCGGACGGTCACGTGCTTCAGCGCGCTCGACAACCTGATCAAGGGCGGCGCCGGCCAGGCGATCCAGAACATGAACCTCGTGCTCGGCTGCGACGAGAAGGCGAGCCTCGAGGACGTCGGGAACTGGCCATGACCCCGCCGGTCCGTCCCATCGTCATCAAGATCGGCGGCGAGGTCGTCGGCTCGGGCGAGGCGCAGGCGCTCGCGACCGACCTCCGCACGCTCGTCGACGCCGGATCGCGCGTCGTGATCGTCCACGGCGGCGGTCCGCAGGCGACCGCGCTGTCCAAGCAGCTCGGGATCCAGACCACGCAGATCGCGGGCCGGCGCGTGACCGACGCGGCGACGCTCGACGTCATGAAGATGGTCGTCGCCGGCAAGCTCAACGTCGACCTGTGCGCGACGCTGAACGCGGCCGGGCTGTCGCCGGTCGGGTTGCACGGCGCCTCGGGCCTGGTCGTGCGCGCGGCCAAGCGGCCACCGCGGGTGTATCAGGGCGGCGGCCCCGATCCGGTCGACCTCGGCCACGTCGGCGATGTCGTCGGGTTCAACCTGCCGCTCTTGATCACGCTGTGGTCCGAGGGCCACGTCCCGGTGATCGCGTGCATCGGCGCCGACGCCGAGGGCGCGATCTACAACATCAACGCCGACATCGTCGCCAACCAGCTCGCGGCCGCGGTGAAGGCGGAGCGCCTGTTCCTGGTCACGTCGGCGCCCGGCGTGCTCAAGAACGTCGACGATCCCAGCTCGCGCCTGACCCGGCTCGATTGCGCCGCCGCGCGCGCCGCGATCGCCGACGGCACCGTCACCGGCGGCATGATCGCCAAGCTCGAGGAAGCGATGGCGGTCATCGACGGCGGCGTCGGCGCCATCCACATCGTCGGCAAGCTCGCCCCGGGCGATCTCGTCCGCGCCGTCCGCGAGCCCGGCTCGGTCGGGACGACGCTGGTCGCGTAGCGGGATCAGAACACGGCGTTGACGCCGAGGCCGAGCAGGAGTCCGGCGCCGAGCCGTTCGCCGCCTTCGTCGACGTAGCCGCCCGTGTCGTAAACGCGCACCTTGAGGCGAAGTCCCAGGTTCGCCTCGATCGCGATCGGCTCGTCCGGCGAGGCGAAAAGGTAGCGCAGCCGAAAGTCGACCACCGCGTCGTAGTTGCGGCGATGCACGTCGCTGGGTACGCCTTCGTCGCCGCCGGTCTCGTGGACCCGCATGTACTGGAGTCCGCCGTCGATGCTTCCGCCGATGCAGCGCGCGCCAACGCACGACCACCACGTCGGGCCGACCCGGACATCCCAGAACGTGAACGAGACCGAGGCGCTGCCACCGCCGGGAATCCCTCCCGCGAACATCCGCGCGCCGCGCAGGTGCCAGATCGTGCCGCCGATCCTGTGGCCAAGGCCGACCTCGCCGACGACGGCCACTCCGGGACTCTCGAATCCGACCTGGGCGCCCGCGTTCAAGATTGTCGACGGATACCAGGGCTCGGGATCCGCCGCCGCGGGCGCGGCGAGCGCGAGCACCGGCCCGATCACGATCACGGCCACTCGCATCACGGCGGGATCGAGCAGCCCATCGCGGCGATGGCCTGGCGAAAGGATTCGATCCCGGTCTTGCACGCGTCGTTGGTGCTGCGCTGCATGTCCGGATCCCGGATGCCGGTCCACGAATCGCGCAACGACTTCACCATGCCGGCCATCGAGTCACGCGACGACGCGGGTAGCTTGTCGCACTGCGCGTAGGCTTCGATCGCCGTCATGTAGCGCTCGCAGTCGGGCATCCCCGCGAACATCGATGCAGCGTCCGGCGGTAGGTCGTACCAGTGCTTGTGGGGATCGACGAGCACGGCGTCCTGCTGCGCCGCGAGCCGGCGCGCCGTGTCGTCGGGATCGGGCTTCGGCGCCGGGTCGCCACCACCGCCGCCCGAGCTGCAGCCGGCGGCCACGGCGCACGCCGCAACCAGGAGCCGCACGTCACGGCCCTCGCTGGCCGTGCGGCGGGCACCCGGCCGCCGCGGCACCCTGCTGCAGCGCCTCGGTCGACGCCGCGCAGGCGGTCGCGGCCGCCTTGCGTGCGTCCTCGGACATGTTGTCCGACCACGTCCCGCGCATCTTGGTCACCGAGTCGCGCACGGCCGCGCGGGCCGGCGCCGAGACCCGGTCGCACTCGAGGTACGACTCGATCGCGGCGAGGTAATCCCGGCACGCGGGAACCGTCGGCTCGCCGACGCCCGGACGCTCCGGCAGGCGCGCTTCCGACGCCGCGCGCTGCTGATCCGCGGCTTCCTGCTTGAGCCGTGCGACCTCGGCGGTCAGGTCGTCGATCTGCTTCTGCATGCGAGCGACCTCCGCATCGCGACGACCGCACGCCGGCGCGGCGACGACGATCGCGAGGATCACGACCCACTTCATTGCGGTTCGATCGCGCATCCGGTCACGCTCGCCGCGGTCTGGAGGTCGCGGATGCTGCCAGCGCAGGACTCGTCCATCGCGGCGAAGCCGTCGGCGGTCAGCCCCGGGCCCCAGACCAGCCGCTTGGTCGTCAGGCTCCGAAGCGCGTGATCGCGCGCGTCGACGGATAGCTTGTCGCACTGCAGGTACTGCTTCACCAGCTCGAGGTAGCGCTGGCACTGCGGCGGCGCGTCCGGCGCGGGCTCGAGCCCGGCGGCCGCGCGGTCGCCGCCGGCGAGCCTTCGCTCGATCTCGGCAGTCTGAGCGGCGATGTCGTCGATCTTCTTGTCCAGCGCGGAGTGCGCGCCGCAATCGCGGCGACAGTCGGCCTCGATCACCTCGATCCCGACCGCGCGCATCTGGTTGCGAGCGATGCAGTCCTTGACGCAGTCGGACTGCTCCGGCGCGGCATCGATCTCGATCACGGTGCCGGAGCCCTGGTTGCCGATCGGCTCGGGCTTGCCGCTATCGCCGCTGCCGGCGCTGCCGTTGGACCCGCCATGCGAGCACGCGGCAGCGACGACCACGGCGAGGACGGCTCGGACCATCCCCATGAGCCTAACACCACTCAGCGCGCCGACTGGTTGATCACCTCGGGCGGCGCGTCCGGGCACTGCTCGCCCAGCCGCGGGCCCTTCTCGAGCATCGGGTCGCTGGGCTCGACCGAGGTGGTCCCATCGGCGAGCACCTGCGCCGCGGTGAGCGCGCTGGCCTTGATCACCTCGACCACCCACGAGTGGGTCGCGTCCTTGGGCGCATGGGTCCCGGGCACGAACCGCGGATCGTCGCGGTTCACCGGCAGGCCGCCGTCGCTCATCATCGCCTGCTCGGTCGCCTGCGCGCCGACCGTGATCGCGTCGGCGCCGAGCGCCTCGGCCTGCAGCTTCTGGATCTCGACGGCGTTGCCGATCAGCGCCGCCTTCTCCGGCGTCTCGGGCCGGCCGTTGAGGAACACGATCAGCGCCGCGACCGACGCCGGGTTGTTGAGATCGACGAAGAACGGGATCGGCGTGTCGACGCGCTCGGTGATGAACGCGAGGTGCGCCGCCATCTCGGCGCGCTTGCCCGCCGCGGCGTCGCGGCTGGTCTTCTCGGTCTGCTTCGCGCCGACGAACTGCTGCTCGCGCTTGGACATCGCGAGCCAGTCGTAACCGGCCGGCGGCTGCTCGCGCACGACCTCCTCGATCCGCACGCCGCCCTCGAACGCGACGACGCCGGCGGCGTTGCCCGACACGTACACGATCTGATCGCCGGTGTGCTGGACGACGGTCGCGACGTGACCGCTGAGCGGACCGGACGTGCCGCCGTTGACGACCGAGATGATGTCGCCGGGCTCGAGCTGGGCGGTGTTCGCGGCGGCGCCGCTGACGACGTGCCCGGCCTGCTTGGTCCACTTCGAGTACTGCGCGACCTGCTTGGTGATCTCGACGCCGTACTTGTGCGAGTGGGTGTCGGTCTTGAACCGGATGCCGCGGTTGTACATGCCGAGGATCAGCCCGAAGTGCGACGCCTGCGCGCACCAGTTCGACGCGCCCTTGAACCCGCCGAGCGCGTTGGCCTGGCCGTTGGTCTCGCTCGCGCCGACGTCGTGGAACAGCTGCTCGGCGCCGGGCGGGAGCTCGCCGCCGGCGTCGCGCGCGAACCGGCGCAGGAACGCTTCGATCAGCCGCTGGGTCGCGCGATCGTCGTCGGTCCACTTGGCGTGGCCCATGATCTTGTTGGTCATCGCCTTGACCCACGGCGGGTGCGCGGTGACGCCCTTGCCGGCGCTGTCGCCGGCTCCGGTCTGGATGCCGTCGTCGGGCCGCGCGACGGCGCGAACGTCGACGCCCCAGAACGTGCCGTACGCGGCGAGCAGCTCGTCGAGCTCGGCGTCGACGAAGCCGTCGCCGGTCGCCTTGTACTGACCGCGATCGGCGAATTCGCCGGCGATCAAGCCGGGCTTCTTCGCGTGGGTGACCGGCGCCGCGGGGCCGGCGGCCTTGTCCTTGAACCCGAACAGCGAGCCGGCCGGCGTGAGCGGGCCCTGCGTCGTGTCGCTGCCGTCGCGGTCGAGCGTCTCGAGCCCGCCGGTGGTCGAGCTCGCGGGCTCGTCGAGGTTGCCCTCGGCGTCGCCGATCGCGACGTTGTCGCCATCGCCGCCGAGATCGCCGAGCACCGGATCGATATCGGGGTCGGCGTCCGTGTCGGTCTCGGGATCCCGACGCGGCGTCGCGGCATCGAGCGCGGCCCACGTCTTCGGTCCGACGATGCCGTCGGGATCGAGCCCGCGCGCGGTCTGGAACCGCACCACGGCGGCGCGGGTCAGCGGCCCGAACATGCCGTCGACCGCGAGCGCCTCGCCGAGCTGATCGAGCCGCGACTGCAGGTCGAGCACGGACGGTCCGTTCGATCCGGTCCGGACCGTGGGCCGTCCCGTGGTCACCCCGCGCGGCGCATCGCCGAACGCGAGCTCGCTCGCCGACAGCGCACCGCCACCGCCGGGGCCGTTGCCGATCGACGTGACCTCGGGGACCGGGCCCGGCGCCTGGGTGAACCCGCCATCGACGGGGACCTCGAACACGCCACTGCTCGCACCAGGATCGAACGACTGCGCCGCGCGCTGCGGCTCCATCATCGGCACGATCGGGTAGAGACAGGAGCCGGCGCGGTGTGACGCGAAATCGTCTAAGTGTGCGTCACACCTCGAGGAGCAGGCGGTCGGGTGCCTCGATCCGCTCCTTCACCGCGACCAGGAACGACACCGCCTCCTTGCCGTCGACGACGCGGTGGTCGTAGGTCAGCGCGACGTACATCATCGGCCGGATCACGACCTGATCGGCGACGACGACCGCGCGCTTGACGATGTTGTGCATGCCGAGGATGCCGGTCTGCGGGTAGTTGAGCAGCGGCGTCGACATCATCGAGCCATAGATGCCGCCGTTGGTGATCGAGAACGTGCCGCCGGTGAGATCGTCGAGGCCGAGCTTGCCGGTGCGCGCCCGCTCGGCGAGCGCGGCGATGCCGGCCTCGACCTCGGCGAACGAGCGCTGATCGCAGTCGCGCAGGACCGGGACGACCAGGCCCTTGGCGGTCGAGACCGCGATGCCGAAGTCGTAGTGCTTCTTGTAGATGATCGAGTCGCCGGCGACCTCGGCGTTGATGCCCGGGAACAGCTTGCACGCCGCGACGCAGGCGCGGACGAAGAACGACAGGAACCCGAGCTTGGTGCCGTCGTGCGCCTTCTCGAACGCTTCCTTGTAGCGCGCGCGCAGGTCCATGACGGCGGACATGTCGATCTCGTTGAACGTCGTCAGCGACGCGGTCTCGTGCTGGGCCTGGACCAGGCGCTCGGCGACGCGCTTGCGCAAGGGCGTCATCGCGACGAGCTCGTCGCGCGGGTCGACCTGCTTGGGCGGCGCCGGCGCGGGGGATGGACCATCGGCCTTGCGCGCAACCGCGGGCGCGGCATCGGTTCGTGCGGCCTGCGTGAGTGCGCGGATGTGGCCGGGGACGGTGCCGTGCTCGCGCGCGACGGCGCGCTGCGACGGGGTGAGCTTGAGCAGGTCGTCCTTCGACAGCGTCGAGCGCGCCGCGATCGGAGTGGCTGGCGCTGCCACCGGCGCCGCAGCCGCCGGGGTCTGGGCGGGAGCCGGTACGGGACCCGGTGACGTCGGCGCCTTCGTGCGCGGGGGCGCTGGAGCGGGCTCGGCGGCAGCGCCAGGCTGCGGCGCGGCGGGCTGCCCAGACGCCGCAGTCGCTTTCGCTCCTGCGGCCCCGACCGCGACCTGACCCACGACGTCCCCGACCTTCACGGTCGCGCCGACCGGGAACTTCTGCTCGGTCAGCGCGCCTGCCGCCGGCGACGGCAGCTGGACCGTGATCTTGTCGGTCTCGAGATCGACCAGCGGCTCGTCGGCGGCGACCGCGTCGCCGACGTTCTTGAGCCACTTCGCGATCACGGCCTCGGTGATCGACTCTCCGAGCTGGGGGACGACGAGGTCAGCCATGACTGACCCCTACCCTACCGCCTACTTCGCCGTCCGCGTGAACGCCGCGGCGAGGATCTGCTCCTGTTCCATCACGTGCGCCTTGTGCGACCCGGTGGCAGGGCTCGCGCTCTCGGCGCGATGGATCGACGAGAATTCGATCTGCTTGGGCTCGAACACCGCCTCGAGCCGCGGCTGGACGTAGAACCGCGCGCCCATGTTCTCGGGCTCGTCCTGGACCCAGCGCGCGCTGGTCGTGTTGACGAATGGCGCGAGCGCGCGCTCGATGATGCCCGGCCACCACGGATACAGCTCCTCGATCCGGATGATCGCGACCTTCATGTCGTTGCGCTTGCGGCGCTCCTCGACGAGCTCGTAATAGATCTTGCCGGTGCAGAGCAGCACGCGGTCGACGGCGGTCGCGTCGACGGCGTCATCGCCGATCACGCGCTGGAACCCGCCGGTCGCGAGGTCGTCGATCGGCGACGCCGCCGCCGGCAGACGCAACAGGCTCTTCGGCGTCATCACGATCAGCGGCTTCTTCCACGACCGCAGGACCTGGCGGCGCAACACGTGGAACATCTGCGCCGGCGTCGTCGGCTGGACGACCTGGATGTTCTGCTCCGCCGCCGACTGCAGGTAGCGCTCGAGCCGCGCGCTCGAGTGCTCGGGCCCCTGGCCCTCGTAGCCGTGCGGCAGCAGCATCACCAGCCCGCTGAGCCGCTTCCACTTGTCCTCGGACGCGATGATGAACTGATCGATCATCACCTGCGCGCCGTTCGCGAAGTCACCGAACTGCGCCTCCCAGATCACGAGCGCGTCGGGGAAGTCGAGCGAGTAGCCCCAGTCGAACCCGAGCACGCCGGCCTCCGACAGCGGGCTGTCGTAGATCCGGCACAGGCCCTGATCGTCGCGGAGGTGGCCGAGCATCAGGTGCTCGCGGCCGGTCTTGATGTCGGTGACGATCGCGTGGCGGTGGCTGAACGTGCCGCGCGAGCAGTCCTGTCCGGAGATCCGGACGTTGTGGCCCTGCCACAGCACGCTGCCGTACGCCAGCATCTCGGCCATGCCCCAGTCGAGTGGCTTGGCGCCGGTGCCCATCTGCGCCCGCTGCTCGAGCAGGCGGACGATCTTCGGGTGCGGCGTGAACCCGGCCGGCACGGTCGTGATCGACTCGGCGATCTTGCCGAGCAGGTCGCGCGGGACGCCGGTCTCGATGTCGGGCGGCTCGCCGAGGATGCCGCCGCGGTAGCCGTTCCACATCCCGGCCATCGCCGCCATCCGCGGCCGCTGCTTGGCGCCCTTGGCGGCCTCGAGCTCGCCGTCGAGCTGGTGCTGGCGATCGCGCACCATCGTCGCGACGTCGTCGGCGGTGACGACGCCCGCCTCGATCAGGCGGCGGCCGTAGATCTCGACGACGGACTCCTTCTTCTGGATCCGCTCGTACATCAGCGGCTGGGTGAAGCCGGGCTCGTCCATCTCGTTGTGGCCGTACTTGCGGTAGCAGTACATGTCGACGACGACGTCGGAGCTGAACTGGGTCCGGTACTCGGACGCCATCTCGATCACCTGCGCGACCGCGTCGAGGTCCTCGCCGTTGACGTGCCAGATCGGGCACTCGACCATCTTCGCGACGTCGGTGCAGTACGGCGTCGAGCGCTGCTCGGCGGGCGACGCGGTGAACCCGACCTGGTTGTTGACGATGATGTGGAGCGTGCCGCCGGTGCGGTAGCCCGGCAGGTTGACCAGGTTCAAGCACTCGGCGACCAGGCCCTGGCCGGCGAACGCGGCGTCGCCGTGGACGAGGATGCCGGCGACCTTCTTGTGCTCGAAGTCGCCGTGACGGATCTGCTTGGCGCGGACGCGGCCGAGCACGACGGGATCGACCGCCTCGAGGTGGCTCGGGTTGAACGCGAGCGAGCAGTGCAAGCTGCCGCCGCGGCGGTCGGTGCGGTCGGTCGAGTAGCCGAGGTGGTACTTGACGTCGCCGCCGCCCGACATCGCCTCGGGCTCGATGTCCTCGAACTCGGCGAAGATGTCGCGCGCCGCGCGCTTGAGGATGCACTCGAGCGCGGTGAGCCGGCCGCGGTGCGCCATGCCGATCACCGCCTCGATCGCGCCGAGCCGCGCGGCGTGGGTCAGCGCGAGATCGAGCATCGGGATCAGCGCCTCCGAGCCCTCAAGCGAGAACCGCTTGGTGCCGGGATACTTGACGTGACAGAACCGCTCGAACCCCTCGGCGTCGATCAGGTGCTCGAGGATGCCGACGCGGGTGTCCTTCGCGGGCGTTCGGCGCGCGCGGGTCTCCATCCGCTCGGCGAGCCACGACCGCTTCGGCGGCGACGAGATGTGCATGAACTCGATGCCGATCGACGCGGCGTAGGTCGCGCGCAGGTGGTCGAGGATCTGGCGCAGCGTGCCGCGCGCCATCCCGTGGATGCCGGTCGGCTCGATCACGCGATCGAGATCGGCGGACGAGAACCCCCAGGTCGCCGGGTCGAGCTCCTGGATCCGCGCCTTCTCGAGCAGGCCGAGCGGATCGAGGTCGGCGATCAGGTGACCGCGGCTGCGGTAGGCGTTGACGACTGGCCAGATCGACGGCGTCGCGAAGATCGGCGCGGTCGTCACCGCGCCGGGCCGCGCGTGCCCCGGCATCGCGAGCGGCGGCGCGCCGACCGCGGCGCGATCGAGGAACGCGGGCGCGTCGCCGGTCGAGAACGCGACGACCTCGGGCCCGCGGCCCTGGCCGTTGCCACCCTGGCCATTACCGCCTGGCGCCTGCGCCGGGTGGCCGTTGCCCCCGGTGGTCGGGTGACCGTTGCCGCCTGCGGGCTGGCCGTTGCCTCCCGCCGGCCGCTCTCCGAACAGCGGCAGCCAGCTCGGATCGATCTCCTCGTTGCCGAGGTAGCGCTGGTAGATCTCGTCGATGAACGGGAGGGCGTTCGACAGCTCGAGCAGGTCGCGGTCCATGGCCGCGCCAGTCTACCTCCCGCTCAGAACGGGCAGTTGTAGGTCGGCTGCGACGTGCCAGTTTGGCCGGGAGCGAGCGAGGGGCCGCCGGGGCCGCCGGTGCCGCCGGTGATCGTCGAGGCGATCGCGCTGGCGGAGCCGGAGCTGGTGCCGAGGCAGACCACGCCGATCGAGGGGCCGCCGCCGCCGCCGCCGCCGTCGCCGCCGCGGCCGCCGTCGCCACCGAACCCGCCCCGCGCGCCGTTGCCGCCGTCGTCCTGCTCGGTGCCACCACCGTACGGACCGCCGGCGCCCCACATCCCGCCGGTGCCGCCGCCGCCGCCGGTGCCGCCGCGACCGCCGGTCCCGCCGACGCCACCCGCGATCACCGAATTGGTGATCACGACCAGCGAGTCAAGCGCGACCACGCCGAACGATCCGCCGCCGCCGGCGCCGTGGAAGCCGCGCGTGCCGCCGCAGGCGCCACCGCCGCCGCCGCCGCCGGACGAGCCGTACGAGTTGCAGCTGTCATCGCCGCCGCCGCCGCCGCCGCCACCACCACCGCCCTGGCCGGGCGAGCCGTCGCCGCCGTCGGTGCCGTTCGCCGCCGTGTAGGCCGTGCCGGTGAACGATCCGAACGCGGCGCCGCCGGTCCCGTTGCTGCCGCTGCCGCCGTCGGTGCCGTCGGCGCCGGGACTGCCGTTGCAGCCACCCGAGTCGCACGTCGCGCCGGGGCCGCCCATCGTGCCGACCACACCGGTGCCGCCGGGCGCTGCGGACGCGTGATCAGGGTGCCCCGGGAAGCCGCCGACGCCGCCGGGATGGCCGCACGCCGACGTTCCGGAGATCCCGCCAGTCGGTCGGCTGCAGCTCGTGCAACCTATGCCCGAGTCCTCGCAGCCAGGGTTGCCGGTGCCCCCGGTGCCGCCGCCGGTACCGATCGTGCCGTTGCCGCCGTCGGTGCCGGCGCCGCCGATGCCGGGGTTGATCTGGACACCGCGCAGCTCGGCCCCACCGGAGCCGGTGATGCGCACCCCGATCGAGCTGGTGCCGGCGCCGGTCGCGTTCGCGCTGTTGATCACGACGTCGTCGAGGATCGTCGACCCGGGCAGCGACGTGAACGTCACCGCCGGGTTGCCGCCGGAGATCGTGACGGTGTGGCCGGGGACGCCGTAGCCGTCGCGCTGCCAGTTGAAGTTGTAGCCGCCGAACACCGAGATGCCGTTGGCCATGTTGAGCGGTCCGGCGTAGGTGCCGTTCTGGACGTAGACGTGCGGCCGGCCGGTCGCCTGCGCGCGCGAGATGCCGAACGAGATGGTCTGGCACGGATCGCTGTAGACCAGGCCGCACGACCCCGAGTTCACGCCGCCGGCGGCGACGAAGATGCCGCGCGTGACGTCACCGTCGATGCCGTCGCAGTTCGAGTCGGTGTACGTCGCGTCCGGATCGTCGGTCGGCGACGGCGGATCGCACGTGCCCCACCCGCTCGCGCCGCCGCAGGTCTGCGCGCCGATGCACACGTTCCACGGCGTCGTGATGTTGCACGGCTGCATCGCGCCGGGGTTCGCGGCGGTGCAGTCGCACGCGCCGCTATCGGCGATGCACTGCTGGTAGTTCGTCCCGGCGATGTTCACGGTCTCGCAGGTGAACCCGACCGGGCACGACACGGTCGAGCAGTCCTGGCCGCAGTACTGATCGCCGTCGGGATAGGTCACGCACTTGTCGTTGCCGATCAGCGTGCACTCGCTGTCCATCACGCACGTCGTGCACAGCTGCGTCGACGTCGGCACGCACACGAACGACACCGTGCCCTCGACGTCGATGCCGACGACACCGAGGCAGCTGTAGCCGTCGGGGCAGTCACCGCACAGCATCGTGCACTGGCCCGACGTGCCGACCAGGATGCACAGGTTGCTGTCGCACTGATCGCGATCGGTGCACGGCTCGCCGAAGCCGTTGAGGTCGGGAGCGTCGGCCGGCGGGGTGTTGTCGGCGTCGATCGTCGGCCCGGGTGGCCCGTCGACGTCGCCGTTACTCCGGCTGGACGCGCACGCGCCGAGCGCGATGGTGCCCACGACTGCCCACGCGGCTGCCCTCATAGTGCGAAGCCTATCACTCGGCCGGGGCGTTGCCCGCCGACGAAACCGCACGGAGCGCGGCCTCGATCTCGGCGGTGACACCGGTGCGTTCGAGTCGTACACGGCCGGCACGAGCAAGCGAAGGCGCTTCGAGCGCGACCAGCGCCGGCGCATCGGTGATCGCGAGCTCTCCGTCGACCGATTGCAGGTCGGTAACATCGACGAGCGCGAGCTCGGGCGTGCGTTCGATCACCAGGTCGTGGTCGACCCCGGCAAGGCTCGGCAACGACACGGTTCGCAGCTCGACGTCGCCGGCGATCGAGATCGCCCCCGCGTGCGTCAAGTGCGGCAGGACAAGCGCCTCGAGGTTGCCGTTGCCAACCACGCGGATCGTGCCTCGCACCGTCGCGAGCTCGCGCAGCGTGACGTCGTGGACGCCGACCGACGGCCCGATCAGGAGGTCGCCGTCGATCGCGTGGAGGTACTGGAGCCGCGACCGCGAGAGGTCGAGGTCGACGCCGGTGCGGATCACCAGGCCGTGCGCGAGCGGGCAGCCCGGATAACCATCGACGTCGTCCTGGCTCGCGAGCGTGACCGCGGTGTCCGGACAGGTCGTGGATGGCTGCGCCGGGGCGCCACCGCAGGCGGCAGCGACGGCGCAGAAAGCGAGCGTCGCTCTCACTTCGTCACCGGCGCCTCGACCGCCTCGCCGTGGCACGCCTTCACGTAGCGCCGCACCGTCTCCGCGAGGCCGAGGTACAGCGCGTCGGCGATCAGCGCGTGGCCGATCGACGCCTCGGCGATCTCCGGCACCTCGCGCGCGAGCAGCGGCAGGTTACGCAGATCGAGGTCGTGGCCCGCGTTGACCTGCATCCCCGCCGCGACCGCGGCCTTCGCCGTGCGCTTGACGCGATCCAGCTCCTGGTCCTGGGCCTTGGTGCCGAATCCCTTGGCGTACGGCTCGGTATAGATCTCGACTCGCTTCGTCCCGGTTGCCGCTGCCGCCGGCATCAGGTGAGGCAGCGGATCGACGAAGATCGCAGTCCGCACACCCTTCGCCTTCAGTCGCGCCATGATCGGCGCGACCACGTCGTGCTGGCGCGGCAGGTCCCAGCCGTGATCGCTCGTGACCTCGCCCGGGGTCACCGGCACTAGCGTGAACTGCGTGACGCCGAGCTCGTCGGCGAGATCGACCAGCGCCGGCCGGTCGTCGCCCTCGAGGTTGAACTCGGCCCCGCGCTCGGCGCACAGCGCCGCGATCGCCTTCACGTCGGACTTCCGCGTGTGCCGCTCGTCGGCCCGCCAGTGCAGCGTCAGCCCGGTCGCGCCGTTGTCGAGGCACGCGCGGCCGGCGACGATCGGCGACGGATTCGTGCCGCCGCGCGAGTTCCGCAGGAGGCAGACCTTGTTCAGGTTCACCGAGAGCTTGATCGGCACGCGGCGGCTATAGCACGCACGGTCGAGGCGCGGGCTGTGACCTGAGGACTGATCTGTGGACAACCCCAGGCTCTGTTCATGTTCGACGGCCGACGCTGCGATAGCGGCCGACGAGGGGTTGCCCACAGATCAGCCCTCAGCTCACAGCACTACCGTTTCCCTGAGCTTAAAAAAACCCTGATCCCTGATCGTCATTAACCACTTATCTGGGATCAGAGTCTATTTTGACTCAGGGGCCAGTGCTAGGCGCTGTGCGATGCTGTGAACAACGCGCAGCGTTGTTCAAGCCCTGAGGGCAACCGCGCGGCAGCCTCGTGCCTGAAAGCTTGTCCGTCGCTGTCGAACATCAACTCCTGCGCGGTTGTCCTCAGGGCGTCAGCATCCACAGCGCTCAGGGCAGCCGGACGAACGTCATTACCAGATGACAATAATCATGACAACGTAATACTGCCTAATCATTGTCATCCGAGCCAATCATGACTACAACGAGGCCATGCCGAAGCCTCGCAAGCGGCACATCCAGATCGACCTCGAGCTCAACCGCCGCGGCGGTCGTCGCAAGGGCGCCGGTCGCAAGCGCGTCGCGCCGAGACCGCAGGTGCCGCACCGCAAGCGCGGTGCCGTCGACCGGCGGCATCCGCGTCACATCACGCTGCGCGTCGTCGACGCGGTGAAGCGTCTGCGTCGGCGGGAGGCGTTCAAGGTCGTGCGCCGCGCCATGGTCAAGTCACTACAGCGCCAGGACTTCCGGATCGTCCACTTGAGCATCCAGGGCAATCACCTCCACCTGGTGTGCGAGGCCGAGAGTCGCCCTGCCCTGTCGCACGGGATCCAGGGATTCAAGATCTGCGCGGCACGCAATCTCAACAAACTGCAAGGCCGCAAGGGCGAGGTGTTCTCGGACCGGTATCACGAGGAGGTGCTCGCGACGCCATCGCAGGTTCGCAACGCAATCAATTACTGCCTGAACAACTGGCGCAAGCACGGTGAGGATCGCGGAGCAACGGACATCGTCGACGCGTTCTCGACGGGAATGTGGTTCCCGGGCTGGAAAGAATGTCAGATCGAGGTGACGCGCAGCCTCGACGACGTCTTGCCCGAGGTCCGGCCGCGCACGTGGCTGCTGGCCGAAGGCTGGAAGCGGGCGAAGCCAATCAGTGTCTACGGCGTGCCCGGGCCGAGGCGCTAATCGAGATCTACGCCGGCGCGGAGGTACTCGACGGTGTCGTGGAGCGTGAGCGCGGGGTCCCGCGACGAGAAGCCGAGCTCGGTTTCGGCCTTGCGCGAGTCGAACCACCAGTAGTGCTCGGCCATCTCGACGGAGATGCGATCCACGGGCGGCTCCTTGCCGCGGCGGCGGTAGACCTCTTCGATGACGGAGGCGCCCCAGCGGTTGAGCTTGGACGGAAGCTTGAGGCGCGGCGGCGCGACCTTGGCGATGCGGGACAGCCGGCCGAAGAAGTTCTTCATCGTCCAGTTCGGGCCGCCCATCAGGTAGCGCTCGCCGGCCCGGCCGTGGTCCAGCGCCGCAGCGGTCGCGGCGGCGGCGTCCCGCGCGTCGACGAAGTTGATCCCGCCGTCGGGGACGACGGGGATCTCCCGGCGCAGGAACCGGCGGATGTCGCCGGTGGACGACAGGCGCCGGTCGCCGGGGCCGAGCAGGAGGCTCGGGTTGACCGCGACGACCTCGATGCCGAGCTTGGCGCCGAGGTCGAACGCGAGCCGCTCCTGGTAGATCTTCGAGGCGTAGTACGGCCAGCCCGCGACCAGCTCGGTCGCGTACCCGGCGCGCTCGTCGAGGATGATCTCGTCCTTGCTGACGGCGATCGTCCCGGACGTCGACGCCAGGACCATGCGCTTGATGCCGCGCGCGGCCATCGTCTCGAGCACGCGGCGCGTGCCGTCGACGTGGAGCCGCATCATCCGCTGGCCGTCGTCGGGGTCGCGCGACACCATGCCGGCGAGGTGGAACACCGCGGTCGCGCCGTCGAGCGCGCGCTCGAGCTCGTCGCCGCTGAGGACGTCGCCGCGGACGAGCGTGACGCCGATGTCCTCGAGCACGTCGGACCGCGACCGCGCGAGCGCGGTCACCGCGAAGCCGTGCGCGACCAGCTGCTTGCACAGGTGCTCGCCGAGGAAGCCGGTGCCGCCGGTGACGAGGACGCGGCGGCCCTGCCCGTCCACCGCGGTCATCGGTGCGCCTCACCGTCGGCGCCGGTGGCGCCGGCAGTGTCTGGGTCTGACTCGGCCTCGGCCTGGCCGTTGGCCTTGCCCCACTCCGCGTACGGCGTCCGCCCCGACTCGCCGAGCGCCCACAGCTCGTCCTTCGGCGCGAGCCGTCGGATCTGGCCCTCGACCGTCGTCGCGATCGCCCGGTACGCCTCGCTGCGCGACTTGCCGGCGCCGATCTTCGCGACCGCGTCGTACGTCAGGAACGGGCCGACGTGGGCCGAGACGTAGGCGCCGCGCGACGGCAGGTACTTGCCCTTCGGCATCGCCTCGTAGGTCCCGGCGAGGAACATCGGCAGGATGCCGCACTTGTTGGTCATCGCGAGGTAGCCCAGCGATGGCTTGAAGTCCGCCATCACGCCGGTCTCGCTGCGCGTGCCCTCGGGGAAGATGAGCAGGATGTAGCCCTGCTTGATCACCTCGGCGGCGAGCCGCAGCGACTCGCGCAAGGAACCATGGCGCTCCATCGGCACGAGGTTGGTGAAGTTCTCGAAGTACGCGCGGCGGACCGGATCCTCGAAGAAGTAGTCCTTGGCCGCGAGCGCGACCAGGACCTCGCCCTGCTCGCCGAGCGCGTGCTTGACCAGGCCGGTGTCGAGGTGCGACGCGTGGTTCGCCGCGACGATGTAGCCGCCGAACGGCGGCACGTAGGCGGTGCCGTGGACCTCGGTGTCGAGGAAGCGCTCGTACAGGCCGCGCATCCCGGCGCGCAACAGGCGCCGGCCGACGCGCACGATCGGGTCCGGCACGTCGATGTCGTCGGAGGATCGATCCTCCTTGTCGCGCTCCTTCTTCTCGCGATCGAGCCGCGGCTTGTCGGCGCGCGCCTTGGCCCCGAGCCGCTCGACCAGCTTCTCGACGTCGGCGACAGTCTCGAGGCCGGTGAGCTCGCTCGGATCCGGCAGCGTCACGCCGGCGGCCTCGAGCGCGACCGCGAGCTCGGTGAACATCAGCGAGTCGTAGCCGAGCTCGTCGAGCCGCGATTCGCTGGTCACCGAGCCGCGCTTCTTCTGCGCGGTGTCGGCGAGGATGTCGTGGATCCAGGCCGTACCCGAAGCCGCGGCGCCGCCACCGTCGGTGAGCTTGCGCGCCTCGACGCCGGCCTTCGCCGCCTTCTCGAGCCGCTCGATCTCCCGGATCACGTCGCGCCGCTTGACCTTGCGCGTCGACGTCTTCGGCAGGTCGAAGTCCCACAGGTGGAACACCTTGAGCCGCTTGTACAGCGGCAGCCCCGCCGACACCTTCTTGACGTGGTCGCGCACGGCGGCGCGGACCTCCTCGCGCGTGCCGACGCCGTCCTCGTAGTCGGGCACGATCAGCGCCGCGACCGTCTCGCCGTCCCCGCTGGGCAGGCCGACGACCGAGATCTCCTTGACGTTCTTGTCGTCGCCGTAGAGCTCCTCGAGCTCGTCGGGATACACGTTCTCGCCGGACGCGCCGAGGATCATCTCCTTCTTGCGCCCGACGATGAACAGATTGCCGTCGTCGTCGAACCGACCGAGGTCTCCGGTATGGAGCCAGCCGTCGACGATCGTCTCCGACGTCGCGTCGCGGTTCTGGTAGTAGCCCGCCATCACGTTCGGGCCCTTCGCGATCACCTCACCGACACCCGACGCGTCGGGCTCGTGGATCCGGACGTCGATGCCTGGCAGCGGCCGCCCGACAGAGCCCGGGATGACCTTGTCGCCCGGCCGCGTCACGGTCAGCACCGGCGCCGCCTCGGTCATGCCGTAGCCCTCGTAGAGATCGAAGCCGAGCCCGCGGAACGCCTTCATCGTGTCCGGCGGCAGCGCCGAGCCGCCGCTGATCAGGAGCCGCATCCGGCCGCCGAGCTTGCGGTGGATCGGGAAGAACAGCGCCTTGCCGGTCGCCGCGTCCCACGGCAGGCCCTCGCGCAGCTGGCGGTTGAAGTCGACCAGTACGTCGAACACCTTCTCGACGATCACGCCGCGGTCGGAGAACCGCTTCCAGATCTTGCGCTCGAGCAGCTGCCACAGCGCCGGCACGCCGACCATGCCGGTGATGCCCTCGTCCTCGAGCGCGCGCGCGAGCGAGTCGGCGTCGATGTCCTCGAGGTAGTCGATCGATGCGCCGTGGATCAGCGGCATCAGGAACCCGGCCGAGAACTCGAACGTGTGGTGTAGCGGCAACACGCTCAGCAGCGTGTCGTGCTTGTACAGCGTGAACACGCTCGACAGCTTGGAGCTCATCGACGTGAAGTTCTTGTGCGACAGCACGACGCCCTTCGGCGTCCCCGTCGTGCCCGACGTGAAGATCACCGACGCGATCGAGTCGCCGCGAACGTCGGGCGGCACGCCGGCCGAGACATCCGGCTCGGCCAGGAGGTCGTCGAAGGACCACACCGACACCTCGGGTGCTTCCCGCCCGAGCCACGCTGCGAACGCCGGGTGCGCCGGGCTCCAGGTCTTGCGCAGGTGATCGTCGGTGCGGTCGTCCTCGTCGGCGCCGGCCGGCACCGCGATCCCCGCGTCGCCGCACAGCCGCTCGGCCTGTTTGCGCGACACGACGACGATCTTCGCGCCCGACGCGCGCACGAGGTTCACGACCTCCTCGGGCGACAGCTCCTTGTCGATCGGCACCGCCGCGGCGCCGGCGAGCAGGATCGCGAAGTACGAGATGCCCCACTCCGGGCGGTTCTCGCTCATCAGCATCACGCGATCGCCGACCGCGATGCCGTGCTGGCGCAGCATCCCCGCGCCCATCCACGCCAGATCGCCGAACCGCTCGTAGGTGTAGCTGACCGGCTCGTCGCCATCCGCACGGAGCAACCGGAGCGCGGTGCGGTGGCGGTGCAGCTTGATCGTCGCCTCGAACAGCTCGATCAGATCCTTGTAGGTGTAGACGCTCTTCGGCTTCTGGCCGAATTCCTCGTCGAGCGTCGCGAACACGCGCTGCTGCAGCCCGGGGAAGTGGGTGTCGAGCCAGTACTGCCGCCAGTCGATCAGGTGCGGCGCCCACAACAGCTTCGCCTGATCGTCAGGCGTCGCTCGTCCCCACAGCGCGCGGATGTTGTCGGCGCGGAACGTGACGTCGCGGTCGTAGTCGAACGGCTTGAACAGCTCGACGAGATCGACGATCTGCCCGGTGAAGTGGCTGATCTTCTGCAACTCGTCCTTGGCCCGCTCGGCGAGCGCCTCGAGCCGCGGCGCGCCCCACTTCGGCAGCTTGTCGTCGATGGTCTCGATCGCCTTGTCGGCGAGCTTCTTGAACATCGGCGCGCTGCGGGCCTGGAACTGCTCGTACGTCGTCGGCATCGCCTCGAGCCGCGCCCGCACCCGCGACACCCGCTCGTCCTCGCCGCGCTCGGCCTTTTGCCGGTGGTAGCGCCGGACCGCGAGCCCGGTGAGCTCGATCAGCCGCTTCGAGGTCACCCGGTTCGAGTCGCTCGAGCCGAGCTGGTAGATCGGCTCGTGCTCGCCGACCAGCACCGCGGCGGTCGCGAGCAGCATCCCGGCGGCGACGAAGTCGACCGGGATCACGTCGAGGCAGACGTCGGTGCCCGGCACCGAGCGGTGGCCCTTGAACATCAGGTAGACCAGCGGCGCGGTCGTGTTGAAGCCCTCGTTCCAGCCCGGGAACGGGAACCGCACGCTGCTCTCGACGACCGCCGGCCGCACCACCGTCGACACCACGGTCTTGTCGGCGAGGATCAGCTGCTCGCCGAGGCTCTTGGTGTACGTGTACGTGTTGGTCCAGCCCCAGTGATCGGCGCGCTCCTTGCCGAGATCGGTCAGGACCTGGTTCATCCACAGCTTGCGCTCGCGCGCGACCGCGAGCTTGAGATCGTTCTCGTCGTCGGGATCGCGGCGCTGCGCCTCGAGTGACTTGGCGCCGCGCTCGCGGAACTCGCTGATGTGGGCGCGGTCGTTCGAGCGCTCGCGCGCTTGATCGATGATCCGCTGGCAGTCGGCGACCTCGGCGGCGGCGTCGAAGTCGCGGTCCCACAGGTCGTCGCGGCGTGGGAAGTAGCCGACGACCGGCTCGTCCTCCCACACCTCGCCCTCGCGCTTGCCGGCGACGTAGCAGGTCGAGACGTGGACCAGCCGCGCCCCCGCCTTGCGCGCGGTGTCGAGCACGTTCTTGGCGCCGAGCGCGTTGATCCGCAGCGCGCTCTCGAGCGGCGGCGTGAACGACACCAGCCCGGCGCTGTTGATGATGACGTGGATGCCGCCGGCCTGCTCGAACTCGCGGAACTGGTCGTCGGTGAAGTTGCACAAGGGGCGCCCGATGTCGCCCGCGATCGCGACGATCTTCGACCGCAGGAACGCCTCGAACCGATCGCCGTAGCGCGTGCGCAGCGGATCGAACGCCTCGGACGTCGCCACCTTCTTGTAGAACCGCTCGTCGGCCGTGTTGCCGGCGCCGGGGCGGACCAGGCAGTACACCTTCGCGACGTCGGGGTAGCTGTCGAGCAGCATGGACAGCGCGACCTTGCCGACGAAGCCGGTCGTGCCGATCAGGAGGATGTTCTTGCCGCGCAGCGCTGCAGCCACGTCGAGCGTTCCCCGAGACACCGCCCCGATGTCGCGGGGCGGTGGCGCCTCGCGATCGATCGCGCCGGGCCACGGCGGCACGAACGCCTTGCGCTTGCCGTTGGAGCTGCCGTTCCCGGTCCCCATCTAGACGACGTCCGTGATCAGGATCGGCGGGTGGTGCAGCATCGTGATCTGCGCGCTGCGCCCGACCGTGCCGCGCGCCATCGCAACCGCCTCGGCCAGCGACGTCGCGGTCTCCCAGCCGAGCAGCTCCGGCACCGTCGCGTTGTCGGGCCCGACGACGATCACGCGCGAGCACTTCTCGCGGCCGCGCTGGCCCCAGTACCACATGTAGAACGGGTGCGCGCCGTGGTACGCGTTGCCGCGGCGGTACATCTCGACGTAGCTCGGGTTGTACGCGAACTCGTCCTGGTACTTCTGCTCGAGCGTGTACGCGTCGCGCGTCTCGGGCAGGAGCCGGTTGAAGAACTCGATGTAGCTCGGGTGGTGCACCGGATCGAACTTGTCCGAGCACGGGTGCGAGACGATCAGGACGCCGCCGTCGCGGAGCAGCGGCTTGCGCCGGTACATGTGATAGAAGTAGCCGAGCGCCATCACCTGGACGAGGATCGGGTTGAGCGCCTTGCTGTTGACGTTGTACGGCGAGATGTACGGGATGCCGCTGATGACGATGTCGGCCTGGCCCTCGACCTCGATCGCGTACTGGTCGTAGCTCTTCGCGAGCGTCTTGGCGTGGACCGGCTCGCACGCGCCGGCGTAGCAGGCGATCAGCTCGTACGCCGCCGGCGTGCGCTGGAAGATCTCGCGCCGCGCGGTGAACGGCAGCTTGTCGAGCGCCCACTTCATCGCCTGGAACTTGAGGCGATCGGCCTCGCCGAAGTCGTCCTCGTTCTTCATCAGGAACGACAGCGGCCCGTCGAACGTCTTGTTGTTGAGCACCGTCTCGATGTGGAACACCTTGACGTGCTTCTCGGCGATCTTGCCGATCCGCTCGACCGAGTGGTTGAGGTAGCTCGCCGACGGATCCATGAACGAGTTCGACTCGACGATCGCCTTCGGTGTGTGGTGGGCGCGCAGGCTCTCGTAGCCGCACAGCCCGACGCCGACCGACTTGTGGCCGCCGTCCATCGGCACGAGGTTGATGTTGCAGTAGATGACGAGATCGCTCTCGGCGGCGCGCCGGTTCATCTCGACGATCTCGCCGTGGTGGGTCTTGCCCAGCACGACCATGCCGTCGGGGTCGCAGGCGTCGTGGTTGTAGAGCCGATCCGGCCAGTAGTCGGCCCACACCTTGGGCCCGACGACGCGCTCGATCTCCCAGTCGTGCATCCGCCGGTGCAGCGACGTCGCGATGATGATGTGGACGTCGTCGACGCCGTGGTCGGCGAGCATCTCGCACACGATCTCGAGCATCAGCTGGCGGACGTCCGGCGTCCGCATGATCGGCAGCGGCAGGGAGATGTCGTCGACGGCGATCGTGATCTTCATCCCCGGCGACAGGAGCGCGTGGAGCGGATCCATGTCCTCGGGGTGGTTGAGCGCGTAGCGGATCGCGGCCTTTGGGTTCGCGACCGGCGTCATCGGTCGCTTCGGGTAGATCACGCGCGTTCCGACCGGGAGATCCTCGAGCAGGAAGTTCTCGCCGTAGAACATGATGCGCGGCGCCGAATCGGTGTCGATCGTGACGACGTGCTCGCGGCTGGAGCTGCGGGTCTTGGGTCGGATCGCGCGCATGATTCCTGGTCTATTGATCGAGGTCGAGCACGGGCCAGTCATACGACCTGGCGATCGAGCGCAACCGGAAATCGGGGTTGACCGCCGTCGGATGACCGACGACGGCGAGCATCGGGAAGTCGGAGAAGCTATCGGAGTACGCCCACGACTCGGCGAGGTCGACGCCGTGGGTGCGCGCGTAGTCGCGCATGATCTCGGCCTTGGTCGCGCCGGCGACGAACGGTTTCTTGAGCTTGCCGGTGGCGTAGTTGTCGACGAACTCGAGCTGGTTCGCGATCAGATCGTCGACGCCGAGGTAGCGCGCGAGCGGCCGCATCGTGAAGTCGAGCGCGCCCGACACCAGCACCTGGCGCACACCGGCGCGGCGCGACTCCGCGATCAGCTCGGCGGCGCGAGGATAGATGTTGGGCTCGATCACTTCCTCGAACAGCTCCTCGGACAGGACCTCGAGCCGATCCTCGGACGCGCCCTCGTACGAGCGGTAGAAGATCTCGTTGAACCACTTGCGGCTGAGCTTGTCGGCGGCCCAGAACAGCGGGATCGAGGCGGCGGTCTTCACCGTGCGCTTCGCGCTCTCGAGCAGCGACGCTTGCCGCGATGCGTAGAACGCGAACGCGTGGACGATGTTGATCCGGATGAGCGTGCCGTCGACGTCGTAGAACGCGGCGGAATTCCGGTACTTGGGTAAGGGCTGGGCCATGGGCCGCGTCGGCAGACTCTTGCCGGACCCGGGGTGGTCTGTCAAACGATCGTTCGCCCTGGTATGGATGCGAAATCATGCAGATCCCACGGTGGTTGACCCTCGGCGTCGCGGTCCTGGTGATCGCCTTCGGGTCGTACCGCGTGTACCTCGCGTTCTTCCGGTCGAAGGTCCAGGAGGAGCAGGCACAGCGCCGCGGCGGGATGTACGGCATGCCGCGGCGGACCCAGGGCCTGATCGGCATCATCTACTTGCTGCTCGGCGCGGCGCTGGTCGCGACGAGCTTCGGGTGGAATCCGTTGAGCAGCCTGATCGGCCCGAAGACCGAGAAGCCGGCGGCGACGGACACCGCGCCGGCGTCCAAGTGAGCGACTACCTCCCCGGGCGCCGGGTGAGGACCCGGGCCGAGGTCTTGCTCGAGACGGCCGCGCTGCTCGTCGGGTTCTCGGCCGCGATGTTCGCGATCCGATCGCAGGTCCACGACGACGACGCGCGGCGGTTGCTCGCGATCGCCGGCATCGCCGGGCCGTTGGCCTACGTCCAGATCATGCGCGACCGCGCGCGGCGGTTCTCGCGCGCGCTCGGGCTCGCAGCGCAGCGGCTGCACCAGGGCAACACCGCGGCCGCCGAGCAGGACTTCGCGGCGATCGCCCGGCGGTTCCGGCGGCCGCGCGCGCTCGGCCGGCTCGCCGGTTACAACCGCGCGCTCGCGCTGATGCGGATCGGCAAGCTCGCCGACGCCACCGCGCAGCTGATCGAGGTCGATCGCGGCGGCGGCGTGCTCCGCGTCGACGGCGCGATCGCGTCGACGCTGGCGTACCTCCACGCGCTGCGCGGCAACGCCGAGCTCGCCGCGACCTGGCTCGCCGAGGCCAAGCGGCGCGACGCCAAGTTCTCGGTCGGACCGTTCGCGTACACCCTGCCCGCGCTCGCGCTCGCGATCCGCAATGACGACGCCGAGACCTTACTCGGCGAGCTGTCCGATCGCTGGACCGAGGCCGAGAACACGCTCAAGGGCGAGCGGATGCGGCCGCTGCGGGTGTTGCGCGCGTTCGGCGTCGCGCAGACGAGCTCCGTGCGCGACGCCGGTCAGGTCGCCGCGATCCTCGCGCCGCTGCACGGCGTGAAGGCCGGCGAGCTCGCGTACCTCGGCGCCGAGTGGCCCGCGCTCGAGACCTTCATTCGCGCCCACCTCGCTGCGTGAGGTAGCGCTCGGATCGCGCGCACCAATCGTGCGCACGATCGACGGAACGGATGTGAGGTCAGGGACATAGCGCTGGCGCGCCGGTTGCGACGGACCGCCGCGTGCGCGAGGACGTGGGCGGCAAGCAGGAGGCGGGACCCCAGGCCCAGCGCGAGCAACCGGTCGCGGGCGACGCCCGGGCGCCCGGGCGGGAGGCGGCGCCGGATGTCCGAGCCTCGCCGGCTGCGGTCGCCCAGTCGATGCGGGTCGCGCGCGCCGATCTCGCCAAGCTCCGCTTCACCCTCCCCGCGCTCGTCGCGCGCACGATGCGCGGCGACCCGATCGACGCCGTCGAGGTGCTCGCGTCGCGCTCGGCGTTGCAGCGGGTCGACGCGGCGCTCGCGCTCGGCGACGCCGATGGCGCCGGGATCGAGGATCGCGATCAGCTCGCCGCCGAACGCGCCGAGCTTCCCGGCGAGGCGCTCACCCTCGTTGCGGGAGCCCCGCGCGGCACCGGCGCGATCGCGGCGACCGGCGTGCGCGGCGCGAGCGAGCCGCTGCCCCACCTCGAGCGGATCCAGGCCGCGTTCGGCCGGCATGACGTGTCCGGAGTCCGGACGCGCAGCGGCGGTGACGCGGCCGACGCGAGCGCGCAGCTCGGCGCGCGCGCGTATGCGTACGGCGATCGGATCGGGTTCGCGGGTGCAGCCGATCTGCACACCGCGGCGCACGAGGCCGCCCACGTCGTCCAGCAGCGCGCCGGCGTCGCGCTCGCAGGTGGCGCCGGGGCGTCGGGTGACGAGTACGAGGTCCATGCCGATCGCGTCGCCGACGCGGTCGTCGCCGGTCAGTCGGCCGAGCCGATCCTCGACGAGATGGCCGGACGCGGCGGCGGCGGCACGCACGCCGCGGTCCAGCGCAAGGACGCGACGGCGCCGGTCCCGGTCGGGATGTCCGGCGATCCGTTGCCGATGACCGCGACGGTCTACGCGCGGATGCACATCACCAAGATCGTCGACGCGGTCGAGCGCCACCTGACCAGCTTCGGCCTGCCTCATCCCCACCCGCGGCTGGGCTGGGTCGACGTCAAGGCGGCGATCAAGGCGATCGGCGCCGGGCTCCGCGAGATGTTCGCGCGCGACAAGGGCATGGGCGCCTCGTACCTCTACTATCTCCTGCCCGGCACCAACGTCTGGCACCTGGTCGACCGCAATCGATTCGCCGGCGACCCGCCCGACAAGAAGACGCCGGATCCGTACGACACCGCGCTGCACCACGGACCGCGCGGGACCGCGGACTGGTTTCCTGCGGTCGGGGTCGCGATCGCGGCGGCGCTCGACAAGCCGCTGATCGAATCGATTCATCGCATGGGTGGGCGCTACATCGCGCTGCTCGACGAAGCCAAGCATCGCAAGGTGTCCAACGCGGAGCTCATCGACGGCACGCCGCTCGACACCGTGATCTCCGACGTGATGACCGATGGCAAGTCGGTCGCCGAGGTCACCAAGCCGGACGGCAAGGTCGACGACACCGACGGCAAGCGGTTCTCGCACGGGACGCGCTCGGTGACCTACGACTGGCTCGGCGCGACCCACCCCGAGCTCGCGGGATGGATCGAGGTGACCGCGCCGAAGGACGCTGCGGCCGAGGATGTCATCGCGACGCTGGTGCCGGAGAAGGACCCCGACCAGCTGCAGCGCCACACGTCGGCGGCGAACGAGGTCAAGGCGTACCCGCCGTACTTCCTGTTGCCGAATCCGCTGCTGATCCCACACGCCCGGAGCGGCGGCTACCGCCGCAGCGGTCAGGTCACCGACTTCGCCGGCATGGCGCGCGTGCTCGGCGACGCGATGACCGGCGTCGGCGTCGGCGCCGGCAAGGGCAAGCCCGATCTCACGGCCGCGGGCCACGCACAGGATCGGATCGAGGCGCAGTTCGCTTACCTGTGGGCCGCGCTGTCCAGGTGGGGCACGGCGGCCCCGTTACTCCCTGCGCTCGACTTCGCGCGGAACCGGCGCGGTGACCTCACCGCCGGAACGGCCGGGACGTGGGCGGCGTCGACGGTGGCCCAGGAGCACGAGCTCTACGGCATCTCGAGCGAGATCGCCCAGATCCTCGACGACCTCCAGAGCCGCGGCATGCGGCCCGAGGACAAGGACGGCCTCGGAGCGGTGATCGAGGTGCTCACCGCGTACGCGGAGGCCGCGGGGCTGACCCACGCACCGGCACAGTATGCGCCTGCGCTCAAGCGCGCGCGGCGGCTGCACAAGCTCATGCCGCTGGCGCTCGCCGAGAGTCAGGTCGAGGCCGCCGCCGACGCGGTCCGCGAGCAGCGAGACGAGCAGAACAAGGACCCGAGGGACGCGAAGGCGATCGGCGCGAATGAGACCCGCGACGCGATGCCGAGCCTGGCGCGCCGCGCCGCGATGCTGCGCGCGAAGGTCAACCGCGGCGGTGAGCCCGACGCGGACACCGAGGACGCGATCGACGAGCTGTCGATCGACGCCGACATCATCGCGATGCAGGCCCGGCTGTCGAAGCTGTCGGTGCAGCTCGGCCAGATCGAGCGCAAGGCCGAGGAGGTCGGCCTGCCGGGCGAGAAGATCGACGGCATCACCGGGTTCTGGACCGTGCGCGGCGCCAATCGGGAGATCAAGCAGCGCGTCGACCACTGGACGTCGGCGACGTCGCAGATCAAGTCCGACGCGCTCAACTCGGTCGGCGGCCCACCGCAGACGATCCGGGCCCGGCGCCGATCCAAGGAGCGCCGCGATCTCGCCGCGGTCGCCAACGCGATCGACAGCCTGAACAAGGACGTCTCGTTCAAGGAGCACTTCGAGTACGCGTACAAGTCGATCGCGGACAAGCAGCTCGCCGACATGATCTTCCACATGGCCCTCGAGCTGGGCCTGATGCTGGTCACCGGTCAGGTGATCGGCGCCGGCATGACCGCGCTGCGCGGGCTGTCGATGGCGCGGCGGATCGCGGTCGGCGTCGAGATGCTCGAGGAGGCGCGATCGGCGCGCGCGGTGTTCGCGGTCGGCGAGATGGTGTTCCAGGCCGCCGGCCAGACCGGCGTGCAGGCCGCGATGGGCAAGGACGTCGGCGCGAAGGACTTCGCCGAGAACCTGCTCGGCAACGCCGTGACCGCGATCGCGCTCAAGCCGTTCGAGAAGCTGCTCGGCGAGGCCAAGGACATCGAGAAGGAGACTCGCGCGTGGGCACGCGCGGCGAAGAAGGCCGGGCGGTTCATCGCGCAGGGCACGGTCGAGGTCGGCGCGGGCATCGCCGGCGCCAAGGTCGCGGGGGCGATCATGGGCCACGGGCTCAACGCGCCGCAGAGCGACGAGCTCGCGATCCAGGGCATCGCGTTCCTCGCCGGTCGTGCGGTCGCCAAGCGCGCGGCGGCGGTCAACGAGCGGATCGCGGAGGCGTCGAAGCGATGGGGCGACGCGCGGTGGGCCGACCTCCGGGTCAAGACCGAGAAGCTCGCGAAGCAGGCCGAGGCGGCGGGCGAGAACCCGAAGCCGGAGACCGCGGTCAAGCTGCTCGAGACCCAGCGCGAGGTCCTGCTCGAGGAGCAGGCGATCTACAAGAGCCTGGGCAAGTCGGGTGAGGTCGGCGAGTACAAGGTCCAGAACGACCTCGCGGCGATGGGGCCCGAGGCCGCGACGATCCCGCTTCGGCTCGCCGAGCTGAAGTCGGTCGTCGGCGAGACCGTGTTCGAGGGCACGCACGATCAGGTGATGGACGCGCTCGAGATCGCGAACAAGAGCGGCGTCCCGATGACCGCCAAGAACGACGGCCACGGCGTGTGGACGATCACGAGCGGCGACCGCACGTTCACCGTCCACGAGCGCGCCGGCGTCCACAAGCCGCCGAAGCCCGAGGACCGCGTCCTCGATCGCCGCGCCACCGTCGAGAAGGGCACCGAGCCGGCGCTCGCCAAGCAGCTCGGCGTCGAGAAGGTCGCGATCGATCCGACCCTCGATGGCGGGATCGAGGTCCGTTACGAGAAGGTCAAGACCAAGCTCGGCCACGACCTGCGCGTGGTCGAGGTCCGCGTCGGCAAGAACGCGAGGATCGAGGACGTCCTGATCCACAAGGAGACCGTCCAGCGGGTCGAGCGCTACAACGGCGCGCTCGGCCGCCTGCGCCAGGTCTGGGATCGGTTCTTCTCGAGCAATCGCAACGTCAAGAATCCGTTCAAGCGCGGGACCCGGGGCTGGGAGGCGTTCGAGGAGATGCGCAAGCTCGACGCGCTGATCGACGCGCGTCAGAACTGGGATCCGAAGGTCGTCGATCGCCGCGTCATCGACGACGAGATCCGGTTCCTCGAGGGCCGCAAGGCCTACTACGACGACATCATCCGCTCGGCGGAAGAGACCCACGTGATCGGCAGCGGCACCGTCGCCATGCCCGACATCGGCGTGGTGACCCGCGAGGCGCAGAGCAAGGGCTACAAGCTGCCGGGCGAGACGCCGGAGACCAAGGGCGCCAACCCCGACGACTACTACTACCGGAGCAAGCCCGAGAACCCGAAGGAGTACGAGCTGGTCGCGAAGCCGAACACCGCGGCGAAGTCGTGGCGCGCGGTGATCAAGAACGGCAAGTTCGCCGGCCACGAGGCCGGCGGCCAGCCGCGCGAGGTCGAGATCCTGACCAAGGAGTCGACCGCCGCCGAGATCGTCAAGAAGCTCCGCGCCGACGACAGCTTCGCCGCGTTCGAGAAGATGCTGGTCGACCACGGCATCGTGAGGGACCCGGCGAAGGTCAAGGAGGCGATCGAGGCCAAGTGGGGCGACGTCCGCGACACGATCCGCATGGATACGTTCCGCGGCAACGTCAAGGATGTGTTCCGGCAGCGGGTCAAGGATCGGCTCGCCACCGTCGGGCACGAGAAGATGGTCAAGATGCTCGAGGGGCTGAGCGTCGGCGACCGCGGCAACCTCGCCGAGGCGTGGTACCAGGCGCACTACGCGCCGGGCGCCACCGAGCACGTCCCGGTCGAGGTCGCGCGCGCCGACAAGGGGACCGGTACGAAGGAGGATCGGACGATCGACCTGCTGACCAAGGGTGGCGAGGCGATCGAGATCAAGGACATCGATCGCGGCATCGACAAGGATCAGTTCGCGGCCTACAAGAAGCTGATCAGCACCGGCAAGCACGTCAACGGCCAGCCGGTGAAGAAGCTCAAGTACGTGTTCATCGATCCCAAGGGCGCGAAGACCAACCTCGAGTTCCTCGCCGGACAGATGGGCGGAGCGATGGAAGGCAAGCTCACGGTCGAGGTATTCATCAACGGTGAGCCACGCACCGCGACGACCAAGGCCGGCGTCGACAAGCTGATCAAGGAGCTCGGTACATGACGCGCCATCCACTCAAGGCCGTCGTCGGTGATACGGGGATCGAGGCCGCGGTCGCGGCGGTCGCGCGGCTGCCGGCGTTCGCCGAGCCGCCGGCGCAGCTCGAGGTCGACGGGGACCGCACCGCTGGCTCCGATGGCTGGGTCAAGGCGCTGCTCGCCGCGTCGGACAGCGCGACCGCGACCTGGGTGGTCGAGATCGACCGCGATCGCGATCAGCGTCGGGTCGACGTGATGCGCGATGCCGGCGTGGTCTTGTTCCAGATCCCCGACGCGTTCGCGACCGCGGCCGAGGCGGTCGAGCTGCTCGAGCAGGTGCCGTTCGAGGTCGCGTCGCTGGGCTCGGTGTGGCCCGACGAGTGGGCCGACCTCGATCGCGAGCTGGTCACGTTCGGTTACGGCCACGTCGCGCATGGCTGGGCCAGCGCGTTTCGCGGCGCCGGCCACGATCACCTCGTGTCGCGGCGCTGGCTCGACTTCGGGCCATGGCGCGTCGTGCCCGGGCCCGGCGACCTCAGCGTCGTCCAGTTCCACGACCTCGCCGCGGCTCCCGCGACCGCGCTGGCGCAGGCGCAGGTCGGCCACGTACGCATGGGACCGAGCGACACCGGCGGGTTTCTCCCCGACGACTACGAGTACAGCGAGACCGTCAAGGGGTTGTACGACGCGCGCCGGCGCACGCTCGAGATCGTGGTGCCGCCGGGCGACGCGGTGGCGCCGGCCCGGATGCGCGACGCCTGCGCGTTGCGCCGCGACCATCGCCGCAAGCCGCCGCTCGACAAGCCGATCGAGCAGCTCGCGTTCGTGTTCCTCGCCGAGGCCGACGCGCGCGCGCAGCTGCACGAGCTGTGGCTGCACGAGCTCGAGTGCTGGGTCGCGGATGACCGGTCGAAGCGCCGGCTCGATCTCGACTACCGTCCGGTGCCCGAGCCACCGGCGTGGGCGCGCTAGATCATTCGCACCTTGCGCCGCGCCTCGACCTGCTCGCCGACGTACTCGAGGACGTGCGGGTGGGTCATGATCAGCTCGCGGAACTGCGCCGCGGGCAGGCACAGCGCGAGGCTCTTGGTCGTCGCGGTGACCGGGCTCGACACGCGCTCGCCGGTGATGAGGGAGGTTTCGCCGATCAGGTCGCCGGGGCCGAGCATGATCAGGCTGCCGCCGTCGCGGTAGACCTCGAACCGGCCGGCGAGGACGATGTAGAGCCCGTCGGCGCGCTGGCCGCTGGTGAGGATCGAGGCGCCGCGATCGACTTCGAGGAACCGGAACCGATCGGTGAGCGCGCGGCGCTCGGACTCGTCGAACGGCCGGAACAGCGGGCTGGTGCGGACCAGGCGATCGACGAGGCGGTCGCGCACGAACCGCAGCACGACGCGGAGCACGTCGGGGTGATCGCCGATCACCTTGTTCATCGCGCGGCGATCGATCTTGATCAGCTCGGTCGGCGCGATCGCGGTGACCGTCGCCGGGCTCGGGCCCTCGGTGATCAGCGACACCTCGCCGAAGAACGCGCCGGGGCCGAGCCGGTGCATCTCGACCCGCGGCGGGCCCTCGGACGCGACGGCGACCTCACCCTCGCTGACGATGTACAGCGCGTCGTTGAGATCGCCCTCGCGGAACACGACCTCGCCGACCAGCAGCGACACGAGCTCGAGCTCGGTGATCAGCGCCTCGAGCGTCTCGATCGGCAAGCCGGCGAACAGCGGGGTCTCCGCGAGCGCGCGGCGCGCCGGCGCGCCGAGCAGGCGCGGCTCGGGCAGCGGCACCTCTTCGAGATCCTCGAGGTCGAGATCCTCGGCGTCGTCGAGCTCGTCGGCCTCGACCTCGTGCGCCGGGGTGTTGGTCGAGACCTCGACGAACGGCAGGACCTCGATCGCGATGCCGTCGCTGCTCGTGGTGCCGGCGCCGGCGGTCGCGCCCGCGAGGCCGGACACGTCGGCCTCGACGGTGGTCGCCTCGTGCGACGAGTACAGCGGATCGTGGTACTGGCGGGCGACGGTGTCGGGCTCGGCCTCGAACGCCTCGGGATCGTCGTCGAGCGGGATGACGAGGATGCCGGGCTGGCTGCCGTCGTCGCGGTGCTGGTGCGCGCCCGGCATGACGGCGCCGAGCGTGACCTGCTCGATCGGCTGGGTCGGGTTGAGCTTGATCGGCGGCGTCGACGCCTTCTGGCGCGCGCGATTGCGGACGACGGTGATCTCGTTGCCGGTGCGGGTCCGCGGCGTCGCGAGGAAGCTGTCGATGTCGTCGGGCGCGGGCATCGAACCGGCCGCCGGCCCGGTCGTCGACGGAACCGGCACGCTGGTGGTGCCGGTCGCGAACGGCGCGAACGGTGGGCGCGACGGCGGCGTCTTGGTCCGCGGCATCACCGGGGGCGGGCGCGACGGCGGCGTCCTGGTCCGCGGCAACAGCGGTGGCGGCACCGCGCCGGCGGGCTCGGTCGGCGGCGCGTCGGTCGGCCGGAACCGCGGCGTCGGATCCATGATCGGCGGCGGCCGGGTGTACGCGGCGCGCTCGTCGCGCAGCGCGGCGACCGCCGGGTTGTCGTGCAGGGCGGTGTTGCTCTCGGCGAGGTTGCCGACCCGGGTGACCGCGTTGCCCTGCTGCTGGTTGATCGCGGCGAGCCGGAGCTGGGTCTGGGTGTGGGTCGGGTCGAGCTGGAGGATCAGCTTGCACACCGCGATCGCCTGGACCAGGAACCCGCCCGCGGTGTAACGGTCGACCGCGCGGTCGTAGGCGGCGATCGCCTCCTTGAGCTTGCCGAGCCGGCGCAGCATCTCGGCCGCGCGCTTGGGCCACTGGGCGTCGGTCGGCTCGAGCCGCTCGAGCTCGTTGTAGCTCTCGAGCGCGCGCTTGTACTTGCCCGCAGCAGCCGCAGCGGCGGCGTCTTCGCGGAGCTGCCGAGGATCGCGCGTGGCCATGGACGCCCGACTATATATCAGCGTCGATAAGTCGTCCGCGGTAGCGCTCGGTCAACAGCCGCGTGACAGGACCGGGGAGTCGTGCCACACCGTCGAGCGACGCGACCGGCATCACGCCGCGCACCGCGCTGGTGACGAAGATCTCGTCGGCCGCGGCGAGCTCGGCCGGCGTGATCGCGTGCTCGCGCACGGCGATCCCGGCGGCCGCCGCCAGCTCGAGCACGACCCCGCGGGTGACGCCGGCGAGCGCCGCGATCGCCGGCGGCGTGACGACGGCGCCGCCGACGACCGCGAACAGGTTCGCGGTCGCGCACTCGGCGACCCGGCCGTCGGCGTCGAGCCGGACCGCGTCGTCCGCGCCGCGGCCGCGCGCGTCGTCGAGCGCGAGCACGCGGTCGAGGTAGGCGAGCGCCTTGATCCGCGGGTCGAGCGCGTCGGGCGCCGGCATCCGGCGCGCGACGGTGACCAGCGCGATCCCGCGGGCGTAGACCTCGGGCGCGGGCAGGACCAGCGGCGCGGCGATGACGATCAGGCGCGCCGGGCCGGCGGCGGCGAGCGGCGTGGCCAGCGGCGCGTCACCGCGGGTGACGAGGATCTTGATCCGCGCGTCGCCGACGAAGCCGTCGAGTGTGCGCGCGACGGCGTCGGCGATCGCGGCGGTCGGCGGCGGCACCAGCCGGATCGCGGCGGCGCCGGCGGCGAGCCGCGCGAGGTGGCGATCGAGCAGCACCGCTCGGCCGCGCGCCGTGCGCAGCACCTCGAACACGCCGTCGCCGTAGTGCAGGCCGCGATCGGTGATCGGGACCCGCGCGTCGGCCGCGTCGACCACCGCGCCGTCGATGAACACGCGCCCGGACATCGGTTACGGCTCGCCGAGCAGGTCGAGCGCGCCGCGCAGGTCGGACTGCGCCGCCGCGCGCCACTTGTCCGCGCCCGGGGCGCGCTCGTCGAGCGCGCGGCGGTAGGCGCTGACCGCCTTGCGCAGGTACGCGATGGTCTTGCCCCGCAGCCACCGCCGCATCTGCGGCCGCGATTCGGGATCGATCTCGTCGGGCAGCTCGAACACCAGCGCGAGCGCGAGCTCGTGATAGAGGCTGCCGATCCGGTACGCGGCGGCGATCGCGGCGGGGCCGTCGATCGCGACGTCGCGGTAGGCACGCGCGGCGGCCTCGGTCGCCGACTCCTTGTTGCGGATCGACGTCGAGATCGCCGACATCACCGGCCGGATCCGGACGTTGTGGGCGCGCGCGAGCGCCTGTTCGGCGCGATCGAACCGCTGCGCGACCGCGGGATCGTCGGTGCCCGCGATCGGCGTGCCCAGCGGCGGGCCGCGGACCTCGACCTCGGCGCCGCCGAGGCCGAGCGCGTGCTGGAGCCGCTCGGTCGAATCGGTCAGCACCGGATCGCCCTCGCCGAGCGCGCTGGCGCGGGCGAGCAATTCGAGCGCGCGCCGGGTCTGCCCGCTCGCGGCCTCGAGCGCGGCCCAGCGCAACGCCGCGCGGGCGCCGGTCGCGGGCGCGACGGTGGTGTCGGACAGCGCGCGGGCGTAGCCGGCCGCGGCGGACGTGACGTCGCCGCCGAGCGTGTCGGCGAGCAGGCCCTGGTAGAACGCGGTCGCGCCGGTCGGCAGCGTCGAGACGTCGCGCGCCGGGTCGGCGAGGACGCCGGGGACCGGGCCTGCGAGCGGCTGACCGATCGACGGCGCCGAGGGCGTGTCGCACGCCGCGACCACGGCCACCAGAAGCAGGAAATACCGGCGTAGCGCCGGCACCAGGATCTCGTCCACCGGAGAGTGCTTCGACCCTGGTGCCGGCGCCATCGCCTCGCCCACGACTACCCTAGTGGTTTCCCCGGGCGATCGCGTCAGCGGCTCGTGCGGCGACGTCATCGGGTCGTAAAACGTTGTCACGAAGTTGTCATCCGGACTCCGGGGAGTCGTAGGTGACCGCGTCGGTCGGGACGTCGAGCTTGTAGCCAACCCCGTGGACGGTCAGCAGCCAGCGCGGCTTGTCGGGCTCGGCCTCGACCGCCTTGCGCAGCTTGACCAGGTGGTTGTCGACGGTGCGGGTGTTCGGGTAGTCCTCGTAGCCCCACGCCTCGTCGAGCAGGACGTCGCGGCTGACGACCTCGCCCGGGCGCTTCGCGAACACCTTGAGGATCGCGAACGCGCGCGCCGGCAGCTCGAGCCGCACGCCGCCCTTGGTCGCGACCTGGCGGACCAGATCGACGTCGATGCCACCGAACGCGAGCCGGGTCGGCTCGCGCTGCGCGCCGCCGTACGCGCGCCGCAGCACCGACGCGACGCGCGCGAGCAGCTCCATCAGCGAGAACGGCTTGGTCACGTAGTCGTCGGCGCCGAGCTCGAGCCCGCGCACGCGATCGAGCTCGGCGCCGCGCGCCGACAGGATGATCACCGGCAGCTTCGCGGTGCCGCCCTTGCTCGCGCGGATCCGGCGGCACACCTCGAACCCGTCGCCGTCGGGCAGCATGATGTCGAGGATCACGAGGTCGTAGCGGCCCGACAGCGCGCGGTCGACGCCGTCGGAGCCCTTGGCCACCGCGTCGACCTGGTAGCCCTTGGCGCGCAGCGTGTCCTCCAGTCCGAGCCGGATCGACGGATCATCTTCAACCACCAGGATCCTGGTCACGCGGCGTCCTTTCCGGGCGCTCCGCCGAGGACGGCGGACCGACCGGCCACTGGTACGGAGGCTCCGGCTTCGCCGTCGCTTGCGGCGGCGATCGGCAGGCGGATCGTGAACGTCGCGCCCTTGCCGAGGGTGGATTCGACCACGACCTGCCCGCCCTGCGCCTCGACGTGGCGCTTGACCAGCGCGAGGCCGAGGCCGGTGCCCTCGACGCCCGACGAGTACGCCGCCGGCGCGCGGTAGAACTCGCGGAAGATCCGGTCGTGCTCGCCGTCGGGGATGCCGGGGCCGCGGTCGGTCACCGCGATCGTCGCCATCGCCGGCCCGGTCTCCGAGGCGGCGGCGACGTCGATCACGACGTCGATCGGCGTGCCGCCGCCGTACTTCGCCGCGTTCGCGAGCAGGTTGAGCACGGCCTGGACGATCACGTCGCGATCGATCAGCGACTCGACCTCGGCCGCCGCCGGCGTGGTCGTGGTCCGGATCTCCGGCCCGGCGCCGGCCTCTGCGACGGCGGAGCCGGAGCCTCCGGACAGACGACCGTCCGGTCCGGCGTCTGCGCCGGAGCGGACGGCGCGGCCGACCTGCGCGAACGTATCGACCGCGGTCGTCGTCACGTCGGCGACGCGCTCGCGCCGCGGCGTGTAGCGCCGCGTGCCGCGCTCGATCTGCGCGTAGTCGAGCAGGTTGGCGATCAACAGGCCGAGTCGCTGGCTCTCCTTGACGATCACGCCGTGGTACCGCGCGGTGCGGTCCGGATCGCCGGCGGCGACGCCCTGCTCGAGCATCTCGGCGAACATCCGGATCGACGTCAGCGGGGTCTTCAGCTCGTGCGACACCGTCGACACGAAGTCGCTCTTGAGCCGGGCGAGCTCGCGCTCGCGCGCCGCGCCGCGGATCGTCGCGAGCAGCCCGGCGACCAGGACGATCGCGAGCGCGGTGGTCAGCACGACGTGGCGGCGCGCGCGGCCGCGGATCACGTCATCGAGCGGATCCGGATCGTGGATCAGGTTGACGACCGCGAGCGTGAGGTGCGGCAGCGCGGCGCCGATCGTGACCTGCGCCAGCGTGCGCAGCGTCGGCTCGGGCGCGGCGCCGACCGGCAGGACCTGGACCCGCACCGCCGGCGCGATGTTGGCGAGCGACGCCGGCGGCAGCGCGGCCTCGAGCATCGCGGCGTCGACCGCGACCCCGACCACGCCGCCATCGGCGGCGAGCCGGTAGACCAGGGTTCGCTCCGGCGCGCGCTGCGCGGTCCGGCTGCGCAGCTCGGCGCCCGCGGTGCGATTGAGCTCGGCGAGATCGGGCGCGAGGCCGGCGGCGATCCGCGCCTCGCGCCGGCGCGCATCGGCCAGCGCGTCGAGCTCGGCGCGGCCGCGCGCGGCGTCGGCGCCGAGCTCCTTGTGGTCGAGGTCGGCGCCGATCCGGGTCAGCGCGGCGTCGAGCGCGGCGCTCGGTGCGGCGTACGCGCCGTCGATCACGCGCTTGTACACCGCGAGCAGCGCCGCCGGATCGTCGTCGAGCTCGGCGGTGCCGACGTCGGCCCACAGCACGACCGGCGCACCGTCGACGTCGCGATCGGCGAACGCGGTCGCGAGCTCGTGCAACGCCGCGCGCGCCGCGGCGCGATCGCCGGTCGCACGCGCGATCCGGGTCAGTCCGAGCAGCGCGTCGGGCCCGGTCGCGGTGAACCGGGTCAGGCCGGCGTAGAGCCGCCGCGCCTCGGCCCGCGTCGCCGCGCAGCTCGGATGACCGACGCTGTCGCACGCCGCCACCTCGCTCGCGCGCGCCCGCGCGAGCAAGCGCAGCCGCTGCGGCGCGAGCTTGCTGTCGGCCATGCACGCCTCGATCGCGTGCTCGCATGGATCGGGCGCGGGCGCGAGCGCGCTCTGCTCCGACGTCGCGCCGAACGGCGTCGGATCCGGCGCGACCAGCTCGCCGCCGGGCGCGATCCGGAACGCGTACTCGCCGAGCGCCCCGGCCGGCGTGCCGTGCTCGACCGCGTCGAGCGTGCGCGCGAGCTCGGCCTCGAGCCACGCCGCGAGCTCGCGCGCCGCCGCCTGGTGATGGCCGATCCGCTGCGCGACCGCGCCGCGCTCGCCGCCGTACGCCTGCGCCCCGAGGTACGCGATGCCGGCCGCCGGTAGCAGCACGGCCGCGACCGACAGCAGCCAGATCCGGGCGCGAGGCCGTGCCATGTCCGTGTAGTCTACCGCGATGGAACAGCCCGGCCGCGGGGCACTGATCGTGGTCCCGACCTACAACGAGAAGGACAACGTCGAGACCATCGCGCCCCGCCTGCTCGCCGCCGCGCCCGGCGTCGAGGTCCTGTTCGTCGATGACAACTCGCCGGACGGCACCGGCGCGATCCTCGACCGCATGGCCGCCGCCGACCCGCGGGTCCACGTCATGCACCGCGCCGGCAAGCTCGGCCTCGGCACCGCCTACCGCGACGGCTTCGCCTGGGGCATGGCGCGCGGCTTCGAGCTGCTCACCGAGATGGACGCCGACGGCAGCCACGACCCGCGCCACCTGCCCGATCTGATCGCGCTCGCGCGCACCGACGCCGACGTCGCGATCGGCTCGCGCTACGTCGCCGGCGGCGGCACGGTGAACTGGGGCATCGGCCGCAAGATCATCAGTCGCGGCGGCAGCCTCTACGCCCGGACCGTGCTCGGCGTCGGGATCCGCGATCTCACCGCGGGGTTCATGTGCTGGCGCAAGTCCGCGCTCGAGGCGATCGACCTCGCGACGATCACGTCGAACGGTTACAGCTTCCAGATCGAGATGAAGTACCGCGCGATCCAGCGCGGCCTGCGCCTGGTCGAGACCCCGATCGTGTTCGTCGACCGCACCGTCGGACAGTCGAAGATGTCCCGGGCGATCTTCCTCGAGGCGCTGCTCAAGGTGTGGAAGCTCCGGTTCGGCCGGGGGTAGGCAGCCGGGCCGTGTGTAGGCCAGGTCCCCCGCGATCTCGGTTTGTCCGACGCTGGTCGAACCCGTGCTAACGTCGGGCCGTCGGTCATGAATATCCTCAAGTTGCGGATCAAGTCGGCGGACGAGTGGGGCGAGCTCTACCAGACCGATCTGCCCAACGGTGGGTTGTTCGTGCCGACCACGACCGAGCTCGAGGCGGGTGACACCGCGGTGGTCGAGCTCGCGTCGCCGCAGCTGCCCAACAAGGTGATGATCCGTACCGTCGTCCGGTCGTGGCGCCCCGCCCTGCCCCGGCTCCGGGTCCGCGCCGGCGCGGTGGTCGAGTTCGAAGGTGACGAGATCACCAAGCGCGACTTCGTCGCCGACGTGTTCAGCGGCAAGCGCGGCGGTGAGATCCCGCGCCGGCGGCAAAGCCGGTTGCCGGTCTCGATCCCGGTGAAGTTCCGGCTCGCGTCGACCGCGTCGTTCCAGGACGGCGCGATCAGCGAGATCAGCGTCGGCGGCGCGATGCTCAACACGTCGGCGCCGCTACCGCTCGACAGCGACATCGTGCTCGAGGTGGTGCCGCCCGGCGGCGCCGCGCCGCTCGCGATCTCGGGCAAGGTCAGCTACCACGTGCCGTCGGGGGCGACCGGCGTGAAGTTCATGTACCGCGACGGCGACGGCTCGCGCCGGCTGCGCGAGCTGGTCCGGCGCCTGCGCGCGTCGTGAGCCGGCCCGACCGCCTGCGCGCGATGGTCCGCGCCGACGTCGCGGTCGGCAACGCGCTCGCGAACCACCGCGTCACCGACGACATCCGGCTCCAGCGCCTGGTGTTCGAGTGGACCGACCTCGTCGGCGGCCGGATCGGCGCGCGCAGCGCTCCCGACGGGATCAGCCGCTCCGGCCCGCGCGACAAGCCCACGCGCGTGCTGTGGATCCGCGTCGCCAACACCGCGTGGCTGCAGGAGCTCACGCTGCTGCGCGAGCAGCTGGTCGCGTCGATCCGGGCCGGCGTCGGCGAGCCCGCGCTGTTCGACGACATCAAGCTCCACCTCGGCAAGCCGCCGCCGGTCGCCGCCGATCTGCTCGACGGCGTCACGATCCGGCGGCCCCGCCCCGCGCCGCGCCGGCGGCCGATCGCGGCCACCGGCGAGAGCGCCCGGATGATCGATCGCGAGACGTCGGCGATCGAGGACGAGGACTTGCGCGCGGTGATCCGCGACGTCCGGCTGCGCAACGACCGTTGAATCCCGCGGCGCGCAGCCGCCCGGTGTGCGCGGCTGCCACGCTAACCGAACCGGATCCAGCCGAAATCTGAGCCGGGACCGAGGGCATCTCGCATGCACTCACCCCGGCCTCGACGCCGCACGATGCCGGAGACCGACCTCATCTGCATCTCGCACCTCCGCTGGGATCATGCGCCCCGGCGCGTGACCGAGCTCGGCGCCCGCGCCGCTCGCGATCGCCGCGTGTTCTTCGTCGAGGACGCGGTGTACGAGACCACGCCGCGACCGTACCTGTCGTTCCGGCGGACGCGCGAGGGCGTGCTGATCGCGGTACCGATGCTCCAGCCCGGGACCGGGCCGCGCCGCGGCAACGCGGTCCGGCGCGAGCTGATCAACCACCTGCTCGGGTTCCAGGGCATTCGCCGCCACGTGCTGTGGCTGTGGGACGCGGCGGCGCTCGCGTTCACCGATCACCTCGCGTCGGACGCGATCGTCTACGACTGCATCGATCAACCCGCGACGCCCGAGCTGCTGGTGCTCGGTGCTGCCGACGTGATGCTCGCGTCGACGCCCACCGCCTACCAGGCCAACCGCAGCTTGCACCCGAACGTCCACCTGATGGCCGATGCCTCGGAGCCGGCCGGCTGGGATCGGGTGTGGGCCGCGACCCAGCGCCAGATCGATCGCGCGGTCGAGGCCCGCCAGGCCCCGCTCGCGATCGCGCGATAAGCGCAGGTTCTGCTTGGGGGTTTGCGCTGCGCGCAAGGTTTGCGCGGTTTCCTGCCATGATCGGTCGATTACGACGGCACGGCCCTGGCAACTGCCGCCGTCAAGGAGACCGCCGTGGCTGGACGAATCCTGGTCGTGGACGACGAAGTCAACGCGCGGACCGCGCTCGCGGAGCTGTTGCGCGACGAGGGCTACGACGTCGAGACCGCGGCCGACGCGTTCAAGGCGCTCGGCAAGTACGAGGACTTCGCCCCGCACCTGGTCCTGACCGACCTGAAGATGCCGGGCATGGACGGCATCGAGCTGGTCAAGAAGATCCGTTCGTTCGAAGACCCGGCCGCGGTCGTCGTGATGACCGCGTTCGGCGCGGTCCAGTCCGCGCTCGACGCGATGCGCGCCGGGGCGATCGAGTACCTGACCAAGCCGCTGAACTTCGACGAGCTCCGGGTCGTGATCGAGCGCGTGCTCGGCCACCAGGCGCTCGAGCGCGAGGCCCGCGGCCTGCGCCAGCGCGTCCGCGACAAGGTGGCGCCGAACAACATCATCGGCGCCAACCCGCTGATGCAGCGCGTGTTCGAGATCGTCGACCAGGTCGCGCCGAGCAAGGCGACGGTGCTGATCACCGGCGAGAGCGGCACCGGCAAGGAGCTGGTCGCCAACGCGATCCACCAGCGGTCGCCGCGCGCGCACGGGCCATTCATCAAGCTGCACTGCGCCGCGCTGGCCGAGAGCCTGCTCGAGAGCGAGCTGTTCGGCCACGAGCGCGGCGCGTTCACCGGCGCGGTCGGCCGCCGCGACGGCCGGTTCTCGCTCGCCGACGGCGGCACCCTGTTCCTCGACGAGATCGGCGAGATCTCGCCCGCGATCCAGGTCAAGCTGCTGCGGTTCCTCCAGGAGCGCGAGTTCGAGCGCGTCGGCGGCAGCCAGACGATCTCCGTCGATGTCCGCGTGATCGCCGCGACCAACAAGGACCTCGCCGCCGAGGTCAAGGCGGGCCGGTTCCGCGAGGATCTGTTCTATCGGCTCAACGTCGTCGCGATCGAGATGCCGCCGTTGCGCGAGCGCAAGAGCGACATCGCGGCGCTGGCCCGGTTCTTCGTCGATCGCTACGCGCCGCAGAACGGCAAGGCGATCGACTCGATCGCGCCCGACGCCCTCGACGCGCTGGTCGGTTACGACTGGCCGGGTAACGTGCGCGAGCTCGAGAACGCGATCGAGCGCGCGGTCGTGATGTCGGCCGGTCCGGTGCTCGAGGCCAAGTACCTGCCGACCTCGGTGCGGCCGGTCGCCGCGAAGGCCGCCGAGGGCGCGCCGGCGATCCCCGGCTCGACGATGGCGGAGATCGAGCGCTACGCCATTCTGCAGACGCTCGAGGCGACCGGCGGGTCGACCTCGAAGGCGGCCGAGATGCTCGGGATCAGCGCGCGGACGATCCAGTACCGCCTGCACGACTACAACGCCGCGCCGCGGTCCGAGGTCGAGGCGGTCAAGCGCGAGACGAAACGCCAAGAGAGCTCGGGCTGAATTGGCGGAGTTCCTCGCAGAGCTGAAGTCCTACGTCGGCTGGTCGGAGGACGACGCGGCGCGCTTGCGTGCGCTCGAGCCGGTGCTGCGCCCGCGGTTCGCCGGGTTCGCCGACCACTTCTACGAGGTGATCGCGCGTCACCCTCGCGCCGCGGCCGTCTTCACCGGTGGTGCGGCACAGGTCGAGCGGCTCCGCGCCTCGCTCGTCGAGTGGATGAGCTGGGGCCTGCTCGGGCCGCACGACGGCGCGTTCCACGCTCGGCGGTCGAAGATCGGCCAGCGCCACGTCGCGATCGGGTTGCCGCAGGAATACATGTTCACGGCGATCGACGTGCTCCGGCTCGATTACCACGCGGCGATCGGAGAGCTCGTTCCCGGCGCCGTCGTCGCGATGATCGGCTCGGTCGACAAGCTGTTCGACATCGAGCTCGCGATCATGCTGCGTCACTACCAGCTCGCCTCCGAGGCCAGGCTGATCGAGGGCGAGCGGCGGCTGCAAACCGAGAAGCTCGCGGCGATGCAGACGCTGTCCGCCGGGCTCGCGCACGAGGTCCGCAATCCGCTCAATGCCGCGCGGCTGCAGCTCGAGGTGCTCGAGCGCAGGCTGCGCCGGGTCTCTGGCGATGATCGGATGTTCGAGACGGTCGAGCAGATCGGCCACGAGATCGAGCGCCTGAGCCGGCTGCTCAACGAGTTCCTCGCGTTCGCGCAGCCGCCCCAGCTGGCGACCGCGCCGCGCGACCTCGCGTCGATCGTCCACGAGGCGCTCGAGCTCGAGCGGCCGCACACCGAGGCAGCCGGGGTGACCGTGGCCGTGCGCGCCGGCGACGCCCGCGTGCTCGCGAACGTCGACGGCGCGCGCGTGCTCCAGATCGTCCAGGCGCTGGTCCGCAACGCGATCGAGGCGACGCCGGCCGGTGGCCAGGTGACGATCGAGCTGGCGGCCACCGCGCGCGGGCCGCAGCTCCGCGTGATCGATCGCGGCAAGGGCATCCCGTCGGGGACGCGCGAACGGATCTTCGAGCCGTTCTTCTCGACCAAGCCCGACGGCACCGGCATGGGCCTCGCCCTGGTCCACAGCCTGGTCGCGGCGCACACCGGGACCGTCGAGGTCGAGACCGATCTCGGTCGCGGCACGACGTTCACGGTGACGTTCCCGCCGCCGTGATCGGCGCGCAGGTGGTGCGCCGCCGTCGGTGCGCGGCGCCGGACCTGCGCGCACGCCGGCCCCAGCAGCGGGTAGCGCCGGGCTGGCGCTGGCGCGCGGTTTGCCCCTGGTTGGCGCATGAGCCGCATCCTCATCGTGTTCGCCAGCGCGCATGGCCAGACCCACCTGATCGCCGACACGCTCGCCGGCCACCTGCGCGAGCTCGGTCACGGCGTCGAGCTCGCGGATGCCCGCCCCGGCGGGGTCCCGCCGCCGGCCGACTACGACGCGGTGCTGATCGGCTCGCGGGTTCAGTTCGGGCGGCACGCGAACGAGATCGTCGAGTACGTCGTCGCGAACCGCCACGAGCTGGCGGCGATGCCGGCCGGGTTCTTCTCGGTCAGCATGGCGGCGGCGAAGCGCGGCGCCGGCCCGGATCCCGAGGGCTACATGGACGGGTTGTTCGACGCGACCGGATGGCGGCCGGCGCGGTTCGCCGCGTTCGCCGGCGGCCTGCCCTACCGCAAGTACTCGCCGGTGATGCGGCTGGTCATGAAGTGGATCAGCCGGCGCGCGGGCCACACCACCGATACCTCGCGCGATCACCAGTTCACGAACTGGGACGCGGTGAAGCGGTTCGCCCACGACTTCTCCCACGACGTGATCGCGTGGGGCATGAACACCGACGACGGCGCGACCACCGTACCCTTGCCCCCCGCAGACGACCGCGTGATCAGCCGGCGGCGCGGACCGGTGCGGGAAGGACACCGAGCTCGGTGAGCCGCGTGTGGAGCTCTGGCGTCGTCAGCCGGGTCAGGTCGAGCGCGTATTGCTCGACGGTGATGGCGCGATCGAGCCCCAGCGTGCGGCGCAGCGGCCCGAGCATGCTCGAGCTCGCGATCAGCACGACGCGACCCGTGCCGGCCGCGTGGACCGCGGCGCGCGTCGCGGCTCCGATGTCGACCGCGAACCGGCGATCGACCTCCAGCTCGCGCTGGCGCTCGAGGTTGACGAGGTCGGCGCGTTCGATGAACTGCACGCCGCGGCGGCGGTCACCCTCGGCCGCCGTGATCGAGTAGATCCGGGCGCGGGCCGCATCGGCAACGACGAGACAGAGTCTGGCCATGTCGTGATCCCGTGCACCGCGCGTTCCACCGCCCCGGATGCTCCGGCGCCAGGTCGGCGCGCGGGGATCGCGCACCGATTGCGCGACGGTGATCGTCGGCCGCGAATCGTGCGCGCGGCTGGTCCGGCAAGCCGCGCCGCGCGCCGCTTGCGCGCTGGCGCGCGGCTTGCGGGATGACGGCGGATGATCGAAGCGGACGACTATCGCCGCGAGGCGGTGTTGCGCGATGGTGAGCCGGTCACGGTGCGCCAGATTCGCCCCGAGGATCGCGAGCGCGTCGCGGATCTGTTCGACCGGATGGGGCCGCTGTCCCGCCGGCGCCGGTTCGGCGCGGCCAAGCGCGAGCTCACGCCGGCGGAGCTCGCGATGTTGACCGAGGGCGGCGCCGACCGCGTCGCGCTCGCAGTCGTGAGCCGGCGCTCCGGTGCGGACGTCTTCGTCGGCGCCGGCCACTACTTCGTGATCCCCGGGCCCCGGTCGGTTGCGGAGGTCGCGTTCGAGGTCGGCGACGCCGACCAGGGCCGCGGCGTCGCGACGGTCCTGCTCGAGCACCTCACCGCGCTCGCCCGCGGCGCCGGCATGGCCGGCCTAGTCGCCGACTTCGCGCTCGACAACCGACAGATGCGCGAGGTGTTCGCGCGCAGCGGCCTGACGGTGCGCGAGCGCGACGACCGCGGCGAGTCCCACGTCGAGATCGCGATCGACGACACCGCGGCGTTCCTGTGCGCCGCCGCCGACCGCGAGCGGATCGCCGCGGCGCACAGCGTCCGCGCCGTGTTCGCACCGAAATCGGTGGCGGTGATCGGCGTCTCGCGTCAGGCCGGGACGATCGGCCGCGCGATCCTCGACAACCTGATCGGGTCCGGGCTCCGGGTCCCGCTGTATGCGGTCAATCCGCGCGCGACCGACCTCGATGGCGTGAAGTGCTATCCGACCGTCGCCGCGATCGACGCGCCGGTCGATCTCGCGATCATCGCGGTGCCGGCGGCGGGTGTCGAGGACGTGGTGCGCGACTGCGCCGCGAGCGGCGTCCACGCAGCGGTGATCATCTCGTCGGGCTTCGCCGAGCTCGGCACCGCGGATGGCCGGGCGGCGGAGGCGCGGCTGCGCGCGATCGCGCGCGCCGCCGGCATGCGCCTGGTCGGTCCGAACTGCATGGGCGTGCTGTCGACCGATCCGGCGGTGCGGCTCAACGCGACGTTCTCGCCGGTGTTCCCGCCGACCGGCAACGTCTCGATGGTCACCCAGAGCGGCGCGCTCGGGCTCGCGATGCTCGATCACGCGCGCGAGCTCGAGCTCGGGATCGCCGACTTCGCGTCGATCGGCAACAAGGCCGACATCAGCGCCAACGACCTGCTGTCGTACTGGCACGACGACCCGCGCACGACGGTGATCGCGCTCTACCTCGAGAGCTTCGGCAACCCGCGCCGGTTTGCGCGGCTCGCGCCCGAGGTCGCGCGGTCGCGGCCGATCGTCGCGGTGAAGTCGGGACGATCGGCGGCGGGCACGCGCGCGGCGTCGAGCCACTCGGGCGCGCTCGCGAGCCTCGACGTCGCCGTCGACGCGCTGTTCGCCCAGGCCGGCGTGATCCGCACCGATACCATCGAGCAGATGTTCGACGTCGTGTCCCTGCTCGCGAGCCAGCCGGTGCCGGCCGGGCCGCGGGTCGGGGTCATCACCAACGCCGGCGGCCCCGGGATCCTGTTCGCCGACGCGTGCGAGGCCAACGGGCTGATCGTGCCGAAGCTGGCGCCGGACACCGTCGCGGCGCTCGCGACGCTGTTGCCGGCGCACGCCGGCCTCCACAACCCGATCGACATGACCGCCTCGGCGCCGCCCGAGCACTTCGCGCGCGCGCTCGAGCTGGTCGGCAACGATCCGGGCGTCGATGCGGTGGTCGCGATCTACATCCCGCCGCTGGTGACGCGGCCCGAGGACGTCGCCGCGGCGATCGCGGCCGGCGCGGCCAAGGTGCCCGCTGCGATCCCGATCGCGACGGTGTTCATGTCGTCGCGCGGCACGCCGTCGGCGCTCGCCGGCGGGGCGCGCGGCCAGATCCCGTCGTACAGCTTCCCGGAGAACGCGGCGATCGCGCTGGCGGCCGCGGTTCGCCACGGCGCGTGGCGGCGCCGGCCGCGCGGGACGTGCCGCCGGCTCGATCGCGATCGCGAGCAGGCGGTCCGCGCCTGGGTCGGCGCGTGGACCGAGCGCCGGCCCGACGGCGGCTGGCTCGACGCTGGCGATGCGGCCGCGCTGCTCGCGCTCGGTGGCATCGGCGTGATGCCGCAGCGGCTGGTCCCGGCCGAGCCCGACGCCGCGGTCGCGGCCGCGCGCGCGCTCGGCTACCCGGTCGCGATCAAGGCGGTCGCACCCGGCCTCCTCCACAAGACCGAGGTCGGCGGCGTGGTGCTCGACCTGACCGACGACGCCGCGGTCCGCGCCGCGGTCGAGCCACTGCGGTGCCGGCTCGCCGAGCACGATCTCGAGCTCACCCACCTCCTGGTCCAGCGCCAGGCCGCCGCTGGCCTCGAGACCCTGGTCGGGGTCACGACCGATCCGTCGCTCGGACCGCTGGTCGTCGCCGGCCTCGGCGGCACCCGCGTCGAGGTCGACAAGGACGTCGCGTTCCGGGTCACGCCGGTGTCGGACGTCGACGCGGCCGAGATGCTCGACCAGCTGCGCGGCCGCGCGCTGCTCACCGGGTTCCGCGGCGCGCCGGCGGTCGACCGCGCGGCGCTGATCGATCTCGTCCAGGCGATCTCGGCGCTCGCCGAGGCCGTGCCCGAGCTGGCCGAGCTCGACCTCAACCCGGTGATCGTCCACCCGGGCGGCGCCGGCGCCTCGATCGTCGACGCGCGGATCCGGTTCAGCGCACGACGACCACGGTGACGTCGTCGTCGGTGCGGCCGTAGGTCGTGACCAGGTGATGTGCGAGTAGCATCGGCGGCCGGCGCAGCAGCGCGAGCTCGTGCTCGAGATCGATTCGCGAGGTCAGGCCGTCGGTCGCGACCACGACGACCTCGCCGGCCATCGCCACCCGCTCGATCGCCGCTCGCCGCGGCCGCGTCGAGCCGCCGAGGACGCCGCCGTGCGCGGCGAGGATCCGCTGCTTGCCGTCGAGGCCGACCAGCCGGACCGCGACGTTGCCGACGCCGGCGTGCGCCAGCTCGGCCGCCGGTACGGTCAGGCGCACCGCGGCCATCACCACCCCGCGGGTGCCGGCGAGCGCGGTGTCGGTCGCGATCGCGAGCTCGTCGAGCGCGCGATCCGGATCACGATCGACCTCGGCGATCGCGGCGTCGGCAGGCTCGCGCGCGAGCACGCCGTGACCGAGCCCGTCGACGACCGCGATGGTCACGTCGCGCGCGCCGCGCCGGACCAGCGCGTGGTCGCCGCTGATCGGCTCGCCGCGGCATGCCCGCCCGAGCACCGCGAGCTCGCTCCGCGGCACCGCCGCCGCGAACGCGCGGACGGCGATGCACGTGCCCTCGCCCCACCGCACGTCGGCGTCGAGCTCGTGCGCGAGCCGATACGCCGCACCGACCCCGACGCCGAGGCTGCCGGCGATCCGGGTCGCGCTCGCGAACGCGGCGGTCGGGTCGGCGATGCCCGGCCCGCGATCGGCGGCGACGACCTCGAGCCCGGGGACGTCGCCGCGTGCCACCGCGCGAAACCCGATCGCGCCGCCGACGGCGTGGCGGAGCTGGTTGCGCGCGAGCTCGCTAACCGACGCCGCGAGGTTCTCGCAGGTCGTGGCGTCGAGGCCCACCGCAGCGCCGCGCGCGCGCACCTGTTCGCGCGCGACCGCGATCGACGCGTCATCGCGGGTCTCGATCGCGTCGCAGCCGGCGAGCCACCGGCCTAGAAGCGCGCCCACTTCACCACGGTGACCACGGTGCCGACGCCGACGGTGGACTCGATCTGGAAGTCATCGACCAGCCGCCGGCTGCCCGACAGCCCGAGCCCGAGCGACCGCACGGTGCTGTTGCCGCCGGCGAGCGCGCGCTCGAGGTTCGCGATCCCCGGGCCCTGGTCGCGGAACTCGAGCCGCAGCCCCTTGCGCTGGCCGTTCGCGATCTCCTCGACGACGGCGGCGCCACGCCTGGCGTGCATCAGCACGTTGCGGGCGAGCTCGGACGCGGCGGTCGTCACCGCTGCGGTCGCGAAGCTGTCGAGCCCACGCTGGTGCGCCAGGTCGCGGACGCGGCGGCGGACGATCACGACGTCGTCCTCGCTCACGATCGGCAGCTCGACACGGCTCAGGATGTGCTCGGTCAGCGCCATCACTTCCTCGGCAGGAGCGCGAGGCCCTCGTCGACGTTGAGCGCGGTGCGCACGCCCGCCATCGAGTACCCCATCCGTACCAGGGTCGCCGCGACCTCGGGCCGGATGCCGACGATGACCGTCGCGGTGCCCATCAGCTTGGCCATCCGGCCGGTATCGGCGAGCACTCGCGCGACGTAGCTGTCGACGACGTCGAGGCCCGAGACGTCGATCAACAGCCCCGCCGCCCCGGTCTTCTCGATCGTCGCGAGCAGGTCCTGCTGGAACACCTCGGCGACGGCGTCGTGGAGATCGGTCTGGACGGTGACCAGGAGGTTGTCGCCGACGCGCAGGATCGGGATCGAGCCGGCCGCCATCTACGCCTCCGCCTCGACGATCCGGCGGCCGACCAGCCCGAGCGCGAGCTCGATCCCGTCGGCGAGCCGCGCCCGGGTGTGCATCGTCGAGATATCGACGCCGAGCTGGACGATCGTCCGCGCGATCTGCGCGCTGATCCCGGTGAGGATGGTCTCGGCGCCGAGCAGCCGCACCGCCTCGGTCGTCTTGAGCAGGTGGTCGGCGACCATGGTGTCCACCGTCGGCACGCCGGCGATGTCGACGATCACCGCGCGCGCCTGCTCGTCGACGACGCGGAGCAGCAGCGTCTCCATGATCTGGCCGGCGCGGTGGCTGTCGATCGTGCCGACCAGCGGTAACAGCAGGACCCGATGGTGGACGCGGATCACCGGCGTCGACAGCTCGCGGATCGCGGCCTGGTGGCGCGCGACGGTGTCGAGGTTCGCGGCGATGTAGGTGTCGAGCGCGAGCGACATGTCGAACATCACCAGCTTGAGCATGCTGCGGTACGCAGCCTGCGCCTCGCCGGCGGCGAGCTCGCCGAACACGTGGTCGAGCAACAGCCGCAGGTACCGCGCGTAGCCGCCGATGTACCACTTGGGTGCCATGCCGATCCGTTCGTGCGCGACCCCGACCCGGAGGCGGTCCTCGACGTAGGCGAGGTCGCACCGGCCGGAAAACAGGCCCAGGAAGTACTCGCGCTGGAGCCGCTTGACCCGGCGCACGGTGTCGTCGTCGGGGAAGAACACCCGGCTCTCCGGGTGGTTGAGGATCAGATCGTAGAGCGAATCGACGACCTGGACGCTGTGGCGCTCGGCGAGCGGGCGCAGCCCGGCGAGCCGCTCGAGGTCGTCCTGCGTGATCTCGTAGAAGTTCCGCCGACTGAGCAGCTCTCGCTCGTCGAGGCGCAGCCGGTGCATGTAGTTGACCTCGGGGAGCGGGCTCACCGCCAAAGCCTACACAAGCCGCCGACTTGACGGCCGCGACGATCCGCGAAAAGTTTGCGGTTGTGGGAACCGGGGACGCCCGCGTGCCGGTACTGGGCGACTTCGCCGCGCTGGTTCAGTTCAGCCGGCTGGTGTCGTCGGCCACCAATCCGGCCGAGGCGCGGCCGGTGCTCGCGGAGGCGGCGGTCACGCATCTCGGTGTCGAGGCCGCGGCGGTGCTCAAGGTCGAGGGCGACGAGCTCGTCCTGGTCGCGTCGAGCGGGCTCGCGCCGGCGTTCGCCGGGTGGACGATCTCCGCCGAGCTGTTCGACGAGCTCGCCGAGCGGATCCTCGCCGACAGCCGCGGGGCGATGGCGCACGCCGAGGTCATGCCGCTGATCGTCAGCGGCGATCTGTACGGCGCGCTGGTGCTGCTGTCGCCGCGCCCGATCGGGCTCGATCCGGCGCGCCGCGAGCTCGCCGAGGCGATGGTCGATCTCGCGGCGATCACGACCGCGCGCGCCGAGAGCTACGCCGCGCTCGAGCGGTCCTACGCCGACCTGCGCGAGTCACGCGACGCGCTGGCGCGGACCGAGCGGCTGCGCGTGCTCGGCCAGATGGCCGCCGGCGTGTCGCACGACGTCAAGAACATCCTCAACCCGCTCGGGCTCCAGCTCGAGCTATTGCGGCGCCGGGTCGATCGCGGCGAGGTCGACAAGGCGCGCGAGACGATCGAGACCATGCGCGACGTGATCAAGCACGGCGTCGACGTCGTCGACCGGCTGCGCGATTTCTCGCGCCAGGCGCCCGAGGCCGAGACCGAGATCGTCGACGTCGATCGCGTCGTCGCCACGGCGGTCGAGCTGTCGCGGCCTCGGCTGGGCCAGCACAAGGCGATCCAGCTCGAGGTCGAGCTCCGCGGCCCCCCGTCGATCCACGCCCGCGCGTCGGAGCTGACCACCGCGGTCGTCAACCTCGTCGTCAACGCGATGGAGGCGATGTCCGAGTCGGGCGGCACGATCACGATCACGACCGAGGCGGCCGACGACGGCGCGCGGATCGCCGTCGCCGACACCGGGCCGGGCATGCCGCCGGATGTCGAGCGCCGCGTGTTCGAGCCGTTCTTCACCACCAAGTCCGAGGGCACCGGGCTCGGGCTCGCGATGATCTTCGCGTTCGTGCAGCGTTATCACGGCACGATCGCGCTCGCGACCGCGCCCGGCACGGGCACCCGGTTCACGCTGTGGTTCCCGGCCGCGCCCTGAGCTCGGGCTACTGCTCGCGCTCGGTCAGCGCCTTGGCGCGACCGAGGATCGCGGGGCCGGTGTCGTCGCGCACGCTCGACCGGAACGTGACGACGTAACCGTCGGTGCGCTCGGCGACGTCGATCGCGACGTCGGGCAGTCCGGCCGGACAGTACGGCATGTACGTCGGGTCGTAGCCCGCAGCGGCGGCCTGGGCGCGGTGGCAGGCGTACGCGGCGCGGAGCCAGTCGACCGATAGCCCCTCGACCTTGCGGAACACCAGGCGCGCCCCGACGACGTGGTGGGCGGCGTACACCGTCTCCACGCCGATGATGTCGTCGCGGTGCCAGCTCGGCGAGTGGTCGCGCTCGGCCATCGGCAGCGGATCGCACGCCGCGCGCTCGGCCTGGATCAGCTTGGCCGCCGTCGCGCGGTGGGTGCGGGCGTCGCGGCGAAGGTCCGCAGCGCGGTGCAAGTGGGACGCGCGATCGCTGGCCGTCGACGTCCAGCACGGGGTCACCAGGCTGATCGGCACACCGCCCGAGGTCGACTGCTCGGCGATCGTGCGATCGGCACAGTAGCGCTGCTGCGGGGTCACGCGCTCGTCGGCGCGGGCGGCGCGGTCGTGCTCGTCGGCTTCGGCGTCGTGGCGTCGGGCCTCCGCGTAGTGCTGCTGGGCGCTCAGCGGCCTCGACGGCACCCGTGCCGGTGCGGTGCACGCTGCGAGCGCGATGACGAGCCAGGTGTGATGACGCATGGCGATCAGCGATGCAGCAACCGGCGTGCCGCGCGAGATGGCGCGATCACGGGCCGGCGTGCGAACCCGGTGCGCTCACCACCGCATCGGCCGCACGCGGTGCGGGGTCCCCGCCCCGGGACGTCGTCATCGCGAGGATCACGACCGCGACGATGATCAGGCCGCCGGCGGCGAGCTCGGTCGCGCGGATCCCCGCCGAGATCCCCGCGATCACGAGTACGGCCTCCGCCGCGATCCCCGCGAGCAGGCTCGACGCGCGGTTGAGCGGCACGCTGTACGAGTTCGCGCGCGGCGCGAGCAACACCAGCGCGCCGAAGATCCCCGTGCCCTGCGACATCACGCCCGCGATCGCGATCACGATCGCCGTCGTCGCCGGCGGCGCGAACCCGGCCGCGAGGTCGTGCGACACGGTGCCGCGGCCGACCGCGGCCCACGTCGCGAGCGCGACCAGCAGCGCCGGCGAAGACACCATCTGCTCCTGGACGAAGTACCGCCGGGTCACGGCGTCGTCGTCGGTCTTGGCGAGGTGGCTCATCGCGCGCAGGCGGATGAAGTAGGCCAGGAGGTAGACCGCGACATCGATCGCGGCGCCGACGCCGATTCGATCGATCGCGCCGCCGGCGGCCGCGACCGCGACGCCGGCGAGACTGGCGGCGAGCGCGAGCCATGATCCGAGCGCGATCCGGCGGCCGCTGGTGACGTCGACGATCGGCGCGATCACCAGCACGCCGCCGCGGAGCAGCAGCATCATCAGCAGCACCGAGGTATCGGCGAACGTGTACGCGAGCGTCGTGGTCGCGATGATCGCCGACGCACACAGCCCGGACGCGATCGTCCACCGCGCCTGTCGCCACGGCGTCGCGCGCCACCGCGCCTCGCGCCACCAGCCGGTCGCGCCGAGGAAGACCGCGGCTGTCATCACCGACGCCGCGGTCGCGACCGGCAGGATCCGGAATCCGCTGGTGCCGCCGGCGGTGAGTGCCTTGGTCAGCGCGGCGTACGGGACGTACGCGAGGAAGTAGCCGCCCGCGGCGAACCACGCGTCGTGCCAGCGCGCGCGCACGTCGAGCTCAGAACAGCGGCCAGTCGGTCGGCCGCTTCACCACACGCTCGTCGTGATAGACGTAGCGGTGCGGCGGCTTGTACGTGTGGTGCGGGTGGTCGTCGGGCTGGACGTCGAGCAGGTCGACCGCGCGGTAGTTCCTGGCGCGGACCACGAGCACCGAGCACGACGCGGCGCGAACGACCGCCGTCGACGTCGACCCGAGCAGCATCCGCTCGAGCGCAGTCTTGTCGTGACTGCCGACCAGGATCAGCTCGGCGCCGACCTCTCGCGCGACCTCGAGGATCTCCTCGGCCGCCTTGCCGATCCGGGCGTGGCAGAAGAAGTGGATCTCGTGCGGGGCCTTGCGCGCGATCAGGACACCGCCCGTGATCCGGATCAGCTCGGCCTGGACGGCCTCGGCGTAGGCGTAGTCGCACGAGCCGGTCAACGGCAACAGCGGTGTGCCGGCGTGCGCGTCCATGGCGTGCACGACGTGGAGCACGCGGTTCGGCTCCTGCGCCGCGAAGTCGACCGCGCGTTCGAGCACGGCGGCGCCGCCGGGACCGACGCTGTAGGCGACGACGATCTGGTGAGGTCGGTTGGTCATCATGGTGGTCTCCTGGGGCGATCCGGTCAGCGTGCGGGTGGAACGACGAAGCCGTCGTGATGTGCGAGCCAGCGGACGATGTCGAGCGCGGACACGATGCCGACCACCCGGCCGTCGGCGGAAACGATCGGGAGGTGATGGACGTCCTCGACGGCCATCAGGGCTGCGGCGTAGGCGACCGGTGCTTCCTCGGTCAGGGTGAACGCCATCGGCATCATCACGTCGGCGACCGTGAACCGCGAGATCGTACGCGTCGTCATGCCGGGCTCGGGTCCGTCGGTCGCGGTCGTGGTCTCCGCGTCGCGGTCGTCGTGGTACCAGCGCACCAGATCGGTCTTCGACACCACGCCGATCGGCCTGCCGGCCGCGTCGACGACCGGCACCGCGCTGATGCTCTGCTCGAGCAACAGCGTCGTGACCGCCTCGACCTCGAGGTTCGCGGCGACGCACGACACCGTGCGCGTCATGATCTCGGACAGCGTGGTCAGCTCGGCCGGCGATGGCATGCGGACCTCGCGCTGCGGCCGGTCGGGTCGGCGCGCGACCGGGTGCAAGCACACCAGCCCGGGCTCGCCGGCGTAGGTCCGGCCGAAGCAGTAGCGGCAGTCGAGGCAGGTTCCGACCTCGAGCGACTTGCCGCGCGACGGACACAGCACCGTCTCGTGCTGCTCGACGCTGCCCGCGCCGTCGTAGATGCGACGCGTCCGGATCGGCAGCTCGACCCGCTCGTACTTGTAGTTCGGCATATCGATCTCCTACCGGTCGGGGGCTTCGGGGTGCTCGAGGTGGCCGATCAAGCTGATCAGGCCGGCGACGATGAACGCGAACAGCGCGAGCACCACCAGTCCGACGAAACCGCCGAACGGGGACCAGCCGGCGACGAAGCCGAGCAGGACGGTGCAGATCACGAGGACGATGGGAATCATTGCTGCGCCCATGCCCTGGGTCATTGCGATCGGCGTGCCGCGCAGATCGCGGCGATCAGCCGTGGATCCGCGCAGGAACCGCGCTCCCACCCGATCGGGACGCAGGGCATGCGGGTGTCGGGATGCGCCGGGTATTGTGCGCGGCACCGATCCTGCTTCGCTCGCGCCGGTGTACTGGCTGCACGATGCGTATCTGATCTCGGTCTGGCTCCACATCCTCGCCGCGGCGACCTGGATCGGCGGCATGTTCTTCGTCGCCCTCGTCGTCGTGCCGTCGCTGCGTAAAGGTGAGCGCGCGTACGCCACCAAGCTGCTCGGCGACAGCGGGCGGCGGTTCCGCGCCGTCGGCTGGACCTGCTTCGCGGTGCTGTTCGTGACCGGTTGCTTCAACCTGTTCGCGCGCGGGGTGTCGCTGTATGACTTCTTCGATCGCGACTGGGTGACCTCGCGGTTCGGCCGAGCGGTCGTGATGAAGGTCTCGATCTTCGCGGTCGTGCTCGTGCTCAGCCTGATTCACGACTACTCGATCGGACCGCGCGCCGTCGCCGAGCTCGAGCGCGACCCTGAGTCGGCGGTGTCGGCGAAGCTCCGGCGCCGTGCGTCGATGCTCGGCCGGGTCAACGCGCTGCTGGCGATCGCGCTGGTCGCGCTCGCCGTGATCCTGGTCCGTGGCTGGCCGGCGTGGTGAGCGGTCAGCCCGTCACCTGCGCGACCACGACGACGTTGCCATCGGGATCGGCGTAGTACGCGGCGACGTCGCCCCACGGCCGCGCCGCCGCCGGTGACAGCTCGCGCGCGCCGGCGGCGACCAGCGCGGCGGCGGCGGTCGCGACGTCGTCGACCGCGAGGTAGAGCTCGGTCGCGGTGATCGCGCCGTGGGGCTGGTGCAGCGGCATCTGGCCGGTGTTGCGCGCGAAGCCCTCGCGCAGATAGAGCCCGATCCGCATCGCGCCGGCGTCGACCAGCTCGACGTACACCGGCGTCTCGACCACGGTGTTCCAATCAAACGCGGCGCGATAGAACGCGACCGCGCGCCCGAGATCGCGGACGGCGAGGATGGTCAGGACGTGGCGCGCTCCGGGCATGGCGCTAGCCGCGCGCGCCGCGGATCGCGGCGGCGAGCTCGGCGACGAACGCACCGACGGCCGCGGCGGCGCCACCCGCGGGCGCGGTCGCGATCCGGTCGACGATCGCCGAGCCGACGACGACGCCGTCGGCGATCGCCGCGACCTTCGCGGCGTCGGCGCCGGTCTTGATCCCGAACCCGACCATCACCGGCGCGGTGACCTGGCTGCGGATCGCGGCGAGCCGCTCGGGCGACACCGCGCCGGTCTCGAGCCCGGCGCCGGTGACGCCGGTGATCGAGATGTAGTAGACGAACGGCGGCGCGAGCGCGGCGACCCGCGCGATCCGGTCGGGCGTCGAGGTCGGCGCGATCAGCGGGATCGCGTCGAGACCGCGCGCGACCAGCGGATCGCGCAGCTCGGCGAGCTCCTCGAGCGGCAGGTCGACGGTCAGCACCGCGTCGACGCCGGCGTCGGCGGCGCGCGTGGCGAGCTCGGCCGGACCCATCACCGCGATCGGGTTGTAGTAGCCGAACAGCACGATCGGCACGTCGCCGCCGCGCGCTCGCACGGCGCGGACCAGGTCGAGCGCGCCGACCAGCCCGCCGCCGGCGGCGAGCGCGCGCTCCATCGCGCGCTGGATCACCGGCCCGTCGGCGCTCGGGTCAGAGAACGGTACGCCGAGCTCGATCACGTCGGCGCCGGCGGCCGCGGCGGCCTCGACGATCGCGATCGACTCCGCCGGCGACGGATCGCCGTAGGTCACGTACACGACCAGCGCGGCCCTCCCCTCGCCGGCCGTGGCGGCGAGCCGGGCCCGCAAGCGTGCCGCGGTCGCCGTCATCGATCGCCCATGCGGCCGGCGACCGTGACCATGTCCTTGTCGCCGCGGCCCGACAGGTTGACGATGCACACGCCGCTTGTGCCGATCACGCTCGCGACCTCGTCGAGCGCCGCGATCGCGTGCGCGGTCTCGAGCGCGCACAGGATGCCCTCGCGCCGCGCCAGCCGCTCGAGCGCGGCGAGCGCCTGGTCGTCGGTGCGCGACAGGTAGACCGCGCGGCCGCTGTCCTTCCAGTACGCGTGCTCCGGCCCGACGCCGGGATAGTCGAGGCCGGCGCTGATCGAGTGCGCGTGCGCGATCTGGCCGAGCCGCGCGTCGTCGGTGTGGGTCAGGACGTAACTCTTGCTGCCGTGCAGCACGCCGACCCGGCCGGCGCCGAGCGTCGCGGCGTGGCGGCCGGTCGCGATGCCCTCGCCCGCCGCCTCGACGCCGACGAACCGCACCGATGCGTCGGTGACGAACGGCGCGAACAACCCGGCGGCGTTCGAACCACCGCCGACACACGCGATCAGCGCGTCGGGCAGTCGGCCCTCGGCGGCGAGGATCTGCGCCCGCGCCTCGCGGCCGATCACCGACTGGAGATCGCGGACCAGCCACGGATACGGGTGCGGGCCGGCGACCGAGCCGATCAAGTAGAACGTGTCGCGCACGTTGGTGACCCAGTCGCGCAGCGCCTCGTTCATCGCGTCCTTGAGCGTCGCCGTGCCCGACCGCACCGGCATCACCCGCGCGCCGAGCAGCTTCATCCGCACGACGTTGAGCGCCTGGCGCTCGACGTCCTCGGCGCCCATGTAGATGTCGCACGGCATGCCGAACAGCGCGGCGACGGTCGCGGTCGCGACGCCGTGCTGGCCGGCGCCGGTCTCGGCGATCAGCCGGCGCTTGCCCATCCGGCGGGCGAGGATCGCCTGGCCGACGCAGTTGTTGATCTTGTGCGCGCCGGTGTGGTTCAGGTCCTCGCGCTTGAGGTACACGGCGCAGCCGACGTCGGCGCCGAGCCGATCGGCGCGATACAGCAGCGACGGCCGGCCGACGTAGCGCACGAGCAGGTCGTCGACCTCGGCCCAGAACGCGCGATCGACCCGCGCGGCGCGCCACGCCGCCTCGAGCTCGCCGACGGCCGGCATCAGCGTCTCGGCGATGTACTGCCCGCCGTACGCGCCGAACCTGCCGCCGGCGTCAGGCTCCGGGAGGTCGGTTACTTCGGCCATCCGGTGCGCTGATCGGGGCGGTTCTGGATGTGGAGCAGGAACGTCTCCATGCGCGCGACCTGCTTGAGCCGGTCGAACCGTCCCGACGCCCCGCCGTGGCCCGACGTCATGTCGACGTCGAGCACCAGCAGGTTCTTGTCGGTCTTGGTCGCGCGCAGCTTCGCGGCCCACTTGGTCGGCTCGTAGTACTGGACCTGGCTGTCCCACAGCCCGGTGTGGATGAAGATCGACGGGTAGTCCTTGGCCGCGACGTTGTCGTACGGCGAGTACGACAGCATGTAGTCGTACGCCGCCTTCTGCTTCGGGTTGCCCCACTCGTCGAACTCGTTGGTGGTCAGCGGGATCGACTCGTCGAGCATCGTGGTGACGACGTCGACGAACGGCACCTCGGCGACGACGCCGCGGTAGAGCTCGGGCGCCATGTTGAGCACCGCGCCCATCAGGAGGCCGCCGGCGCTGCCGCCGCGGGCGTAGACCTGATCCTTCTTGCCGTAGCCCTCCTTCACGAGGAACTTCGTCGCGTCGATGAAGTCGGTGAACGTGTTCTTCTTGTTCATCAGCTTGCCGGCCTCGTACCAGGGCCGGCCCATCTCCTGCCCGCCGCGGATGTGCGCGATCGCGTAGACCCAGCCGCGGTCGAGCAAGCTGACCATCGACGAGTTGAAGTACGCGTCCATCGAGATGCCGTAGCTGCCGTAGCCGTAGACCAGCAGCGGCGCGGTGCCGTCGTGCGGCGTCGACTTCTTGTAGACCACCGAGATCGGGACCTGCGTGCCGTCGGCCGCGGTGGCGTGGAGGTACTCGCTGGTGTACTGGGTCGGATCGTAGGTCGGCACCGGCTGCTGCTTGAGCAGCTGCTTCTTCTTGGTCGCGACGTCGGCCTCGTACACCGAGCTCGGCATCACCATCGACGCGTACGAGTAACGGACCTTCTTGCTCTTGGCGTCGGGGATGTCGACCACGCTCATCGTGTAGGTCGGATCCTGCGCGTCGAGGAAGTACGCCGGCTTCTTGTTGGGCAGGACGTCGACCTTCTCGAGCCCGCCGGTGCGCACGGTCGCGGCGATGAAGTCGTGGAACACGGCAAAGCTCTCGACCAGCATGTCGTCGCTGGCCGGGATGACGTCCTTCCACGCGCTGCGATCGGCCTGCTTGCCCTCGGCGACCGAGACCAGGCGGAAGTTCTTGGCGTCGGCGTTGGTCAGGATCAGGAATCGGCCGTCGAGGTGATCGATCGAGTACTCGTGGTCCTTCGACCGCGGCAGGAAGATCACCGGCTCCGCCGCCGGCTTGTCGGCGTCGACGAGGCGGACCTCGGTGTTCGTGGTCGCGCCGGCGACGAGCAGGATGTACTTGTGGCTCTTGGTCGTGCCGACGCCGACGTAGTAGCTGCCGTCGTCCTCCTTGTAGACCAGGTCGTCCTGGGTCCCGCCGAGGACGTGGCGGAACACGCGGTCCTCGCGCAGCGTGGTCTCGTCCTTGCCCGTATAGAACAAGGTCTTGTTGTCGTTGGCCCACGCCAAGGACGGCGAGATGTTGGTCGCGGTGTCGGCGAGCGTCTTGCCGGACTTGAGGTCCTTGATGTGGAGCACGTACTGGCGGCGACCGACGGTGTCGTCGGCCCACGCCAGGAGCTTGCCGTCGCGGCTGACGTCGTAGGTCCCGACCGCGAAGAACGGGTGGCCCTCCGCCATCGCGTTGCCGTCGAGGAGGATCTCCTCCTTCGCGGTCATCTTGCCCTTGCGCCGGCAGTAGATCGCCTGCTGCTTCCCGGTCTCGTAGCGCGTGTAGTACCAGTAGCCCTGGTTGAGCACGGGGACCGAGGAGTCGTCCTCCTTGATCCGGCCCTTCATCTCGTCGAACAGCTGGTTCTCGACGTCGGCGTCGGGGCCGAGCACCTTCGCGGTGTACTCGTTCTCGGCGGCGAGGTACGCGAGCATGTCCTTGTTCTCGCGCGTGTCGTCGCGGATCCAGTAGTACGGATCGTTGCGGTCGCCGTTGGGCGACGGCACCGCGTAGTCGTGGCGCGCGGCGACCGGGGCGTCGGGCTCACCGGGCGCAGCGCCGGCGCCGTGCGGGGCGACATCGACGTTCGCGTTCGGGTCGAGCATCGAGCCGTGGTCGGTGCCGGTTCCGGTATCGGTCCCGTGATCGGGACCCGTGCCGGTGCCGGTGCCGGAGGTTGTGTTCGATCCACCGCACGCAGCGGCGAGTGTAAGGAGCAGCGACGCGGCGGGACGTGCGAGTGCCATGGCGCTCGCGATACCACGCCGGTCCCCTAACCCGCAAACCACGCACGCTGGCAGGACCGCGGCGCAAACGCTGCGCAAAACCATCCCCGGATCGTGCGAACTGCTCGGAATTGCGAGTGGCACCGATCTTGGACCGGGGGGCAGCGTGCGCACCTCATTCGTCGTGGCTTGCGTCGCACTCGGTCTCACCCTCGTCGCAGCCGGCTGCGCAGGTCGGGACGGGTCGTCGTGCACCGTCACCAACAACGCCGACGGCAGCACCACGATCGCGTGCGAGGACGGCACCACCGTCACGATCCCGCCGCCCGATCCGGGCAACGACGGCGCGTCGTGCACCGTGACCGACAACGGCGACGGGACCGCGACGATCGCGTGCGACGACGGCACGACGGTCACGATCCCGGGTGGCACGGACGGGACGTCGTGCACGGTCGTCGATAACGGCGACGGTACCAAGACCATCACGTGCGAGGACGGCACCGTCGTGACGGTGTCCGACGGCGAGACCGTCGTCGGTGGCGTGAGGATCACCGACTTCCACGGCGAGGACTACGTCAACTCGTCCGGCGAGTTCGCCGATGGCAAGTACATGGCGGACGCGACGATCACCGGCGCGACCGCCGATGTCGCGGGTCAGGTCAGCGTCGACTTCACCGTCGCGCGCGCCAACGGCACCCCGGTCCTCGACCTGCCGTCGGTGAGCGCGGACATCGCCAAGCTGGTCCCGATCCCGTTCGAGCCGCCGGTGACCGGCGATCAGTCGAGCAAATGGGTGCCGTACATCTACCGGACCGAGACCGTGCACGGCTCGGGCTATCCGAACCCTGACGGCACGACCGCGACCCAGGGCTACCGCGAGAGCAACGGCACGTTCGTCAACCACGGCGACGGCTCGTACACGTACACGTTCGCGACCAACATCTCGAGCATCGTCGTCGGCGGCAGCCCCGTGACCTACGAGCGCAACCGGACGCACCGCGTGTCGGTGATGATGGGCGGCCACACCGGGGCCACCGCCACGGCGACGTTCGACTTCGTGCCGGATGGGTCAGCGGCGACCTTGACCCGCGACATCGTTCGCACCGAGACCTGTCAGGGCTGCCACGGCGCCGAGTTCCACGGCCACGGCGGCGATCGGATCACCGTCGAGAATTGCGTGACCTGCCACAACCCGAGCGGGTCCGACGCGCAGGGCGGTCAGACCCTCGACATGAAGGTGATGATCCACAAGATCCACATGGGCGGCGAGCTGCCGAGCGTCGCCGGTCCCGACGGCGATCCGTGGGCGATCGCCGATAACGGCACGTACGCGATCTGGGGGTTCGGCAACACGAAGATCTCCTGGGAGAAGGTCGGATTTCCGGCCCAGGTCAACAACTGCCAGAAGTGCCACGACGGCACCGGCGCCGACTCCGACGCGTGGAAGGAGCGGCCGTCGCGCGCGGTGTGCGGCGCGTGCCACGACGACGTCGACTTCGCCGATCCGGCGACCACGCACGTCGGCGGCCAGCAGCTCAACGACAACAACTGCGCCGTGTGCCACACGCCGGACTCCGGCCTCGCGCCGCTGTCGCGCGTCCACGACCGCAGCACGACGGTGACGACCGCGCCGCTGTTCGACGACCGCAACGTGCCCGAGTTCACGTTCGATGTGACGATGACGCCGCCGGCAAACGGCACCGACTACCGCACCACCGAGGCGCCGGTGGTGTCGATCGTGATCCGGCGCAACGGCACGCCGATCGCCGATCACCGGATCCTGTCGGGTACGGCGCAGGGCTGCACCCATGTCAATTCGCCGACGCTGTGCGACGCCGACACCGACGGCAAGTTCGCCAACAGCGGCTTCTTCGTCGCCGGCCCGCGCGCCGCGGCGCGGCCGGTGCTGACCACGGCGGCGCGGGCGCAGATCGTCGGCACCGGCACCGGGCCGTTCGATCTCAGCGCGCCTGGAGCATCGCTGGTGCTCAAGGTCGACCAGGGTGCGGCGATCACCTTGCCCGACGACTGGGGCACGCGCGTCCCCGGCACGATCACGATCGCGGTCTCGACCGGGACCTGGCCCGGCGGCGCCGCCGCGGCGACGACCGATCAGATCGTCACCTGGCTCAACGCCAACACCACGTTCGCGCTGCGCGCGCTGGCGTGGAACGAGGCCGGGAAGGTCGCGATCCGCAGCCGCAACAAGGGTCCGGTGTTCGGCGTACAGCTCCAGCCGGGCGCGGTCACGACCGCGGTGTTCGCCGGCGACGTGACGATCCACATGCCGAGCGGGTTCACGCCGAGCAACGCACTGACCAGCACGACCGACCCCAAGGTCACCCGGTTCGTCGATCACATCGAGTACCAGCTCGATCCGGTGGCCGACCTCGCGCCCGGCACCTACGTCATCAACCTCGAGGTCAGTCAGCTCGGGCGGGTCACCGCGACCAACTACAAGACGCCGTCGGTGAAGAAGGTCCTGTTCCAGGTCGGCCAGGCGGTCGAGGAGAAGCCGGTCGCCGGCAACTGCAGCTCGTGCCACCAGGTCACCGGCGGCACGCCGGGCGACTACGACGGGCTGATCCTCGACTCGTCGCGCCACAGCAAGATCCTCGACGCCACCGCGGTCGATCAGTGTCACGCCTGCCACGACTACCTGCCCCAGGCAGCGACCGACTCGACCGGGCTCGGCAACTGGACCGGCGCGCGGCCGATCAGCAAGCGGGTCCACGCGGTCCACTACGGATCGAGCCTGACCTACCCGCTGCGCACGGTCGATTACTCCAGCGGCGATCCGGTGGTCGGCCGCAACTGGGACATCACGTACCCGCAGGACGTTCGCAACTGCCAGACCTGTCACCCCGACGGTGACTCCAGCGGATCGTGGGCGACCGAGGCGAGCCGGCTGCCGTGCATGGGCTGCCACGACAGCGACGCGGCGATGATCCACATGAAGCTGTCGACCGACGACCCGACCCCGACCGATCCGTGGAGCGGCGACGAGACCGAGGCGTGCAAGGCATGTCACTGATGAAGTCCATCCTCGCGGTCGCCGCGATCACGGCCGCGGCGGCGTGCCAGGGCACGTCGACCGCCGCGCCCCGCCCGGAGTCACGCGCGGGTGTGGTCGCGGTCGTCAACGGCGTCGCGATCACCGAGGCCGACCTCGCGGTGGCGATGACGGCGGCGGCGCGCGCCGGCGATCCGCATCGCGGTGACACCGCCGCAGCGCCGCCGGTCCGCGCCGACGTGCTCGACCACCTGATCGACCAGGAGCTCGCGGCCCAGCGCGCGACCGAGCGCGGGCTCGATCGCGATCCCGCGCTCGCCGCCGAGCTCGCGACGCGGCAGGCGGAGCTCGACGCGCTCCGCCGCCAGCGCCTCGCCGACGCGCTGACCCGCGCCGCGCGCGGCGATGCGGACGTCGCGATCCCCGAGGCCGAGCTGCGGCGGTATTACGCCGAGCACCTCGATCGGATCCAGACCGTCACCCACGTCGCGCAGATCCTCGTGCGCGATCGCGCGACGATCGAGTCGGCGCGGCGCGACCTCGACGCCGGCGCCGCGTTCGACGCGGTCGCGGCGCGCCAGTTCCCGACGATCCCGCCGGGGACGCGGCCGTGGGATCTGGGCGAGCTGACCTGGAACCAGCTGCCCGCGCAGTGGGCCGGGATCGTCGACACGCTCGCCGTCGGCGCGACCAGCCCGATCATCGCGGGGCCGCGCAGCCGGCTGTGGATCGTCCATGTCATCGATCGCCGCATCGATCGCTCGGTCACGTTCGAGACGGCGCGACCTGCGATCGAGGCGATGATGCGCGCCGACGCCGAGACCGTGGCCGAGACCGAGCTCGCACGATCGCTGCGCGACGGTGCGACGATCGTCCGCAGTCCGGACGAGGCCGGACCAGGGCATGCGCCGTGACGGCGTCACCGGGTGGGTGCTGGCGGTCGCCGCCATCGCGCTCGCGGCATGCGCCGACGAGCGCGAGGGCCCGATGCCGGGGACGCTGACGACCTGGGTCGAGGACGTCGCGCCGGTCGTCGCCGCGCGGTGCACGGGATGCCACAGCGGCGCCGCCCCGGCCGGCGGCTACGACCTGTCGAGCTACCTCGGCGCGCTCGGTGCAGGCACCGACGCGATCGCGAACGCGATCGCGGGCGACGCGGGCTCGGCGATCCTCGTGCATCCTGCCGGCGACCCGGATCACGGCGGCGTCGCCGACACCGTGCCGCTGCTGCGATCGTGGGTCGTCGACTCGCACCTCGCGTACCGCGACTCGCACATCCACGCGCCCGGCCTGCTCAACCCCGCCGACCCGGACTTCCACGGCGCGGAGCTCTTGCGCCGCGGCTGGGACTTCGCGACGTGCCAGCACTGTCACGGCGACGACTTCGCCGGCGGCACCAGCGGCGCGTCGTGCAAGACCTGCCACGCCGACGGGCCGACCGCGTGCGATACCTGCCACGCGTCGATCCCCGACACCGGCGCCCACCACGCGCACGTCGACGGCGGCGCGCTCGATCGCCCGGTCGCGTGCGATCAGTGCCATCGCGTCCCGGCGCGGTGGGACGACCCCGGCCACATCCTCGACGCCACGGGCGCGGTCGATCCGCCGCCGGCGGAGGTCGTGCTCGGCGCCCTCGCCAACCGCGACGTCACGCCGCCGCGGCGCACCGCGCCGGCGAGCTACGACGCCGCGACGCAGACCTGCTCGGCGGTCTACTGCCACGGCGGCATCCTCGGCGACCCGGCCGCCGCGCATCCGACGCCGGCGTGGACCGACGGCTCCGGCGCCGCGACCTGCGGCGGCTGCCACGGCGCGCCGCCGGCGAACCACGCGCAGAGCGAGTGCACGACGTGTCACCCGACGACGGTCACCGCGACCGGTGCGCTCACCGCCGCGCACCTCGACGGTGCGATCGACGCCGGCGACGGCTCGGGCACCTGCACCGACTGCCACGGCGCGGACGGCAACCCGGCGCCGCCGCGCGGGCTGCACGGCGAGCTCGCGACGTCGACGCTCGCGGTCGGCGCCCACCGCGTCCACCTGTCGCCGTCGGGCCTGACCGGCGCGATCGCGTGCAGCGAGTGCCACGTCGTTCCCGCGACGGTCGGCGCCGCCGGCCACATCGACACCGCCCTGCCCGCCGAGGTGTTCGCGCCCGGCGCGGGCGTGCTCGCGCGCGCCGACGGCGCGACGCCGGTGTGGGATCGCACGACCGCGACCTGCGCGGGCGTGTACTGCCACGGCGCGGGCACCCAGCTCGCGGGCGATCCGACCCCTGGCGTGCGCGCGCCGCTCTGGACCGGTGACGACGAGGTGTACTGCGGGTCGTGCCACGGCATCCCGCCCGCCGACGCCGCCCACACGCCGACCATGACGATCAACGACTGCGCGTCGTGTCATTCCGACATCGACGCGTTCGGCAACATCATCGTCACCGGCTCGCCGCCGACCAGCCACCACATCGATGGAGTCGTCGATGCTCCATGATCCGCTCGCCCTGATCGCGTTCGGTGCCGCGGCGCTCGCCGGGGTGCTCCTGCTGTGGTTCCTGGTCCGGCGGCCGCTGCTGACCCGCGCGACCAAGGTCGTCCTCATGTTCGCGATGGGACTCCTGCCGCTGACCACCGCGATGACCGGCAACGTCACCGCGTTCGAGGCGACCAAGTCGCGGACGTTCTGCGGCGGGTGCCACGTGATGGTGCCGTACGCCGCCGACTCGGCCGACCGGCTGAGCACGTCGCTCGCCGCGCGCCACGCGCGCAACGAGGCGTTCGGCGACGAGAACTGCTACGCGTGCCACGCCGACTACGGGATGTTCGGCACGATCACGACCAAGCTCGGCGGCCTGCGCCACGTCTATTACGAGCTCACCGACTACCGCAACATGACGGTCGAGGAGGCGCTGCCGACGATGCACCTGGTGAAGCCATTCACCAACGCCAAGTGCATCCGCTGCCACTCGACGGCGAACCCGATCTGGAACAGCGTCGACGATCACGCCGGCCTCGTCGAGGAGGTCCGCGCGAATCGCGTCGGCTGCACCAGCGACGGCTGTCACGGCCCGGTCCACCCGTTCAGCAAGGTCGGCCGCAAATGAGGATCCCGTTCGCACGCACGCGGTCGACGCGGCTGCTCCAGTTTTCGGCGGTGCTGACGCTCGGCGCGCTCGCGCTGATGGTGTGGGCACTGGTCGAGCCGACGCCGCTGCCGGTGATGCTGGCGATGACCGCGGGCCAGGCGCTCGGGACGTTGGCGCTCGCGATGTACGTGTTCGTGATCGTGCGCGACCTGCGCCGCGATCGGTCGCGCAATCGGCGCGACTCGCTGAGCCCGATCCCGCTGGTGCTGCCGCCGAAGCCCGAGGAGCCGACGTGAACCGCGCCGCGGCGATCGCGATCGCCGTGCTCGCCGTGCTCGCGCCGGCGACGGTCGGCGCGGATCCGCTGCGGCTGCGCGGCGACGCGCTCGCGACCGCGCAGTCGCCCGCGGGTCTGCTCACGCTCGAGGCCGACGGCGACGCGACGCCGTGGCTGTCGGCCGAGGCGATGGTGTGGTTCGGGCAGGCGCCCGCGCGCGACGGCGACGCTGCCGGCGACGCGCTGGTGATCGCCGTGCGGGCGCACACCCGTGACGATCGCGCGAGCGTCCGGCTCGGCCGGTTCGTCGTCACCGCCGGCGCGCTGCGTCCGACGCACCTCGACGGCACCGCGGCGCGCGCGCGGTTGCCGCATCGGTTCGACGTCGAGGTGTTCGGCGGCGTGCCGGTGGCGCCGGCCGGCTTGCACACCTGGGACTGGGTCACCGGCGGGCGGCTGTCGCGCCGGCTCGGCGACTGGGGCTCGGTCGGCATCGCGGTGCTCGCGCGCCGCGAGCAGGATCGGTTCACCGCGCGCGAGCTCGGCGTCGATGCCGGCGGCGCGCTCGGCAAGCGGACCGACGTCGCCGCGCGGATCGCGATCGACGTCCTCGATCCGGGCATCGCCGAGGTCGCCGCGGTCGGGTCGCGGCGGTTCGGCGCGCTCCGCGTCGAGCTCCGCGCCGGCCAGCGCGCACCGTCGCACCTGGTCCCGGCGACGTCGCTGTTCTCCGTGCTCGGCGATGTTCCCGCCCAGACCGCGGCGGCGGCCGCGACCTGGCGCGCGGCGCCCCGCCTCGACGTCAGCGCCGACCTCGGCGCCCGCCGCGTCGACGGCGACGTCGCGCCCGACCTCACGGTTCGCGCCCAGCTCCGGCTCGACGATCGCGGCGCGGGGATGATCGGCGGTGAGCTCCGCCGCGCCGGTGCGAGCGGGACCGGCTGGTACGGCGCGCGGCTCACCGCGCGGATCCCGGTCCGCGCCGGGATCGGCCTCGCGACCGAGCTCGAGCTGGTCCGCCCCGACGACGATCACGCCTGCGCCGGCGCAGCCGGAGCGTCCGGACCGATGACCTCGGGCGCCGGCGTCTGCGCCGGCCGAGGCTCGTGGTGGCCGTGGGCGCTCGCGGCGATCACCGGTCGGCGCGGCGGCTGGGACGCCGCGGTCGCGATCGAGGCCAGCGCCTCGGCCGAGTACGACCACCGCGTCGACGTGCTCGTGCAGCTCGGCCGGCGGTGGGCCGGGCCATGACGCCGCGCTGGTCGATCGCGGTCGTGCTCGTCGGTGGCCTCGCCGCGTGCGCCGGCGTGCTCGGCCTGCGCCGCGTCGGTGACGGACCGACCGCGTTTCCGCACCGCGCCCATGTCACCAAGGGCGTCGGCTGTCCGACCTGCCACGGGGACATGACCACCGCCGGTGACACCGGCGCCCTGCACACGCCGACCGATGCGACCTGCATCGGCTGTCACAACCCGCCGCACGACAAGCGGCCGTGCCTCGACTGCCACGCCGATCCGATCGCCGCCGGCGCCGCGGCCGAGGCCAAGGTCCACCTGCGGTTCGATCACGGTCGTCACCTCGCGGGCGAGGCCAACGGCAACTGCGCGCGCTGTCACCAGGCGGTCGCCGAGCGCGACCAGCCGCTGCGTCCGGCGATGACGACGTGCTGGAACTGCCACCAGCACGATCGCGCGCGCGACGTCCGGGACTGCGACGGCTGCCACGTCGATCTCGCCGAGGAAGGGACGGTGCCGGCGACCCACCTGGTCCACGCGCCGGGCTGGGACCGGGATCACGGCGTCGCCGCCGCGTCGTCGGCGGACGTGTGCGGGTCGTGCCATCAGGATCGGTTCTGCGCCGACTGTCACGGGACGACCGCACCGGCGGTGCCGGCGCGGATGAAGTTCGGCGATCCGTTCGCGCCGAGCGTGCACCGCGCCGGGTTCGCGTCGCGCCACTCCGACGAGGCGCGCGCCGCGCCCGGCGCGTGCGCGAGCTGCCATTCGCCCGACCGGTGCGAGACCTGCCACCTCGAGCGCGGCGTCGCCGGCGACAGCGCGGTCAACCCGCACCCGCCCGGCTGGGTCGGGCTGACCGCGGCCGAGAACGAGCACGGCCGCGCGGCGCGCGTCGATCCGGCATCGTGCGCGAGCTGCCACGGCGGCGCCGGCGAGGCGCTGTGCGTCAGCTGTCACCGCGTCGGCGGCGTCGGCGGCTCACCACACCCGGCGGGCTGGTCGAGCCGGCAGCAGTACACCGAGCAGCCGTGCCGGATGTGCCACGACCCAGGGCTGCCGTGAGGTCGATCGTCGTCGCGGCGATCGCGCTCGGCGCCGCGGCGTGCTCGGGCGACGCGGGATCCGATGCTGCGCCGGGCGTGCCGGCCGTGTGGAAGGACGTCCGCACCAGCCCGGGCCACACCGCACACCTCGCGACCGGCAAGGTCGCGTGCAGCGATTGTCACGACGTCGCGGCCGGGTTCACGGCGCCGGCGGCCGAGACGTGCACGAAGTGTCACGCCGATCAGCACGCGCGGGCGATCCATCCCGGGCCGCGTGACGACGCGCCGGGCTGCCTCGACTGCCACGCGTTCGGCACCGAGCGGTTCGCCGCGACCGATTGCATGCGCTGCCACGCCGATCCGCAGGGCCCCGACGTCGGCGCGATCGCGGTCCACGCCCAGGAGGACTGCACCGGCTGTCACAAGCCGCACGACGCGGTCGCCCTCCAGGTCGCGCGGTGCGAGAGCTGTCACCCGGATCAGGTCGGCTTCCACGCCGGCAAGACCGAGGACGCCGGCGCGGCGACGAGCTGTCTCGATTGCCACGACGCGCACGCACCGGCCAAGGCGACCGCGACCGCGCGGTGCGCGAGCTGTCATGCCGACGGGAAACCGTCGATCGGCGAGCACGCGCTGTTCGCCGACGGCCACGACACCTGCGCGACCTGTCACCCGCCGCATCGCGCCGGCGGCTCGATCGCGATCGGTGGCAGCGCCGCCCGCGCGCCGATCGCGCCGGTCGCGCTCGCGCCGCTGTCGGCGCCGATGCCGAGCCGCCGGCCGTGTACCGACTGCCACGCCGATCAGCCGGTGCTCGCGCGCGCGCAGCACGGCGCGTGCGACAGCTGCCACGACGTCCACGCCGGCGCGGCGCCGCGGCCGTGCACGACGTGTCATGCCGATCAGCACGTCACCCATCCGCCGGCGGCCAACGGCCAGAGCTGCATCGGCTGTCACCCGCCGCACGCGCGGCCCAAGGCGTTCGCGCTCGACACCATGCTCGCGTCGACGCCGCCGGGCGCGACGCCGCACCGGATCGCCGCGATCGCGTGCACGAGCTGTCATGCCGATGACAGCCACGCGACCGCGCGCTGCACCGAGTGCCACACGCCGCACGATCCCGCGCCGGCGCCGCGCCCGGGGCTGTGCGCGAGCTGCCACGCCGATCGCGCGCGCACCGTCGCCGGCACCGGCCACGCCGACTGCACGAGCTGTCACCGCTCGGCCGCGCACGCACCCGAAGCGCCGCCGGCGACGTGCGCGACGTGCCACGCCACCGAGGCCGGCGCGGTGCGCGCCGGTCACACCGACTGCGCTGGTTGCCACACCGGCGGACCGCACGCACCCGCCGCAGCGAAGCTCGGCTGCGCGACGTGCCACGCGACCGAGGCGTCGACCGCACCGTCGGGACACCAGACCTGCACCACGTGCCACACGCCGCACGACGGCGACCTGAAGCAGCCGGCGCCGTGCGCGAGCTGCCACACGCAACAGACCAGCCACGGTCACGGCACGCGGCTCGACTGCGCGACCTGCCACCGCGCGCACGGCCCGTCGCCGGCGGCCGGTCCCGCCAGCCCGCCGGCATGCACGTCGTGCCACGCCGCCGCCGATCGCCCGGGCCTGCACCAGGTCGCCGGCCACGCGACCTGCGCGAGCTGTCACACCAGCCACGAGGGCGCGCCGAGGAGCGATCGCGCGACCTGTACGACCTGTCACACCACGCTCGGCGACCACGAGCCGACCGCGACGTCGTGCGTCGGCTGCCATCCGTTCGGGGACGGCAAGCCGTGACGCAAGTCCTGCGGGGAATCGACGCGCCGCCGGGGACCTGCGCTGGTGCGCGGCTTGCTCCTCGTCGAGGCATGCGCTACGACGTTCGCTCCTACGACTACGTCAACCACGCGTACCCCGACGTGCGCGCGGCGTTGCTCGCCGATCCCGCCGGGTTGTTCCAGCGTGCGACGAAGGTCGGCTCGCGGGACGCCGCCGACGCGATCGCGCAGCTGCACGTCAAGCTCGGCTCGGTCGATGTCGCGGCTGACGTCGTGATCACGGTCGGCGAGATCCGCGACTTCGTGAAGTACGGGCGCCACGCCACCGCGGCGGCGCTGACCTGGCAGCACCCGTCGCATCCCGGCCTGTTCCCGACGATGACCGCGACGCTGTCGATCTATCCCTTGTCGCCGACCGAGACCCAGCTCGAGCTCGACGGCCAGTACGAGCCGCCGCTCGGCTTGCTCGGCGCCGCGGTGGACTCGGTCATCGGCCATCGCCTGGCGCGGATCGCGATCCACGGCTTCGTCCAGGAGGTCGCGAGCTGTCTCCGCGCGCCTGAGGTGGCCGGGCAGATTGCCCGTACAGCATGAAGTCGCGCGCCGCGAGCGCGCCCACCGCGCACGCGTCGTAATGTGGCGGCATGCGAACCATGGCTGCCGTCGCGATCCTCGCGCTCACGTTCGGGTGCAACAAGAAGAAGGCCGACAAGCCCGCCGAGCCGGTGCCGGTGCCCGTGGCGGTCGCCGACGCCGCGCCGCCGCCGCCGGTCGCCGATGCCGCGCCGGTGCCCGGCACCGTCGACGCTGCCCCGACCACCGCGCCGCCTGCCGTCGCTGGCAAGGCGGTGTGCTGCGAGAGCACCGGCGACGCGACCCACGACACGCTCGAGCTCAGCGAGGCGACGTGCAAGGACGACCTCGATGGCGACGTCGTCGACATGAAGGACTGCGACGTCAAGGGCGACGTTCCGATCCTCGCCGCCGACCAGGGCGTCGCGATCGCGGCGCCGGGCCAGTACGTGGCGTGGAAAGGCACCGATGGCAATCAGCTCGTCGTGTGCGACCTCCGGTTCGACGCGAAGGACGCCACGGTGAAGTGCAAGGGCGGCGGCGACAAGTGGAAGAAGGCGGGCAAGGCGGCGATCGCCGACGGCGCCACGCTCACGTTCATCCCGCGGGCCGATGGCACCGCGATCCTGAGCAACGGCGCGTCGAAGTGGACGCTCGCCGCCGAGTACCGCTACGGCGACGTCGCGATGAAGGAGAGCGCGAAGTAGCCGGCCTGGAGTCAGGGCCGCCCGCGCGCCGCGTCGACGAACGCGCGCAGCTTGGCGTGGTCCTTGATCCCGGGCTGGAGCTCGACGCCGGACGCGACGTCGACCGCCCACGGCGTGACCTGGGCGATCGCGGCGGCGACGTTTTCGGGCGTCAGGCCGCCGGCGAGCACGAGCCGGCGGTCGTGCCGCGCGACGACCGCGGCGCGCGCGATCGCCCAGTCGAACGTCTTGCCCGAGCCGCCCCGGCCGACCGACGGCGCGTCGACGACGATCGCGTCGACCGGCCAGCGATCGAGATCCGCGAGATCGGCGGCGGTGGTCACCGCGATCGCCTTCCACACCTTCGCCGGCGTCGCCGCCGCGATGATCGCGCAGTCGTTCGGGCTCTCGTCGCCGTGGAGCTGGACGATGTCGAGGCCGACGGTCTCGACCGTCGCGGCGATCGCCTCCGCAGTCGCGTCGACAAACACGCCGACGATCTGGATCGACGGCTTGGTCGCGCGGATCACCCCGGTGAGCTTCGCCGCGTGCGACGCCGCGACGTGGCGCTTCGATCCCGGCCACAGGTTGATGCCGATCATGTCGGCGCCGACCGCCGCGGCCGATAACGCGTCGGCCGCGATCGTCACGCCGCAGATCTTGATCTTCGGCGGCTGGATCACGGCGCACCGCCCAGCAGCGCGGCGAGCGCGGCGCCCGGCGACGACGCGCGCATCAGGGTCTCGCCGACCAGCACCGCGTGGGCGCCGGCTGCGCCGAGCCGCGCGACGTCGGCCGCCGTCTTGATCCCGCTCTCGGCGACCAGCACCGCGCCGGCCGGTAACCGCGGCGCGAGCCGCGCGGTCAATTCCATGTCGATCGCGAACGTCGCCAGGTCGCGGTGATTGACGCCGATCAGCGTCGCGCCGGCGGCGAGCGCGCGGTCGAGCTCGCGATCGTCGTGAACCTCGACCAGCGCGTCCATGCCCCAGCCGCGCGCGGCGGCGACCAGGCCGGCGATGTCGTCGACCGCCGCGGCGATCACCAGGATCGCGTCGGCGCCCGCGGCGCGCGCCTCGGCGACCTGGACCGCGTCGAGGAAGAAGTCCTTGCGCAATAGCGGCAGGTCGATCGCGGCGCGGACCTGGCCGAGGAACCCGAGCTCGCCGGCGAAGAACTCGCGATCGGTCAGGACCGACACCGCGGCCGCGCCGTGCGCCGCGTAGTCGCGCGCGATCGCCGCCGGATCGGCGCCGGCGCGGATCGCGCCCGCCGACGGCGACGCGCGCTTGATCTCGGCGAGCACCCGCACCGGCGCTCCCGGGGGTCGCCGCAGCGCCGCCGCGAGCGAGCGCGCCGCCGGCGCCTGCTCGGCCGCGCGGGCCAAGGCCGCGCCGTCGAGCCGCGCGATCTCCTCGCGCTTCCTGGCGAGGATCGTCCCGAGGATCCCGCCCGGCGTTGGCGTCATCGCGCCGCTCCGGTCGCAGGCTCCTGGCTCAGCCGCGCCCAGGTCGCGAGCACCTTGGCCGCCGCGCCGGAATGGATCGCGTAGCCAGCGATGCCGGCGCCGTCGTGGAAGTCCTTCGCCGCGCCGATCGCGACCAGCGCCATCGCCGCCTCCATCACCGCGGCGACGAACGGGGCGCGCCGCACGCCGCCCGCCCCGACCGCGTCGGCCGCGAGCACCTTGCGCAGCTCGGCGGCGTTGTGCGCGGCCTCGCCACCGGCGAGCCCGGCCGGATCGACGTCCTCGAAGCCGAACGCGCCGCCGTCGACGTCGTAGGTCGTCACCGCGCCGGTCGCCGCGTTCCAGTCGGCGACGAACGTCGCGCCGCGCACCGCGACCTCGTCGAGCCCGCCGGCGCCGTGGACGACGAACACCCGGGTCGCGCCGAGCTGGCCGAGCGCGGTCGCGACCGGCTCGCACCACGCGCGGTCGAACACGCCGATCACCTGGTGGCGGACCTGCGCCGGGTTGGTCATCGGCCCGAGCAGGTTGAACAGCGTGCGCACGCCGAGCTCCTTGCGCGGCCCGGCGGCGTGGCGGGTCGCGGCGTGGAACGCCGGCGCGAACGCGAACCCGATCCCGGCCTCGGCCATGCACCGCTCGACGACCGCGGGCGTGGCGTCGACCTTGACCCCGAGCGCCTCGAGCACGTCGGCCGAGCCCGACCGCGATGACTGCGCCCGGTTGCCGTGCTTGGCGACGACGCCGCCGGCCGCCGCGACGATGATCGCCGCGAGCGTCGAGACGTTGATCGTCCCGGACCCGTCGCCGCCGGTGCCGCAGGTGTCGACGCCGCGCTCGGGCGCCGGGCACGCCAGCGGCGTCGCCCGCGCCCGCATCGCGCGCGCCGCGCCGGCGAGCTCGGCCGCGGTCTCGCCCTTCATCCGGAGCGCGACCAGGAGGCCGCCGATCTGCGCCGCGGTGGCCGCGCCGTCCATGATCTGGCCGAACACCGCCGCGATCTCGTCGGCGGTGAGGTGGCCGCCGCCGCTGACCCGCGCGATCGCGGCGCGGATGTCGAGCTCAGCCATGCGCCCGCGCCGGCGTCGCGATCTGCGCGCCGCCCATCCGCAAGAAGTTGGCGAGCAGCGCCTTGCCCGCGTGGGTCATGATCGACTCGGGGTGGAACTGCACGCCCTCCACGGGGGCCCGGGAATGATCGCCGGCGAAGCCGCGGTGGCGCACGCCCATGATCTCGTCGTCCCAGGTCTTGGCGGTGACCTCGAGCTCGGCGGGCAGCGAGTCGGGCGCGATCACCAGCGAGTGATACCGGGTCGCGACGAACGGGTTGTCGACGCCGGCGTACAGGCCGCGCTCGTCGTGGAACACCTTCGAGGTCTTGCCGTGCATGACCTTCGGTGCGCGCACGATCCGGCCGCCGAACGCCTGCCCGATGCACTGGTGGCCGAGGCACACGCCGAGGAGCGGGATCCGCCCGGCGAACCGGTTGATCACGCCGAGCGAGATGCCGGCCTCGTTCGGCGTGCACGGCCCGGGCGAGATCACGATGAATTCCGGCGCGAGGCCCTCGATCGCGTCGATCGCGATCGCGTCGTTGCGCTCGACCCGCACGTCCTGGCCGAGCTCGCCGAGGTACTGCGCGAGGTTCCAGGTGAACGAGTCGTAGTTGTCGATGAGGAGCAGCATCACGAACCCTCGACCGCGATGCGCGCCGTGTCCTCGGCGACCACCGCACTGCGGGCCATCTCGACCGCGCGCAGCACCGCGCGCGCCTTGTTCACGCTCTCCTGCCACTCGGCCTCGGGCTCGGAGTCGGCGACGATGCCGGCGCCGGCCTGGACGTGCACCGTGTCGTCGACGGTGACCAGGGTCCGGATCGCGATCGCGAGGTCCATGTTGCCGGCGTACGACACGTAGCCGACCGCGCCGCCGTACAACCCGCGCTGGTGCGGCTCGAGCTCGTCGATGATCTCCATCGCGCGGATCTTCGGCGCGCCCGACAGCGTCCCCGCGGGGAACGCCGCGCGCAGCACGTCGTGCCACGTCCGCCCCGGCGCGAGCGTGCCCTCGACGTGCGAGGTCAGGTGCATGACGTGCGAGTAGCGCTCGATCACCATCTGCTCCGGCACCTCCACCGTGCCGACCCGGGTCACGCGGCCGACGTCGTTGCGGCCGAGATCGATCAGCATCAGGTGCTCGGCGCGTTCCTTCGGATCGGCGAGCAGCTCGGCGGCGAGCCGGGCGTCGTCGGCGGGCGTGCGACCGCGCGGCCGCGTCCCGGCGATCGGCCGGACCTCGACCTTGTCGCCGTCGAGGCGGACCAGGGTCTCCGGCGACGCGCCGGTGACGCGCGCGGCCGGGAACTCGAGGTGGAACATGTACGGCGACGGGTTGATCACGCGCAGCGCGCGATAGACGTCGAGTGGCTCGACGCCGCCGCGCGGCACGCTGAACCGCTGCGACAGCACGACCTGGAACGCGTCGCCGGCGAGGATGTAGTCCTTGATCCGATCGACGGCGGCGAGGAACTGCGGCTTGCCGAAGCTCGACGGCGGTGGCGCCGGCGCAGGCGTCGTCCCGGCGTACTCGGCCGGCGGCGGCGGCTCGAGCGCGGCCAGCGGCAACCGCGGCGCGCGCAGCCGCTCGACGATCGCCTCGATCCGCGCGATCGCGCGATCGTAGGCGCGATCGGCCTTGTCGGCCTTCGGCACGTACGCGGTCGCGACGACCTTGATGGTCTGGCGCAGGTTGTCGAAGATCACCAGCGTGTCGGTGAGCACGACGCACAGCGCCGGCACGTCGAGGTCGGCGCGGGCGCGCGCCGGCAGGTCCTCGAACGCGCGGACGACGTCGTAGGCGATCCAGCCAACCGCGCCGCCCCAGAACCGCGGCAGCCCGGGCGTCGGCACCGGCTTCCACTCGGCCATGACCTCGGCGAGCGCGGCGGTCGGATCGGCGACCTGCCACTCGCTGGCCACGCCGCGGCCATCGCCGGCGCCCTCGAGCCACTCGACCTTCGCGGTGCCGGCGCGCCACGTCAGCACCGCGCGCGGCGCGACGCCGACGAACGAATACGCGGCCCAGGTCTCGCCGCCGACCACGCTCTCGAGCAGGAAGCTGTGGTCGTCGGCGCCGAGCGCGGCGTACGCCGACACCGGCGTGTCGCCGTCGGCGAGCAGCTCGCGATACACCGGGATCAGGTTGCCCCGCGTCGCGGCGTCGGCGAACTCGGCGCGACCCGGGTAGTACATGACGGCGAACCATACTACGCGGCGTCTCGGGCCGCGGTGTGGCGGCCGCTGCCACGATCGCCGACGATCGCCGACGACGCGACGCGCACTTCGGCGGGTGGACCGGTTGAAAGGTGCCGGCGCATGACGAAATTGCTGACCGGTCTCGCCCTCACGCTCTCCTTGCCGGCCGCACCGCGGTCGGTGCACCGGCATCGCGAAGAACACCTGACGACTGCATGAAGGTGCTGGCCGCGAAGCCGCCGCCGGCAGGCCAGGGCGACCGGCTCGCTGTACTGCAAGAAGGCAAAGTAAGTAGTAGCTTCTCGGGATGCATCCCGCCCTCGTCAAGGATCTGGCGTCCGTCGACCCCGAGATCGCCGAGCTGATCGCGCTCGAGGAGCGGCTGCAGCGCGACAAGGTCCGGCTGATCGCGTCGGAGAACTACGTGTCCGGCGCGGTGCTCGCCGCGAGCGGCACGGTCCTGACCAACAAGTACAGCGAGGGCTATCCAGCCAAGCGCTACTACGAGGGCCAGCAGGCGATCGATCAGATCGAGTCGCTCGCGATCGCGCGCGCGAAGTCCTTGTTCGGCGCCGACCACGCCAACGTCCAGCCGTACTCGGGGTCGCCGGCGAACCTCGCCATCTACTTCGCGTTCCTCAAGCCCGGCGACACCGTGATGGGCCTCGGGCTGCCGGCGGGCGGTCACCTGACTCACGGCTGGAACGTGTCGATCACCGGCAGCTACTTCCGGTCGGTCCAGTACGGCGTGAAGAAGGACACCGGCCGCGTCGACCTCGACGAGGTCCGCGACCTCGCGCGCAAGGAGAAGCCCAAGCTGTTCTTCGCCGGCGGCACCGCGATCCCGCGGACGATCGACTTCGCCGCGTTCGCCGAGATCGCGCACGAGGTCGGCGCGATCTTCGCCGCGGACATCGCCCACATCGCGGGCCTGGTCGCGGCCGGCGTGCACCCGTCGCCGGTGCCGGTCGCCGACGTCGTCTCGACGACGACGCACAAGACCCTGCGCGGCCCGCGCGGCGGCATGCTGATGTGCAAGGGCGAGCACGCCAAGGCGATCGATCGCGCCGTGTTCCCCGGCCTCCAGGGCGGCCCGCACAACCACACGACCGCGGCGATCGCGGTGACGCTCAAGGAAGCGGCGACCGATGCGTTCAAGGCGTACGCCGCGCAGATCGTCGCCAACTCGCGCGCGCTCGCGGCGGGGATGATCGAGCGCGGGTTCACGCTGGTCACCGGCGGGACCGACAATCACCTGATCCTCGCCGACCTCACCAGCAAGGGTGTGCCGGGCAAGGTCGCGGCCAAGGCGCTCGACGAGGCCGGGCTGGTGCTGAACTACAACTCGGTGCCGTTCGATCCGCGCAAGCCGTTCGATCCATCGGGGATCCGGCTCGGCACCCCGGCGGTCACCAGCCGCGGGATGAAGGAGCCGGAGATGGCGAAGATCGCGGCGTGGATCGACGAGATCGTCGCCAAGCCCGACGACGCCGATCGCAAGGCACGGGTCGCCGGCGAGGTCCGCGAGCTGTGCGCGAAGTTCCCGGCGCCCGGGATCGTCGTCTGAGCCACGTCCAATCCTCAGTCCCTCGTCGGTGACTCGAGCTGCAGGTAGGTGATCCGGAGCTCGCCGGGATCCGCCCGCCGGCCGGTCGGCTCGCGCGGCTCGAGCTCGAGCGACAGCCGGGTCTCGTCGGACGCGCCAAAAAACACCATGAACAAGCCGTCGTTGTACGGCTCGATCACGTGCATGGTGTCGGCTACCGGGTGCCACGCTGCCTTGGCGAGGCACCGGACCAGCGCGGCGCGGACCTTCGCGGTCGCCTTCATCGCGCGTCGCTTGGCGCCGAACTTCTTGGTGCACGATCGATCCGCGAACTCGAGCCGGCCCAGCCCGATGGCCGGCGCGAACCGCGTCGCGAGCGCGTCGTCGTCGAGCTGGTCGATCGCCGTCACGATCGCGGCGATCTGCCGGCTCGCCTCGGCACGGCGGATGGCCTCATCGTTCGGATCGGCGAGCGCACCGCGCGCGCCCGTCGCCAGCACCGCGGTCACCAGCATCGCGCGGAATTTGGAGTCCATCGCGTGTCGATACCAGATCCCATCGCTGCCGGGGACGAGGATGTTCGGCGGCGGTGGCCGGGTCGGGGCCGGCGGCCTCGCTTGGCTGCAAAGGGGCGCGCTAGCGCTCGACGTCCGCCGGTGTCGGCGTCGGCGTCGTGTCGTCGACCGGCGGCAGGTCGGTGCCCGGCGGGAACGACAGGTACGTGTAGAACAGCCCGTCGGCCTCGGTCGCGGTGCGCACCGATGCTTCCTTGGCGTCCTTCGGGTTCTTGAACGTGATCTTGATCTGGATCCCGGCCTTCTTGTGCTTGCGCCCGCCCGTACGGTCGGCGTCGATCCGCGCCAGCGGGTTGTCGAAGTAGCGGGTGTCGATGTAGCGGCCGGTGTTGCGCGCCATCCGGGTCAGCCCGGTGATCGTGACGACCAGCGTGCCGCCGACGACGTGCTGCTCGATCGAGAAGCTGCTCGCGGCCTGGAGCCACACCGTCGCGCCGGAGTCGGCGGCCTCGAACCCGATCCAGCTCAGCGTCCCCTTCGGCGGCGGCTTCTGCGGCCGGCCGGTCTCGGATCCGGGCCGCACGCCGGGTTTCGCGCCGTTGTACGCGCCCTCGGGATGCTCGGACCCGCCGTCGGCGAGCGCCACCGCCGGCGTCAGCGCGAGCGCGAGCGCGAGGGTGGCGGCGAGACGTTGCATCCCTGGATCCTAGAATCCCGCCCGCCCGCGAGCAAACTTTGTAGGCTCGGTCGGCACATGTGGCCTGCCGCGGCGGCTGTTGCGTCCTTCCTGTTGCCCGGTGCCGGGCAGGCGCTGACCCGCACCCTGCGGCGGACGCTGATCTGGGCGGCGGCGGGGCTCGTGCCGATCCTCGCCAGCCTGTGGTGGCCGCAGCTCCTGATGATCAGCGGGATGATCCGGATCGCGTCGGCGGTGGATGCGGTGATCGTGGTCCGCCGCGCTCGGCGCGCGTCGATCACGATGGACCTCGTGTACGGCAGCGCAGCGATGATCGGCCAGGTCGCGGTGTACCTGGTCGTTCGGCTGCTGGTCCTCGAGACGTTCCTCGCGCAGTCGACCAGCATGGTGCCGGCGGTCCAGATCGGCGACCACGTCTTGGTCGACAAGCTCACGCCGCGGTTCGCGGGCTATCACCGCGGCGAGGTCGTGGTGTTCACGCATCCCTTGCTCGGCACCGCCTACCTGAAGCGCATCGCGGCGGTCGGCGGTGACGAGGTCGCGGTCCGGGACGGCGTGCTCTACGTCAACGGTCACGAGTCGGCGCAGACCCTGGTCGGCGACGCGACCTACTGGGACCGCGTCGACGAGCGCGACGGGTGGAGCGAGCGCAAGGCGATCGCCTACCGCGAGGATCTCGACGGCACGGTCCACACGATCTATCGCGCGCCGAAGCTCGAATCCGAGACCACGTATCAACACGACTACCCGCGACCCGGCGAGGACCAGCCGTGTGCGGTCTCGACCTCGGTGCTGCAGCAGCTCCAGGGCCGGGCCCCGGCGGTCCAGGCGCCACCGATGCAGCCGTCGCGCGATGGGACCGCCTGCGTGGTCCCGGCCGGCACGTACTTCATGCTCGGCGATAGCCGCGACAACAGCGTCGATTCGCGCTACTGGGGCGCGGTGCCTTCCGCCTTGATGACCGGCCGCGTCGTCGGGATCTGGTGGACCAGCAACCCGCATGTCGACAGGCTCGGTCGGCTCGGCCGCGTCGAGTAACTACCGCGGCGGGCCGGACGGATCGCTGACCGCGATCGGATCGACCTTCGCGCCGAGCAAGAGCGCGCGCGCCTCGCCGACGACGAACAGCGAGCCGGCGACGATGATGCTGCCGGCCTCCCCGGCGATCTCGCGCGCGAACTCGATCGCGTGGGCGAGGTCCGGGGCGGCGCGGACGTCGCGGCCGCCGTTGTCGGCGACGATGCCGGCGAGCGCGGCGGGCGCGAGCGAGCGCGGCTGGGCGTAGGCGGTCGCGATCGTCGCGTCGACCGCGGGCGCGAGCGCGGCGGCGATCGCGGGCACGTCCTTGTCGGCCGACACGCCGAGCACCAGGATCCGCGGCCGTGGCAGGTCCGCGATCGCCGCGGCGAGGGCGGCGGCGCCGTGTGGGTTGTGCGCGCCGTCGAGCACGATGCGCGGCGCGGCGGCGACGGTCTCGAACCGACCGGGATGCCGCGCGGCGAACAGCGCGGCGGCGCGGGTCGGCTTGTCGATCGGCGCGACCGCGCCGAGCGCCTCGAGCTCGTCGATCGCGGCGATCGCCGCGGCGGCATTCGCGCGCTGGTGCGCCCCGGCGAGGCCGACCACCGGCACCGCCGCGACCCGCACGTCGTCGATCACCGTCACCCGCGCGACGCCGGCGGCCCGCGCCGCGGCGACCAGCAGCGGCGCCGCCGCGAGCTCGCCGGAGGCGCCGACGATCGCCGCCTGCCCCGCCTTCCAGATCCCCGCCTTCTCGCCCGCGATCGCCTCGAGCGTGTCGCCGAGCAGCTCCTGGTGATCGAGCGCGACGCCGGTCACCACGGCGATCGGCGCGGCGACCGCGTTGGTCGCGTCGAGCCGGCCGCCGAGGCCGACCTCGAGCACGGTGACATCCGGCCGCGCCGCCGCGATGTGGACCAGGCCGATCGCCGTGACCTGCTCGAAGAACGTCAGCGCGTCGCCACCGGCGGCCCACACCTGCTCGGCGGCCGCGACCACGGCATCCTCGCCAATCTGCTCGCCGTCGACGACGATGCGCTCGGTCAAGGACGTCAGGTGCGGCGACGTGTACGTCGCGACCCGGGCCCCGCCGGCGCGCGCGATCGCCGCGATCATCGCGACCGTCGAGCCCTTGCCGTTGGTGCCGCCGGCATGCACGACCGCGCCGAGCGATCGGTCCGGCGCGCCGAGCCGATCGAGCACGGTGCGGACGCGCTCGAGGCCGAGCATGATGCCGGCGCGCCGCGCGGCGAACAGGCGGGCGAGGACGTCGGCGTAGGTCACGACGTCAGTCGGTGGCTGGGAGCTCGGAGTCGGTGGCGGCGCGGGTTCCGTTGGAACCGTTGGATCCAGCGGGGCCCGCGGCGCCGGCGAACCAGCGCAGCGCGCGCTCGAGCTTGGGCTTGAGGTCCTTGCGCGACACGACCATGTCGACCATGCCGTGCTCGAGCAGGAACTCGCTGCGCTGGAACCCCGGCGGCAGCTGCTGGCGGATCGTCTGCTCGATCACGCGCGGGCCGGCGAAGCCGATCAGCGCGTCGGGCTCGGCGAGGATCACGTCGCCGAGCATCGCGATCGACGCGGCGACGCCGCCGGTGGTCGGGTGCAACAGCACCGACACGTACGGGACCTTGGCCTCGCGCAGCCGGGACCGCGCGGCCGAGGTCTTCGCCATCTGCATCAGCGACAGCACGCCCTCCTGCATCCGGGCGCCGCCCGACGCGCAGAACACGACGGCCGGCCGGCGATGCGCGAGCGCGCGCTCGAACTGGCGGGTGATCTTCTCGCCGACGACCGAGCCCATCGACCCGCCCATGAACTCGAACACGAAGAACCCGACCTCGGCCGCGATCCCGCCGATCGCCGCGGTGCCGGCGCGGAACGCGTCACCGCCGCCGACCTTCTTGGTCGTGCCCTTGATCTGGTCGATGTACTTCTTGCCGTCGACGCGGAACCCGAGCGGGTCCGCGCTCTCGAGGTGGGTGTCGTGCTCGACCCAGGTCCCGGGATCGACAATCATCTCGATCCGGTCCGCGGTCGGCATCCGGAAGTGGTGATTGCAGCTCGCGCAGACCTTCAGGTTCGCTGCGAGATCCGCGTCATACAACGTCGCAGCACAGCGCTCGCACTTGGCCCAAATACCCTTGGGTACAGACTTTTTCGGCTCCGCCTGGAGACCTTGGGTCCGGGACCACCACGCCATGGGGCAAGGGTTCTACGCCTAACGAACCGGGACCGCAAGACCGCGGATCGAGGCGCGATCGCTAGAGTGATGATTTCTGCAGGCTTTTATGTCGCGGGCAACCGTCAAGTTTGCTAATGGATCCTTCTCACCGTGCACGTATTGCTAGGTCCCTCGGGGTGGACCTAGACCGCGAGGTCCCCGATGTCTTCGATCCTTGTCGTTCACGAGATTTCCAGCGAGCGCGAAGAGATCGCGCGGGCGCTCGAGGCTGAGGGGTTCCAGGTCGTTCAGGCCAGCTCGGCTGGCGAGGCCGTACGGGAGATCTGGGGCGGGTCGTTCCTGCTCGCGATCATCTCGACGCTCCTGACCGGAACCACCAGCACCGCGCTCCAGCAGCAGCTCAGCCAGATGGCGCCCGAGATCGAGACGCTGATCCACGGCAAGAATGACGAGCTGTCGCACCTCGTCCGCAAAGCCATCGCGATCCGCGACGGCGTGGCCGCGGCTTAGCTGAGGGAGCCGCGCAGCGGCGACCGAGGCTATCAGGGTCAGTCAGAGCTGCTTCGCTACCGCGTCGATGACATCGCGCAGCTCGAGCTCGTCGAGCCAGGCGGCCGGCAACGCGTCGGCTCCGACGATCGCGCCGATCAGGTTGCCGGCGATGCTCGCGGTCGAGTCGCTGTCGCCGCTGTGGGCCGCCGCGCGCCACAGCGCGGCGCGGACGCCGTCGGCGGTCGGCGCCTCGAGCGTGAGCGCGCAGACCAGCGCGATCGCGAGCGCCTCGTCGCCGGTCCAGCCACCGCCGAGCTCCTCGATCGCGGTCCACGCGGGCGGGCCGGCGACGGCGAGCTCGCGCGCGCGCTCGATCAGCGCCGCGACGTCGGTGTGGTCGGGCTCGGCGCGGACCAGCGCGAGCGCCGCATCGATCGCCGGCGCGAGCGGGATACCGCGGACCAGGTCCCACACGATCGCGGCGAGCGCGCCGGCGGGAAGAATGCCGCCCGGGTGCGCGTGGGTGATCGCGCCCTGATCGCAGGCGAGCGCGAACGCGTCGTCGCGCGTGCGCGCGACCAGGCCGCACGGCGCCGCGCGCATCACCGCGCCGCAGCCCTTGCTGTCGTTGCTCGCGCGCTGCAGCGCCCAGCTCGGCCCGTGGTCGTGGCGGAGCGTCAGGGCGGCCATGATTGTCGAGCCCGGCGCGCGCGCGGAGTGCAGGCGCGGCTCGGCGATCAGGCCGTGGTCGCGGGCCGGGTCCGGCGTCCACGGGTTACGCCCGCGCGGCAGGCCGTGCTGGAACTGGGTGACGTACCAGCGATCGAGCGCGCGCGCGAACACGCGGGTCATCGCGACCGCGCCGTCGCCGCGGGCATCGAGCAAGGCCTCGGCGACGAACAGCGTCATCTGGGTGTCGTCGGAGATCCGGGCCGGGCCGCGAAACGCGAGCTTCGCGGGCGGGGTGAGCCCGCCGGCGATGACCGCGATCTCCTCGATCCGATCGAACTCGATCTGATAGCCGAGCGCGTCGCCGAGCGCCCCGGCGAGCAGGCACCCGCGCACGCGATCGGCGCGCGTCGCCGCCGTCATCCGACCCGCGGCCGGCGCGACCGATCGCGATCGCGCAGCTCGAGGAACTCGATGAACTCGAGCAGCCGGCCGACCTCGGGGATCACGTAGCCCGGGCCGACGATGCCGGCGTCGTCGGCGAGCAGCACCAGCCGCGCGTGATGCAGCCGCTCGAGCACGTCGGCGACCTCGTGCGACGGCAGCGCGACCCGCTGCGCGAGATCCTCGAGCGCGATCGGCAGGTAGATCGCGCTCTCCGCGCCGTGGCCGCCCGCGGCCTCGATCTGCTCCTCGGCGAGCCGGCGCAGGCACTGCACGACGCGGTGGTTCGGGCTCTGCAACAGCAGCAGCTCGACCTGCTGGTTCGCGCGCTCGAGCCGCGCCGCGAGCGCGCGGATCATCCGCAGCGCGATCTCGGTCTTGCCGCGCAGCATCGCCTCGAACATCTCGGCCTCGACGACGAGCAGGCGCGACGGTCGCTTGACCACCGCGGTCGCCGAGCGCGGCCGGCCGGTGAGGATGCCCATCTCGCCGAAGAACTCGCCGGCGGGCAGGACGGCGAGCACGCGCTCGACCTCACCCATCGTGCGGCGGATCTCGATCTCGCCGCTCTGGATCACGTACATCACGTCCGCCGCGTCGCCCTCGCGGAACAGGACGGTCCCGGCCGGATATTCGGCCGCGAACCGCTCGAGCATCGGATCGGTCCCACTCACATTGGAAGTCTATCGCACCGTCGCGTGGCGCAGGATGTGGAACAGGGATCGACCTGCCGGCGCCGGGCTCGCGTGCTCGGCGGCGATCGGGACCTCGACGATGCTGAGCCCGAGCCTGAGCGCGCGGACCAGCATCTCGACGTCCCAGCCGCTGCCGCGGTCGCTCATCCCGAGCGCGACCAGCGCCGGGAACCGGATCACGCGGGTCGGCGCGAGGCCGTGGAAGCGGTGGCCGTAGACGGTGTCGATCAGCTTGACGACCGCGCGCTCGCGGACCGGGACTTTGCGTTCGCGCGCTCCGATCGCGAGCTCGGCGCCCTGTTCTTCGAGCGCGGCGATCAATTCGCCGACGCGGGTCGCGTCGCGCGGCGCGTCGCCGGGCACGAACACGACGGCGTCGGGCGGCGCCGGCAGCTTCGCGAGGTGGGCCTGCGCGGCGAGGCACGCGGCGCCGAGCCCGTCGCGCGTGCGCAGGACCAGCGCGCCGAGGTCGCGTGCGATCTGCGAGGTCTGGTCGCTCGACGCGCGATCGACCACCGTGATCGCGCGCAACCGGCGCGTCGGCAGCCCGCGAACGACGTCGGCGAGCGTGCGCGCGGCGTCGCGCGCCGGGATCACCGCATCGACCACTAGCGGTTTCACGCGCCCGCCAGTCTACCAGTAGCCGCGGCGGTGGTTTCGTGGGAAACACGGCGTGCGATGGCGATCACGTACAAGGATGCGGGCGTCGACATCGATGCCGGTGAGGCGCTGGTCGACCGGATCAAGCCCCTGGCCAGGGCGACCGCCCGGCCCGAGGTGCTCGGCGGTATCGGCGGGTTCGCCGCGCTGTGCTCGATCCCCGGCCGGTACAAGGAGCCGATCCTGGTCAGCGGCACCGACGGGGTCGGCACCAAGCTCAAGAGCGCGTTCGCGACCGGGCGTCACCGGTCGGTCGGGATCGATCTGGTCGCGATGTGCGTCAACGACGTGATCGTCACCGGCGCCGAGCCGCTGTTCTTCCTCGACTACTTCGCGACCGGCGCGCTCGCCGTCGACACCGCCGCCGAGGTCATCGCCGGCATCGCGGATGGCTGCGGCCAGGCCGGGTGCGCGCTGGTCGGCGGCGAGACCGCCGAGCTGCCCGGCCTCTATCACGGCGCGGACTACGATCTCGCCGGGTTCTGCGTCGGCGTCGTCGAGAAATCCGCGATCCGGCCGCGCACCGATCTCGCCGCCGGTGACGTCGTGATCGGCCTGCCATCGGTCGGCCTCCACTCCAACGGCCACTCGCTCGCGCGCAAGGTCGTGCTCGAGACGCTCGGGCTCGCCTGGGACGCGCGGCCCGCGCAGCTGGGTGGCAAGTCCGTCGCGGACGTCCTGCTCGAGCCGACGATCATCTACGCCCGTGGCTTCGCCGCGATGACCGCGGCCGGCGTCGGCTGGAAGGCGGCCGCGCACATCACCGGCGGCGGCCTCGTCGAGAACCCGCCGCGGATCTTCGCCGACGACGCGCTCGCCGTCGAGCTCGACCCGGCGACGTGGGACGTCCCCGGCGTGTTCGCCTTGATCCAGTCCGCCGGCGTCGCGGCGATGGAGATGCGGCGCACCTTCAACATGGGCCTCGGCATGCTCGTCGTCGTCGCGCCGCGCGAGGCCGACGCCGCGCTCGCCGCGCTGGCCGCGTACCGGCCGCGCCCGGTCGGAACGCTGGTCGCGCGCGCCGGCGGCGCGCCGAGCCGGTTCGTCGGAGATTGAGCCGTGAGCACAGGTGTGCGCACCGCCGTCCTCGTATCGGGATCGGGCACGAACCTGCAGGCGCTGCTCGACGCCGAGCGCGCGGGCCAGCTCGCGCCGGCGACGGTCGCGGTCGTGGTGTCGAACAAGCCCGGCGTGATGGCGCTCGAGCGTGCGGCGACCGCCGGCGTGCCGGCGATCGTGGTCGATCACAAGCTGTTCCTGTCGCGCGACGACTTCGACGCCGCGCTGGTCGACGCGCTCGAACCGTTCGCCGTCGATATCGTCGTCCTCGCCGGGTTCATGCGGATCCTCACCGCGCGGTTCGTCGACCGGTTCGCGAACCGGATCATCAATACCCACCCGTCGCTGTTGCCGGCGTTCCCCGGCGCGCACGCGGCGCGCGATGCGCTCGCGTACGGCGTCAAGCTGACCGGCATGACGATCCACTTCGTCGACGCGTCGCTCGACGGCGGGCCGATCATCGTCCAGCGCCCGGTCCCGATCCTCGACAGCGACGACGAGACCAGCCTGCAACGCCGGATCCAGGCCGAGGAGCACCAGATGCTGCCGCGGGTGGTCCGGGCCTTGGCTCGGGGCCACCTCGTGTGCAAAGGTCGACGCGTCGTTCTCACCGACGCCGCGGATGCCGACCAACTCGTATGACGCGATCATCCTCGGCGACGACCTCGCGGCGTTGACCTGCGCCGCGCTGTGCGCGCGCCGCGGCCTGCGCACGCTGTGGCTGCCGCACGACGACCGGCCGGCGCGCTACCCCGTCGGTCCGCACAAGCTGCCGGTCGAGCCGCTGCTGTGGCCGGCGCGCGGCGGCAAGGGCGGAGAGCGCGTGCTCAAGGAGCTCGGGCTCGACCTCGCGATCAAGCGGCGCGCGCGCGACCTCCGGCTCGCGGCGCAGGTGTGCGCGCCCGACGTGCGGATCGACGTCGCCGGCGACGCCGAGGCGTTCAAGCGCGAGGTCGACCGCGAGCTCGCCGCCGGACCCGGCGCGGCGGTGCGCGCGGCGTGGGATGGCGCCGCGACGATCTCGACGGCGCTCGACGCGCTGGTCACCGCCGACGCGACGTTCCCGGCGATCGGGTTCTGGGACAAGCGCGATGCCGGCAAGCTCGCCGCCAAGCTCGAGGCCGACGCCGCCGCGTGGTGGCGCACCGCGACCGGCAACCTCACCGACCCCGGCGGCTTCTCCACCGTGATCGGCCCCGCGGTGATCGCGTCCGGCGATCCCGGCGTCGCGCCCGCCGCCGCCGCGCGCGCGCTCGACGTCTGGCGGTCTGGCGTCACACCGCTGCGCGGTGACGGCGACGCGGTGCGCGAGCTGATGATCGAGAAGCTCACCGGCGCCGGCGGCGAGATCCGTCAGGGCCAGGTCGCGGAGCTGACCATGTCGTGGGGCAAGATCGGCTCGGTCGTGCTCGACCGCGGCGAGGAGCTCGGCGCCGGTCAGGTCATCTCGGCGCTCCCTCCCGGCCTCCTGTTCGAATGGCTGGGCAAGAAGGCACCGCGCCGCCTCGCCGAGCTCCAGGAGGGCCTGACCTTCGTCGGCCGCCGCTACACCCTCAACCTCGTCGTCGATCAGGCCGGCGTCCCCGAGGGCATGGCGCCCATCGTCATGTACGTCGTGCCCGGCCGCCCGCCCGTCGCCGACGCGGCCTTTGCGATCCACGTCGGCGAGCCCGACGACGGCGGCCGCGTCGTCGTCAGCCTCGCGGCGACGCTCGCCGACATGGCCGAGGACGACGCCGCGCTCGCGCGCGCCGCTGACACCCTCCGCAAGTCCCTCCTCGCCCGCCTCGACGAGATCATGCCGTTCTTCCGCCGGCACCTCGTCATGGTCCATTCACCCCATCAGGGCTCTGCCCCCGAAGTGCCCGGCGGCCGCGGCGGCCACGAGGCGCCCAAGGGCCTGCCCTACCTCATGCGCGAGATCTGGCGCGGCACCACCGAGGGCGGCGCCGGCATCGCCGCCCTCCCCTACGCCACCGGCATCAAGAACCTCACCCTCACCGGCGCCCAGATCCTCCCCGGCCTCGGCGTCGAGGGCGAGCTCGTCGCCGGCTGGTCCGCCGCCAAGCTCGCCCTCGCGATCAGCGGCAAGAAGAAGGACTACCTCCGCGACGAGGTCGTCGGCGCGAGCTGACGTGGCCTACGAGCTGCACATCGAGCGCGACGAGCCGATCAACGCCGATGAATGGCGCAGCGCCGTCCAGGGATTGCCCACACTCCTGCGCTTGATGCCGAGCGACTGGACGTCGACCAATCCAGCTACCAGGGAACGAATCTCGATGGTGCGGAACCCGCTGGACACCGAGGTCTGGTTTGAAGCCGAGCAGCGCTGGGTCCCCATATTCCGGGTCTCCGACGACGACGGTCAGCTCGCGATCTCATTCCGCGCTGAGCTATTAAACGATACAAGCTTGCAACCGGCGCTCCGCCACCTCGCGCAACGGCTCGCAGCCAACATCGTCGGCGACGAAGGCGAGCTCTACGACCTTCCCGGCTGATGCCGTTTCTGGGCTCAGGGTCTCTGTTTTTAAAAAATCAGGGGGCCAGTGCTAGTGCTGTGGATAGTGTGAACAGCGCGCCAGAAACCGTGCCTGCGTATTATCTGGTCGCGCTGTTCAAGGCCCTGTGGGCAACCGCGCCCACGTGGGCACGCGACGCCTGTTCTCGACGACAATCGTGAGATATGCGCGGTTGTCCACAGGGCCGGCACTATCCACAGCACGTCCCTGCTGTCCGATATCCGTACGAATGTCGTTTCTGCAATACAATATAATTGTTGCCGAATCATACTTGATTTGGATCCGAACAATGACTAGAACACTCGCATGGCGAGGGCGCGGAAGCGGCACGTTCAAGTCGAGATCGAGTTCACCAAGCGCGGCGGTCGGCGCAAGGGTGCCGGTCGCAAGCGAGCCTGCGGCCGCCGCCGTGTCCCGCACACGCGCCGGCCCGAGCACTGCGCTCGCCACCCGAGCCACATCACGCTGCGCGTCCTCGACGAGGTCGGTAGACTCCGTCGCCGCGATGCGTTCAAGGTTTGTCGCCGCGTGATGATCGAGCAGGCCATCAAGCGGACCGACTTTCGCGTCGTCCACCTCTCCATCCAGGGCAACCACATCCACATGGTGTGCGAGGCCGACAGCCGGATCGCGCTCTCTCGTGGCATGGCCGGATTCAAGATCTCAGCCGCCAAGAAGCTCAATAAGGTGCGCGAAAGAAGTGGAGAAGTCTTCGCCGATCGCTACCACGAGGAACCGCTCACCACGCCGGCGCAGGTCCGAAATTGCCTCGCGTACGTCATGAACAACTGGCGCCGCCACGGCGAGGATCGCGACGCGACCAGCCGCGTCGACCCGTACTCGACGGGGATGTGGTTCACCGGCTGGGCGGAGATGCAGTTCACGGTGCCCGATGGGCTCGAGGTCCTCCCGTCGACGCCCGCGCGAACGTGGCTCCTGAACGGCGGCTGGCAAAAATGCGGCCGGCCGATCAGCCTGTACGAGGTGCCCGGACCTAAGCGGCCTTGATGATGCCGCTCGATTCCTTCGCCGGCACCGTCGTCGGCACAGCCGACGGAACCGTTGCCGGGACCGGCGTCGGATCCCGGCGCTCCTCGTACAGCCGCGAACCGCCGTTCTTCCACTGCCGCAGCTCGTAGCGCGCGGTGCCGTCGGCGTTCCTGAGGATCGCGACGTGGGTGAACGACCGCAGCAGCCCGGGCCGGATCGCGGGCAGCCACGTGCCCGCGTTCAGGTACTGCGCGCCCCCACCGACCGCGACGCGGCGCGGCTCGTGGGTGTGGCCGAACACGACGGCGGGCACGGCCATGATCTCGGCGAGCCTGGCGGGCACGTAGTTCATCGCGGCCTGGACCGCCGGCGGCGGACCGATCAGCTCGGCCGCCTTGTAGCCGCCGGCCGCTGCGCCCGCGGCGACGAGCATCGCGGCCCAGCCGGGCAGCGCGATCAGCCCTACCAGCGAGACCAGCACGACGCCGAGCAGGATCAGCATCCGATCCAACCGCAACATCCGGATCAACCGCCGCGTGCTGCGCGTCATCGGCGCGCGCGCGAGCTGGTCGACGCGTGCGAGCTTCGTGCGCGCGATGCCGGTCGAATCCGCCAGCGCCGCGAGCGCGGCGTCGTGCAGATCGGTGCGCTCGCGCCGGACCTTGACTGACCGGTGCAGCCGCCGCGCCGCGAACAGCGCCTTGACGAACCGCGCGTAGCTCGCGAGGTAGTGCGCGACGCGGCGCGGGCCGCCGCTCGCGACGAACTTCATGTAGCCGCCGAAGCTCCACTCCTCGGTGCCGTGCGTGTCGACGTCGGGCGCGGCGGCGCTGATGTAGCGCAGCCCGGCGTAGTCGACGTTGGTGACCAGCTCGCCGGTGCGCGGATCCGCGGGCGCGAGCCCGTGCTCCCACGAGCACGCGTCGTCGTACTGATGGCCGTGCTCGATCCACGCGACGCCGGGCTCGTGGACGAACCAGCGCTGGAACACGATCCGCGCCAGCGCGGCATCCGCGTCGATGCCGGTCGGGCACGCGGCGACGAGCGCGGCGCGGAGCTCCGCCCACACGCTCGGCCACGCCAGCTCCTGGTCGTGGTTGCCGGCGATGATGTCGATGCGGTGGCCGGCGCCGGCGAACCGCATCATCTGCGCGAACACGATCCGGTAGCGCGCGCCCATCACCCGCATCCGCACGATCGCCGCGTCCTCGCGCCGGCCCGCGCCGAGCGCGTGATGCTTCTCGTCGCCGTGCACCGCGACGCCGTCCTCGCCGCCCGCGCGCACGCTCATGAAGTCGAACAGGTCGCCGTTGATCACCAAGCGCCACGGCCGACCGTCGACGCGAAAGCGCTGGTGGTGGCGCATGAACTCGATGAACGCCGTCGCCGCCATCGCGACCGCGCTCTGGTTCTCCATGCTCGCGCCGGGCAGCAGGTCCTCGCCCAGGTGGAGATCGCTGACCACCAACAGGTTGGGTGAATTACCGGTTTCGTGACGGGACTTCATCGACAACGACTTCCAAGGCTTTGTAGTAGTTGCTGTATTCAAAGAGTGTCTCATGTTATTCGCATGCGCAACTATGTACGCGCACGGCTGCGCAACATGTTGCGCACATCACGATGGCGGGCATTCCTGTGTTAAACACCGCGTCAAGGCGAAAACCCGATGAATACCGCCATCTTCGTCATCCTCGTCGCGTCGTCGCTGGCGTTCTTCGCCCGGACGGTGTGGCTGTTCGGGCGGGGCGTCGCGGCCGGCGTCGCCGATCCCCGTGACCGCGTCGATCAGCTCCCGCAGCGCCTCGTCGACGTCGGCATCTATTTCTTCGGCCAGAAGAAGGTCGCCGAAGAAGGCCCGCAGCACCGCACCAGCAAGCACCACCTGTTCATCTTCTGGGGCTTCCTGATCGTCTCGATCGCGACCGTCGACGTTCTCGTCAACGGCATCATCCCGAGCGTCTCGCTCCGGCTCTTGCCGGACTACATCTACAACCCGCTGTACGCGATCATCGACGCGTTCAGCCTGATCGTCCTCGCGATGGTGTCGTGGGCGATCATCCGCCGGATCTTCGTCCGGCCGCGGCTGATCCCGTGGAACCTCGACGCCGGCCTGATCCTCGGCGCGATCGCGTCACTGATGGTGACGCACTTCCTCTATCACGCGTTCCACGGCGCGACCGAGCTCGCCGCGAACCGGCCGCTGCCCGGCGGTACGTTCATCGCCGGCGCGATCGCGCGCGCGATGGCGCCGATGTCGGCCGAGACCGCGGCGCACGGGATGGCGTTCGCGTACTGGCTCCACGTCCTGATCCTGCTCACGTTCCTCAACTACCTGCCGTACTCGAAGCACATCCACCTGCTCGGCGCCCTGCCCAACATCTTCGCGCGCAATCGCAGCGAGCGCCGGATGGACCTGCCCAAGCTCAACCTCGAGGACGAGACCCAGTGGGGCGTCGGCAAGTTCGAGCAGTTCTCGTGGAAGAGCCTGCTCGACACCTACGCGTGCACCGAGTGCGCGCGCTGCACGAACTACTGCCCCGCGTACAACACCGGCAAGAACCTGTCGCCGATGCAGCTCGTCCACGACATCCGCTACGAGATGCTCGATCGCGTCGCGCTGCGCGACCGGATCGCCGAGATCCAGCGCGAGGTCGACAGCCTCGCGGCCGCGAGCCACAACGGCCACGACTCGCCCGATCTCGTCGACGCGCGCGCCCGGCTCGCCGCGGCGCAGGCGTCCGAGGCGGCGATGCCCAAGCTCACCGGCGGCCGCGTCGCCGAGGACACGCTGTGGGCGTGCACGACGTGCGGCGCGTGCCAGGAGGTGTGCCCGGTGTTCATCGAGCACCCGCTCAAGATCATCCAGATGCGCCAGAACCTGGTGCTCGAGCAGGAGAAGACGCCCGGCGATCTGCAGCGCACGTTCCGCAACATGGAGCGCCAGCAGAACCCGTGGGGCATCGCCAACGACGAGCGCATGGCGTGGGCCAAGGACCTCGAGGTCCCGACGATCGAGGACCACCCCGACCCCGAGTACATCCTCTGGGTCGGCTGCGCCGGCGCGTTCGACAGCCGGATCATCAAGCAGACCCGCGCGATGGTGAAGGTGCTGCGCGCCGCCGGCGTCGACTTCGCCGTGCTCGGCCATAACGAGGGCTGCACCGGCGATCCGGCGCGCCGCGCCGGTAACGAGATGCTGTTCCAGATGCACGCCGAGGCCAACATCGAAGCGCTGCACCAGGCCAACGCCAAGAAGGTGATCACGAGCTGCCCGCACTGCCTGCACACGCTGCGGCACGACTACCCGCAGTTCGGCGGCGAGTTCGAGGTGATCCACCACACCCAGCTGATCGCGCACCTGATCGCCGAGAAGCGGCTCACGCCCGAGGGCGGCACCGTCGGGCAGCTCACGTACCACGACAGCTGCTACCTCGGCCGGTGGAACCGCGAGTTCGACGCGCCGCGCGCCGCGCTCGAGGCGGTCGCCGGCGACGGCAACCTCGTCGAGATGGCGCGGTCGAAGCGCCACGGCATGTGCTGCGGCGCCGGCGGCGGCCGGATGTTCATGGAGGAGCACGGCGAGCGGGTCAACGACAACCGCACCGCGGAGATCATCGCGACCGGCGTGAACACCGTCGCGGTCGCGTGCCCGTTCTGCAACATCATGATCACCGACGGCATGAAGACGAAGAACGTCGAGGACAAGATCGCGGTGCTCGACGTCGCCGAGCTGGTCGCGCGGGCCATCCCGGACGTCCCGGTCAGCGCGCTGACCCGAAAGCGGGGTTAAGATTCCGCTCGATGAGGATGTTTATCTTCGCGGCCGCGCTGGGCGCAGCTGCGTGCAGCAGTGACACCGCCGCGCCGGGAACGCGCGGCGACTGCGCCGAGGGTGGCGCGATCAACGCCGACCAGTGCCCGCCCGTCGAGCTGACGCCGTACTCGGTGTGCGAGAAGGCGGTCGCGTGCGGCGTGATCGTGCGCGACTCGCACGATAACGGCAACGACTACCAGGAGTGCGTCAACCGCATCCTGCAGCACGGTGACGACGGGACGGCCGACTTCATGATGGAGTGCATCGCGGCGTCGAGCTGCGATCAGCTCCAGACCGGCTACTGCTTCGAGCTCGGGGACAACTGATGCGCGGCGTAGTCGTGGCCGCGGCGATCGCGGCTTTCTTGATCGGTCGCGGTGCGTACGCGCAGCCGGCGCCGACGGACGTGCCCGGGTTGATCAAGCTGATCGAGAACCAGCCCGAGGGGATGGATCGGACGGCGTGGAAGGAAGCGCGGCGCGACGCCGCGCGGAAGCTCGCCGCGAGCAAGGACAAGAAGGCGGTGCCGGAGCTGATCAAGCTCGCGGAGAACGAGACGTTCGACATCATCGGCGAGATCGCGATCGAGGGATTGGGGAACCTGGGGGATCAGAGCGCGGTGCCGACGCTGCAGAAGATCGCGAACGATACGTCGCGGGATCGGCCGCAGCGGGATCTGGCGAAGAAGGCGCTGGCGAAGCTCGGCGCGTCGACGGGGACCGGCAGCGGGACCGGGACCGGAACAGGAACCGGGACGGCGACGGGAACAGGGACGGGAACCGGAACGGGCACGGGCACGGGCACGGGAGATACCGGGGATACGGGCGACACCGGGGATACCGGTGATACCGGTGATACGGGTGATACGGGCGACATCGGCACCGGCGACACCGGGACCGGCGGCGTGATCGGCACCGGCCTGGTCGGGACGCGCAGCGAGGACGTGCCGAAGGGCCCGACGTTGCCGGACGACACGATCGCGGCGTACGACCGGCTGACGTTCGCGGTCGGCGGTGCCCATTTGCACTACGACAGCGTTCGCAACCTGACCACGTTCGACGCCGACGTCGCCGGGATCTATCAGCACCGCGTCGAGCGCCAGAAGCTGGCGTGGGGCATCGACGGTTCGGCGCACGTCGTGACCGGGCTGGTCAATCCCGACGGTGCGGGCACGAGCAAGGCGGTCGTCGCCGACGCGCGGCTCGCCGGCGAGGCGCGGTTCTACGCCGGTAAGGTGTACGGCATCGGCCAGGCGGTGGTCGCGTCGGATACGACCTACCTCTCCGTCGACATGGGGACCAAGGACGTCAGCACGATCGCCGATTTTCAGGTCGCGCTCGGCGGCGGCTACGGTCGCTCGCTCGACGTCGGCGCGGCGCTGCGGGTGCGCCGGATCGCGACGGTGCTCGATCGCGCCCACGCGCTCGGCCGGCCGATCGATGCGTCGCTCGCGCGCCGGCTCCAGCTCGCGTGGTGGGGGCTGCGCCACGAGCGCGGCATGCACCGCATGCTGACCGCGACGATCGCGATCCTGCGCGACGCCGGCGTGCTGCTCGGCGAGCCCGACGCGGGGCTCACGTACGAGCTGCTCGCGGTGCTCGAGGATGCGCAGCTCGATCGCCGCACCGCCGGGATCGACGGCTACCTCGCGGTGTCGGAGAGCTACCTGCTGCGCGAGGACGGCGATCCCGACGGCGGCCGCTACGAGCAGCTGCTCGCGCACGTCGCGTACGCCAAGCAGTTGCCCGGCGACACCGCGGAGATCAGCGGCACGCTGTTCGGCCGGCTGCGCGTGCTCGCACCCGCCGGCGAGCGGTCGCCGTGGGCCGCCGGCGCGACCGCGCGGTGGCGCAAGTTCACGTACGGATCGCACTTCGATCCGATCGGCGCGATCGACGTCGGCGCGACGGTCGGCGCGTCCGATGACGACGTCGACGGGTTCGACGTCGGCTTGCTCGTCGGCGGCGACATCGGCTTCACGCTGTACCCGAACCGCGCGTCGGCGATCCGGCTGTCGGGCAACGCCGCGTTCGACGGCGGCGAGCTGATCCTCGGCGCGACGCTCGAGGCGACGTACGGCCTCGCCGACGGCTCGGTCTCCCGGATGCCCTGATCTGCCGGGGTTTACACGATTGGTCCAGACATCGGACCAATCTTTGAGTATGGTCGATTCATGCGTGAGACCGCGACGTTCCTGAGCGACGGCGAGCGCCGGATCCTGCTGGCGATCGCCGAGTCCGCGCTGCCCGCAGGCAAATACCTCCCGGCCGCGGGCCCCAGGACGGTCGCGAAGGTCGAGGGGTTTCTCGCGCGCCTGCCCCGCCCCGCGCTCGCGGGCTTCCGCGCCGCGCTCCGCGCTGTCGACGCCGCCGCCTGGCTCGGCCACCGCCGCGGGTTCGCGCGGCTCGACGATGCCGCGCGGGTCGAGATGCTCGAGCGGTGGCGGCGCGGCGGGGTCGCCAAGCGCAACACGATCCGCGCGCTGACCGCGCCGCTCAAGATGGCGCACCTCGACGACCCGGGGCTGTACCGGGCGCTCGGCTGCGTCTACACGCTGCAGCTGCCGAAGGCCGAGCAGAAGCCGGCGTACATGACCCAGCGCGTGCACCGCGCCGCGGACCTCGGCGGCGATCTCGCGGTCGAGTGCGACGTCGTCGTGGTCGGCACCGGCGCCGGCGGCGCGGTGGTCGCGCGCGAGCTCGCCGAGGCCGGCGTCGCGGTGATCCTCGTCGAGGACGGCGACTACTTCGATCGCACGCAGTTCACCGGCCGCGTGTTCGAGATGCAGCAGCTGATGTACAAGCGCGGCGGTGCGACGTTCGCCGTCGGCAACACGTTCATCCCGATCCCGCTCGGCAAGACCGTCGGTGGCTCGACGACGGTGAACTCCGGCACGTGCTACCGCACGCCGGACCGCGTGCTCCACACCTGGCAGCACGAGCTCGGCCTGACCGAGCTCGGGCCCGACTCGCTCGGCAAGTACTTCGACCGCGTCGAGGGCGTGCTCGGCGTCGCGCCGGCCAAGCGCGAGCTGCTCGGCGGCAACGCCCGCGTCGTCGCGCGCGGCGCGGAGGCGCTCGGCCTGCAGCACCACGGCCCGCTCCGCCGCAACGCGCCCGACTGCGACGGCAAGGGCGTGTGCGTGTTCGGCTGTCCGACCGACGCCAAGCGGTCGACCAACGTGTCGTACGTGCCGCTCGCCCTCAAGGCCGGCGCCGAGCTGTTCGCCGGGTGTCAGGTCCAGCGCATCATCGTCGAGTCGGGCAAGGCGACCGGCGTCGTCGCGCGCACTCGCGGCGGCCCGTCGCTGACGGTGCGGGCGCGCGCGGTCGTGATCGCGGCCGGCGCGCTCGAGACGCCGCTGCTGCTCGCGCGCAACAAGCTGTGCGGCGGCTCGGGCGAGCTCGGCAAGAACCTGTCGATCCACCCGGCGTGCGGGATGCTCGCCGAGTTCGACGAGAAGATCTCCGGCTGGGACGGGATCCCGCAGGGCTACTCGATCGAGGACTTCCACGAGGAAGGCATCCTGTTCGAGGGCGCGTACACGCCGCTCGAGCTCACGATGTCGATGGTGCAGACGCTCGGGCCGCGGCTGGTCGAGCTCGCCGAGGCCTACGACCGCGTCGCGAGCTTCGGGTTCCTCGTCGAGGATTCGTCGCGCGGCTCGGTGCGCGAGGTGCTCGGTGAGCCCGTCATCACCTACATGCTCGGCGACGGCGACGTCGCGCGGATCAAGCGCGGCGTCGACCTTCTGGCCCAGGTGTTCTTCGCCGCCGGCGCCAAGCGCGTGATCTCGCCGATCCACGGCTTCGACGAGCTGACCTCGCCGGCCGATCTCGAGCGGCTGAGGCGCGCGTCGGTCCGCGCGTCCGATCTCGACCTGTCGGCCTATCACCCACTCGGCACGGCGCGGATGGGCCTGCGCCCGGCGTCGAGCGTCGTCGGTCCCGACCACCAGGCCCACGACGTCGATCGGCTCTACATCGTCGACGGAGCCGCGGTGCCGTCGTCGCTCGGGGTCAACCCGCAGGTGACGATCATGGCGCTCGCGACGCGGGCCGCCGAGAAGATCGCCGCCGCCCTCGGCTAGGCGCGTCGCGGCGCGTCGAAGATCGTGCCGACCGCGGTCGGCACGGCACGACAGACGACATACGGATCCGTGCGCGCGCGGCTGCGATAGCGTCCGCCCAGCCATGACGCGGGGAGCTTGTTGGGTCTTCGTTGCCGGTCTCGTCGGGATCGCTGCATGCGGTCCGAGCGGACGGCCTAACAACAACGACGATACGCCGGGCGACGACACACCCGGCGACGATACCGGCGGCGACACCTGTCCGCGGTGCAACGACGATGGCTCCGGCATCATCGATTGCGAGGGCAACACGACGCTGTGTCCCGACGACCTCGCGTGCTCCGGCGGCACGTGCACCGACCCGTGCGAGGCCGCGGTCGCGACCAACTCCAGCATCGGCTGCGAGTACTACACCGTCGACATGGACGCGGCGCAGGGCCCGCCGTACGACGCTTGCTACACCGTGTTCGTCGCGAACACGTCGCGCGGCAACGTCCACATGAACATCGAGTGGAACGGCGAGGCGATCGATCTCGCGCAGTTCGCGAAGCTGCCGGTCGGGTCGGGCCAGTCGTTGACCTACCAGAACTACGATCCGATGGCCGGCCTCGCGCCGGGCCAGGTCGCGATCGTGTTCCTCGCGTACTCGTTCTGGCTCGGCAACGTCGCGTGCCCGGTGCCCGCGGCGATCGGCGACCCGGCGCAGATCTCGGGCCCGGGCCGCGGTCACGCGTTCCACCTCACGACCGACTGGCCGGTCGTCGCGTACCAGATGCTGCCGTACGGCGGCGGCGCGGCGGCGGCGACCGGCGCGACGCTGCTCCTGCCGACGAGCGCGTGGGGCACCAACTACGTCGCGGTCAGCGCGTACGACAGCGAGGGCCCGCCGCCGATCCCGATCCCGATGGGCCCGTCGTTCAACATCGTCGGCAAGGAGGACAACACGACGGTGTCGCTGCGGCCGAAGTCCGCGATCGCCGGCGGCGGTGGCATGCCGGCGGGCGACGCCAACGTCCCCTACCAGTTCACCGTCAACAAGGGCGAGTACGTCCAGCTGACGCAGTTCGCGCCGCTGTCGGGCAGCCCGATCGAATCCGACAAGCCGATCGGCGTGTTCGGCGGTCACCAGATCATGTCGATCGACCGGTGCTGCGGCGATCACGGCGAGCAGATGCTCGCGCCGGTCAGCGCGCTCGGGTTCCAGTACGTCGCCGCGCCGCACGCCGATCGCAAGCCCGGCACCGAGCCGCGGCTGTACCGGATCTTCGGCGCCGTCGACGGTACGCAGCTGACCTACGACCCGCCGAACATCGGGCCGGCCGTGGTCAACCTCGGCGAGTACTACGAGATCCGCACGCCGACGCCGTTCGTGGTGTCGAGCCAGGGCGACACCCACCCGTTCTCGATGTTCACGTACATGACCGGCTCCGGCGAGCTCGGCGAGGGCGGCAACGGCGATCCGGACTTCGTCCGCCTCGTCCCGCCGCTGCAGTACCTCAAGCGCTACGTGTTCTTCACCGACCCGACCTACCCGTTCACCGTGCCTTTCCAGCACAGTGGGATCCGAAGCTTGGAATTCACGTGACTTGAAGTCG
>JADMIO011432732.1_pt1 | contig 104939 bp, 93 predicted proteins | sample 8958161 | NCBI WGS metagenome assembly JADMIO01 (sample SAMN16585339, study PRJNA669376) | soil metagenome | isolation source: Crop rotation soil | place: USA: Cullars Rotation, Alabama | collected 2011 | reverse complement strand
CGCGACAACTTGTCCACGTGGAATTCTAAGCTTAGGATCCCAATGTGCTGGAAAGTTCCGTGACATCGATGCAAATTCATCAGTTACTCTGAATGCGCCAAAGACCGGCCGCGGAAACAAGATCAGCTATCGCGTGAAACTTATCAGTTCGAAAGGTCATTTATTCCATGCGGAATAATTTCAGAAGTTAAATTCCCAGTTGAGCAAATTGATTCCCAAACCATTTGCGCAAGTGCCTGATTTGACATGGCATAAAAGTTGAAAGAGTAATTACTCCTTATCCCTCCTTTTACGAAACGGCTTAAATAAATATCTGAAAATGAAAAAGACGGGTCTTACTCTCGCTCTCACGATTTTGAGTGTCGCCGCGCTTCATTCATTCAAGATTTTACAAACAGGTACAATTGGCGGTTCTATAGTTCCGATAGATGGCGCTACAGCCGTCTGGGCTATTCAAAATACAGATACCGTTCGCACAAGTCCGGCTAACGGACAATTCACGCTGCAGGCGAAACCAGGAATTTGGAAAGTTGTAGTGGATGCAAAAGAACCTTACAAAGACGTGTTGATTGAAAATATCCAGGTTAACGATGGAAAAGAAACAAACCTGGGAGAAATCAGACTTCAAAAATAATTATCAGATTTATACGGTTAAGGCGCAGCCCCGAACGCGGGGCTGTTTTATTTTTGCCGGATGAAGCACATCACACTCTTCGGAGCGGGCAAATCGGCAACCGTACTTATTGAATACCTCATCCGTGAAGCAAAGAACGAAAAATGGAAGATCTCGATTGTTGATCAAAATGAAGACCTGGTCCGTTCAAAAATTGGAAACTCAAAGTCTGCTGTTCCTGTTTCAATCGATATTAAAGAAGAAAAATCCAGAAAAGATCTTATTTCTTCGAGCGACCTCGTGATTTCACTCTTACCTCCTGCCCTTCACTTTATTGTTGCGGAAGATTGTCTTGAATTCGGCAAACACTTGCTTACAGCATCCTATGTAGATGGAAAGATCCTGAACCTTCGATCCGATGTAGCGGACAAAAACATCCTTTTTTTGTGTGAAATGGGACTGGATCCCGGCATCGATCATATGAGCGCAATGCAGTTGGTTCATAGAATCAAAAGCGAAGGAGGTCGTATCACTTCTTTCAAATCTCATTGCGGCGGACTCGTAGCGCCTGAAAGCGATAACAATCCCTGGCACTATAAGATCAGCTGGAACCCAAAAAATGTTGTGCTCGCAGGCAAGGATGGCGCTGTTTTCCGCGAAAATGGATCTACCAGAAAGCTGAGATACGAGGATCTTTTTGCAGTAAAACGATTGATAGAGATCGACGAAAATAATTTCCTGAGCTGGTATCCTAATCGGGATTCAATGAACTATGTTCCGATCTATGAATTGGATGAGGCCGATACATTCGTCCGTACTACCCTCCGCCATCCCGATTTCATATACGGCTGGAAAAATCTGATCGAACTGAAACTTACAGATACTTATCCTGAATATGAATTTGATGAAGAAAAATCACTTGCTTCTTTCTTCAAGTTGCATTTTGAAAAGAATGGGTTTTCAGATTGGGTGAAGGAAAAAATGATCAACCGTTTTTCTCAAACCAAGGACATGCTGGAGAAACTGATGAAGTTGATGGAAGTGGAAGAACAAGCGGCAGAGCATGGACAGGAATTTCCGGATCAGGTAATGATGGTGGATGAAAAAGGCAAGCTTAATGATATCCATGTTGAAGATGTAAAAGAAAATGCTGCAGCCGTCGTAGCCCGCCAAATGCACGAAGCCAATCTCACTTTGAAGCAATTGTTTTTCCTGGGGATGGATGATCAATCAACCATGATCCCGAAAGGAACTTATAGCGCTGCGGATATTTTACAAATTGCTCTCGAGAAAAAACTTGAGTTGAAAGCTGAAGAAAAAGACATGGTCGTGATGGTACATGAAATAGATTATGTGATCGACGGCGAAAAAAAATCAGTTGTCAGCTCGATGATCGTAAAAGGAGAAAACAATCTTCATACTGCAATGGCCAAGACAGTCGGACTCCCGCTCGGAATCGCCGCTCGTCTCATTTTGAATGGGACGATTCAATTGACCGGCCTGCACATTCCGATCGTTCCTGAAATTTATGAACCTGTTTTAGAGGAGCTTAAAAAAGAAGGGATCATTTTCAATGAGCGGGAAAGATAAAAAGAAACTTGTAGTGCTCACTGGCGCTGGTATCAGCGCTGAAAGCGGATTGAAAACTTTCCGCGATAGCGATGGTCTTTGGGAAGGCTACAACATTGAGGATGTTGCAACGCCCCGAGCCTGGAAGAAAAATCCTCAGCTTGTTCTCGATTTTTATAATCATCGCCGAAAGAATGTGCTTGCTGCTTCTCCCAATGAGGCTCATATGGCGCTTGCTGAACTTGAAAAAGATTTTGACGTTCATATCATCACTCAAAACATCGATGATCTCCATGAGCGTGCCGGATCTACAAAAGTTATGCATCTCCATGGTGAAATTTTAAAAATGAGATCCGAGCTAAGTCATGATGAAATTCTTGAGATCAGAGATGATATTATGTTGGGACAAAACGCGAATGACGGAGGACAACTTCGGCCTCATATCGTTTGGTTTGAGGAACCGGTCCCAATGATAGAAGAGGCAGTTCCAGTTGTAAGATCTGCCGATATTTTTGTGATTGTTGGTACTTCGCTGGTTGTATATCCTGCTGCGGGACTTGTGAACTACGCAAAATGGGAAGTGCCGAAATTCATTGTTGATAAAAGAATTCCGTACACTTCCTCTCTCTATAACCTGACCGCCATCGAAAAACCTGCCAGTGAAGGCATGAGAGATTTAATTAATAAATTATCACTCTGATTATTTTTTGACCAGTGATCCTGCGCTTTCAACAAGTTTAATGAATTCATCGCGGTAACCATTCTTGTCTGAACCTTTTGCCGATTTTGCAAGTGAAATCACCTGCCCGAACGTTGATTGTTGTCTGTACTCAGAACCTCTCAACAACAATCCGAACTCTGCAACTGCCGCTGAGAACCTGAAATTATCCGTGGTGCTTGTCAATGAAATTTGATTGTCCATTACAGTCTGCGTAATCAACTTGCTTACTTCACCTTCAGGAGTTTTGTAACGAAGCTTTATTGTCAGCATTTCATTGCCGCCATCAACAAGCTCTTTTGCATTTTTTTGATACTTCAGAGGGTCGATATTTTTTATGAAGGTGTCTTTAACTCCTACCGGAATGATTTCATACAAAGCTGTTACGGTATGACCTGATCCAAGTTCACCGGCATCCTTTTGATCGTCGTTAAAATCTTCAGCGGCCATCACACGGTTCTCATAGCCGATCAAACGATAGGCCTGCACTTTGGAAGGATTGAATTCAATTTGAATTTTGACATCTTTCGCTATGGTGAATAATGTACTTCCGAATTCGCTTATCAGAACTTTCTTCGCTTCGTTGATGTTATCGATGTAGGAATGATTGCCGTTGCCTTTGTCCGCCAGTTGTTGCATTTTGTTGTCTTTGTAATTGCCCATCCCATAACCAAGTACACTTAAAAATACTCCGCTCTTTCTTTCTTTTTCGATGATGTTAACTAGCTCATCATCGCTGCTTGGGCCAACATTAAAATCGCCGTCCGTTGCAAGGATCACGCGGTTGTTACCACCCGTAATAAAATTTTGTTTTGCGATTTGATAAGCTAATTTGATTCCCTCCCCTCCTGCTGTTGAGCCACCAGCTTCAAGATTATCGATCGCTTCCTTGATCTTGGTTTTTTTGGAACCACTTGTTGATGGAAGGACTAACCCAGCATTACCAGCGTAAACAACGATCGCAACTTTGTCCTGCTCCCGCAACTGATCGGTAAGCATTTTCATGGAAGATTGCACTAAAGGAAGTTTATTCGGTTCATCCATTGAACCGCTAACATCAATCAGAAAAACAATATTGCTGTTAGGAAGATTTGCGATGGGAATTTCTTTTCCTTGCAGACCGATATGGACAAGTTTGTGATTGTTGTTCCAGGGACAAATAGAAATTTCAGTATTGACCGCGAAAGGATCATTGTTTGAAGGAAGAACATATTCGTAATCGAAATAGTTGATCATCTCCTCAATGCGGACAGCCCCTGGTGGCGGCAGGTTTCCGTTTTGCAAATAGCGCCTGACATTGCTGTAAGATGCTTCATCAACGTCAATAGAAAATGTTGAAAGTGGTTCTTTAAGAGGCGAGAAGAAAATGTTTTCGACGATGTTGGAATAGTCTTCAGTGTTGAATCCGAGTTCCGCTTCTCCCATTGAATCTTTGTTAACTGATATTCCATCATTTGCGATTGTGGGTTGTTCAACATTACCGTTAACAGAAGGTGGAGGTGGCGGAACGTTGGATTCTTCCACTTTCAAATACTGTGGTGAAGAAACTTTTGCTTGATCTGATCTGGAAGTTTTACTGCCTTCATGGCAAGAACATGCCAATAGCAGCACAGCTGCCAGTGCAGTGAGATTTTGTTTCATGGCTATACTATTTTTTTGTTAGAGATGAACTATTAAGAGATGCGGGGATCGTTTAATTACATAAAACTTTATTTACGGTGAAACGTGAAACGTGAAAAGTGAAACGGAAAATAATTTTTTGATTTCACGTTTGACGTTTGACGTTTTACTCTCATAAAGCTTGATTCTACAATCAGCGAAAAAGTAACCCTACTTCGTTTGTGAAAGTTTCATGATCGTTTCCCATTCCTTTTCTGCAACGGGCTGCACGGAAAGTCTGCCTATACGAACAAGAGCCATGTTTGCAAGACTCTTTTCTTTTTTTATCTGATCAAGTGTAACAGGAGATCTTAATTTCTTGAATGCTTTAAGATCAACCGCTGACCAATCCTGTTCCGTACCCGGATCCTGATAAGCTTCTCTGGTAACTTTCGCGATACCCACAATATTTAATCCTTCGTTGCTATGATAAAACAAAACCTGGTCTCCTTTTTTCATTGCACGCAAATGCAATCGTGCAGCATAATTGCGTATGCCATCCCATCTCGTCTCTTTGTCCTTTTCAAGTTGATCGTAGGAATAAACTGAAGGCTCTGATTTTACCAACCAATAATTCATGAGAATTGATTTTAATTTAAAAGCTTCCCAATAGCAACAAATCCAAATATCGAACGAATTCGTAGTTTTATCAAACCAAACCTGTTGAATCTTCCCATCTAATTCCAGGCGTAATTTTGAAAGTTGATGAGAATGAAATTAATCGCACTGATACTCGTACTGCTCGTATTTTTTGCAACTTCCTTTGCCCAGAAAGAAGATTCTTTGTTGAATAAACCTCTTGATCTGAAAGAGGTCACCATTATTGCCAATTCAACCGCCACCTTCAATGCTTTCAGTAAAATCGATCTCAACCTGCGACCTGCTAAATCAGCGCAGGAAATTTTAAGAATTGTTCCCGGTTTGTTTATTGCGCAGCATCAGGGTGGCGGTAAAGCTGAGCAAATCTTTCTCAGGGGATTTGACATCGATCATGGTACCGATGTGAATATTTCAGTTGATGGATTACCTGTTAATATGGTTTCGCACGCGCATGGTCAGGGTTATGCGGATCTTCATTTCATCATTCCTGAAACCATTGTCAGGTTTGATTATGGAAAGGGCCCCTACAATATCGAAGCGGGAAATTTCGGAACAGCCGGCGATGTTCGGTTGAATACTTTAAACCAGATCGACAAGAGTATATTGAAAGTTGAAGGCGGGCAGTTCAATACCTGGCGGGGAATGGGAATGGTCGATCTTTTAAGCAAAAAACTGAAGGACCGTGGCACGAACGCATATCTCGCAACAGAATTTCTTTATTCTGATGGGCCATTTGAAAATCCGCAGAATTTCAACCGTTTCAATGCCTTTGGAAAATTGAATACGCATGCAGGTAAAAGCATTATTACTCTGCTTGGTTCATTTCTAACAAGTCAATGGGATGCATCAGGGCAAATCCCCGAACGTGCCGTGAAAAGCGGAATGATCACAAGGTTTGGAGCGATAGATAAGTCTGAGGGAGGATATACATCCAGAGCAAATGGGAGTCTGAAAATTACGAGTGTACTTACAGATAATTCAGTCTTTGAAAATCAGGCCTACTACACAAAATATTTTTTCAACCTACATTCAAATTTCACTTTCTTCTTAAATGATCCAGTGAATGGTGATCAGATCAGACAACGTGAATCACGCAATATTTTCGGAACACAGAGTAGCCTTAAGCTGACAAACACACTGCCGCGCGGAATTCTTATTTCAAAGTTTGCCGCCGGCTTTCGTCACGATCAAACGAACAACAGCGAGCTCGCGCACACGATAAATCAAAATACAATTCTTGACTTTGTGCAATTGGGAGATGTGAATGAGACCAATCTTTTCGGATTTGCAGAAGAAAGCTATGAAGCAGGCAATTGGCTGCTGAATTTTGGGACAAGACTGGATCATTTTATTTTCAGATACAAAGATGAATTGAATAATGGATCGCAAAAGGTAAAAAATAAGACTGCACTCAGTCCAAAATTAAACCTCCAATATACTTTTAACCAATCATTGCAGATCTACGCAAAATTTGGAAAAGGATTTCACTCTAATGATGCAAGAGCCATTTTGTTTGATCAGTCAAAATCAATTGTACCTGCCGCTTACGGATCGGACCTCGGTATTGTTTTTAAACCTGCTTCAAATCTGCTCCTGAATGTTGCCGCATGGTATCTGTTCCTGGAAGATGAACTGGTTTTTGTTGGAGACGAAGGAATTGTTGAAGAAAGCGGTAAAACAAGACGAATTGGAATAGATGCTTCTGCCAGGTATCAATTCAACAATTGGTTGTTTGCTGATCTCAATATCAATTTGGCCAGACCCAGAAGCATTGATGCTCCAAAAGAAGAAAACCTGATCCCTCTCGCGCCCACTCTCACATCGACCGGCGGATTAAGCTGGAAAATGAAAAATGGATTTAATGGTAGCCTGATGTACCGCTACATGAAAACACGGCCTGCCAACGAGAATAACACCATTAAGGCGCATGGATACACCATCGCTGATATATCCCTGAATTATACGCGCAAGAAATATGAATTTGGAGCTTCTGTTGAAAATCTTTTTGATGTAAAATGGAACGAAGCGCAATTCGCCACCAATTCAAGATTGAAGAATGAAAGTTCTCCTGTTGAGGAAATTCATTTTACGGCGGGTGTGCCTTTTTTTTGCAGGCTTAAATTTGCAATTTTCTTTTAACCGCCAAGGAGCGAAGGAAATTACCAACCGTTCGCCAACACATCTGCAATATGAAGAGTGCGTAATGGCAACCCCTTGTGTCGAACATATCCATCGATATGCATCAGGCAGGAAAGATCTGTCGAGATAATATACTCAGCCCCGGTTGCAAGCGCATTGTTCACTTTCTGATCCGCCATTCCAATAGAAATACCCTCATATTTTACGGCAAACGTTCCGCCGAATCCGCAACAGGTTTCCACGTCATTCATTTCAATTACTTCAAGTCCGCGAACTTTTGATAATAGTTTCCTTGGTTCTTCCTTGATCCTGCATTCTCTCAATCCCGCACAGGAATCATGATATGTTGCCTTGGCTTCGAGTGTTGCGCCGAAATCTTCTTTGCCCAACACCTTCACGAGAAATTCAGAAAATTCAAACATTCTTTTCTGCAATGTTTTTATCTCGTTGTGAAAAGAAGAATTTTCAAAAAGTTTGGGATAATAATTCCTGATAAATCCAGTGCACGAAGCGCTTGGAGAAACGATGTAATCGCTGCCAGAGAGATCCTCAATTAATTTTGCGCAAACATCTTTTGATTCGTTCCAAAATCCCGCATTGAAGGCTGGTTGTCCGCAACACGTCTGCTTTTCATTGTATTTTACCTTGCAGCCTGCCTTTTCCAAGACCTTGATCATGCTGAACGCGGTCTGTGGATACAACTGATCGACAAAGCATGGAATGAAAATCTGAACGTCCATCCGTGACTAGCTGCTTTTTTTGAAATTTTGAGTGAGCCCGATCATTTTAATTGCCGTAATGGCTGCCTCCTCTCCTTTATGACCGTGTTTGCCTCCGAGTCTTTCTTTTGCCTGCTGTTTGTTGTTTACAGTCAGCACTCCGAAAATCGTTGGCACAGGCAAGGATAAATTCAGTTGAAGAACGCCATCTGTAATTGCCTTGCATACATAATCAAAGTGGGGAGTATCACCCTGGATCACGCAACCAAGCGCAATAAAAGCGCAGGGCTTTTCATTCTGGTACTTCTTCGCGTCCCAAAATGATTTGATCGCAAAGGGAATTTCAAAAGCGCCCGGAACGGCAATCGTTGAAATGCTTGAAACGTTCAACTCTTTCAATTTTTTACGGCAGCCTTTTTCGAGTTCGTCAACAATTTTGGCGTTCCACTCCGTGCGAACAATAACAACACAGGCATCCTGTGGTAGGATGCCTGCGTCAATTTCGTATAGTTTGCTGTTCTGAACTTCTGCCATACAATTATTTCACTTCGCCGAGACGAGCGAGGTATTTATCGGCTTCAAATCCTCTTTGTGTTGCAGGATATTTTTCTTTGATCTTTTTGTACATGTCGATCGCGTCTTTGTTCTTGCCCATCGATTCATACAGCATTGCGGCGCGATACAAATACTCTGAAGAGTTTTCGTCATCTTTTGGAAATGCATCTGCAGCTTTCTGATAGAAGCCTGCCGCTTTATCCTTGTTTCCGTTGTTGTTTGTGGTAAAACCTAATTCAGACCATGCATCGCCTTGCAATCCATAAGCTCTTGCCTGGATTTGCGGAGCGCTCGTGCTGAATTCTTCCAAATGCTTGATTGCATTTTTGAAATCGCCTTTTTTCAAATACACTGAGCCTGCCATGAAATGCGCACGATTGGCTGCAGGTGAACTACCGTAGCGACTGATAACTTTCAGCAATCCGATATTCAGTCCATCACCATTCAATGCTTTGTCGAGTGAGTCAGCGCGATAATATTCTTCAGCTTTGAAAATTGCTTCTTCCGCTTTTTGCTGATTCGGTTTTTTGATCATTGAATTGTAAGCGAGATATCCGCCGATGATCAAAACCACTGCGAGTAATGCAATTGTGAGGACCTTTCCATTCTTCGACCAGAATTGATGCGCACGATCCGTCGTTTCTGGTTTCTGCGAATCCTGAGGAGGTGTATGTTTTGTAACTGCCATAAAGTGAGACGGAAGACGGGAGACGCAAGACGTCACGCGCCTGACGTTATTTTAATCTGTAATAAAAGGATAGTTTTTGTCTATGTAAATATCTTTCAATACTTCATCTTCATTGGGCCATGGACTTTCTTCCGCAAATTGAACCGATTCATCAACCTGTTTATTTACGCGGTCGTTGATCGCGGTAATTTCATCATCACTTGCGTAATGTTTTTCCTTGATCGTTTTCAGCACCAGCTCGATCGGATCTTTCTGTTTGTATTCTTCCACTTCTTCCTTCGTACGATATTTCTGAGGATCGGAAATTGAGTGACCCTTGTAACGATAAGTTTTTATTTCAAGAAGCGTTGGACCATCTCCTTGTCTTGCGCGGTTAACAGCTCGAAGAACACCTTCATGCACTGCTTCAGCGTTCATACCATCGATGGAATCGCCGGGCATTTCGTAGGCATCAGCCAGTTTATAGATATCGATGACGTTGGAAGTCCTTTCAACGGATGTACCCATCGCATAGAAATTGTTCTCACAAATGAATACAACCGGCAGTTTCCAGGTCATCGCCATGTTGAACGTTTCATGGAGAATTCCCTGGCGTGCGGCCCCGTCTCCGAAATAAGTGAGACAAACATTGTCAGTGCCCTTGTATTTTTCTGCGAAAGCGATCCCCGCTCCGGTTCCGATCTGCGCCCCAACGATTCCATGACCACCGTAAAAATTCAGATCTTTTGCAAAGAAGTGCATGCTGCCACCCTTTCCTTTCGCGATTCCTGTAGCTTTTCCGTAGAGTTCCGCCATGCAGGCTTTTACATCAGCTCCTTTGGCAATAGCCAGACCGTGATCTCGGTAGGCAGTGATGAAAGTATCCTCGGGCCTGGTGGCTGTCATACAACCCGCCGCGATGGCTTCCTGTCCCACATAAGCGTGAAAAAAGCCTCGGATCTTGCCTTCCATCTTGTATTTCTCTTCAGCTTTGAGCTCAAACTGGCGGATCAGATACATTAATTCGTACCAGTAGAGATAAGTTTCTTTCGAAAATTTGGTAGCCAAGGGCTTAAAAATTTGACCGCAAAAATAAGGGAAATGGAGGGATATTGCAGCCTTGATTTCTCTTAAACACATATCCCTCATCCAGTTCAAAAACTACCTGAACCAGGAGTTTGACCTCAATCAACGGATCATTGGAATTTGCGGCAAGAACGGGATCGGCAAAACCAATCTGCTCGACGCTATCTACTACCTGTGCTTTACCAAAAGCTATTTCACAAAATCCGACCAGCAGAATGTCCAGCAAGGGCGGGTCGGCTTCCGGATTGCCGGCGATTTTTTGGTAAATGAAGAAGATATTTCAACGGTTTGCATCTTAAGGGAAAACGGCCGGAAAGAGTTCCTTCAGCAGGGTCAGCCTTATGAGAAATTCTCGGATCATATCGGAAAATTTCCCTGCGTGTTCATTGCGCCTGATGACGTTCACATCATCACCGAAGGAAGCGAAGAACGACGCAAATTTCTTGATGCTCTCATATCTCAACTCGATCATCAATATCTGACAACGCTGATCGAATACAACAGGGTCTTGCAACAGCGAAATGGTTTGCTTAAGATTTTTGCAGAAAAAAGGTCTGTCGACGAAAGCTTGTTGGATGTTTTGAATTCGCAACTGGTCAATCCCGGGAAGATCATTTTTGAGAAAAGAAAAATATTTCTTGAAGAACTGATTCCCTCTGTTCAGCAATTTTATTCTGAAATATCAGGAGAGGAATATGAAATAGAAATTGAATACGAGAGTCAGCTTCTTCACGAATCTTTTGAAGAATTGCTGATTCGCAACAAAGAGCGTGACCTGACGATGCAAAGGACAAATGGTGGAACGCATAAAGACGATCTTGAATTCACGCTGAACGATGCTCCTTTTAAGAACATTGCTTCGCAAGGACAAAGAAAAAGTTTGTTGTTCGCACTGAAGCTTGCAGAATTTGATTCTCTGAAAAATCACAAAGGCTTCTCTCCTCTCCTTTTGCTGGATGATGTTTTTGAAAAATTGGATGAAAAAAGAATGAGCAACCTGCTTGATTTTGTCTGCTGCAATAACGATGGCCAGGTTTTTCTTACCGACACGCATTGCGACCGGCTCACGAATGCGCTGGATCTGCTGAAGCAGGATTTTCAATTGATACAGCTTTGAGTCGTTGAGTCGTTGAGTTGTTGAGTTGGTGAGTGGTTGAGTGGTTGAGTTGTTGAGTTGTTGAGTCGTTGAGTCGTTGAGTAGATATTGTAAATTGCATATTATGGGTGAATTTTCGATGAAGGATGCCATGAAACAGTTTCTCAACTCGAGCAAACTGAAAGGCGATGTGCAGGCAATGCAAATTGAGGAAGTGTGGGATAAATTGATGGGTAAAACAATTTCAAAATATACCGATTCAATCAAGATCATTCATCATACACTTATCATTACCACTTCTGTTGCTCCCCTCAAGAATGAACTGCTCTACCAGAAGGAGAATATTATCAAGAGAGTGAACGAGGCGTTGGGTGAGGGTGTGATCCGGGAGGTGATGATTAAGTGAGGAGGAATGGGAGGAATGGGAGGAATGGGAGGAATGGGAGGAATGGGGAGAATGGGAGGAATGGGAGGAATGGGGAGAATATCGATTTGAAGTAATGCTAAAATACTTTACAAGAAAATTTATTTATGGTTTGCTGGTGATGCTTGGCGTCATCGTTCTTGTATTTTTTCTTTTCCAGGGCTTTGGAGATCCGTCAAGATTAATAATGGGTCAAAGAGCTGACGCTGCCACACAGGAAAACATTCGTAAAGAATTAGGTCTCGATCAATCCAAAGGGAAACAATTCCTGATGTATTTGAATGATGTTTCATTCATCGGCATTCATTCAAAAGAAGAAATTGATCAGAAAAAATTACATGGCGTATTTGTTGGCGGCGAAACAAAACTGGGATTGAAAGTTCCTTATTTGCGCAGATCATATCAAACACGAAAGGATGTCTGGGAAATTTTGATGGATGCGTTGCCGAGAACAATTCTTCTCGCTTTTTCGGCAATGCTGATTGCGATAATAATTGGAATTCCACTTGGAATACTCGCAGCGCTAAAAAAGGGAACCTGGATGGATACGTCCGCCGTTTTCACAAGCATACTTGGAATTTCAGCTCCTTCATTTTTCATGGGAATTTTGATCGCTTACATTTTTGGGTTTGTATTGAGTGAATACACAGGCCTGCACATGATTGGAAGTTTATATGATGTCGACCCTTTTGAAGGAAAACAGCTTCAATTGCAAAATCTTATCCTTCCGGCATTGACCCTGGGCATACGTCCAATGGCAATCATCACACAGCTTACGAGAAGTTCAATGTTAGATGTGTTGAATCAGGATTACATCAGAACTGCATATGCAAAAGGTTTGAGTAAAGGAGTCGTTGTTTGGAAACACGCTTTGAGAAATGCCTTAAATCCTGTGATTACTGCGATTACGGGTTGGTTTGCAGAATTGCTTGCTGGAGCATTTTTCGTTGAATATATTTTTGGATGGAACGGGATCGGAAAATTGACTGTTGACGCATTGGAGAAGCTGGATTTTCCTGTAGTGATGGGATCAGTTTTGATCTCTTCTTTTTTCTTCATCATCGTAAACATCATTGCTGATGTTCTATATGGCGTAATTGATCCGCGTGTTAGATTAACATGAATTAATTCCTCCCTTTCCTCCCATTCCTCCCATTCCTCCCATTCTTCCCTCTTTCTCCCCTTCCTACCTGATCTCCGCAATCTTCTTCAACGCCAATTCAAAATCAGCATATCCCCATTTGTCGATGATCGTTCCTTCCTTAAGCAGATACAACGATGGGTTTGTTCTTGCAGCTGTTTTAATCGCTGTTACATCACATCGCAGCGGAAATACAGATGCATTGATCACAGAATCTTTCCTCAATGTTTCAATTGGAATATTGGTAACAACAAATGAAGGGATTTGTTTTGTATTAGCTGTTTTCACAAGAAGATCGTAAACTTCCGGCCAGTTTTGAGTATGATAATCATCCTTCAAAAATAAAATGAGTTTGTAGCCAGGTTCATGAAGGAATTCATTTGTTACATCTGTTCCTTCAAAAGTAGATAATGAAAAGTCCTTGATCGGCGGTTCTGCATTTCCTTTTCGGATCAATTTATCATATCGTTTTACAAATTGATAGCTATCCCCGAAATCAGCCGGAAATTTATCTGCAGTGAATTCAACATCTTTCCCATCTTTCTTATAAACGAACGTGATCACGCTACTGTCCGGAACAGAACCTGGAGGATTCTGCATTTTCTGCGGAATATTATTACCTGTTTTGAAAGGCAGGCAATCAACAACAGGCATGTGACGAAGAACATACCATTGGAGGCTCACGCAGAAAATAGTTGCGGCCGCCAAAATAATAATGTTGGTCAACGACGAAAACAGAGGTTTGACGCGATTGCGGAAAGCAACCAGAAATAAGATCAGTCCAAGAAGTATAAGATCCTTTATGAATGAATCCATCGCAGTGAGCTTAATACAGTCTCCAAAGCAACCGCACTCTTTTATCTTCCCAGAAAGCACTGCGTACCCTGTAAGGAAAGTGAAGAACAGCATCAATAAAAGTAACAACCACGAAAACAATTTGAACTGCCAGCCAAGTAATACTGCAACACCCGCAACAATCTCAAAGGTTATCATGAGTATCGCGAACAGCAGGGTGTAATCATTCAGCGCATGCATGCCCCAGACCTCAAAGAACTCCTGCATTTTGTAGCTAAGCCCCATCGGATCGTTCGCCTTTATCAATCCCGAAAAGATGAACAGAACTCCAACGATAAATCTGGTGATGCCGAGCGCGATTTTCATCAGTATTACTCCTTGTGTTTTTTTTCTGCAATGAGGATCAATGCGAAGACTGCATAATTGATAATGTCGACATAGTTTGAATCAATGCCTTCGCTGATGATTGTCTTGCCATCATTCTGAAGGATCTGCCGGATGCGCATCAATTTCATAAGAATGAGATCCACAAAACTTTCCTGACTCATATCCCGCCAGGCTTCGCCGTAGTCGTGATTTTTATCAAGCATCACATTTTTGACCATCTCAATTTTCTCATCATACATTTTACTTACAGTGTCCGGCGAAAGATCTTCAACAGAAATATCACCCAGGTCGAATTGGATGAGACCAATCACACCATAATTCACAATGGCTTTGAATTCACTGGTAACGTCATCGCCTACTTTCTGCGTTCCTTTTTCCTGTATGGTACGAATTCTTTGCGCTTTAATAAAGATCTGATCAACAATTGAAATTGTACGAAGCACTCTCCATGATGTACCGTAGTCTGTTGTTTTGCGTATGAATATGTCCTTACAAGCCTGTATTGCCTTATCGTATTGCAGATTCGTATCCTTCAACTCAATTATATTTACTTTAGCTCCAAAAGTAACGAACTCAACTTAATGTTTACGCTCAATTGCAAAGGCCGATTGCTTACTGTGGAAAAACCACTTGTGATGGGAATAATCAACATCACACCCGATTCATTTTACACCGGCAGCAGACACGTTAATGCGGATGACATTTTGAACTCCGCAGAAAAAATGATCAAAGAGGGCGCTGCAATTATCGATATCGGCGCGCAGAGTACAAGACCAGGCAGTGTACAATTGAGCGCTGATGAAGAAATTGAAAGGATCGGCGGCATCATTTCATTGATCAACAAGAATTTTCCGGAAACAATTATTTCAATTGATACTTTTTATTCTGCCGTCGCCATAAGTGCGGTTCATGCCGGCGCATCAATAGTTAACGATATCAGCGGCGCAAGCATGGATGCGGATATGATGCCTGCTGTTGCAAAACTAAATGTTCCTTACGTGTGCATGCACATCAAAGGAACACCCGCAACTATGCAGCAACACGCGAAATACGATAACATCACGCTCGAAGTGATTGATTATTTCGTCAGGAAAATTGATGCTTGCAGGAGAGCTGGAATAAAAGATGTGATCATCGATCCCGGATTTGGTTTCGCGAAAACGATAGACCACAATTTTGAATTGCTGAACAATCTTCAGACTTTAAAAATGCTTGAGGTGCCAATTCTATGCGGACTTTCACGTAAATCAACCATCTACAAAACACTGAACATTACAGCAGATGATGCTTTGAACGGAACGACAGTATTGAACACGGTTGCCCTCATGAAAGGCGCTTCAATACTGAGGGTGCATGATGTGAAGGAAGCGATGGAGTGCGTTCGATTGGTAGAATGCCTAAAAGGATTGCCGACAAACGACAAACGAGAAACGACAAACGAATAATTTTTCTCGTCTCTCGTTTCTCGTCTCTCCTCTCCCGTCTCCCGTCTCCCGACCCTGGTCTTACTTCCTCCTCTGAGTAGTATCCGGCACCACCTGCGGAGGCATCATCTGATTGGGAGCCATCTTCGGAGCATCTGCCACATCAAGAACCTGTACATCGAAGATCAGATTTTGAAATGGCAGCCCGCCCGGGCCCGGACGGTCAGCGTATGCCATCTGGAAGGGAACATACAAAACGCCCTTGCCGCCTTTGCGGAAAAATCTCAAACCTTCATCCCAGCCAGCAATTGCGCCCATTTGCCCGATCACAAACTGATAAGGTTGCGCGCCGGGAGTATTAATGCTTGACTCAAATACTTTTTCGTTCGACATCAGTTTTCCTGTGTAATGTACTGTGACCATTTTTCCTGAATCAACAGCAGGTCCGTCTCCGGGAGTTTGCACATCCACATATGTGCCGCTGGGTGATTTCTTCAGATCTTTCTTATTGGCCATGTATTTTTCAAAAGCAGCGATCTGTGAATTTTTATACTTTTCCATTGCCGCAGTTCTGTCTTTGTCAGCCAATTCTGCATTGTCGAAAATATCTTCAACCTTCAGGCTCCATGTTCTTTTATCGCTTTGCTTCATGAAAGGAGGAAGCAAACCTTTTCTCTGCAGAGTATCTCCTATTTCAACTACCACCACGCTGTCGCCTTTGTGAAGCATTGGAAGGATCTCGAGAACATTGTAAACATCGCCTACACTGTCCACTTTTGCATAAACAGGCAGTCCGCTTTCAAACGATGAAACCACAACAGAATCCCGAACTTTCTGACTGAATTGAAGTTTCATCAGCTGTCCGAGTTTCACTTGTGGACCTTTGCCTTCTGTTACTATTTTATAAAGAAGTCCGCTTTTTGTTTTGCGGTAGTTGTTATTGCTGCAGGATGCGAAAAGCAAAACTGCCATTGCGAGGATCAGAAATTTTTGCATTCTAGATTATTGAAGTAGTGATTGATTTTCTTTAATTGCATTGATGAAACGTTGAACTGTTGCCTCAAGCGATTCTGTGCTGCGACCGCCAGCTGCGTTAAAATGCCCGCCTCCATCAAAATATTTTCTTGCGAACGTGTTCACATCAAAATTTCCCTTGCTGCGAAATGAAAGTTTGATCTCCTCATTTCTGTCAATTATCAAGGCCGCAAGTTTAATTCCCTGAATAGATAACGGATAATTTACGAGACCTTCTGTATCTCCGGTTTTTATGTCGTATTTCACAAGATCTTTCCACGGGATTGAGATCATCGCGGTATTGGATTCATAAAACACCTGTAACCTGTTCAGCAACACATGACCAATAAACCGCAGGCGGTTCTCTAAAAAATTATCGTAAACAGCTTCATGAATGAGTGTGTGCTCCAGACCTTTCTTTTTCAGACTAGCGATCATATGATGCACTGAATCCGTTGTTGAAGAAAACCTGAATGACCCAGTATCTCCCATCACACCAGCATAAAGACACTGAGCAACTTCAAGATTTATCTTTTCATCATGACCCGATTCAACTATTACATCGTAAACCATCTCGCAGGTAGAGCTTTTGGCCGTACTGCTGATACCATACTGAAATTCCGTTACCTCAGGTTGCTGATGATGATCTATTAATATTTTGGTCGCTTTCAGTGATTTCAGCATTCCTGCCATGTGACGGGTGCGGCTGAGCGTGTTGTAATCAAGACAAAAGACCCATTCAGCAGACTTTAGAGCGGCGTCTACTTTTTCACGATCCTTGGGGTTTTCAAAATCGAGTACGTTTTCACAACCCGGCATCCATTTCAGGAAATCGGCCCAGTTTGTTGGTGAAATAACCTGGATGGTATGACCAAACTGTTTCAGAAAATGATACAACCCAAGCGAAGAACCCATGGCATCCGGATCAGGTTTCTGATGCATGGTGATCACAATCTTCTTTGGGGTCGCAAACGACGGATATATCTCTTTAATTGATTTCATTCAAGCGGTGCAAAAGTAGGGGTATTTTCGGCTAACTTTGCACCCCAAAATCAAGAGGTTATTATGACTAATAGAACATTCACGATGATCAAACCGGACGCAATGAAGAAAAATGTACAGGGCGAGATCATCGACCGTATCATCAAAGGGGGCTTCAGGATCGTTTCCCTGAAACAAACTCAATTAAGTAAAGAAAAAGCAGGCGAATTCTACGCTATTCATAAAGAACGTCCATTCTTTGGCGAATTGGTTGATTTCATGAGCAGCGGACCGATCATTGCCGCCGTTCTCGAAAAAGAAAATGCAGTGGCGGATTTTCGCAAATTCATAGGTGCAACCGATCCGGCAAAGGCCGATGCCGGTACAATCCGTCAACTATATGCCGGATCCGTAGGAGAAAATGCCATTCATGGAAGTGATAGCGACGAAAATGCAGCGATAGAAAGCAGTTTCTTCTTCAGCGGGTTGGAGCAATTTTAGACGTCAAACGTGAAACGTCAAACGTCAAACGTGAAACGTGAAACGTGAAACGTGAAAGTTTAGGTTTTTATGATTTTTTACTCTGTACTGAAGTAACCGGTACAATGTTGGCGATTGGTTTTACAGTAAAACCTGCTTTTTTTAACAGATTCAACATTCCATCTTCCCCGGGTAAATGCCCTGCACCTACAGCGACAAGCGTAGGTTCAGTACGCAGAATAAAAGCTAGCTGTTGCATCCAGTGACGATTCCTGTTATAGATGAGAAGATCAAGATATTTTTCCATCCCGGGATCTGACTTTGTTGTGAGATGTTCCATTTTTTTCAGATCCTGCTTCTTGTAAACAGTAAGCAATTCGGCAGCATTCTTTTTATATGTATCGATGCTGTCGATATAATTCACCAGTTCTTTTGCCTGGTTCGCGTAAGGAATGCTATCAAATAATCCCGCCTGATATTCTGTTGTTTCAAGCCCTTTAATTGGCTTATCAGATTTTTTTGCTTCTTCAAGAATGCTCATTTCCATTCCGTTGGTTTTTTCACAAGCCATGCCAGCTTCACTGATAAGCGCTGTAAGCATAAAAGGCTTAAAGCGTTCCATCATATTGAATGGAATAATGGAAGGGTTTTCAGTGAAATATTTTTTTACGCGTGCATATTCCTCCGGAGTAATTAAGTCAGACAACTTGGTGTTGTCATTCATGCGGATGTATTTCAGCGTTCCCATTGTCTGCGCGAAATCATCCATATCAATTTCAAAATAGATCTGATTGGTTGACGCAATTGCTTTTTTGAGGTTTGGACTTAACCTCGCATCTTCTTCGCAAAGCAGATGCATCGTTCCGAATATGTAAGAGGGTTTCTTCAATCCATTGCCGGTGATCTCCCACAGCAAAGTATTGTCAGCAGATGCAGCAGGTTTTTTAACTGCAACTTTTTTTGTTGCCGAACTTTTTGAACTCGTCTTTGAAGTTGTTTTCGCAGAACTTTTTGTTTGGCCCTGCACGGAACTAACCAATGCTAAAATCCCAATTGATATCCAGATTTTTCTCATAAATTAATTTGAACTCACAAAATCTTAAATCTTAAATCTAAAATCTTAAATCTAAAATCTTACTTCACCACGGCTTCCTCCCCATACATCTGATCTTTATATTTCAATGAGGGCGAAGGAATGAATTCTCCGATTCCCAGATCATTCCATTTTTTATCGACTGATTCAATAGTTGCGTCGTCAGCAACAATAATGTTCGGCCAGTCGCGGTGAAAATTATCAAATTCTTTTGTCTTTCTCGTCCCATCAAATCCCATACAATTGTTAACAAGATGACTGTCGCGTTTCGGATCGAGGTTGTTGCAGAATCTCCAGAGCGCGACCGGCAAATCATTGGGATCGACCGTGTGCTCAACATACAAAATCAATTTAACATCGCAGAGGGCGCAGAGTTTTTCGTGCAGTTCCTTGATATGACCAACCCTGCTTTTCTTTACTGCAACAATTAACACCGGTATATCCTTTTTAATAAGATCTGAATTAAAAGAAACTATTTCAGCAAACTGTTTAAGCGCTGGCCCAAGTTGGGAACCTGGCGCAAGACTCTGGTCTTGTGCCCGAATATCAGCAGCTTCTTCTTCAAACTTGGCAGTTCCATCCAGGCACATTTTTCCACCAAATCCAAGCTTGCTGCAACTGTGATCCAAAACATCCATCGGACCCTGACTGAAATTGATATCAGTCGCCGGATTCAGATTCTTGAAAACGTATTTGGCAAGCGCTTCGTAATCCTGAATTTTCACGTGCTCATCTGCCAATACCAGGATTTTATTAAACATCATTTGTCCGGCTCCCCACATTGCATTCATTACTTTTTGTCCCTGTCCCGCATATTCTTTTTTGATTTGCGCGATCACGAGATTATGAAAGACGCCTTCAACGGGCATTTCCATATCGATGATCTCAGGAACCATCGTCATTTTAATGGGAGCGAGAAAAATCCTTTCAGTCGCCTTGCCGAGCCATGCATCTTCCTGAGGTGGAATGCCGACGATCATGGCAGGATAAACAGGATTTTTTCTGTGCGTGATACAAGTAACATGAAATCGGGGATACCAGTCAGGCAATGAATAATAGCCGGTATGATCTCCAAAAGGTCCTTCCCAAACCAATTCATCATTCGGATCAACATAGCCTTCGATGATAAAGTCTGCATCTGCAGGAACTTCAATATCGGGTTGGGTAATGCATTTTACAAGCTCCACTTTTTTCTTTCTTAGAAATCCCGCCAGCATGTATTCATCAACATTTTCAGGCAATGGCGCAGTGGCTGAATAGGCATAAACCGGATCACCGCCGAGTGCAACGGCAACGGGCATGCGCTTATTTAATTTTTTATATTCGTTGAAATGTTTCGCGCTCACTTTGTGTTTGTGCCAGTGCATGCCAGTCATGTTTTTTTCAAACAGCTGCATGCGATACATACCGACATTGCGTGTTCCTGTATTTGGATCTTTTGTGTGAATGACAGGGAGCGTAATGAACGGGCCACCATCTTTCGGCCAACATGTTATGATTGGAAGTTTTGTAAGATCAGGGTCTTTCATCACAATTTCCTGGCAATCTCCCCTCCCGCTTTTGACTTTTGGCATCCACGACGCAAACTGACCGAGTTTCGGAAGCAGATTAATTTTATCGAGAATACTTTCTTTTGGTTTTGTGAGAAGTTTGAAAAGCGATTCAATTTCCTTTGCGATGTCGTCGAGATGGGCTACCCCCAGCGCCATGCACATTCTTTTCTCACTACCGTATGCGTTCATCAGCACTGGAAAATCATATCCGGTATTTTCAAAAAGTAATGCCTTTCCTCCATGTCCGCTTTTGCTGACACGATCGGTGATCTCAGACATTTCAAGATGGGGATCGACGTATGTTTTGATGCGAATCAGGTCTCCGGCTTGTTCCAATGCACTGATGAACTCCTGCTGATTTTTGAAAGCCATTTTGCGAAGTTAGGGCAAGGAGAAAGGATTGAGGATTGAGCAGTAAGCTAATCTTTTCTCCACACTCCTCAATCCTCACTCCACACTCCTTCTCAGAATTTCGGGCAATCCAGACGTCCTTTTCCCGAACCTCTGAACAAACCTTTACCACTCGTATTGATCCCAATCGCAACGGATACGCCGGAGAAGTAATACCAATCCTTGTACTTTTCACCGCCGCGGGCCTCACCTTCTGCCGGATAAATCAAACTGCCGTTCTTCAGTTCGTCGCCGCGGTATGCAAGGTCCACAGCTGTTTGTCCGCGCGCCAGCGCAAGAGCGACATCACTCACGTAAGTTTTGCTCACATCATCCAGGTAATCGGTGAAAGTTTTTCGCAGACCGAATTCATACGCTAGGACCACATTTTCCGTAACTCTGAATTTGACACCGGCGCCAAACGGGATCGAGAACTGCGTTAGCTTGTAAGGTTTTCTGTCAGGGTACTGTGAAAGACCCTGCCCTTCAGTGCTTAGAGGCTTGAGAAAATGTTTGTTGCCAAGCGTGTCATATGTGTAAGGGTTGAAATGAAACATCGCAATGCCGCCAAATACGTACGGCGACAAACTTCTCTCCTGCATATCGAAGAAAGTATATTCACCAAGAACATTCAGTTCAAAAATACTTGATTGAAAACTCAGGTTGCGGAATTGCAACACAGCTTTGTTCTTCGCGTCAGTGGCAGCAATTTTTCCAAACATAATCCCTGATCGGATTGCAATTTTATTGGTGAGATCATATTTCGCACCAATACCAAATGCGCCCTTTGCCTGATCGAGCGTAAAAGGTTTGTTTTGCAGATCGCCATAATAATTGGCAAATCCCCCGAAAATTGTCGCATGAATTTTTTGACCGTTCATCGAGAACGGAATTACAGACACTAATAGCAGTAACAGAGGTCGCATCTTTTTGAGAGTTGAGTTGTAGTAATAATAAATAACACAGTGGTTTCTCTAATGGATACGGATCGCGGAGTTCTACAGTTGGAGATAGTGAGGGTTAAGTTGTTGAGTCTTTGAGTTGTTAAGAGGAAGACCGTTTGGCTTTCTTACTCAACGACTAAACGACTCAACAACTAATCTTATTCAAAACTTGAGCCAAAGATTTGTTAAACGACTGAAAATGAAATCATATCCGATTACCAGAACCGGAGGTACAATGCACCAATTAATCCCAGAAGGATCAATACAGTAATAAATTGTCTGGGCGACAATTTGAACATGGTCTTGTCCACCTCCAGCGCATGAGTATTATCTTTTTTCCCAATCAAACTCACGATGATCATCATGAGCATTGTAAAAAAGAACACCCATCCCATGCTGATGAGAAAGGGAATTTCATAAACGCCGGCTGCGTTTGGATATGCCGTGTAAAGCAAAGTGTCGTTACCGAACCATTTCGGAAATGCATTGTCAAACAAAGCAGACAAAGCAACGCCCCCGAGAATTCCCGTAATAGCTGCTGCCGATGTTGTGCGTTTCCAGAAAAATCCAAGAAGGAAAACCGGGAAGATTGCAGGAGAAATATATCCCGTGTATTTCTGAATGAACTCGAATCCGCCTTTTCCACCGATACCCAGACTGTCTTTCCACGTCATCACAATCGCGATCAGCAACGCAACAACAATCACCACTCTTCCCATCCACACAAGTTGTTTTTCAGATTGAGTTTTCTGAAAATATTTCTTATAGATGTCCAGCGTATAGATCGTCGCAATACTGTTCGCCTTTCCGGCTAGCGACGCAACAATCGCCGCAGTGAGTGCGGCAAGTGAAAGTCCTTTCAAACCTGTCGGAAGAAATCCAAGGATCGCTGAATAAGCATTATCCTCACGGAATTCTCCACCCGATAGCATTTGCTGTTGCAATTCTCCATTCTGGTGTAAAACATATGCGGCAATGCCAGGCAGTACTACCAGCACTGGCATCATCAACTTTAAGAACGCAGCGAAAATAATTCCGGCTCTTGCTGTTGGCAGACTTGCACCGAGTGCGCGTTGCGTGATGTATTGATTGCAGCCCCAATAATTCAAATTTGCCACCCACATACCGGCGGCAAGCATCGCAAGACCAGGAAGACTTGCATAATTGTTCACCTGTTGCGCTGATGCACCTGCAGCAGGTTTCGTGAAGATCATATCAAAATGCCCGGGCGCTTTTTCAAGCAGCTGATTGAAGCCGGCAAGAACATCTTTTCCCAAACCAAATTTTTCGCTCACCATCGTCAGCGCCAGGTATGTGGTGACAAGACCGCCTATTATCAAAAAGAAAACCTGGATCACATCTGTATATCCGATCACTTTCATTCCACCAATCGTAATGATCAGCGCGAACAATGCGAGTCCGATCATGATCGCGTGGAAATTTTCTCCTCCCGTCAAATTATTGATCGCGATCGTACCGAGATACAGTATCGAAGTCAGATTTACAAAAATGTAAAGCAGCAGCCAGAATACGGCCATGATCAGCGCAACAGTTTCATTGTACCGCGTTTTCAAAAACTGCGGCATCGTGAAAATCCGGTTCTTTAAATATACAGGCATGAAAAATATCGCAACGATAACCAGCGACACCGCCGCGAGCCACTCATAAGATGAAATTGCAAGACCGAGCCTGAATCCATTTCCCGACATCCCAATAAACTGCTCCGCTGAAATATTCGACGCGATAAGCGATGCTCCAATCGCCCACCAGGTAAGCTGACCTTCCGCGAGAAAAAATTCCGTTGAATTCCCGGTCTTGGATTTCTTTTTTCTGTAGATCCATATTCCGTATGTCGCGACAACAATAAAATAAAACAGGAATACAAGGTAGTCTTGTGTTTTCATGCTATTTGTGTGAAGGGTTTAAGAATCTAAATATATCGGTTAATCAGGTTTTCCAGATATTCCTGCTTTCCGCTGCGTACTTCAGGTTCTCCATTTTTTACAGCGAAGGCGCGAAGGTCTTCCAGTGAAAGCTTTCCTTCTTCAAAAGCCTTTCCCTCACCGCTATCATAGCTTGAATATCTTTCTTTCCTGAATTTCTTATAATCAGATTTCGAAAGCACATCCTCTGCAATTACTAGCGCCCTTGCAAATGCATCCATTCCCCCGATATGGGCGATGAAAAGATCATCGGGATCTGTAGAGTTCCTTCTGATCTTCGCGTCGAAATTAATACCTCCTCCTTTGAAACCGCCTGCTTCAACGATCACAAGCATCGCTTCTACCAATTCATTGAGATTATTTGGAAACTGATCGGTGTCCCATCCATTCTGATAATCGCCTCGGTTGGCATCAATAGAACCAAGCAATCCTGCATCGGCAGCAACCTGTAGCTCGTGCTGGAAAGTATGACCGGCAAGTGTTGCGTGATTTACTTCAACATTGATCTTAAAATCTTGCATCAGATCAAATTGCCTGAGAAAGCTGATCACTGTCGCGCAATCATAATCATACTGATGCTTCGTAGGCTCACACGGTTTTGGTTCGATGAAGAAATTTCCTTTGAAACCATTTTTTCTGGCGTAATCTTTTGCTGTATGAAGAAAACGCGCGAGATGTTCCTGTTCGCGTTTCATGTTTGTATTGAGAAGGCTCATGTATCCTTCGCGACCGCCCCAGAAAACGTAATTCTGTCCGCCAAGGGCGATCGTTGCATCCAGCGCGGCTTTCACCTGCGCGCCTGCGTGCGCGAGCACATGGAAATCAGGATTTGTTGAAGCGCCATTCATGTATCTTCTGTGAGAAAAAAGATTTGCGGTGCCCCACAGCAATTGAATGCCGCTGTCTTTTTGTTTTTGTTTAGCGTAATCAACCAGCGCTTGCAATCTTCTGTCATTTTCATTCACATCATTGCCATATTCAACCACATCAACATCATGAAAGCAATAAAATGGAAGATTCAATTTTGACATGAATTCAAATGCAGCATCCATTTTATCTTTTGCACGTTCAACGGGATCGGATTTTTCATCCCACGGAAATAAATGCGTTCCTTCTCCGAACGGATCGCCACCGGTGTTGCAGAACGAGTGCCAGTATGCGCAAGCAAATCTCAAATGATCCATCATCGACTTACCCGCAATTTTCCTTTCAGCATCGTACCAACGGAATGCAAGAGGATTATCAGTTTCACGGCCTTCGAATTTGATCTCTCCAATTCCTTTAAAAAATTCATGTTTCCCTTTGATCACTGCCATGATTTATTTTTTATTTAATTAAGATGTTTTTCAAGAGCCTCTTTCCAATTCTCATATAACGAATCATATCTCTTATGTTCGTTCGGTTCAATAAGTTTAAGTCTTTTTGCTTTTGTGAAAGCTTCTTTCTGCGAAGAGTATTGTCCTGCACCAATGCCCGCTCCTATCGCAGCGCCCACGCTTCCGTCACACTCATATAATTCCAGCGGAGTATTCGTTGCATTTACAAAAGCTTCCAAAAACACATCGCTTAAGAAAAGGTTCGCTTTGCCGGCGCGTATCACTTTTGGATCCATTCCGTTTTCACGCATTATATCGAGGCCGTACCTGAAAGCAAAAGCAATTCCTTCCTGCACTGCGCGGAAAACATGTGCATTGGTATGAAGATTCAAATCAAGATTATGAAAATGCGCACCGATGATCTTGTTCTCAAACATTCTTTCCGCTCCGTTTCCAAATGGAAGAACGACCAGACCATTGCTGCCGGCTGAAACTGATTTTGCTTTTCCGTCAATGTCTTTGTACGACATTCCGCCGGCGAGGTTATTTTTCAGCCAGCTATTCATGATGCCAGTGCCATTAATGCAAAGCAGCACGCCGAGCCTTCGATTTTCAGCAGTATGATTTACATGGGCAAATGTATTCACACGTGAAAGGTGATCGTGAAACAATTCATCAGTAACGCCATAAATCACTCCCGATGTTCCCGCTGTTGCTGCAACTTCTCCTGGTTCACGAACATTCAATGATAGCGCATTGTTTGGTTGATCTCCGGATTTATAAGTAACGGGAATTCCGGGTTTGAGATTCAATTTTTCTGCGCCCTCTGCGGTTAAATATCCATGAACTGAAAACACATCACGAATCTCTGGAATGAGCTCCTTTTCCAATTCATAATGCTTAAGCACTGCTTTGCTCAGGGTCTCCTTCTTGAAGTCCCAGAAAATTCCTTCACTCAAAGCTGAGACAGAAGTTGTGATCTCTCCCGTCAGTTTCATCGCGATAAAATCTCCGGGCAGCATGATCCTGAATGCCCGATCATAAACATCAGGTTCGTTTTGTTTTACCCACGCAAGCTTTGAAGCAGTAAAATTGCCGGGACTATTCAGCAAACGCGAAAGGCATTTTTTTTCTCCGATTGAATGAAAAGCATCATCACCTAATTCAACAGCGCGACTATCGCACCAGATGATTGAATTGCGGATTGATTTTTTTGACTCATTCACCATCACCAATCCATGCATCTGGTATGCAATTCCAATAGCGCCAATGTTTTTGGGATCATACTTTCCTTTTGCATTCGCCTTGAGGATTGCTTGCTGTACATGATCCCACCAGGTGTCGGGAGATTGTTCGGCCCAGCCCAGCTGATGTGAAATGATCGGTGTTTCCGATTCGGGATATTGCGCGGAAGCAAGGCAATTGCCGGATTCCGAATCCACTACTGAGACCTTAATCGATGAAGTGCCTACGTCAATTCCAAGCAGGAGCATGTTCTGGCAAGATTGTATGATTAATTCGAGCCGAACAAATATAGTGAAACGTGAAACGTCAAACGTGAAACGAAAAACCCCGTCAGCGGTCGTAGACCCTGACGGCGGTTGTAGCAGATATTAAAGGTTTTCAGAAATCCCGCTTCAAAGTTTCTATCAATTTATGCGAACTTTCGCAGCATACTTCAGGTTGCCGATGATAATTCTCACTGAATAAATGCCTGAGGGGATATTTGAAGGCAAGTAAGTCCGATACCTTGAATTTGGAGACACTACAAAAGCAGAACGCATAACCAGTCTGCCGCTGTTGTCAAACAGATCAAGAGTGCCCCTGCCCTTTTGAATTTTCCCAAACTGAACATCGATCTTATTTATCGCAGGATTCGTCAGCAATTTCACAGGTTCATTCCCTTTGACCGGATTTTTTATGAGGATGATCTTACTGTAGTCATGCTTTCCATCCAGATCGATCTGCTTCAACCTGTAATAATTATTTTCCTGAGAAATAGCAGGATCAATAAAACTGTACGATTTTTTGATGCTGCTGTTTCCCGCAGCCTCAACGCTGCCGATCTTTTTGAATTCAGATCCATCAAACGAACGCTCAATCTCAAAGGCTCTACTGTTTTGCTCAAGAGCAGTACTCCAGTTAAGAACAACATCATTCTTCTGAATTCTTCCCGTAAAATCATTCAGCTTCACGGGAAGAGCCGCCGGAATATTTGCACTGAACAATCCTCTTCCATGTGTTGCCGCCACAAGCAATCTGTCGCTACTCCTGTACGCGAGCATATCAACCCTTGTATTCGCAAAATTCGTATTGGTTGGTTGCCAGTTGGCGCCAACAGCTAAATTGGTGGTCGACCAGATACCTCTTTCTGTAGCGAGTATCGCCCAGTCATTGTTCCTCGGATCAAACATCGCCCAACGAACCGGCATATCGGGCAAATTGCCTTCAACATTCGCCCATGAAGGTGAAACAGTGTTTGCGTTCAGTGATTCGAGCACGCTCACAATTCCATAATTGGAATAAGTGATCAGCATATGGTTTTCATCAGTAGCATCAATAACAATGCATGAAACACTTCCGTTCGGACTGCCGCCTGTTTTAATAATAGTTGAAGTCGGACTTCCACCATGCGCATTATCTATTCTTACAACTGAACCATTATCCAATCCGAAATACACGCGGTTTCCCGTGACTGGTGATACACTTACATGTGTAACATTAGCGCCTGCGAAATCAGGAACAGAGAGCCCTGCTGCTGATCCGGGTAATGCAGGATCGATCCAGCGAAAAAAGCTTCCCGCAGCATTTCCGCCATAAAGAATATTTGAAATATTATCGAACGCTGTCGGATTGATAAATGATCCACCAGTGAAGCCATAATCTGTAAAATTATTACCACCATCAGTTGATACATTATAGTTGTTCTCTACAAAAGATGTAATCTGAACCATGCCATTGTCTGTCTGGTCGATATGCGGATAGCCGCCGTCTCCACCAGTTACAGTTGTTGCAGTGTTCATTCCGCTGTTAGTGAATTTTTGCGTTCCGTTATCCTGAGCGCCTGCCAGAAAATAATCAGTCGTTACAGGATGAATTGCGACGCCATAGTACTGCGTCACGTTGTACGACTTATTCAATTCAATAAAAGAAGTTCCCGCGTTTGTAGTCCTGAAAATTCCTCCATCTGTGCCTATGAGCAAGTCTTGTACTGGTCCGCCAAAACTGTACCCTGGTCTTACCAGTATTTCATGAATATCTGCATGTACATAAGGTTTTCCGCATCCTCCGCCCCACTGCGACAACTGCGTCCATGCTGCACCGTTATTTGTTGTCTTGAACAGATCAACTCCTCCGATGTAACAAACTGAGGTATCAACTGGATCGGGCTGCACGATCAGATCGTACCAGGCCTGACTTCGTGTGAAGTCAGAACTCGTAGTGCCGTTGTCGCACCAGGTTGGAAGTGGCTTGTTGACCCATCTTGTTGCAAGTCCGGGTAAAGTATCTGCATTTGAAGCTTTCATGATTCTTCCGATCGGATCTGTTCCATCTGTTTCGCTTTTGTGCACAAGTGCCCACAACTGGTAATACGCGTTCGGGTTGCTGGCAACTTCAATTCTCTGTTCACCCAAAGCTGGCGCATAGATCTGCACCCAGGTTTGTCCTCCATTGCCGGACCTGTAAATTCCTCCGCTTCCAAAAATTCCCATTGTAGCATAGATGTAGTTGTATACAAATTCAAGATCAGCAGCTCGGTCGGTGGTGCCGCCTCCTACTCCATTGCCTAAAACTTTTGTCCAGGTTGCGCCTTTGTCTTCCGATCTCTGAATACCGCCATATCGTGTAGAGGCAACCAATGCAGGACCTACTCCACAGCATACATATTTAATGTCCTCAACATACGCGAAAGTGGAATCGGTGCTTGTAGGAATTGTTGAAGGAAGGATCGTCCATGTCGCGCCAGCATTTATTGATTTGTAAATACCACGCCCTTTTATCGCATCGAAATTGAACCATCCTTCTCCCGTTCCGAAAAACATTATGTAGCTGCTATCGGTAAAAGGGTGCTGCGTAATGCATGTGACAGCAAGATTTCCTGTGTCGCTGAACTTGGTCCAGGCAGGTGTTGCAGCAGTAATGTCAGTGGTTGACCATATGCCGCCGCCAACACCTCCGACAAAAACTTTTTTGTTGGTAATGTCTCCAATATCAAACATCATCGCGCGTGTGCGTCCTCCAATATTATCAGGTCCGCGTTCTGTCCAGCTGATCCCAGTAACAGGTGAAAAAAATCCGTTCGCGAGTTGCGACTTGAATAATTCAGTTTGAATTTGTTCGGCTATGCGTAAACGTTCAGTGGGTACAGTTCCAGTACCTGGATCTTTAGTTCTTGCAATCTCCTGGAGCATCGCCTTATCGATGCCGTCGTTCTCCGATTTTTCCTTTTCGTGAATGGGCTCGAGATGAGTGATGATGATTTTTTGACCAGAGTTGCGTTTTAAGGCAATAAAGCAACAGGCAAGGATGCCGATTGCAGCCAGTGAATACAATTTTTTCATCGCAATTAGTTTAGCGTGAATTAAAAATTGTCTTCTGAATAAATTGTACGGGGAATAAATTTGGGCGGAACTCTAAAGGTAGAATAATTTTTACCTGTTATAAAAAGTAATTTTTTTACGGACCAGGGTTCCGTATGCAGTGACGCCCGTTATTGTTATAACATAAGTTCCGGCGATGTCGCTGGTAAAGAAGGAAAGATTCGCATGTCCTTTTTCATTTACCATAACAGTTCCTTTCCATAAAAGTGTGCCGCGACTATCCCTTTCTTTTGACGCACGATTTTTTTTATCATCATAATCAGTTTCAGGAAAATAAACGGGACTCGCATATCCTCTCGGCCTGATCAATTTCAACGAAGAATTTTTGGAGTAATCCACAACATTTTTGCGGGTATTGATGCTGATCACTCCATTGGCTCCGCGAATGCCATAATTGGTTCCTTCAGATCCTTTCAGTACCTCAACAAATTCAATCTGACTCGCATCGTAAGTACTGAGAAATTGCACGAGCGGACTTGAATATTCTGATTCGGGAAGCGCGATCTGCACCCCATCCACAATTACTATTGGTTCGGAAGTTCTGTCCGGCGCATTCATGGAAGGCGGACCGTGAATAACAACATAACCATTCAGCATTTGTACACCAGGTACGCTTAAAACGGCATTGCTCAAATTGTTTGCTCCGCCTTTTGTAAATCTTTCTCCCGGAATTATTGTTGAAAAACTTGTAACTCTTTTGACATCATAATTGTTTTTCTTTTTGCGTTTATCCTGAACCGTTACACTAGTCAGCCATTCATTTCCTTTATATACGTTGGTGTCAACATAGGAGATGAATTGAGAAACGGGAGTCTTGAGTAATTGTTCAAATTTATATTTAATGGAGACTGGGGTTTTTGGATGAGGAAATGCCTGCGGATCAATTTTGATCTGATGTTTTTCGATGTTGCCTTTCAGATTGCTTACCTGCATGGCAAACTGTGTGCTGTCTAAATAATATGTCAAAGGAAAAACAAAACGCCCTTTGTTATCGGTCGTATCAGTAATGGGCATCAATCCACCTGATCCAGAAAAAAGCGTTACAACTTTTTGTGATACGGGTTCATTGTTGGCATTCACAACAATTCCTTTTATATAGAGAATGCTATCGTCTGATCCTACATTTTTGATTGCAGATTTTTGATTGAAAAGTTGTTGATGAATTGGTTGCCTGTTCAACATTAATAAATCGATCTCCTCATCCGACAACCCTGAAAAATCATAGACAACCTGGTCAGAGTTTGTCAATGAAGATGTTAAGGTGCTATCAGCAACGGACACACTCAAAATTGCGGGAACCGTATTTTTCAATTCGTCGGTTAAAGCGATATTCAGATTTGCTTTATCCCTTTTTGCGTAAACTTTTTTGTCAAGGCTTGCGTTTAGTTTCAGATCATCTCTCTTAATGAATACGCTTCTTTCGCTGAGGCAATTGAAATTATTATCGAAAAGAAAAAAGGTAGCAACTCCCTCTGGAAACTTTTGATCCGGCACAAATACATCGTATCGTCCTTTGCCAATGCTCGCGAAGCAAAGACTGTCATTGGACACGCCGATCACATACGTTGCAAAATCTTTTTTATATAGTGAATCTTCGAGTAATACTCTTAAGGTGCGACTGCCATCTGATTGTCTTGCTACTGATAATTGAGCTCCATACAGATCATAGGGTGGTAATGGATATTCAAAAGATTTTCCCTGCCACATGATCACTGCCCGGTATTTTCTGAATCTGAATGGAAATACTGTGAACTTTCCCATTCCATTTTTCCCTGATGAAAAACTTGTGATCAGTGAATCCCGGCTGTCGATAATGTTTCCAGATATAGCAATTGGTTCACCTGTTGTATCAGTAATTCTAAATGCAACGATCGAATTCGATCCTGTTACAAAAAGGCCTCCCTCTGGTGAAAATTCAACTGTTGGTTTGTTTTCTTTTTTTAATGAATAATTGAACTTTTGCGGCTTTGCGGATTTTTTTGGATTGATGATATAGAGAGGTTCCGCAAAAAAGCCTCCGCTCCCGATCTCTTTCCCGCTCTCACTCTCTCCATATGCTCTGATCCAATAATATCCTGACACAAGAGAATCGGGAATATCGATCCTGCCATTTGTTTGAATTCCTGAATTGCTCAACAGGATTTTGCTGACGAGACTATCATCGTTACTAACCAGGTCGACGAACAGCGGCTGACCGTCATGACTGAGTTTGCCGGAGAATTGATTTGTGACGAAGGCCCGGAACCATATTGATTCGCCGGCGGCGTAAATGGATCGGTCGTGTGTTAGTAAGATATTTTTCTTTTCGGAAGATCTTATGTCTGTAATGACCTTTGCTGAGATTGAATCGAGCAGGTTCATTTGGGTATTCTGACCTATGCAATTCAGTGATATTAATGAAGCAAGAAAAAAGATTTGGAGACCGGGACAGCTCATTCAGATGGTATTAGCCTAAATATCGTAAAAAATCCTGCACTGAGTGCGTATGAAGGCTATAACTCCAAATGATGTGGTGGTTTCGTGTGGTCGGATTATCGCAAGTTTTGCACATTTCCGATTGCCTGCAACCTTTACTTTTGGTAAAAACAAAATGGAAACTGTTTCACCAAACATTTTTGTCAATGACATTCATGCTACTCTTGAATTTTATCAGATTCTTGGATTCACGGTTGTAACAGCCGTACCGGAACCGAAGAACCCAATCTTTGTTTTGATGACTTGCGGAAGCGTAACTTTTATGTTTCAAACATTTGCCAGCATCGAAAATACTTTGCCGGTGGTTAACAGAAGCAATGGCGGTTCTCTGTTGCTATACATTAAAATGAATAATATCCGTGCATTTTTTGAGAAGATAAAGGACAGGGTTACCGTTTTGCAGGGACTGGAAAAAACATTTTATGGCGCCACAGAGTTTTCAATTAAAGACAATAATAATTACATGCTAACTTTTGCAGAAGATGAATGACTGCACGAATCGCCTGGACATTTTAATCCAGGAGAAAAGAAAGTTAAGGGCGAACAAGATCAAGCTGAGTGAAATCCATCACCATTCTGTGGAAAATCTGCGAGCTATTTTGGGCATCTCGAAAATACGGGCGATGGAACTTAGAGCACTCTCCGAATTTCAAACCATCCCTTCCATTGGAGTCGGGTTTGCCCAGGATCTTATTTCGCTGGGTTATTATTCGATTCAGGAGCTTAAAGGAAAGGACCCGGCTAAACTTGTCGACCGGCTTGAGCGTCAATTAGGCGCCTGGATTGATCCATGTGTTGAAGACCAAATGCGTTTATGCATTCATTATGCTGAGCATTTTGATAACCGGGTGAATTGGTGGGATTTTACAAAAGAGCGAAAAGCATTCCGACAGCAATATGGATATCCGGCCAACCGGCCGAAAACACCTTGGCATGAATTGGAAAAATATAAGCCGACTAATAGAATCAAAGCCCAAAATGAAATCACAAAAAAAGATTTGAACAACAAGCTAAGACTTGCTCTTAGGTTTATGAGAGAGAATTTAAGAAGTGGAATTACTTTGGCGCAATTGGCGGCGGAGGCCAATCTATCACCCTTTCATTTTCACCGGTTATTTAAGAGTGCCTACGAACTGACACCGCTTCAATACTTTACTCGTCTTCGCATGAAAGAAGTGTGCAAGCTTCTTACCAAAACAAGGAAGCCCATTTCTTTGGTTGCAACTGCGTGTGGGTTTGAAGATCAGAGCTCTTTCATTCGACTTTTCAAAAAAGAATTTAAACAAACGCCGCTTGCTTATCGCAGAGCTAAAAGTAGTGTGCGGAGATAATCCAGCGTCAAGTGCCGTTTTACACCCCCCCTTACTTTGTCATCCCGAAGGAGCGCAGCGGACCGAGGGATCTCGAATCAGACTTCGAAGTTGATGCTTTGATGTTAGGAAATTGGAGAGCACTACATAGATCCAGAAGTCGGGATGCTCTAACCAGTGATAAAAAAAACCCGCATGAAGCGGGTTTAAGAGTGATCCGGATTGGATTCGAACCAATGACCTACTGCTTAGAAGGCAGTTGCTCTATCCAACTGAGCTACCGGACCATAATTATGGGCAGCAAAGATAGCGTTGACGCGATTTATATCAAAATTAGTTAAACTGAAAGACGCACAACATCACAGAAGGTATATTTATGAGGTAATAGTAACCACACAACTATGCATTTATTTACAAAGAACCATAGCATCATTTTTTCTTTATTACTCATAGTATCAGGACTACTATTAATTCACTGGCGCTCTGGAAAAGTCAGTTGTAAAGAGTTAAGGAATGGCGTATTTCACTTCTACGGAAAACAATCAAAAGACTATTATATCATTTTAAGGCAAGATTCACTCCAGAGAGAGGTGAATGTTGCTACCAATGATACTTCCTTTTGGAAGGTAGACTGGGTTGACGATTGTATATTCTCCTTGAAATACTCGTCTGGAGGCAGGAATAGATCTGAAGAAGAAAAGAAATTTTTGCTCAACCATATCACCGTCATTCAAATTCAAAAAATAACAGCGGATTATTATGTAGTAAAAGGGTCATTGGATTCATTGAACTCAAGATTTAATCTTATTGACACTGTCTGGATGCAACCCAAATAAAGTATCTCAGAATAGAGGATTGAAATAACTTGATTATTTGAAGCACAAAACAATTATCATAGTTACTATCGTGTTCTTTGTGATAATTAACACGAGTTATTTTTGGACACCTCAACTCGGAGTATATGCAATGTTTGCTTTAATGGCTCTGGGAATTATTTACTTAGGTCTTTTCATAGCATTTGTCCAACAATTATACTTTTTACTAAAAGAAAAGTTTGACAAGTTTCGGTTAATGTCTCTCGGATTAATTGCGACTGTTTTAGCCTTAACATTTTTCTACCCTTTTGGTCTCATTAATTTTGATAGACTTAGTGGTGAAGATTTGCTAGTTGCTCAAGCAGAAGGCTCGGCAAATTGCATGACTACTCTCAAGTTGAAAGACAATAATACATTCATTGAGAGAAGTGTCTGTTTTGGTGTCACAGAGACTAAAGGACGATACAAAATCGTTCATGACACCATATACTTTGAAAAAGTAAAACTTGGAAGAGAAATAGATACTTTTTACAAGTTTGCCCTTCTGAAACCATCCACGTGGAATGTAGGCAAAGTGAATTTAGTTCGGTTTGTGGACATGAAAGACACCATCGGGCGTTCATTACAGGTTACCCAGAATAACTTGTTTGATTCTAACGGTCAAAAATCAACACGCTAATTTATTGTCTCAAAAGAACACAAGTATTCAAATAAAATCTGCTCTATCTAATAGGGGCCGAACACAACTACTGTTAATGAAAGCCTACCCCTACTTCATATCCGGATGCCTTTATCCCCGGGTATCGGGCCTTTAGGAATGTTGAAAAAATCATGTATGGGATTGCAAAGATTGCAATATTGCAAGTAGAAGTAATGTTGTATTATGGGTCCAAGCAAAGCAACCTGAAAAGCTTGAAGGTGACTTGATACTCAATACTGAGTTGTGTATATTTATGAGTTACCCGAACTTAAAAATGACACTCCGCTTCCTTCTAATAATTGTTGCAATCACCCTCACAAGCTGCTCAAACAAAACAGTGCAGCAACTCTTAGACGATGGAATTCAAGAAGACGGCAAAAAGGCAATCCGCTTATACTCTAGAGCAATTTCAAAGGACAAAGAAAATGTTGAAGCATATTGGCGTAGGGGTTCAGAGTACCATAGAATAATGAAGCAATACGATGATGCTATTGCTGATTTCAATAAAGCCGTTTCAATTGACAGTGCTTTCAATAATGGTTGCCTATTTGAGGCCAGAGGTCTTAGCAAAGAAGCTATAGGAAACTATTCTGAAGCAATTGCCGACTACACGACAGCATTAAAACTCTGTAAGAGTGTACAGCCTTCAACGCCGAGAGAAACCTATTATTTCTATAGAGCAAGGACACTCCTTAAAAGAGGGGATACTGCTATGGCAATTTCGGACGTTGATAGTTCACTTCACTATTGGAACTCCTTTCCAAGAGCAAGATATCTAAAGGGAAGACTTCTGGTAATGAAGGAACAATACAGGGAAGCCGAGAAATATTTTCATGATTTTTTAGACCCTTCTTCCGCACGTGACAAAGAATTTATTGATGATGTTTTTTATTACGGTCTACTGAAATTCAAAACAGGCGACTCTTCGTATTGCGAATATTGGAAAGCAGCTGCTAAGTACAAATACTCTTTAGCAGCAGAATACATTGATAAATATTGTAAATAGGCACACCGCATGCAACTCGGGGAGTATAATACAGAAATGATTTTAAGGGACCAAGCAAAGCAACCTGCCTGAGTACGTAATTGTGCTAATTAAGAGTCTGGCAACATGAAAAGCAATGACTGAGTTACAAAGAGATTTAGGTATTCTAGGAGGTATCCTTATCCTCAATATTTGCATTACTTTTTTGTACAGGAGGTTCGTGGCTTTGAAAAAACTAGAGAGCAAGACCCCAAAAAAATTGTTGATTTAGCTAATGATTCGCCTGTTATTTCCCGGCGGAGTGGTAGCAACTTCTCATTTATGCCTAGAATACCTTGGATGATTCTTTATCGTTCTACAAACTCCGAGTTAAAGCGTGTGATTGTTGTGCACAACATCTTATGCATTTGTGTTTATGGCTTGTTCATTACACTTATAACATTATTTATTATGGAGAATCCATAAACCATGTTGGCGACCGGATACTATCCTATAATGAATGAGAGGACAAAGCAAAGCACCTTATTTGATTATGTAGTTGCGTATATTTATGAGTAAGGAACATTGCATGAAGACCCTAATCCTCCTTATAACACTTGCGTCTCAAGCACCTTCTTTGCTTGGACAGTCCTCAATGCCTAAGTTTACATCTGCCAGAATCGATACCATGACTTTTCTACAATATCTACCAGATAAAGCAGATTTCGTTCTTGTTTATTCACAAGAAAGTTTTTGGTCGTCAAATACAGAAAATTTCAAGCTGTTAGCACGAGAAGGAAACGAATGGACAACGTGGACATACTATAGAAAATGGAAAAGTTCCAGCGATGTTTATGATAATAAAGAGAAAAAGAGGAAGAAGTATTTCAATAAATGGGCAGTAGTGGACTCGTCATCTGTGGAAGAATTATTCGACAGTCTCGCATTGACATCCTTATGGAAACTTAGCATAGATTCTCTCAATGAAGACCGAGGATATGTTGTTTCTGATGCCATGAATTACAGGTTTCAACTGGAAGACGGTATACATAGGCAAATTCTAGAAACTTACGCTCCTGAATATTACCTAAAGAAATTTCCAGATATGCAACAAAGAATACTTTTTCTTCAAGCAAAAGAGATTTTTTGTAGATGGTGGAAGAGAAATGTACCAGAATAAAGCCGGCCATAAACGGCTTGCAGTAATTATGAATATTTGGCGAAGAGAAGCAAGATTACTTTTATGGGTCCAAGCAAAGCAACCTATCAGAGTAGTTGGGCTCACGCATTCCAACCTGAATGGAGGTGCGTATATTTATGAATAGCACCGTTCATTCAATCAACTTCAATGCTGGATAAACTCATAGAAATTACTGCTTCCTCTCCATATATAACTTCCGGAAGTTTGCGAGTGAAAGAAACATTAATTAAGCCGTGGGAAATCCCAGACACCACATTGATTTTTGAAATTTGGAACGAAGACGATGAAGATGTAGCTTCCGAAGTATGGAAAGTTACTTGCTATGATTTAGCACACACACAAAGTATCCCTCAATTCGTTATTCCTAGAACGAAATTAAAATTATTTGACCAACATCCTCTGCTTTGGAATTTCGATGATGAAATCTATTTCAGCATTCGAAGTAAAACCGACCACATAGCTAAACTCATGGGAGAACTTTTTATCGAGCATACAAAAGCATGTGGTAATTGGGTGGACTTTCAATGGCTTTATTCTAGCCTACCTACGACACTCGAAACTCTGCGAGAAAACCAATTAGCAATTCCGGTCCCTTTGAAAAATGCTTGTTTTGACACTTTGGAGAAGTATGGCATTAAATACCAAGTAAATAGCGTTCAACAAAAGCCAAACGAATATAAGGTTCTGTTTTTTAGCAACTCTGATATTTGGCCTGACGAAGAAAATTTTAAGCAGCCGTATATAATTGCAAAAGAGTTTTCAGAAAACAAACTTAGCTAACAGAGTACACAATTGATTAAGTCTTGACTGACCTTCACACTATTAATTACGCAGTTCTGCATATCCGCAATTCAACTACTGTCCATGAAAACCTACCCCTAGTCGATAACCAGATGCTTCTATCCCCCTATCGTCACTAGAGGAAGTCGAAAAAACCCTGTGTAGAATTGCAAAACTTGCAAACTTTGCACGTAGAAATGTCATTCCAATCCTCCTAGTCATTCTCTGTTGATTGGTAAGACATATTATTGCTAAATTAGATTGATACTGGGTTATAAGCATTCTCTAAGCAAGCCTGACAATCAAAAATTATGAGTGCATTTTCTATACGAAAGTTTTTAAAACTAGGCAATCCTGATGATTCTCATATGGACAAGTATCTGGTTGACCTTCTGGTAAGAATGGCAAATACGACCGACCAAATTATGGAGGAAGGTTATGATAGTTCGAAAACAATTTCATGGAAAGCCTATAGAGAAGCGGAAAAAGTCGACAACACCGATTTTATTCCACAGCTTATTTCATTCATCGATGTAGAAAAGGAAAAGAAAAAAAGAGGCAATGCATATTTTTTATTGGGACACATTGCAAAAAACACAAACAGTCAGATTGCGGTGTCGTATTTAATTCAACGAGTGGACAAAGAGACGGATAAGTATGTTATTTCATTTTTGCTGGACAGAATAGCCAATATTGAAAAACCAATTGGAACAGATTTGGAACCATTAATTAAGATGACTAAAAGTGACAAATGGTTAATCAGACATAGTGCGATTCAGTCCTTGAAAAACTCATTTGACAGTATTGCAGAAACTACATTAATTGAAATTCTTAATAAATCTGAGGACCCCTACGATTTGATTTATTCAAATGCAACACTAAATAGAATAGGAACTCCAAGAGCTATACCATATTTGGAAAAGCATTTGAAAAGTAGAAAAAGGGATGTAAAACTTTCTGCCCAATTTGCTATCGAAGAAATAAAAAAGAGACACGGTTAAAAGCTCAAATCGCTAATAAGGTATTTGCCAAAAAGGGAATTTAAATTGCTATTGCCAAATTAATATGAGAGACTCCAATGCCGGAATGATTGAAATAGTTGATGCTGTTAATTTAGACAACACCTACTCTGCAATTATAGGCTTGAAATTGGATATGGAGTTTCTTTCTTTACGCTTTGAAGTTTCGGAATCAGATTATCCTAGGATAAGAAACATTGTGACATTTAGACCCTTCGAGAACACGGCGGTAGGAATTTATCATTATTTTTTTTCGGGTTCGTATCAGAAAAATACCCCTAAAAAAGAGATGGCTATAATTAATATTAGGGTTGAACAGCTGAACCAACATAAGCAATTTAACTTTCCTATAAGTGTAAATTTTGTTGCCAATCTTTTATGGTTTGGCAGCGTAAAGGAAAAATCAGAAGTAGACCGATTTATCCCCAATCCACCTTCGACTAATAATTAGAATGACCTTGGGGACCAAATCAAAGTAACCTATCGTTAAGAAAGCATGGTGAGACAGCAGGACGTGAATACTGCTTCATCTTATATGCCGACAGCTAAAGTACTGACCAAAGAAGCATACCCCCTACCCGTATCTGAATGCCCCTATTCCCCCGTATCTGAGAATTAGGTAAGTTGAGAAAATCCTGTGTTGGTTTGCAAAGATTGCAATATTTGCAAGTAGAATTTATGTGATTATGGGACCAAGGAAAGCAACCTGTATTTGATGTTGTACTTATTAAATCCTTCGGCTTCTTACATGAAACTTGAATACTTAGACTTAGGAAAGAGTGGTGCCTCTTTAAACAATATGAATAAAGGGTTGGTGCGCTTATTCAGTTATACTAATGAAGAAAGGAGGAATTTGGAAAATGATATCAGAGAGGTTGTAATAAAGCGTGCCGAGTCGTTACAGCTTCATGAACTTTCTTATATAGAAGCTCTTAATTGTAAAGTAACTTTTAGGCTGGCTGAAGTTGATGAGGGTTTAGTTTTGGTTTCCCAAAATGAATTTATCTGTTCACTAACAACTGCAGAATTTCTCAATTTGGTTGAACGAATAACATTGTGTGACCACGGGCATACTTGGTTGTATGGCGAAGGCGATGAACAGTTATCTTTTCTTTTGTCACCCGGATTGGGAGGATGGTAATTAACGTTTATCTCGAATATTATAGCTGGATTTCTGAAGACAATTCTGGGTCCAAGCAAAGCAACCTAGTTTGATTATGTAGTTGCGTATATTTATGCGTCATGTACAATTTGACGAACATGCTGGTAGCTCGCATCTTTCTTTTCACATTGTTTTATCTCTTAAGTGACGTAGCTCACAGCCAGACTAAATGTTGGATGTCTAGTGAGTACAAGAATGAGGTAAAAATTTGGGCTGCATCGACCATTGACAGTTTAAAGAAGGAAGGCATTGATACAATTATATTTTATGGGGTGGGCATGCCTGAAAATGGTCGACTATCATACGGTAAAATTATTTGGACAAATAGAGGGATTGCAAAGACGTTGGAAATCAAATCAAAATACATCAACAAAGTTATTCGTTTGACTGATTCCAAATATGACTCTATTGCGAACTTTGCACCCATCCAGTTTTATTTCGATTATCGGCTCGATACCGTAACCACGAATCCAAGGGAACTTTTTTGGATGAGCCATGCTTATCTTCATCTTGTGTATTCGGAAGTAAACGGTACAGAGGTTTGTTTCATCATAGAAGATTATTTATTATCCGACTTCGAACACTTACGGTCAAGATGGATATCGTCTTTATGTCAAAGAATTCGACCGGATGAACTGTGTCGTTGAAAACTTAATAATACTAGCCAACGGCAGGTCGAGTTGAATGGAGACCATAAGACACTATCGGGACCTAGCAAAGCAACCTAACTGATGGATTGTGCTCACTCAGTTTATCACTTGTTGATGCTCTTACGAATAATGTGTCTACTGGTTCCGGGTACCTGAACAACAAACTTCTGGACTAATTTCTCATTCAGTCTTAGTGATAAACCTCGTTCGCAGAGGAGCAAGAATCATTTGACAAAGAAGACAACAGAAAAAGAAAAGAAGATAGGTGGCTCTCACAGAGCTTAGAGATAAAACCCAAAAGTGTTCTGCATAAACACAAGGCAACAACACAAGGCCATCATTTATACAGCTTCCTTTTGGCTTTTACCAACGCCACCTAGTGAAGAGGTTTTCTTTTTACTGTTTTTCTTTTTGAAAATGAATTTAGGTAATAGGAGCTAACTCTGAAGTACTCCTTGATGGATTTTTGTTAGTGCAGTTCAAGGGCAACTAATACAAGTTGGGATAAAACCATTAAGAAAAAATAGACTTGCAATTCCGTAGAACTTTTGCACCCCTTTACAAACCGTGTTCACCCATAAATTGAAAAATCTGCCAATTATATCTATCCATTAGATACATCAAAAAATATAGCAGCAGAGAAGCCCAGCCCAACATTGCACTTTTTCTAAATGTAGGTTTAAACAATCCAATTGATGAGAAAATAAAGAGCGGAATTAGATTCAGCAACCCAAAATAAGTATAAGCCCTCTGAACACGATAGTATGTCGGATATCGCTCAACTATTGACCAATCCTCAAAATGAACATGGTAGAAATAAATGAAATCAATAGACGTAAGTATGTATGTAAGCATTACATAGACTGAAAACCATTTCTGAAAATTGAAAGACTTCATGGCCGTTTCGTATGTAGTTACCATAGTTAATCCGAACTAAAAGGAATGTGGTTATTTACCCGAATAACAATATACATTAAGACTGCGATTCCAATAAGGAGGATAATAATCCAAAATATGCAACCGAAACGCCCAGACTTGTACCATTTCATTAATTCATATTTAGTTTATGGGTCCTGAAAAAATTGACCTAACATGAGGATGTACACATAGAACTGGAAGTTTACCTGAAACGACGGTTGCAAAATTTGCAATCATTGCAACTTGTGTATCTGGAACGATTGAGCGGGCGCAGTATATAACAGTTTTAAACTTTTTGGCTTAATAACGATACAGATTATTGAGCTATTTTTAGTCAGCTTTTTGAAACAATTTTTTATTAACCAAAGTATGTGGTTTTGCTTGCAAATGCTTGCAAATTTCAAGAGAGTAAATTAGGATGTATTGATTGTGAAGGGATTCGAACCAATGACCTACTGCTTAGAAGGCAGTTGCTCTATCCAACTGAGCTACCGGACCATTAATTATGGCCTGCAAAGGTAACCTCTGCTCCTTATATTTGACAAATTACTTATCAAAATTTATTCTTGAAGAAGATATTAAGCACAATTTTATTTCTGATGCTCATTCTCTGCTCCTGTTCTAACAAATTAGATTGTGAAGAGTTTAAGAATGGATTGTTTGCATATAAAACACTGGGTGTGCCTGTCCAATTTGTTGAAATAACAGACAGTTTCTACATTGAAAAGTATCCGGAGTATCGGGGCTTCAAATGGGCTAAGAAGTCCAAAATCAAGTGGATTTCAGATTGTGAGTATATTTTGACTCCAATTGAAGAAACATCTATTCTAGATTCACAAATGCATTCATCAATTCTGACAGATGAGATTCGGACTAAGATTATTGAGACAGCCTCAGATTTCTGCGTGATACATCAAAAGACACGGAATTTAAGCAAAACTATTTTGGATACACTTGGGATTGTAAAAGCACCAGTTTTAAATAGACCTTAGCAGATCTTGCAAACTTTGCAATCTGGAATTTCGAACTAAGTCATTTTATATTTTATAAGAACGATCAAGATTGTGCTATTAAGTTGATTAGAAAAATGACATTTGCGTACTGTTTAAGTCATTACATTACTCAGCATGCTTGGATTTGAATTTGATTACTTATGTCGAATTCGGTATTAAGATATCAGCCAATTGAAATACTAGAAATCATTAAAGCAAACTATAGGCAACAACAGCAGTATGACGATGTAGTTTTAAAAAATTATGAACTGTCATTTGACACCACAATATTAGAATGGAGAGACATTTGCGACTTAGTGGACACCACAGAATTATCGAAATACTTGAACTTTTATTTCCGAGTAACTATTAACCAAAAAATTTGGATGACCCACCTGGAACCAGAGCATGCGAAAACCTTAGGCGACCTTTGTCACTTTATTTCTTCTCATGCACATAAGGCCATCATTCAGCCAATCAAACTTTTGGGAAATACATGTGAAACTGCTGCAATCTTTAAAACATTTTCCGACAAACTTAGAGATAGAGGTATGGATGTTAAAAGTCTAAGACCTTCTTCCAAATTTGAAACTTTAGTCCATAAGTATCGGAATGTCATAATTGAGGAAATAAATCTTCTTCATCCGAATGTTTTACCAAGGATGGTTTATAAAACAAATTGGGTTTATAAATGGGGTTTACGACTTTTCTGCATTTTTATTCTAACTACATTCTTTCTCCTATTCATACAATCTCGTTGGGCCTGGGGCACCGGCGCGGTATCATTAGTGGGCTATCTAATGACAGGGGTTGGGGCCAATCTTAAGGCAAAACAGGCAAGCTTTGAAGGTATTGATACAATAGCAGACTTGATCCGACTTATAAAGTCAACACGTAAGAGCAGCTGACAAGTGATGCATTATTTATATTATAAGTTATATCAAGCAACATTAAAAGGGTCTTTAAGTGATGTGCCAGAATATGTGGCGCCAATTTACTTAGGTGGGTTTTTGCAATTAATATTATGCAGGTAAATGCATTAATGGCAAAACTGGAAGTACTGCCATTTCTTTTTCACAATAAAAAGCACTAGATAGATACTTTAAACTTGCAAGCTACAGGCTTTTCTAAAAGATTTGGCACCTGTAAACGGACAGTGGTCTGTTGGCAAGCTTGTAGTTCAATTCACACATAACAATATTCAGAGTGAAAGCTTGCCCGCATTCTCTCTAAGAATGTTCAGGTATTTACTTTTCATTTTCTCTGGCAAGATCGAAATTTTGATCCAATCCTCCGCTGCTTTTAATTTCTCAACTGATCTTTCATAAACTATCTGGCGCGAACGTTCGGGAATTTTCAAGTGAGTAGCCAAAGCATCAAAGTCTTTTCGTTTTATCTTTCTTTTTTTGGCATTTAAGGTCAACGCCATTTCATCTTTGTCTTCGGGCATAGCGAGGGCTGTGCTTACCATGTCAAATGCCGGGGACAAAATAACATCGCCTGCTTTTGTAGTTAATAAAGCGAAATTTTTCAAGTGCATATCAGCATTGCCAATTAAAAAACAAAAAAGAGAAGTTTCAAAAAAAGTAATTACATCCAGCCCGGGACGACTTGAAAATTTTGCGATTTGCTTACCAATGTTCTCCATGGAACTTCTGTATTTGTCTTCAGTAAGCGTTTCCGTTAATTGACACATGTCTTCGAGCGCAAGTCTTATATTCTTATTTCTGTCAAAACGTTTGGTTATATAAGCTAATTCTCCGGACCGCAGGCGGATTAAGCTGTGTGATGCTGTGGCAATACCAAATTCTTCACACAAGTGCATGGACAAATCTTCATTTTCCGGAAGATGCGGAAACTCTTTTGTCGGCGGCTTAAGTATATAATCTCCCCAAAGACCGACGATCGTAAATCGTGATTTTTTTGGATCATTTGAAACCTTTTCTATCGACAGGGAAAGTTTTGGTTGCACTCCTGTAACTGCAACACTCTTAATAATAATTTCACTTGCCAGTTGCTGCATCTGGGCTTTATCATAATCCAGTACAGGAGGAATTGCAGTTCCAAAAAATTTCTTGCTGCACTTTTCATGAAAGTCCGTTTTTGATTCAATTGGGTGATAGCAATATAGGCACCTGTTAATTTTCATTTTCTTCTGTTGTGGGTAAAGCGTGAACGCTAACAGCGCCAATACAGTCTTTACACGCAATCAAGAGCAAACCCATTCTGTCTCGATTATCAATCTTCCAGTTCTTAACAGTAATATCCAGTAACCATCCTTCAGGGATCAAGCCATCGAAAAAAGGGATCATGGTTTTACTGTGGTACGGTTCCTTACGAACCGGAAGCGTTAAACTGACGGGATCCAAACCTTCTGCGACATATTTATCATTGTATTGAAATCCGTAGCCATTTTCGTCTTGCCATACGATTCCTGCTTCCTTTTCCTGAAACATTACAAGGCCTGCTCTGCGCATATGCTTAAATGTTTTCTATGTTTTCAATTTCTTCGTGTTTGATCGTTTCAACAAGCTTTGGATCTTTAGTGATTCTGTGTTCAAGTGCATTGTTGTTAGATACAAATTGCCATGCCTTAATTTCGCTTCCCTCGCGTAGCTCACCAATAATATAGCCCACAAGGACTTTTTTGTTTCTTAAGTAGATGTGTACATTTCTATTGAAATGGTTCATTAGTATGTCATAAGGATCTTTACGCTTTTCGCTCCCTGGTACCACCCGATACCCGAATAGTGCAAGAACCTGGTTCACCTTGTCCATTCTCATTGTTTCCTTACCTTGTTCAAGTTCGCGAATGAACCTCAGCCCCACCCCAGCTTTTTCAGCAAGTTGTTCTTGTGTAAGACCTGATTTTGCGCGATTATACTTTACAAAGCTCGCAATATGGTTCTCGTAATTCATTGTCATAATATACCCTTTCGGGTATAAATATACAAAATTCGTGCAAATTATACCTTATCGGGTATAAAAATATTATAATTGGTAGTTTTGATACCCTATCGGGTATAGTGTAATGGTGGTTGTGTTCGACGGTTTGGGACTAGATAACACGTTTTTCAGAAGGATTGCTCTTTATGAGCCCGACCCGATTGGATCAATCTCTGCCTGGCCGTGTTTCCCGGAACCGCAATATGCGTTGCAGGATCATACTCCTTCCCTACCGCCGGTGAACCCTGCGGAACCCATATCTCAACCCTGGTTGATGAATAACCAGACGGAATATATCTCACATAATAACCATCAGGATGCAACGACCAACGGCCACTTGGAACCTCTATCGATCCTTCCCCTAGCGGAGCATGTCCTGCCAATACAGCTATCCTTTCCATTTCATCAAAAGTGGCATTTGAACTCGTCAGCATTTGTCTCAACTTAGCCTCCGCTTCCATCACATCTCTTATCCCTTGCGGCAAACCCGCCATTCCTTTCTGCATCGCTGCATCCGGAATCAGTCCCAGCGCCCCTCCATTCAATTTTACAATCTGTTTCGGAGTCAGTAACTGAGTTGCCGCAACCTTGATCTCATTCTGCAGATCATCAAACTTCGCATGCGCTATGATCGACCACAATAGCTGCTGGATCTTCTGCTGCGGAATTCCCGGATGATCATAAGAATTGTGTACAATCGCAATCACAATTTCTTCCATCGGCCCTAGTGGCGGAGCATACAAATATCCGTCACCACCACCGGGTCCATGCGTCCCCGCCTTCAGACAATAACTCATGCTCTGATATCTATGAAATCCAGATTGAAGTACAAATCCTCCTCTTTCAGTACGCTGGAGATTTAATGCAGGAGAAAAAACAGAATCATTTCCAAAATCCTCACTCAATACACTATCCATCCGAACATCCTTCAGACTTGTCGATATAGCAGGTTTTTTTTCGAGGAGCTTTGCGAAAGGATCTTTGTCAAGCGCTTTTTTGCTGAGATCTCTTATACTTCCAAGTTGACCCTGAACGGTCAAAAATGAGAGAAGAGTCAGTGGGAGAATGAAACTCTTCATAACAGCAGTTTTTAGTCTGCTGAATATACGGTTTATTTAACCGTGAAGGCGCGATGGCCTCTTCAATTTCGAAATTATTACCCTACAAATGCCAATTAGAGGATACAACGCCAGGCGGAAATGACTTGACTTTTTGGGACAATTTCAGTAAATTGATCTTCTTAGTATTCTCCTTTTACTTCACTTCTTAAACTTGCTTGCTATGGCGAATTTTGATACCGCTCACGTCAAAAACATTGTGCTGCTCGGCCATGCCAGCAGCGGAAAAACAACCTTAGCCGAATGTATGTTGTTCGAGGCCGGGTTAATCACCCGGCGGGGAAGCGTTGAGGAGCGCAACACCGTCGGGGACTTCTACGAACTCGAACGTGAACGGGGAAACAGCATCTTCTCAAAGCTCTTACACACTCAATGGAGGGGTTACAAAATCAACATCATCGATACGCCGGGCTACGATGATTTTGTCGGAGAAGTCGTCTCAGCACTCCGCGTCGCCGACACCGGCGTCATGCTGCTCAACGCAAGCTTCGGCGTTGAAGTGGGCTCAGATCTCATCTGGGAATACACAGAGAAATTTAAGACACCAATGATATTCGCGGTCAACAAACTCGATCAGGACAAAGCCGATTTCGACCGCACTGTTGCTGAAGCCAAAGATCATTTCGGAAGAAACGTTGTAGTCGTTCAATACCCAACCAATCAGGGTCTCGAATTTGATACCATCATCGATGTACTTCGAATGGTCATGTATAAATTTCCCGCCGAAGGCGGAAAACCGCAGAAGCTTGAAATTCCAGAAGAAGAAAGGGAAAAAGCAGATCGCCTTCACAAAGAACTCATCGAAGCCATCGCTGAAAACGACGAAGGCCTCATGGAAAAATATTTCGACAAAGGAGAACTCGATGAAGACGAAATGAAGATCGGACTCAAAAAAGCCATGATCAACCACGACCTCTTCCCCGTATTCTGCATCTCGGCCAAAAAAAATATGGGCAGCGGCAGATTAATGGGATTCATAGATAATGTTTGTCCAAGCGCCAACGAAATGCCTCCGCAAACAACCATCTCTGGTGACAAGCTGGTTTGCGATGCAAATGGACAGGCTTGCATCTTCATCTATAAAACAATTTCAGAACCGCATATCGGCGAAACATCCTATTTCAAAGTGTATTCGGGAACCGTCAAGCCGGGTATGGAACTGATCAACGAATCCAACGGAGTTACTGAAAAGATCCATCAACTCTTCATCGTGGAAGGTGAAAAGAGAAACTCCACAAATGAACTTGTTGCCGGAGATATCGGCGCCACAATTAAACTAAAACACACGCACGTAAATAATACGTTGCACAGCCGTGGAAAAAACCTTGAATTGCAACCAATAGAATTTCCAACGCCTCTCATGAGCGTTTCAATTGAGCCAACACAAAAAGGTGATGAAGAAAAGCTTGCCGTCGCATTGCACCAGGTAATGGAAGAAGACCCTACAGTAAAAGTTGAAGTGTCGCAGGAACTAAGACAAACCATTCTTCACTGCCAGGGAGAACTGCACCTCGCTGTTATCAAATGGAAACTCGAGCACATCGCGAAAAATCTTCACGTAAAATTCGGCAAACCAAGAATTGCCTATCGCGAAACGATCCGCAAAACTGTTCAATCAAATTACCGTCATAAAAAACAATCTGGTGGCGCCGGTCAATTCGGTGAAGTTTTCATGCAGGTTGAGCCGTATTACGAAGGCATGCCCGATCCCAAAGGCATGAGCGTCCGCGGCAGGGACGAACACAAACTTGACTGGGGAGGTAAACTTGTTTTTTTGAATTGCATCGTTGGTGGCGCGATCGACGTACGGTTTCTTCCCTCAATCCTGAAAGGTGTAATGGAAAAAATGCACGAAGGTCCGCTTACTGGTTCACACGTTCGCGATGTTCGTGTGTGCGTGTATGATGGAAAGATGCATCCGGTCGATTCAAATGATATTTCATTTAAGATCGCGGGCTTGATGGCTTTCAAGCAAGCGTTCCAACAGGCAGATCCGCAAATTCTCGAACCAATTTATAATCTCACCGTTCTTTGTCCGGATGATCTGACCGGAGCAATTATCAGCGACCTGCAATCACGTCGCGCAGTAATTGAAGGAATGGATACTGAAGGACATTTTACAAAAGTGTCAGTAAAGGTTCCGCTCGCAGAGATGCAGGATTATTCTTCTTCGCTTAGATCTATTACGCAGGGACGTGCAAAATTCAGACTGGCTTTTTCAGAGTATGCACCGGTTCCATTTGAATTGCAGAGAAAGCTGATCGATGAATATAACAAGACGGCCAAAGAAGAATTGGTTTCCTGATAGTACTTTAGCGGAAATCAAGGTTGATGGATGTAAAGATCGAACCGGGCTGGAAGCAGATATTGAAAGACGAATTTGAGAAGGATTATTTCAAAGGCATTGTTACTTTTCTGAAAGCCGAAAAAGCGCTCGGCAGAACTATTTATCCATCTGGTCCTAATATTTTTCACGCATTTGACGCAACGCCTTTCGATAAGGTGAAAGTTGTTTTACTTGGACAGGATCCATATCACGGTCCGGGTCAGGCACACGGACTCGCCTTCTCCGTACAACCCGGCGTGAAGCCCCCACCCTCTCTTGTGAATATTTTTAAAGAAATGAATACTGATCTCGGACTGCAGATCCCTGATCATGGCAATCTTGAAAAATGGGCGCAACATGGAGTTTTTCTTTTGAATTCTGCCCTCACTGTACGCGCGAAAGAACCAAATAGTCATTCAACGATCGGTTGGCACGATTTCACAAACACCGTAATAGAAAAAATTTCAAAGCTGAAAAAAAATGTGGTGTTCTTATTGTGGGGAAGAAATGCGCATGCCAAGCAGGAACTGATCGATGAAACCAAACATCTGGTTCTGAAAGCAGCACACCCTTCGCCGTACAGTGCAGATAAATTTTTTGGATGCAGGCATTTTTCCAAAGCGAATGAATATTTAATGAAGAATAAGATAGAGCCGGTGGATTGGATGATATAGTTCTGTCAGTGGCACCACCCCGTCAGCGGTCGAAGACCCTGACGGTGGTTAATTAAATTGAAATATGAAATTGATAAAGGAAATATTTGGGCGGGTCTGGGCGATATGGGGCATCATCATTTTTGTTGCAACACTATTAATTGTGATTATTCCGATCTGGATCACAAACAAGATAAAGGAACCCCGTGGCACTGAGATTTTCCGGAGAATTTCAAAAGTGTGGATGGATGTATTTCTTTTTCTGATCGGATCACCTGTAACTGTTCGGGGCAGGCAAAATTTTAAGCAGGGACAGACACACATCGTTGTCAGCAATCACAATTCACTCATCGATGTTCCATTGACAACTCCATATATTCCCGGCCCGAATAAAACGATCGCGAAGATTGAAATGTCGAAGATTCCGTTGTTCGGTCTTATTTATAAGCGCGGTTCGGTACTTGTAGATCGCAAAAGTGACGAAAGCAGAAGAAAAAGTCTGGATGAAATGAAGAATGTATTGGCGCAGGGAATTCATATGTGCATTTATCCTGAGGGAACAAGGAATAAGACAGGTCAGCCTTTGAAATCATTTTACGACGGGGCTTTCAAGCTTGCATCTGATACTGGCACCCCAATCATTCCAACGCTGTGCTTTAACACTGCCAAAGTTCTTCCGAACAATAAATCATTTTACCTGATGCCGCATCGCCTGGCCATGCATTTTCTCGAACCTGTTGAAGTAACTAAAGGAGAAGACGTCGCAGCGCTGAAAGAAAGAATCTTTAAGGTTATGGAAGATTACTACATCCAAAACAAATCTTAAATCTTAAATCTTAATTAGGATCATCCTCCATAAAAAAACCTTGTCCTGTTCACTTTCAGATCTCTCAACAATCCTGATTTTGGATTAAGTGTGATATTGAAAGACCTATACAATCCAACCGGCGTAACGTTGATCGATAATTGCCAGCAATGCATTTCGCGCGAGAGATACATGGTCAGGGTCTGGATCTTCGAAGTAGTGAAATCGTAATAACCATTCATACCAACCTTCCATCTTGGCGTAAGATTAAAATCGCCGTTCCAGTTCAGGTTGGAATAAGTAGTTGTTTCAAATCCGCTGTAATCTGATTTGAATGCACGATTGAAATTAAGCGAATACGAAAGCGAAAGTGACCACGGAATATTGAAGTCCGCAAACTCGGCAGGATTTTGTCGCACATAGGCAAGTTCTGCTTGTTGCTCTTCTAGTGTCATTGGAATGAGACCATTGTCTTCATCTGAGATCTGGTTTGTCTGTACCGGCGTTTCTTTCGGCTTGCTTTGGAAAGATGTAGATACCGCAATGCCTCCGCTTACAAATCTTCCTGGAGAAAATTTACCGCCCTGCCACACATATTTATTTTTTCTGATCCCGAATTGATCGACCTGATATGGATCAAGCAATGCCTGCGCGGTAATATTTATTTTGTCGAATAATGTACTTCTTGCGCTGATAGAAAATTGCGAAAGCTGAAATGAGTCTGCAAAGAAATTGTAGCTGCCATTAAATCCAAGACCATCAATGATCTTGATTTTCTTGATCCCTCCATTCGTGGTATCTTTTTTCGAACGCACTTTCATCTCGAGCGTGTTATCAATTCCAAATGAAAGTCCGCCAAACCTTCCCTCGGAAAACGCCCCCGGATATACCCCATCGAAATAAGAAAACCGAAACTTGTTTCCGAACGTATCGATCTGCGTCGTGTAATAATTTTCTTTCGCAAGATCAGGTTTGTAGTTGATGCTTAACGTTGGCCTGATCACGTGCCGGATGGCCTGCACGCGCTTGTTCTTATTCGAGCTTTCAAATGTTCCAAAAATCGCAGTGCTGAGACCAATCCCGAATGCAAGATCGTGCGCAGCATAAAAACCTTTGTCTATGGTCGTATCAACTTTCCGCTTCGCATCGTTCCATGTGCGCGTGAATTTTCTAGCGTACCATCTTTCCTGGAAACTAATGCTTGGTCCAATTTGAATAGCGCCGAGTGGCGGCAATGATAGCTGAATGGGAATATTATGTTGCGCGCCCCATGTGAACGTATCGATCAACTGCCTGAAACTAAAAAGAGAATCATAAAAAGATGCATCACCCAGCAATGTTGAGTTCAATCCTATACCAAGTTTTTCATACCACTTCGGCTCGCCGACGATTTCTTTTTTCTGAAAAGGATAAAATGTATTCACTGTAAATCCAACCGAAGGAAGGTTCAGTGTTACAAGTCTTGTATTATTATTCTGTTGATGATTTGCGCTAAGCGTCAGATTGTAATTATCCCAGGTTTTCGAATAAGTGATCGAAGAGTTCAGCTGGTTCGTGAAATTTCGTACGGCATTATTGGCAACGTACCTGTTGTATTTTGTTGATCCTGCGTTTACGCTTGCTGAAAAAGAAGTTCCTGGTCTGGCTTTGCCATCCTGGCTATGGCTCCAATTAATATTGAACGTCTTTGAAGCAGTATATGGATTTTTCGGATCATCGCTTATCAATCTTGAATTCTGCAGGGCGAAATTGAAATTGCCTGCATATCGATAGCGCTTGCGATATGTTGGCGAAATGAACACTGCCCATCCACCATAAGAATAAATATTCGTTCGAAGTGTTACGTCAAAATATTCGCTCAGTACTTTATAATATCCCAATCCTTCCAATCCCAATCCGAATTGTTCACTCGCTGTGAATTGAGGCGGAAGCAATCCGCTGTGCCTTCCCTGTGATATCGGAAAATATCCGAAGGGTAAATAGATGGGCACAGGCACGCCTTCAAATTCAGGATGGATCGGGCCGGATACAGCCAGTTTTTGATTGACCAGTTTCATTTTATTTGTTCGGAATGCGAAATGCGGCGTATCAAGATTGCAGGTAGTGAAACGTCCGCGAAGTCCGTAATATGCATTTTCCGAGATCTTCTTCGATTGTTCATTATAAAAAAAGATCTCCCCCATGGTAAGGTTGCTGTTCCTTGTAAGGCCTTTCTGCGTTTGCGTATTGAATTCGATCTTGTCGGCAGTCATGGTCGTTTCGCCCTGAATGAACTTGGGCAGGCCCACTATTTTTCCGAGTGAATCTGTGGTGTAAGTAGCTATTAATAGTTTTCGTTCCTGGTCGAGTTCGATCTTGTAAGCGCTGAGGTCAAGGTCCTTTTGCTTGACGTTCGATTTATTGTATAAGGTGATTTTTTTTGTTGGAATTTCCAGTACCACTGAGTCCGAAGCGCTGTATTCGACCGGAGAATCCAGTGAATCTTTTGAAATTTTTAAGTTCATTGTGTCAACCCTGGAGCCCGGAACCGTGTCTTTTAATTTAGAGGAATCTGGCCTGATGGGTCTAGTTGTATCCTGGAAAGCGGTTAACGAATTGCAAAAAAACTTGTGATTATCATAATTAGCTCGAACACTCAACGTTAGTATCAGTAACATTGCCGGGAGAAGAAAAGCTGCAGGAAGTTTTGGATTAAATTTGCGGCCTATATTCATAAGAGTTGAGTGCGGACAAAAATAGCCAATTAAAGGATTAACAATTTGTGAAGATTATCATGCAAGTACGAAGCAAAAACCTTAGAACTCTATTTACCGGAATTACCGTATTCGCTGCACTTGCGGTGATGATCTCTATCCTTTCATTTGCGCCTGCTCCCAAACCCTACCAAAGACCAGTTCTTAAGACCATCATCATTGATGCCGGTCACGGTGGAAAGCTGACCGGAACACATGGACTCATCTCCCGCGAACAGGATGTTACCCTTGATATTGCCCTGAAACTGGGTAAAGTGATGGAAAAAGAATTTCCTGAACTTAAGATCATATACACCCGCACAAGTGACGCTACCGTACTTGGAGGTAATACGCTTGGCGAAGACCTGAACAACCGCGCGAAGATTGCAAATGATGCAAAGGGCGACCTTTTCATCAGCATACACTGTAACGCAACTCCTCAGCCGGCAGGTGGATGGTATGCAAAGCGCATTGTGGGTTATAAGAATAAAACTGTGTATGTCGGCAAGGGCAAGAAAAAAAGAAAGAAGACGGTGAAAGCGCCTATTTACGAATCATATTGGGTAAAAAATATGCGCGTTGGCACTGAAACATATGTATGGGCGGCAGATCGCAGCAGCTCAAAAGGCGAAGCAATCAATCAAAAAGATGAAGGCGGGGAACATTTTGCTGATAGTTCGGATGCTGAGGAAGTTTTCGAAATGAATTCTCCGGAAGCCAAAATACGGGCACAGATATACGAAAAAAAATATTTTTCGAACAGCGTACTTCTCGCCTCTTACGTTGAAGATGAATTCAGGAAAGCCGGAAGAAAAAGCTTTGGTGTGAAGCAGCGTGATAAAGGTATTCGCGTTCTTCAGGCTACAGGAATGCCGAGCGTTCTCGTTGAAGCCGGATTTCTGACCAATAAAGAAGAAGAAGAATTTCTCAATAGCGATGATGGTCAAAACGAGGTTGTAAGCAACATTATCGCTGCTTTCCGCCGATACAAGAATGAACTTGAATCTCCAAGGACCTCAAATTCCAGATAATATCAGATTTGCTGTGGAATTATGTAAACACTTCCCCACTAAGTGCGGGTAAAGTTTTTGCTACCTTTGCCAGGAAGTACTGAGTACGTAGTACCTAGTTCTAAAAAACATCCATAAATGAAAATTTCGAATGAGACTAAGATCGGAGCCCTGGCTGCCGTTTCCATCGCCCTGCTGATCCTTGGATTCAATTTTCTTAAAGGCCAGACCCTTTTTGAACATGAGAAACAAATCTTTGCAGTGTTCACGAATGTCAACGGTCTTGTCAAGTCCAATCCCGTCAAAATAAATGGATTTCTGGTAGGTAAGGTTGGTGATCTGAAACAACGCGACAAATCCCTAAGCGCGATCATCGTTCCCATTACATTGAATAAAGAAGTCGATATACCAAATAATTCGGTCGCTTTTGTTGATAAGGACCTATTAGGAACTACCAGTCTTGTAATAAAAATGGGCAACAGCAATCAGATCGTAAAAGATGGTGATACGCTCGTATCCGCTGATAACCCCGGAATGCTGGATAATGTACAAGCGCAAATAGCACCTGCCATGACGAAATTGAACAGCGCTATCCAATCTCTTGAAATGCTGATCACAAATGTGAACAGCGTTCTCGATCCCGCAACAAAAAATAATATACAAAGTGTAATTGCTAACAGTGCTGCTTCTACTGCAGCGTTGAGAAACCTGCTTTCAACGCAGGCGGGAACTTTGGCTCAATCACTTGCCAATCTTCAAAAGTTCTCAGAGAACCTGAATAAGAATAATGAAGGCATCAATAAGACAGTCGCAAATATCGAAACTGCCACTTCCAAGCTTGCGAAGGCAGATATCGATCAGGCAATCAAAAATCTTGAAAGCGCCACAAAAAATCTCAGCGACTTCACCGCAAAAGTCAATAGCAAGGACGGTTCACTCGGCATGTTCATGAATGATAAGGCACTTTATAATAATATTGAGAATACCGTTCGCAGTCTTAACACTCTACTTGACGATCTTCGCGTAAATCCAAAGCGGTATGTGAGCATCTCTCTTATTGGAAGAAAAAATAAGGGAGGTTATCTCGAAGCCCCTTTGAATGATACGCTGAATAAGAAATAGCATTGATGAATGTAAAATCACTCATTTTTTTTCTCATGCTTTTTACTGGCGGTGTTAAAACTGCTTTGTCCCAGAATCCCGTTCCTGATACGGTACAAATCGTCAATATCATTCATGCAGATAGATTGGGATTTTCAAAGAAGGACACCGCAAATCCGGTTGAATATGGTGCGGGTCATGTTCAGGCCCAGCAAAAAACTACGCTGTTCAATGCAGACAGTGCCGTTATCAATAGAAAAACAAAAATCTTTGAAGGTTTCGGAAACGTTCACATAAACGAAGGCGATACAACACATACATACTCTCAATACATCAGGCATCATTTCGATACTAAAAAAGCGGTCCTTCAAAAGAAAGTGATGCTTACGAATGGTAAGACGATTCTTACTACCGAGCAATTGGATTATGATATGAATGCTCGCGTTGGTACCTATACGAATGGCGGTAAAGTTGTAAATGGTTCAACAACACTCACCAGTAAAGAAGGAATCTATTATGACGATTATAAAGATGTGATCTTTCGTAAAAATGTTGTGCTGATCGATCCGAAATATAAGTTATATGCCGATTCCCTTCTTTACAATACAAAAACGGAAATAGCAACCTTTATTGGCCCCACAAAAATTATTGACAGCAGCAATAGGGAGATCATCACCAGCGAAGGATTTTACGACACGAGAAACAAGGTCGCGCAGTTCGGAAAAGGTTCGCAGATAAGGGACAAGAATACTTTTTTGCAAGCCGATGACATCTTCGCGAATGACCAGACGGGAGAAAGAATTGCCAGAGGCAATGCACATTATATTGACTCAGCGCAGGGCATTACAATTCACGCCGGACAATTGAAGGAAGATGGCAAGACAGAGATCATGACAGCCACATTGAACCCTGTGATGATCATAAAGCAGGATGAAGATTCAATTTATGTTACGGCTGATACGATCCTATCAGGAAGGTTGAAGGTGGATTCACTGGAAAGCAAAAAGCAGAAACCTGAAAATGATACTTTAAGCGGACAGGTTGTAACAAATCTGAATGATACGGTAGTTAACCGCAGCGATAGCGCGAGCAGGTATTTGCTGGCGTATCACAACGTGAAAATATTTTCAGACTCGCTTCAGGCTTTGTCTGATAGTCTTTATTATTCCGGCGTTGATTCAATCTTTCGACTTTTTTATGATCCGGTGATTTGGGCAAGCGGCAGTCAGATCACAGGCGACACCATCTATCTATTTACAAAAAATAAAAAAGCGGAAAGGCTTTTCGTGTTCGACAAAGCGCTTGTCGTGAACAAGGCTGGCCCGGACATGTACAACCAGATCCAGGGAAATACACTCAATGGATATTTCCACGACGGTGTGATTGATTATATGCGTGCAAGAGGCAATGCCGAAAGCATTTATTATGTGAAAGATGAAGACAGTGCGTTCATCGGCGTGAACAGGTCAACGGCTGATATTATCGACATGCGATTTAAGGAAAAGCAACTTGATAAGGTCGTTTACATCAGCGATGTTCATGGAAAAACGGATCCATTCCGCCAGGTGAACTTTAGTGAAATGAGATTAAGGAATTTTAAGTGGCTGGAACACAAGAGGCCGAAGACGAAGTTTGAATTGTTAGGAGTGAGGAGTGAGAATTGAGGAGTGAGGATTGAGGATTGAGAATAAAAGCGGTTATTGATAAATGTTATAACGTATTGCTCACTCCTCGCTCCTCACTCCTCACTCCTTCCCATAATTGTTCGTTAAAACACCCAGGTCATTCAATCCTCTGGCATTATTTTCGTTCTCAAGAAAAAAACCATCAGTATGCAACGAAGCACACTAGCCCTTTTGTTCGTTCTTTTGATTTCAGGATTTTCAGCTGTAAAAGCGCAGGACTATAAGGTTGGTCTTGGTGTCAGGTTAAGCAATGCAGCTCCTACCCTCAATAATTCCGTTACTGTCAAATATTTTCTTAATCAGAGCAATGCACTGGAAGGTTTGATCTCTTTCGGCAGCAGGTTCGGTATTGGGGCCTTGTATGAAATTCATAAGCAAACTACCGCCACAGGAATTTCCTGGTTTTACGGAGGTGGCGCTTATGTCGGATTTCAAAGCGGTGATACCTATCTTGGCCCAACTGGAATTATTGGTCTCGATTACAAATTCGCGAACATTCCTTTGAACCTTTCACTGGATTGGAAGCCTGAAATGGATATTATTCCCAGTATCAATTTTGTGCCGGACGCATTCGGATTATCGGCCCGGTTTACTTTCTGAGATCAGATTATTTGCGGGGAATACATAATAACTTACTTTAATATAATAGTGAAAGCCGCTTATGCGGCTTTTTTGGTGTTTAAACACCCTGCAAATCAGTCATGAAAAAATTAAAAAAAGCAGCCATCTGAACAGTGTGGTTGTCATTAAAGTCTTACACTTGCCCTTGATTCTTTCTACAAAACGATTGTATTATGAGAAAATTGAACCGACTGCTATTGGCAGGAGTGTTACTTCTATTTAGTTATCTCAGCTATTCACAGCAAAGATCAATTTCAGGAACGGTAACATCTTCTGCAGACAACAGACCTATTCCTAACGTTTCGGTCACAATACGCTCCACTACCAGAGGTACGCAAACCAACGAGTCCGGCCGATTCACCATCAGTGCTAGCAAAGGCGAAGTGCTTGTCTTTACATCTGTAGGTTTCGTGCGTCGCGAAGCGACTGTTGGAGATGATAACGAGATCTCAATTACGTTAACTGCCACAAGCGGACAATTGAATACCGTAGAGGTAACTGCCCTTGGAATTCCGAGAAGCAGACGCTCCCTGGGTTATGCAACACAAACTATAAAAGGCGAAGAAGTTGCCCAATCACAACGTGATAATTTTATTACCGCATTGGCGGGTCGCGTGGCAGGTGTAACTGTTACTACTACTTCAGGTTTGCCCGGAGCTTCGACAGCGATCTTATTGCGCGGAGCAGTATCAATGGATGGCAACAACCAGCCATTGTTTGTGATAGATGGATTGCCTGTTGATAATTCAACATTCATCCAGGGCAATATGGTGAGTGACGGACCGAACAGGAATAATGACTATGGCAACAGATTAATGGACCTGAATCCTAACGACATTGAAAGCATCAACATTCTGAAAGGACCCGAAGCAACTTCACTGTATGGAAATGCAGGTGCTTCCGGCGCCATTGTAATTACAACAAAAAGAGCAAAATCAGGAACTGCTAGAGTTTCTTACGATAATGATTTCCGTTTTGAAAAAGTTACCCGCTTCCCTGAAATTCAGCAAGTATATGGTCGCGGTACAGCAGGCGTATACGATCCCCTCAGCCGTGTTTTTCTCGGACCTAAATACGCACCGGGTACAGTGTTGTATGATAACATTGAAGGATTTTTCAAAACAGGATTTACACAAAAACACAATCTGGGCGTAGAAGGCGGATCTGAAAAAGTTGCATACAGACTTTCAACAAATCTTCTTAACCAGGATGGAATCGTTCCGCAAACTGGATACGACAGATTTTCTGTAAGGCTTACCGGTAACGCAACCATCTCTCCAAAGATCGATGTACAATCTTCTTTCAACTACATAACATCAACAACTAAAAAAGCAACCAAGGGTCAGTTTGGATTTTTATTGAGTTTGCTTACATGGCCCAGTGATGATAATGTAAAAGATTATCTGAATCCTAACGGATCTAGAAGGGAGATCAGCGAAGGCTCGGCAACTGAAATTGATAATCCATATTGGGATGTCAACAGAAATAAGAGTGAAGACAAAGTTGAGCGTCTGATTGGAAATACTACGCTTACTTATAAACCTTTTAATTGGTTATCTCTTGTGGCGGCTGTAGGTGTGGATCAGTATTCAACTGTAGGATTTACGTTCGTTCATCCTGAATCCCGTCTCGGAATTGCCACCAACGGAAATATTGAAACATTCACTGAGAATAGCAAATTATATACAGGCCTATTCACCGGGATCGTGAAGAAAGATTATGGAAAGTTCCAGAACCAGTTTGTGGCTGGTTTTGCTTTCGACAAAAGAGAATATGAAGTGAACGCGATAAGAGGTGAAAAATTTTACATTCCTGATTACATAAGCATCAACAATACTGATCCGACGACGCAAAGAACAAAAAGCACATTGAACAGGATCAGAAATCTGGGATGGTTTGGTCAGTTGCAAACAGGTTATAACAATATTCTCTTCCTTACTTTATCTGCGAGATACGATGGTTCTTCAACCCTCGTGAAACCAGGGTTCACACTTGAAGAAAGAACAAGGGATGCATACTTCTTCTACCCTGCTGGTAGTCTTGCATTCAATTTCACAGAGCTTGACGCATTTAAGAATATGTCATGGCTCGACTATGGTAAACTCAGATTCTCCATTGGTAAAACAGGTAAGACCGCGAAAACCCCTTATGTAACATCTTCAAGGTATGTTCCTGTTTCAACTACAGGTGGCGGATTTGCGCTGAGCGTATTTGCCGGAAATCCTGACCTGCAACCAGAGTTCACTACGAACATGGAAATCGGAACTGAATTGAAATTCTTTAAGAACAGATTGGGACTTGACGTTGCGTATTACACAATGAAGAGTGTCAATCAAATCACTGCGCCTCGTTTGAGTTACGCAACTGGCGCGATCCTGAAATGGTTGAATGGCGGAACAGTAGAAAATAAAGGTGTTGAAATTACTCTGACAGGTACTCCGATCAAAACCAACAACGCCCAGTGGGATATCACTCTGAACTTCGACAAGAATAGTAACAAGATCACTGAGATGCCTGCAAACCTTCCAATCTTTTACATCTCGGATTATGACATCCTTCCCTTCGGCGGTGTGAAAGCATTTTATAAAGTTGGTGGTTCACTTTCTGCATTGGGAACTGAAGCAAGTGGCGCTACTGCTTTCCTGAGAAATAATCAAGGAAAGTTGCTGATCAGTCCAACCAACGGATTGCCAATTAGAGATACTGTTCCGACTTTACTCGGTGACAGAAATCCAGATTTCAAAATGGGCTTCATTCATAATGTCAGGTATAAGAACTGGAGCCTGAGTGCAAACTTTGACATTCGTGTTGGTGGCGATGTGTTCAATGGAAATGACCTTGATATGAACAGGTTCGGATTGGCAATGCGCACGCTTGATCGCGAAACTCCAAGAGTGATCGAAGGTGTATTGAGAGATGGTTTGGAAAATACTGCAAACCCTACTCCTAATACTATTCTGGTAACGCCTTATTTCCAGAATGGTTATTACAATAACATCTATAATATCGAAGATTATTTTCAGAGAGATGTGAATTGGGTAAGATTGAGAGATGTGACACTTGCTTACAATTTCACAAGTCTATTGCAAAAACGTCAGCGACTGATCAAATCAGGTTCTGTTTTTGTAACAGGTACGGATGTGTTCATGTTGACAAACTACACTGGTGTTGATCCAAACGTAAGTGCGTTGAATGCATCTGCGGGAGGATACGGCGGACAGGGTTTTGATTATGGCGCACTTGCTTTACCAGTAGGTGTGAATTTCGGAGTTCGCTTAACATTTTAATTCAGAATAAAAATTATGAAGATGAAAAGATATTGTTTGTTTATTCTCCTGGCATTAATTACAACAACGGGTTGTAAGAAATACCTCGATGTGAATGAAGACCCGCGCACGCCGCAGCTCACCACTGGTGAAACGCTGCTGCCGCACGTTCAGGCATATATGGGTTACGCCATTGGTCTTGATGCGCGCTATGTAGGTAAATACGTTCAGTTTTGGGTAAACAATGCTGCTAACGATGGTGTGGAAGCGCATGGTTCACCATTTCCTGGTGGTAATGAATTGTGGACAATGCATTACACCAAATTGGGATTGGCTTTGAATCAAATGCTCTTCGATGCTGAGAAGAATGAGAAATGGGGATATGCCGGCATTTCAAAAGCACTGCGCGCGTGGAGCTGGCAGATAAGCACGGACCATTTTGGAGAAATGATCCTGAAGCAAGCCTGGGCAGCTGACAAATACATTTTTGATTACGATCCCCAAGAAGACATTTACGCTGAAGTGCAAAAACTTTGCAATGAAGCGCTGGATTACTTCGGGCGTGAAACTGCAAAAACAATTTCTCCGAACAGTGATTTCATGTTCAAGGGCAACAAGGCACAGTGGGTAAAATTTGTATATGGGATACTCGCCATCAACGCGAATCATATTTCAAACAAGCCGACATACAATCCCGCAAAAGTGATCGAGTATGCTGATAAATCCATTTTGGAAAATGTTGACAATGCAAGGATCCAGTACAATGGTATTACAGGTGGAACAGCAACAACTTCAGATTCGTGGGTTCTGGGTCCTAAAAGAGGAAACATTACTTCACTGGCATATATCCAGTCACAAACTATTTTGAATTTGCTCACAGGTTATCAGCGCGGAGTGAATGTGGTTGATCCACGGATCGCGAACTTGCTGCAGAAAAGTCCTGACGGGAATTATTACGGAGCAACAGCAACATTCGGCGATCCAAATGCAGCCGTCGGAAATATTAAGCGTATTCCGGCAGTTATCGGAGGTTATGCCGCCCCTTGGCCCGGAAGATTCTTGTATCGTGATACTATCCAGTGGCCAATTATGACAGCATCGATGATTTATTTCATTAAAGCGGAAGCGGCTTTCAGAGCAAATCAGAAAGGTGTTGCGTTTACGGCATACAAGAATGGAATTGACAGAAGCATGGATTATTTCAGTTCACTGGGGCCAACAACAATTACCGCTACGCAGAAGTCAACTTATCTCGCGAGCGCGGCAGTTGCGCAGGACGAAGCAAGCCTGACATTGTCTGATATCATGACCCAAAAATATATTGCGCTGTATGGTTGGGGCTTTGAAGAAACCTGGGCTGATATGAGAAGGTTCCATTATGATACTACAGTGTACAAAGGATATTCAATTCCTGACGCGACCAGATTGAATATTTCAAATAACGGCCAGCTGGCTTACAGGTTCAGACCGCAGAATACGGAATACCTGTACAACATTGAAGCCTTGAACAAGATTGGTGGTAACAAAGCGGATTATCACACTTACGAAATGTGGTTCTCAAAATAAAAATCATTTAAGATGAAGAAAATATTGATTTTGCTTTCGGTCGTTGTAGCGTTGGCAGGTTGCAAGAAGACTTACAAAAGCATTTATACATTTCCCGAAACTGAAGGCAAGGCATCCATCAAAGTGGTGCATGCTTTGACGAATGCTTTTGCAACTCCTTCGAGTACCGCTCAATCAGGTTTGCAGGTTTATATTAACGATGTAAAACTTACCGGTACTGCGGTCACATTTGGCGGCGGCGTTTTTCCGGGACTTGAATATGCGTTGGTTCCTTCCGGAACAGTCAATGCAAAAGTTGTAATACCCTCCGGCACTACTAATCCGGAAATTGTTGTTGTGAACAATGCCCCGCTCACGCTTGAAGCTAATCAGACCTACACGGCATTTATTACAGATACAATTCCTACGGCTTCAATTTTTACGATAAAGGAAGATTTCAGTCCAGTTGCCGATTCCGGAAAATATTTCGTGAGATTGGTGAACGCTTCTCCAAAGTCTGCGGGATATGATTTGTATTCTGTGACTGATGCAGTAACTGTTGCATCTAATATTCAATACAAATCAGCCAGTCCTTACGTTCAGATTTTCGCAGGTAGCGGCGCTAGAACTTTTGCGATCAGGAAGCCCGGATCTACTACTAATATTGCAACAGTTGCAATTACGCCGACAGCGAGAAGAATGTACACGTTCTTTAGTTACGGAATCGATGGAGCAACTGGCGCGCGCGCACCGAAGCTGCAGTTCTTTACGGCAAGGTTCCAGAAGTAAGACCGTAATACGTAATACGTACTGCGTATCGCGTATTACGTAAAGCGTCATAAAATATTTCTATTTGCAGTTGCAATTAAATAAATGATGCGGTTGAAGCCTTGAGTACGCTTTACGCTGTACGTATTACGCATTACGCATTACGTCTTATCAATGAAAGAAGAAATACGCGATCGCTATAGCAGCGATCACTCCTACAAGGTCTGCTAACAACGCTGATTGTACGGCATACCTTGTTTTTTTGATGCCTACTGATCCGAAATAAAGTGCAACGATGTATAAGGTTGTATCAGAAGACCCCTGGAATACGCAAGAAAGCAATCCTGGAAATGAATCAGGCCCATGCTCCTTCATAGTATCGATCATCATGGCGCGTGCGCCACTGCCGCTCAGGGGCTTCATTAGCGCAGTAGGAAGCGCTGGGACAAAATCGGTATTGAAACCTAATGAGGCGAACACATAACTAAGACCATCTATCAGGTAATCAAAAACACCACAGGAACGCAGAACACTAATAGCTACAAGCATTCCCACCAGGTAAGGAATTATTTTAACGGCGGTTTCAAATCCTTGTTTCGCTCCGTCGACGAACGCATCAAACACATTCACTTTTTTCCAGATCGCACCAAGAATAAAAACAATGAAGATCAAAAAGATCAATCCGTTGCTGAGAATTTTTGAAAAAGAGGTTACGCCATCTTTTGTCAGATAATATCTCATATAAAAAACGAGCAACGCAAGCATCAGCGTGATCCCTCCTACCCAAAGAATTATTGCTGGTTTGAAAAGATTGATGCGTTGACGGATCGCGACGATACTCATCGCAGCAACCGTTGCAATGAACGTTGCCATCAAACAGGGAATAAAAATGGCAGTTGGGTCATTTGATTTAAGAATGACACGCTGGGCGATAATGCTTATCGGAATTAGTGTAAGTCCTGAAGCGTGCAGCACCATGAACATGATCTGCGGATTGGAAGCTGTATCCTTGTCAGGATTCACATCCTGCATACTCTGCATGGCTTTCAATCCAAATGGGGTCGCTGCATTATCCAATCCTAAAAGGTTCGCTGAGAAATTCATCATCATATGACCCATTGCCGGATGATTTTTCGGCAGGTCAGGAAAAAGTTTGCTGAAAAAAGGACCAACAATCTTCGATAAGAAATTGATCGCTCCCGCCCTTTCGCCGACAGACATAAATCCAAGGAATAAGCTTAAAATTCCGATCAGCCCTATTGAAATGTCAACTCCGGTTTTTGCAGAATCGAAAACGCCATCAATAACAGTCTTGAATATTTCAGTATCTCCAAAAAAAACAAGCTTTATGAAGGCCACAATAAATGCAATAAGGAAGAAACTGATCCAGATGATGTTGAGCGCCATGCGGGAGGTTTATTATTTGTGAAAGTAAAGAAAGAATGGGAGGAATGGGAGGCATAGGAAGAATGGGAGGAATTGATTCTTTCTTCCCATTCCTTCCATTCATCCCATTCTTTCCATTCTTTGTTCTTCCTTTCCTAAATTAGTTAAAAAGACCGCCATGCGACTCATACTCCCTTTGCTTCTCCTCAGCACAATCACTTTCGCGCAGTATAAAAATGACAATGTCCTCTACAAGACCGTTTATGTGGAAGATTTTTGCAAGCAGTTCAAGTCCACACCCGATGCGTTTCTGCTTGATGTGAGATCTCAAGGCGAGTATGATGATACATCCACTGCTGTCGGGTTCAATATTGGCAGACTCAAAGCAAACAAGCATATCAGCATTCAGGAACTTCCCGCGCGCTTGAGAGAAATATCAGAGTACAAGAACAAACCAGTTTATGTCTATTGCTCACACAGTCAGCGCAGCCGTCGTGCTTCGAAAATGTTAGCCGATAGCGGATTCACAAATGTTATCAATATCAATGGCGGATTAACGACTTTCCACCTGATGAACGTAGATCAGGTTTGTGCTGATTTTTATTCTACCGGAAATAAATACAAATTGATTTCTCCCCTGGCTTTGTGTGATTTTCTGTCTGCGTCAAAGGACATCGTAGTTCTGGATGTTCGCAAAGATTCTGCTTTTCAGCATATCGCACTTGATGAGAAATTGAATGCCCAGGGCGGAATAAAAAATGCGATGCATATTTCACTTGCAGAACTGCAAAAATCAACCGCTGCTGTACCAAAAAATAAAAAGATCCTTATTGTCGACGATTTCGGCAACGATGCAGCTACTGCTGCAAATCTACTTGCAGGCAGTGGCTGGAATGATGTAAACGTATTGTTCAACGGACTTGAAACAATGCTTACAGCAGATCAAAAATCACTGGGATGCGCCAACAAATTCTGGTCGAATAATACATCTTACAAAACTCTTACGGCAAGCGAATTTGATGAACTTTCAAAGAAGGAAAAAGTTCAGATAGTTGATGTTCGCATAGCCGAGGAATTTAATAACCAATCCAAAACAACGTGGAGAAATATTGGCGACATTAAAGGAGCTGTGAATATTCCTGAAACAGAATTGAAAAATAATTATTCGCAATTATCGAAGGATGCTCCTGTAGTGATCTATCATTTTGGGAACAGTCCCGAATCATACAGGGCCGCGAAATTTCTTGCTGATGCAGGTTATAAGAAAGTGTATGTTCTTACTGGTGGTTTGTTCAACCTTCGCTGGCAAGCTGCGAATCTTAAAGGAAAAACCGCACTGAAAGATTGGGTGATAAACGTACCCGCAGAAAATATGTAAAGAAAAACCCCGCAAGTCGCGGGGTTTCTTATTATACGTTAAACCTGAAGTGCATAATATCACCATCCTCTACAACATATTCCTTTCCCTGTACACCTAGTTTACCTGCATCGCGACAAGCAGCTTCAGAACCATATTTAATAAAATCATCGAACTTGATCACTTCGGCGCGAATAAATCCCTTTTCAAAATCAGTATGGATCACGCCTGCCGCCTGCGGAGCGGTCATGCTGCGTGTGATCGTCCATGCACGCACTTCCTTCTCCCCTGCGGTGAAATAAGTAATAAGATTCAGAATATGGTAAGTCGCGCGGATCAGCCTTGTAACACCTGATTCACGCAAGCCAAGATCTTCCAGAAATAATTGCCGCTCTTCGAAACTTTCAAGTGTTGCAATTTCACTTTCAATCGCCGCGCTGATGAACAGCAATTCTGCATTTTCATCTTTCACTGCTTCCTGAACAGCCTTGGTGTGCTTGTTTCCCGAAACAACAGCACCTTCTTCAACATTACAAACGTAGATCACAGGTTTGATGGTAAGCAGGAACATATCGTCAATATGCTTCACTCGATCTTCGGGCTTCACTTCAAAAGCCCTTGCATTTTTCCCCTGCTCAAAATGCGTTTTCAGTTTCTGAAGGATCTCGAGACCTGCAGCAAGGTCTTTATCAGTGCGCGCTAACTTCTCGCTCTTTGCAATTTTCTTTTCAACTGTTTCGAGATCTTTTAATTGAAGTTCTATATCGATGATCTCTTTATCGCGCACGGGATTCACGCTGCCATCCACGTGAATTACATTATCATCTTCAAAACAGCGGAGTACATGAATGATCGCATCAGTGCTGCGGATGTTGCCAAGAAACTGGTTTCCGAGACCTTCGCCCTTGCTTGCGCCTTTTACAAGACCAGCGATGTCGACAATTTCAACTGTAGTAGGAACTACGCGCTGTGGCTTGACGATTTTTTCGAGCTGCACGAGCCTGTCGTCCGGCACCGTGATCACACCAACGTTTGGTTCGATCGTACAGAATGGGAAGTTTGCAGCCTGGGCCTTTGCATTGCTCAGCGCATTAAAGAGGGTGGATTTTCCAACATTTGGTAAGCCAACGATTCCTGCTTGTAAAGCCATTGATAAGTTTTAATTCGGGCGGCAAAGGTAAGGACTATGCACAAAAAAGCCGCCTTGCGGCGGCTTCAATATTGATAATTAAAGTTTAATAAACGTTGTATCCGAAGCTAACATAATACAATCCTCCGATCTCAGGATTTCCAAAAGCCGTCTTATAATATTTGTTGAACATATTCAACGCGCCGAGTTTCAGAAGTGATCTGATCTTGGGCAGCTTATAGCTTACTTGGCCATCCCATGTAGTATATGCGTCGATGTTACCCTGACGGAAATCGCTTTCATAGAAATAATCATCCTGTGTTCTGACCATTACATTAAATCCGAAGCGATTGTCTTTTCCAAATCCTGTATTGCCGAATGAAACGTTCAATCTGTATGTAGGCACATTGAAGAATGCTACAAATCCCGGAGGAACGTCAGTGATCTTATCCTGCGTAAAGTTAACCCCGGCAACAAAATTGCTTCTTGGCAACAGCCAGTCGATGCTTGCACCCCAGCCTGATGTTTTCACTCTGCTTGAAGAATTTACAGCAACAGAGAAAGGCTGTTGGGCAGGAGTTCCCGGATTTTGAATTACAATTCTTCTTCCAAGGAAATTTTCATACTTGCCGAAATATGTGTACACGTCAACAAGAATGCTCTTTATGAATAGTCCTTTGTACCCAAACTCTACGGAACGCATTGTTTCAGGTTTGTATTCTGCAAACACTGCTTTCTGTGGTCCGCCCGGATATCCAGGTGCAAGGCTTTCAAGCGTATAAGGTGTGTTTGTATCGAAATGATAGAATTGTCTGAGTTGTGGCAATCCACCAATCAAAATTGTATTTCCGCCGATCTTAAGATCGATCCACTGATTTTGTGTTGTAGGGAAGCGATATGCTTGCTGGTATGAAGCTCTGAAATTATGATCCTGCACTATTTTCACAACGGCGGTAAATCTTGGCGTGAAACGTCCTTCAAAATTTTCATTCTTATCGTAACGTGTCGCAGCTGTCAATTTCAATCTGTCTCTTAAGATTGATTTAGAAACCTGCGCATAAGCTCCGAATTCATTGATGCTGATCGGTCCAGTTGAATCTGCAAACAAAGTACCTTTTGAATTCAGCACAAATTGTTTCCAGTTTCCACCAACGATCACGTCAACAAATTTTATCGCATTTCCAAAATTGTACTGACCTTCTACCATGTACAAATCAGTACGATCAAGGAATTTACCACCATTAGGGATCGGTATGCTTCTTACTTTATCAAACAGATCTCTGAATTGCTGAGTGCCTGGTAAAGGACGACCCGCATCAGCTACTCCTCTTGCGATCAGGTGTGCCTGGTATGCATCCACGCCTGCACCAGGAGTCATTCCTGGCAGCAAGCCCGCGCGTGCCTGAATGAATGCTGAAGTATATTGAGGATACCAGCTTCCCGCAAGGTTTGCGAAATTGACACTTGGCTTCCAGGCCTCATTGAACAATTGAGTAGTTGCTGTTGAATTATATGATTCTCCTGAATTCTCTTGTGTAGTATAGCCTCTTATAAACCAGTTTGCTGATCTGAATTCCAGTTTGTATTGGCCCATCTTCAGATCCTTCAATGAATATCGGTCACTGCCTGTATAAACAGTGTTTCCTGTTCCCCAGTATCCACTCAATGAAGCTTCAACTCTTTCACTGAGTTTGTAATGTATTGCACCTTGCAATCTGAAATTGATCGTATTATTATTTACAACATCTTTCTCATTGTACCCGGTTCTTGAGACTGGCATGCCAGGAGTAATAGTGCCAACTATTCCATCAATTAAAGGATGAAGAGCGGCAGGAACTGCAGCTTTAATTTGTGCACCAACAGAAGGCGCGAGTAGATTTAAGTTCACTGAAGTTTCATCACCGTAAACATTCACACCATTATAGTTTGGATCTGAAGTGCGGCTTCCGCCTTTTACATTTCCATACTGTCCGATCGAAGGATCTCCAGCCTGGTAGTTACTATAATCATTCGCGATCCAGTCCTTCGCGTGGATAAGCTGTGCTCCAATCTTAAATGCTAATCTATCAGAAGCTTTTTGCGCCCAACGAACTGACCAGTCGTAATAAGGTGTGGCACCTGTAAGCTGTCTTCTATCCACGTGCATGATTCCAAACTTCGCCTGGTAGCTAAGACCTGTATACTTAAAAGGATTTTTACTGTTGATAAGAAGCGTTCCATTCATTCCGCCAGGACCATATAAGGCTGAAGAAGCGCCCGGAAGTAACTCCATGCTTTCAACATCTAATTCAGTTAAGCCAATTACGGATCCAACGGAAAAATTCAATCCCGGAGCCTGGTTGTCCATTCCGTCAACCAACTGGTTGAACCTCGCGTTACCGCTGGAATTGAATCCGCGGGTACTTGGAGTAGCGTACGTCAGACTTGAATATGTTACATCGACACCCTTCACATTGCGCAGGATATCATAATAGTTAGCTGCGGGAGCATTTCTGATTGTCGCGAGGTTTACACGCTCAATTGACACAGGAGATTCCAGAATTCTTTCAGGAACGCGGCTGGCAGATACGACTACTTCCACACCAAGACTTGAACCTGGTTTGAATTCAACCTGAACCGGCGTGCTTGCATCAGTCACACTCACTTCCTGAGTTTCAAAACTAACAGAGGAGATAACTAAAGTGAATGGAACTTTCTGGGAAGTTACGAGCTTGAAATTTCCCTTTTCATCTGTAAACGTACCAGCAGATGAACCTTTGATCGTAATGGATGCTGAAGGGACTGGTTCGCCGTTTACACTGTTCCTCACATTACCATTGATTGTAACAGTCTGTGCAAAGACCGTTAGCGAACACAAAACGGGAAGCATTAAAGCAGCCAGAAAACGGTAGCTTTTTCTCATATTGTTAGTTTTATTAGCAATGATTACGAGGCAAAATACATATTACCTAATTCATGCAAAAATTTAATTGATAGGGAATTCTGCACTTTTAAGTCACACCCTTGTATATTCGGGGCATGAATGAAAATCGTTTTCAATTTGCCGATCAAACGAATTTTTATCGTGGCAAAGTGAGGGACGTTTATACCATCGGTGATGAATGGCTCGTGATGGTTGCTTCAGACCGGATTTCAGCATTTGATGTGGTACTTCCGCGACCAATCCCATTCAAAGGGCAGGTCCTGAATCAGGTTGCTGCCTATATGCTAAGAGCGACAAGTAATATTTGTCCCAACTGGCTGACCGATGTTCCCGCTCCCAATGTTTCCATAGGCAGAAAGTGCGATCCTTTTAAAATTGAAATGGTGGTGCGGGGCAATCTTACCGGTCATGCCTGGAGAACATATTCCAGCGGAAAAAGAGAATTGTGCGGCGTCAAAATGCCGGAGGGTCTGAAAGAAAATGATTTCTTTCCCGAGCCCATCATCACTCCTTCCACAAAAGCGGTGGAAGGACATGACGAAGACATTTCAAAAGAAGAGATCATAAAAAAGGGACTCGCAACTGAAGAAGAATGGAAAGTGCTCGAAAAATACGCATTGAAATTATTTCAGAGGGGAAAGGAAATTGCGAATCAACGTGGATTAATTCTCGTTGATACAAAATATGAATTTGGGAAACTGGATGGTGGAATTTGTCTGATGGATGAGGTACACACCCCGGATTCATCAAGATATTTTTATGCGGATGGTTTTGAAGAGAGACAAAAAAAAGGAGAACGTCAAAAGCAATTGAGTAAGGAGTTCGTGCGCGAGTGGCTCATCGCAAATGATTTCATGGGGAAGGACGGTCAAACCGTTCCGGCAATGAGCGACGAATGGGTTCAGACGATCTCGAACAGATACATTGAGCTGTATGAACGGGTGATCGGGGAAAAGTTCAAGCCGGAAAGCTTGTCGGCTGAAGAAACGAAAGGGAGAATTGAAGCAAGCCTGGAAGAAATCGTGAGACGTGAGACGGGAGACGTGAGACGAAATAACTAACTGAAATGATAAAAAAATTTCTGAGTATCGGATTGTTGTCCATACTTCTTGCTTATTGCGCTGCGCCATCCAATTCGTATCACGACCATTATCTTCTTGTAGGCACTTACACTTCGGGCGGCAGCTACGGAATTTACAGTTACAAATTCAACCTGGAAACGGGAGATTTTACACCTGCTGATTCGGTTCAGGCTGTTGATCCCTCCTATCTCGCTGTTTCTGCTAACAACAATTTTGTTTATGCAGTGAATGAAGTCAATGGCAAGGAAGGAAATGTTACATCTTATTCATTCGATAGAAAAACTGGCAAGCTAAAGCAACTCAACCAGCAGCCATCCGGCGGAATAGCGCCTTGCTATATTTCTACGAATAGTTCAGCCGACATTGTTGTTGCGGGCAATTATATGAGCGGAACTGTTAGCGTTTATCCATTGAATACGGATGGAACTTTGAAGCCCCAATCTGCACTCGTGAAACACGAAGGCAAAGGACCAGACAGCAACAGGCAGGAAGGACCTCACGTGCATGCTACAGTTATTTCACCGGACGAAAAATATTTGTTTGTCCCAGACCTCGGCATCGATAAAATCATGATCTATCCTATCGATGTGAAATCAGGAAAACTTGGTACTGCTTCATTTGTAAGTGTTGATTCCGGATCAGGACCAAGACATTTCGTGTTCGATCACTCAGGAAACCATGCTTACCTCATGCAGGAATTGACAGGAACAGTAACTGTTTTTGACTACGATGGGAACGGAAAACTGACTGCAGTACAAACTATTTCATCAGTGCCGGCAGATTATCAGGGACCACGAGGTTCGGCAGACATTCATGTTTCGCCTGATGGAAAATTCTTGTACGCTTCTAATCGCGGAGAATCCAATACGCTGGCAATTTTTAAGATTGATCCTGCCAATGGAAAACTAACAGCCGCCGGCCATCAATCAACTTTAGGCAAGACCCCTCGTAATTTCAATTTTGATCCATCTGGAAATTTTCTGCTTGCCGCCAATCAGGAAAGCAATGACATCGTCATTTTTAAAATAGACCATGCTACGGGTATGCTGACGCCGCTGGATAAGAGGATAAAAGTGTCTAAACCTGTTTGCTTGAAATGGGCAGAGTAAATGAGAACACACTTCCCTTGCCTTCCTGACTTTCAATTTTCATTTGCCCTCCGTTGCGTGTAAGAAATTCTTTGCAAAGCATGAGACCGAGACCGGTCCCTGATTCATTTGCAGTGCCTTTGCTTGTGTAGTATTCGTTAAAGAGCTTTTGAATATTTTCTTTGCTGATGCCTACTCCATTATCTATTACTGAAACCTCAATATTCGCCGCAGTTTTTTTTGCCTGGATCTTGATCTCGCCATTTTCGGGAGTGAATTTGATCGCGTTTGCAACAAGATTTCTTAAGACAAGATTGATCATGTCTTTATCAGCATAAACAAACATTGGCTGGTTGACCTTAAGATTAATATGGATCTGTTTTGCTTCAGCCTGAATCTTCAATAACTGAAAAACTTCAGTCGACAAGGATTGGATATCGAGCTGTTGCGGGTGTACTGAATTTGATTGCATCTGGCTTCTCGCCCACTGCAAAAGATTTTCCATCAGGCCCGTTGTATAATTCAATTCATTTACAACATCAGGCAACAAATCCTTGATCTCCTGTGGCGGCAGATCATTGTCACGCATGTTTTGAAACAGATTTCTCAACGCATACATCGGCGTTTTCAAATCATGTGAAATGACGGAGAATAATTTATTCTTCAGCGAATTCAATTCTGCAAGCTGAACGGTTTGTTCTTCCAGAAGCACTGCTTTATCTGCAATAATTTCTCTTTGCTTTTCTATCTCAAGATTGATCCTGTGCAATTCACGGTTCTTCGCCAGTATGCTGAATTGATAACCTGTATTCTCGCGCTTGATGATGTACAATCCATAAAATATGAAGATGATAGCAAGCGCCTGGTTAAATAAGTAGAAAGTATAGTTAGCCTTTTCAAGCTGGTACTGGTAATTCTTAAGTACTACGGCGAGCATGAAATAACTTACCATTGAAAATGCGATCGAAAACAACATGTGGCTTATACGTGGTATAAAAAACACGGAAAGGATACCATATAAGAGAAAGAACAACTGAATGCCGAGATTTATTCCACCAACAAAAACAAGACTTGTAAAGACCGGGTATAAAATAAAATACGAGATCATTGCTATCTCGTATCGTCTTTTTGAATTTAGCCAGAATACAATGACACTGATTATCGCAGGAGAGCACGCGATAACCCAGGCGAGCATTGGTATTTTGGTATTGTCGAAGATCCCTGCTATTGGAGCTACAATTCCTCCAATGAGTCCAAAAAAATTCAATTGATTAAAAATGCCCAATTTGGTTTTTTCCGCTTCATCCATCGATGAAGTGAAACCAATTGACCGGATTTTTTCTGTAAAGTGAGCTATTTTTTCACCGAATATGGGCAAAGCCTCATCAAACCTGAACGATCTTAGTCTTGAACCGAATGAATTAAAATTATTGAGAAGAAACCCTTTCGTGCCCGCGAGGGTAGGAATAAATCCATGAGAAATTACATTGGATTTCAACCTGAAAAACTGAAGTAACTTTTGAGTAGAAATCTTCATGGTAAATTCTGTTAGGGTATTGAACTAGAAACGAAAAAGTACTCATTTTAATTGTAAAAAACAACATCAGAGGGCAAAACAACTTTCAACAGGCCCATCAGAAGGCTTCCTTTCAGATGCTCTTAATGAGTTGGTCAGTCAATTCTGCAGTTTCCTGATTCGGGATTTGTTGAACACATTTCTTCCTTTATCAATGCCCTTACGTAATGCTTTTTGTTGTTCCTCAGGCAAATGGATAAAATCCTGACATTCCTTGCTGCAGCAGCCCTCAAATTCTTTAGCGCAGGATTCGCATTGAATAAATAAAAGATGGCACGCACTATTTATGCAGTTTACATGTCTGTCGGCTGGCTTTCCGCATTGATGACATTTTGCTATTATTTCGGTGCCGATACTTTCACCCAATCGCTCGTCGAAAACAAAGTTCTTACCAAGGAATTTATTCTCCAGTCCTTTTTCCTTCACTGTATTTGCATAATGAATAATTCCGCCTTCGAGATGGAATACATTTGAGAAGCCTTTATGCAATAAATAGGCAGAAGCTTTTTCGCAGCGAATGCCGCCGGTGCAATACATGATAATATTCTTATCCTTCGCGTCCTTCATCATATCGGCAGCCATTGGCAATTGTTCCCTGAATGTATCACTCGGCACTTCGATGGCATTTTCAAAATGGCCCACTTCAAACTCGTAGTGATTTCGCATATCGATAACGATCGTATCCGGCTCATTTGTCAACGCATTAAACTGTTCCGCATTTACATAACTTCCCTTTTTTGACATATCGAAGGTTGGATCAGTGATACCATCTGCTACGATCTTGTCTCTCACTTTGATTTTTAATACCCAGAAAGACTTACCATCATCTTCGATGGCCACATTCAACCGGATTCCATTTAATGCAGTGATTGAATACAGATAATTTTTGAATGATTCAAACAGTGAAACAGGTACACTGACCTGCGCGTTGATGCCTTCGTGCGCAACGTAAATGCGACCAAAAACCTTCAGTTCATTCAATTGCTTATAAAGCATATCCCTGAACTGCTTCGGATCTTCAATAATGAAATAATGATAAAAGGAAAGTGTAGTGCGTGGTTCTGTTTCCTGGTACAGACGCTCCTTAAGCTCTTTTTGAGAGATGCGATTGTGTAATACTGCCATTGTGAAATTTTACGGACGTATGCCTGACGAACAAAATTTCTTAACAAGGCAAAAATAAGAAGAATACAGGAGACAGGATGCAGGAGATGTACAATTACATCTTTACAAATTCTACTCTCCTGTTATTTGCTTTTCCTTCGAGCGTGGTGTTGTCGCTGATCGGTTTCGTATTACCGTATCCTTTTGCGGTAAGACGTGACGCATCAACACCCATTTTCAGCAACTGATCTTTCACTGCATCGGCGCGCTGCTGAGAAAGTATAAGGTTGTGAGCAGCAGTTCCTGTATTATCGGTGTGACCGCCAATTTCAAATTTTACATCGGGGTTTTCTTTCAGAACATTCACGATCATATTCAGTGTGCCCATACTCTCGGGCCTGATCGTGGATTTGTCGATATCAAAATTGATACCGTGTGTTACAATCTTTCCATCCGTGAATTTTTTACCTATGATATTCATGTTTCCACCGGAAGCAACGCGTACATTCTTAAATATTACCGGCGTTTGATCGGACCCGATTCCGGCAATTTCAATGCTTTCAAAATCTTCCTTTGTGTCGGGCACAACCAGCATCCTGTATTGATCAACATAAACTTTGAGCTGATGGTTTTTGAAGGCGATGGCAACATGATGCCATTTGTTATCGAAACTCTCTGTGAATTCCTGGGTATAATTCTTTGTGAGTTCAATACCTTTGTTGCCTGAAAAACTTGCAAAATCACGGCCCACCTGAACATGTGATTCTCTTTCAAATCCCTCTACCTTATCATAGTATTTGAGCATCACAATTGGGGCATAAGAACCTGGCGTGAAATAGAGATCATACTCAATTGTAAAAGGATCGGTCAAATATTTCTCCACTTTCATCCGGGGTGACACGCGGGCATAGTTTCCATCGGTAAGATAAAGTGCAAGCTCTCCATTCATTTTGTTCAATACTGCCTGGCCTGACTTCAACTCCCAATGCGTTGCAAATTCTCCGTCAGCATCATCGGTGAAATGATCCTCAAACAATATTTTATCTCCTGGCACAAAATCATAGTTCTGATATGTTTTAATTGGAGTTGGTTCTTGCTGCTTTGGGCTTTCAGTATTGCTGTTAGAAGTTGTGTTGTTGTTCGAACTTTCGTCTGATTTTTCAGTAGATGTTTTTTCATTGCTCTTATCCTTTTCTTCGCTTGATTTATTCTTCAATTTCTCTTTTACTTTCCCCAATATGCCGCCCTGGGCAACAGCGCCGGTTGAAGCCATAAATATCAAGGCAATAAAAAAGAAAAGATGTTTTTTCATAACAGTTTTTTTATTATGATAAAACTACTGTTATGGAAAGGGCAAGTCAATCACAAAAAAGTGGTAGATAAGTTGGGGTTGATTGCTCAGTGTCTTTTGTAGACTTTATTGAGAGCCTCGGTGCGACTTTGAACGTGCAACTTTTCATAAATGTGACGGGCATGTGTGCGTACTGTTTCCATTCCGATCTTCATTTCTGCAGCAATTTCCTTGTAGCGTAAACCCTTTGAAAGGGCCTTTAGGATCTCTTTTTCTTTCGGCGTGAGTATTTCCGTTTCGTCAATTCCATTTTTTTGCTGGAAGGATCCGATCACTTTCCTGGCGATCTGGGTGCTCATCGGTGAACCTCCTTCATACACTTCCCTGATCGCTTCGAGTATTCTTGCCGGAACTGTTTTTTTTAATAGATAACCCGTCGCACCGGCTTTTAGAGATTCGAAAATATTTTCATCGTCTTCATAAACTGTGCTCATGATGAATTGGGTCGATGGACAGGCAACTTTCAATCTCTTCACACATTCAATTCCATTAATGCCCGGAAGATTGATGTCCATCAGCACGACATCGGGTTGCGTTTCGGGTAGCGCTTCCAACGCAAGTTCTGCTGACGGGTATACTTCTTTGCATGCAAATCCTTCGCTGCTGTCGATAAGCAGTTGCAATCCTTCGCGGATCTCACGGATGTCTTCTACAATTGCTACTAATATCATGAGACTGTTCAATCAAATTTATTTCAGTCGTTGAAAGCTTTACATCACAAAAAAGTGTTAGTTGAAAATGGCGAGCGTTGTTTGTGTGCCTTTACCTGGTGATGCATCCACATCGAATCGCCCACCTGCCTGCTCCATCCTGTTTTGCATATTTTGCAATCCGTTCGCGAAGGTTCTGACCTTCGATTTATCAAACCCCTTTCCGTTATCAGTTATTTTAAGCTGGAATGAATCGTTGCTTGTGTCGAGACTTACAATCACCTCATTGCAATTTGCGTGTTTGGCGATATTGCTGAAAGTTTCCTTCACAACAAGAAAAATGTTCCGCCGTATCTCTTCAGACAATTTAATCCCTGGTATTTGCGCAGGAAACAGGAATTTAACCCTGATGTTCATCGGGTCGAAATATTTCAATGCATATTCGCGAATATAAATTGCCAGGCTATCGAGTGAATCATTTTTGGGATTAAGTACCCAAATGATATCCTGCAAACTATCTACAAGATCTCTTGATGATGCTGAAATGTTTTCAAGTTGATTAATTGCTTTTTGAGGCGTTTCAAGTTGTTTCTTGGCAACCTCACTGAGAATTGCAATTTTTGTGAGACCGCTTCCGAGATCATCGTGCATGTCTCTTGCAATCCTGGTCCTTTCTTTTTCAACTGCCTGCTCCTTTTCCAGCAGCAAGATACGCTCGCGCAGATTTCTTTGGGCTATGTAGCGGATCATCAAGATCAGCAAAGTGCCAAATACAATTATTGAAATTCCAATGAACCACCAGGTCTTCCAAAACGGCGGATGGATAAGAATTTTCACAACCTCCTCTCCGCTCCACGCACCTGCATAGTTTGCAGCTTTCACGTGAAAAGAATATTCACCGGGCGTGAGATTTGGATACGATACGAAATTCCTGTTAGTATAGATCCAATTCTTATCAGCGCCTTCAAGGAAATATGCGAATTGGTTTTGTTCTGTCTTTTGATAATTCACCCCTGCAAATTCAAATTCGATCCTGTTCTGATTGTAATTCAGATCCATTGAATTCACGGGCTCATTGTTCACAACAAGACTGTCATTCACCTGAACCTGTGTAATAAATATTTTTGGAGGATCAACTCTGATACTTCCTAGAGATTCATCAAATGAGATCAATTGACCTTCCGCGGGCATAAATAGCTTGCCGGAAAGATTTCTTACAACATTTGCTTTTGCAGGTTCAATTCCATCTTCTTTTCCAAATAATGAAAACTGTTTTTTAGTGAAATCATGAAAAACGAGATGTTCATTCGTGAGATACCATGCATTTCCATTTTCATCCGTAGTTACCGACACAGTATTCTCTTCGCGTTTCAATAATGGTGAAGTGATATAATTGTGTTTTCCAGATATCGGATGATAATTGATCAACCCTTTTTCCGAGGCGAGCAGTAAACTTCCGTCAGGACGTTCTGCAAGGTCATGCGGTCCATATCCTGCTCCCTCGCTTGTAAATGAGAACTTGTCGAACTCGCTTTTCCCCTTATCAAATTTGTAAAGGAATGCGTTTCCGGCGATCCAGATGTTATCCCGGCGATCAGCGATGATCTTCCAAAACAATCCTTCCTTCAATCCAGAAGTCTGCGCAGGGAATGATTTCAATTTCTTAAAATTCAGGTCGAAGAGATCAATTCCCTTGTTATAGCATAGAACCCAGACTGTATCATGATGAATAAGAATGCCGCTTGTTTTATTTCGACTTAAAGTATCAACCCCGCTTTTTGATTTGTCGAGACGATGAACAACCTGCAGTTTGTTATTAAGCACGTAAACTCCGGCAAGTGTACTGATCCAAATCCTTTGCAATTTATCAACAGCAACACCCGAAATATTCTGATCTTCATACAGGCCTTTGACCTTTTTCTCCAGATGAAAATTGCTGTCGAGTATGATCAATCCGGTATCGCTGTACCAGCTTGAAACGAAATAATGCTTTGCGCCGTTCCATATTACAGATTGAATATCCTGCAGATTCCCCTTTATTGGTAATTCAGCCGAATTAAAAAACGAGTTTGAAGTATTAAGTTGTTGTACAACTTCTCCGCCGAGCCACATCAAGCCTGATTCATCGATATAGATCTTGCCAACACCTTCCTGCACTGAATAGGCATTATCTTTTTCTTTTTTGTAGATCTTTGCATGGTTCAAATCGGGAAACTCGGTATCGAACCTTATCAATGAGTTGTACGTACCGATCCACAATATTTTGCCATTTGATTTTTTATCGGGAACGATCGCGTTAACTATATTCCCATTGTTTGCTTTATCATTCTTTTCCCACAGCCAGCTTTCAGAATTACCCGTTGCACTGTTGTATTTAATAAAGCCAGCTGCCCATCCGCCGATCCAGATATTTTTTTGAGCATCCACATACAGGGCACCGACTGGAAAAAAAGCCAATTTTCCGTTGAGTTTTATTGGAGGCCGATGAAATTTGTATGTATTTTTTTCAACTATTACTATATCATGCAAAGTTCCCAGCACCAGGTGATCGCGATCAAATTCTGCTATTGAAGTTGTATACCTTGTTGTGACCTGATCATTCACAACATCACTCCACACAACTTCAAATGAATTTTTTTGTTTGTTGAATTTTTCGAGACCGTTGGAATTGATGAGCCAGATTTTCCCCTGCGAGTCTATGAATACCCTGTTATCGAAGTCAGAATGAATCAAATGATTGAGCATTGTGAATAAGCTGCACTTGAAACTGTAGGGATTTATTTTTGCGACGCCGGAATGCGTGGCGACCCACAATTGTTTTTGAGAATCTTCAGCAATACTATTTACAGTGTTATCGGGAATAGAAGTTGAATCTCCCTGAATATGGCGGAGCAAAACAACGTTGGTACCATCGAATCTTGCAAGTCCGTTATGAGTGCCAAACCACATAAAGCCGCGGCTATCCTTGTAAATTGCCCTGATCCCTTTTACCACCGCTTTTTCAAGAGGCTCTGAAGTTGTAAAGCGCGCAGGCTGCGCGAAAGCCAGTGAGGTCAGGAACGGTAATATCAGCGCCAGTCGCCGCAAGCAGGAAGTTTCAATTAAGATAAATGAAAAATCTCAATCATCTCCGGGGCTCATAAATCCGGCAATCCCTATCCTGAAACCGGTCGTTGCACTACGGCCGTATCCAATGCCCCAATAGAGGTCTACCCGCACAATGCGCAATATGTTTTCTAGACCTACGAATGGTTCTATGTAATTGGTTTTGGAATTCACGTACAAAGAATTCACTCCGCCGATCAGATTCCAGTTCAGTCTTCTAAACAGCGGGAGCTTATTTGTAAGAAAACCATTGTAATGATGTTCAATATGAACCCGCACATAATTGGGAGCTTTATTGCTGTTCAGATAATAAGGGAGAAGCTGGAAACTATTCAAATAGGGCGATGCCATGAAAAGCTGGTTACCGAAAAAATGTGTATAGTCAGGAACCGCAACACTATCTCTTTGCAAAAATCCACCTGTTACAATAGTGTATCGGATGGCTCCAAGTAATTTCAGATTGATATTATCGCGAATGCCAAGTCTCCATTTTGCATAATCAATATCGCTTCCAAGTATTCCATGAATTCCTTTTGAAATGGATAATGATAGCGTGGGATATTTCGAACCAAGACTCATTTTCCTGTCTGGAAATTCAACATATTTTGAGCCTGGTCTCCACGTTACACCTACAGATGCCATGAAGGCCTGGTGCCGGGTGAAATTCTGCTTCATCAATTCCACCGGAAAATTCGGAGTATACTCACGGTTCTTACTGTCGCGGAATTTGTCGACCGAAGTGTTTTCGAGCGGCATCCTGTCCTGATAGTTCAGGTCTCCGAAAAATCTTAAACCGTCATCCAGGCTTTTCGTGAAAGTGACCCTGCCCGTCCTGGCCTCATAAAGTTTAATGTAGTTCCGTTCGAAGAATAAACTTGAAATGGTATTTCCGAAAACCGGAACAGGATTGGAATTGTTGAATTGGAAAGGCATTTTACCGCCTGTAATACTTATAGTAGAAGCATATTTTTTTCTGAATGAATATGCTAACGTCGCAAATGCATTCACATGACGATTACTGAAACCATAGCGAATAACAGGAGAGAATAAAATACTCTTACGTGAAAAACTCAGAGTATCAAGTCTCTTAAAATATGTAACGCGGAAATTAAGCGCCCAGCCTTCAACAGTATTGAATTGTATTGATTGAATTACAGGATCGATACTGATATAGCTGCGTTTTTTTTCGTTGCGGATACCCTGACCGGAAACAAGTACATTCATGGTGGTTATCTTGTTTCTTATACGATCTATCGAATCCTTGTAATGAGGATCTCTTCTGACCTGCTGAAGGCTGTCTTTCTTAAAATAATCTTTCACTTCTTCTGTTTGCAAAGGCAAGGGCCGCACACTGTCCCAATAATTCGAGGGACGTTTATTCGAGCCTTCGTCGTATTTAAGGATTGTACTATTAAAAAATTTCTTTTCGAAAGGAGGATCTGTATCGAATTTCGAATACACATTTACAAAATTCCCAAAAGCATCAAAGCCTAACATTTTAATGGCAGGATAGATTACCTGTGTTTTAATAACCCAGATATCATTGTGAAGTGGAACATACAATTGCTCAACACGCAGCGTATCTACTAACGCCATTTGTGATTCTTTGGTCAATTGCAACTGCACACTGTGTATCTTCCAATCATTTTCAACAATATTGATATATCCGGAGAACAGGGGTTCAAATTTTCTTTTTGGAATTACCTTGATGCGGTTGATCTCCGTCCCTTCTTCAAAAAAACTTCCTTCGTATTTGTATTTATAGAAGTTCAAAGCATTTTCCGCAATGGGTGAAATGAATCCGCGCGGATTGAGATTACTTCCGAATTGGAGATTATTCTGGTAGAAAGAAACGATCTGCGGAGCGCTAAATCCAAATCCATCACTCTGGCCGCTGACTTTGGTAGACAAAACCTCGATCTTGGATTTAGAAGGTTTGTCTACTGAATACCTCGCAATGGTTTCCGAGAGATACAGGATCTTCTTTTTGCTGGTATCTCCGTCTTCAAAATCTACTTTTTGGCCGAATATTTTCTTTGGAAAATCGCGCAGCTGAAAAATTCCTTTTGTATAAACCTCGCATCGGAAGCGGTTGAGCTGTTCCAGATAGAATGATCTTTTTTTAATGGCATTGCGGATTATCGCATAGGCCGGATCCTCGGCGCCCGGCCGGACCACCACTTCTTTCATATACACTTCCTGAACTTTCAATTTGAAATCGACCTCTAATGAATCGCCTGATATTTTGATTTTCTTTTCCACTCTTTCATAACCGACATTTTGCGCAATTAATGTATGTTCTCCCCTCTGAAGATTTAGAAAGTATCTCCCTTCCCTATTTGCGGAAGTTCCAAATGGCGTTCCTTTAATTAATACTGTTGCATAAGGAAGTGAATTACCTTTTTGGTCAGTAATTACACCATGAACATGTTGTGCAATAGAATTGAGAAAAAAAAATGCCAAATGCAAAACGAACAGCGTTCGCAGCAGAATCCGTTTTGAATTTTTCATTTTAAATTTTAGTTTCTTGTCACTGTCCTCAAATAGCTCCCACTAAGCGCTCCGAATGCGCCGACTAACCCGCCAATAAATCCTGTGACCAGTATCAGCAAAAAATAACTGCCTCCCAAGGGAAGAACATTAGCAATTTTTTGAGAAAGAATATGCTGATTTGAAATGTCAACGATCAATGCAACAATTCCCCACAGAAAAAACAAAGCAAGGAAACCTGCAAGAAAAGCGCGCAAGGGTCGCTGATGGATCAACGCGGTTACAATGAAAGCTACAACTGCAATGCTCCACCAAGGAAGATAAAGTCCAATAGCAAAGCTCAAAAGCGCAATTAATAGAATCGATACAATAAACTTCATCTCATTATTTTTTTATACAACTCAACAACTCAACTACTCAACAACTCACCCCTTCGTAAATGTCATTTTCGCAATAATTCTCTTATCGCCTTTCTGCTCCGCCTTCATTACCCAAAGACTGTAATATTTTCCAGCGGCCCAGTTATCAACGAACATGTCATAATATTTGCTACCGGGATTACCAGACTGTCCCCCAGGATAAACACCATAAGCTTCCGTGTCATCCGTCAATTGAACAACCATTCTCCAGCTTGGACCGTGATTCTCTTTTGTAGCATTGATAATACCGCTGCCGCCTCCAATTGGCAAATGCAGTCTGCTAAATGGCACCTGTTTCAGCAAATGATCAACGCGCGTATCTTTAAATGTTCCCCATTCCAGTCTGCCCTCTTTTTCAAAAGTCGCAAGCTTTGCAGCTGCTTTCTTCAGCGAAGCAACCAATTGTGTTTCCAACGTTTCTTTTTCCGGAGTGTTGATATTATTTGTGAAGAGATAATTCGAATCTTTATGCAGTGCTTCGACAAGTGTTGATTCGTTTATTCCAGGCAATTCAAGTTTTGATCTTGCAAATTCATCATCATAAATGGCTGATGAAAGTTCGTCCCACCAAACATTAAACACTGTTGCTCCCCTTGAATTTGGATCGTTCCTAAGATCCCAGCTTGCATAGATGTTGAAATACTTTAGTTCTTCGGGACTTAACTGCGAACGATCAATCCGCATCAGGATATCCTTCGAAAATTCTGCTTTTACATTGTAGTTATCTGTCTGCAGCGCTTTCATGTCATCGGCAGTGATGTTATTCATTTCGGATAGCCTGCGATTAATAATATATCCCCTATAGATTGGAAAATAATTGCCACTGTAATAAGGATACGATGAATCAGCGGAAAGCTGATTGGCACTGCTTGCATAACCCCAGCTTGGATTTTTGAGATGAGGATTTTCAATTTGCGGGATCATTGCTTTCCAGAGAAAGCTTGAATCTGTTCCAGGCATCACAAAATCTCCCTGGCGACGCCATTTTGCAGGAAACTCTCCCTGCTGCCAGATCGCAATGTCGCCTGACTTAGAAGCAAAGAGAAAGTTTTGAGCCGGGCAAGTAAAATGTTTTATTGATTCGAGATAGTCTTCGTAATTCTTTGCGTGGTTCAATCCATAGAAAGTATATCCTTCGTTTGAAGGGTCGTGCGCTTTCCAGCGAACGGCTAGAAATTTTTTGTGGGCGCTGTCGACAGGAAACTGTGCATCGTAAATAATTGGACCCATCTGAGTATAACGAACGGTATCAATCAAATCAGGGTTGCCTTTGATCTTTATTACTTCGGGGCGGATGGTTGTTTTGACCCATTGGCCATTGAATCGATATTCGTTGGCGTTATCATCTTTTACTTCGAGTTCAAAATAATCTTTCACGTCGCGGCCTGCGTTGGTTACGGCCCATGCGATGTCGTTGTTGAACCCTATGATGATATTTGGAGAGCCAGGAAAGCTTACGCCGTATGCTGTGAATTCAGGAGTAGATAATTGCATTTCATACCATAGTGATGGCAGGTTTAATCCGAGATGCGGGTCGTTGCAAATGATGGGTCGACCGCTGGCAGTGCGGCTTCCTGCAACTGCCCAGTTGTTGCTGCCGTTGTCTTTGTCTGGCTGATCAGGATTTACATTATTGAAACTATCTGCCCTGTATGTGAAATACAAGGAATCAGCAATGCGAGGAACTGTCAGATCAACAATTGATTTTGATGGATATGGACTTTCAGCCGTTTTGGGAACAATGGGTTTGAGAGAATCGGGAGTAACAGGATAAAGCTTTTCAAATTCATTTTTAGTAAATGCAGTACGCGCATTGGTGTATTCGAAATCATCATCTTTTCCTGCGAGATCGTAGCTCATGTATTTAAGGAACAAAGCAGTTTTGAGTGGAGTCCATTTCTCGGGTTTGTAATTGAGCAGTTTGTATTCAATAGGATATTGTGCCGGACTTAGATCATCAATATATGCGTTGACACCGGCTGCATAGGAATCGTATTGCATTTTGGAAGCGGGATTTTTTTCTGCTGCTTCCAAGGATTTTTCGGCGGCGTAGATCATTCCCAGGCGCCTCATCCTCCGATCGTAATTAAGGTAACGGTTATCCGCGCCCGCACCCAGGACTTCGCTAACACGACCAGCCGCGGCAAAAGTTTGAAACTCCATTTGCCATAAGCGAAACTTCGCGTGGAGATAACCCTGGATAAAATAAAGATCTTCTTCATGCTGCGCGAAAACGTGCGGCACTAATCTTTCGTCAAAATAAACGTCGGTCTTCCCCTTGAGTTGAGGGAACGAGAGATTATCGTTAAAATCGTTCTTGACGCTTTCAGCGTTTTGCCAGAATCCATGTTGAGGGCTTAATAATTTTCCGATCGGTGGGATACTCCCCCACTGTGTATTGAGTGCAAATACGAGTGCAATTGTTACAAGCGAAGAAATAACGAGTGGAAGTACACGCATTTTTCCCGGGGTTGGTGAATGATGACTAAAAATAGGAAGAACCACGTGAAACGTCAAACGTCAAAGGTGAAAGGTGAAACGTCAAACGTGAGAAGTGAGACGGCGGACGAAACCCACCCCCACTTCTCATGTCATCCTGAGGAGCGCAGCGACGAAGGACCTTAAATCACATTAGTAATTTCAACAATTTTTCAGTCTCTTCCACACTATTAAAACTATGCAACACTATCCGCAGCCTCTCCGCACCTTTCGGAACCGTTGGATATAAGATCGCTCTAACATCCAGGTTGTTATCCTGCAATCTCTTTGCTAATGCCCTTGCTTCTTCATTGCCGGGAACAATAACACCCTGAATTGGCGTGTTGCTTTTCAGTTTCTCAAATTTTATTTCGGATGATTGAAAAATGCTGATCAAATCGTTCAGCTTTTTTCTTTCTTCAATCATTCCCGGAAATAATTGATAAGATTGGATGATGTGATCGGTTGTTGTTTCGGGCAGCGCCGTGCTGTAAATGAAAGCTCTTGAGAAATTGATAAGATATTCTTTCAGTGTCCTGGATCCCAACACTGCTGCCCCATGTGTTCCAAGAGCTTTCCCGAACGTATGAATCCGTGCGAACACCTCATCCTGTAATTTCAGATGCTGAACGAGGCCTTCTCCCCTTTCACCGATTATCCCTGTTGCATGTGCTTCGTCGACGATCACGTTCGCGGAAAATTTACGGCAGAGGGCGCAGAGTTCCTTGAGTGGAGCATAGTCGCCATCCATTGAGAATACTGATTCAGTCACAACAAAAACATTTCCAGATGCCTGCTTTAGTCGCGTTTCCAGTTCTTCAAGATTATTGTGACTGAATGAAAATGATTCTGCAAATGAAATTCTGATTCCATCCCGGATGGAAGCGTGGCTCAACTGATCGTAAATAATAGTATCTCCGCGTTGGGGAACGCAGCTTAACAATCCAACATTTGCATCATATCCCGAATTGTAAATAAGCGCTGATTCAGACTGATGGAATGAGGCAATGATGGATTCGGCTTCCTCAATCATTTTATAATTACCTGCAAGGAGGCGCGAACCAGTACTTCCTGATCGCAATCCATCATTGGATTTAAGCAGATGATTGGTAGAAATTCCGAGATAATCATTCGAACAAAAATCTGTTCTATTATTGTGAACGACCAGCGTTCGAAGCGAATTATTCTGCACTCTTTCTTGCAGCTTCTTGAACAAAAACCCTTCATCCATATCTTTGAAACTTGTGAGCGAACTTAATTATAAAACTGACGTCAGGAATATTCTTGGCTTGCAATTGCCGACGGACCCCCGCTGGGTTGATCTGGCAAGCATTTCAATGGAAGATATTTTGACAGATCACGCTTATTGCGAACAAAAGGCTGCAGTGAGTTGCATTTCTCTCATTCAACGATATTCGAGCAAAGAAAAACTGGTGAACGAACTTTCGCCAATCGTTACCGAAGAATGGGGTCACTTTCGTCTCGTTCTCCACGAATTGCAAAAGCGCAATCTTAAACTGGGCAAGCAACGGAAAGATGAATATGTAAATCAACTTTTGAAGTTCCAGCGTACGGGAGGCAGTGAGGAAGGACGTTTTCTTGATCAATTGCTCACAATGGCACTGATCGAAGCAAGAAGTTGCGAACGTTTTAAAAGACTCAGTGAAGGATTAAACGATGAATACATGCGAACGTTCTATCGACGATTCATGGAAAGCGAAGCAGGTCATTACACCTTATTCATTGAATTAGCTGAAACATATATCGACAAAGAAACAGTTCGGAAACGCTGGGAAGAATGGCTCGAATTTGAAGCATCTGTAATGAAAGATCTAACTGTCCGGGGCGACAGGATACATTAAACTCCGCGCTCTCTGCGGTTAAATTAAAAGATATGAATAGAAGAAAATTCGTAATAAACACATCGCTTGCCACCGCGGGTTTCACCATCATCCCCCACCTGAATACTTCAAAGGTTCGTCTCGGAATAATTGGTGTGGGTCTTCGCGGGCAGAATCATCTCGATAATTGCCTGAGAAGATCAGACGTTGACGTCGTTGCAATTTGTGATGTTGATGCGCGCATGCTTGGCATGGCAACGGACATCATTAAAAAATCCGGCAAGCCAATTCCTAAAGTTTTTTCCGGCGACAATTACGCCTGGAAAAAAATGCTCGAAATGAAGGAGATCGATGGTGTGATCATCGCTACGCCATGGGAATGGCACACCCAGATGTGTATCGCTTCGCTCGAAGCAAATAAATATGTCGGTACCGAAGTGGTGCTCGGAATTACGTTAGATGATCATTGGAACGTTGTGCGCACCTGCGAGAGAATGAACGGACACCTCATGATGCTTGAAAATGTTTGTTATCGTCGTGATGTGATGGCAGTGCTGAACATGGTGCGTCAAAATATGTTTGGTGAATTGATCCACCTCCAGGCAGGATATCAACACGATTTAAGAGGGGTTAAATTCAATAACGGTGTTGATCCATATGACAGCGGTGTAGAATTTGGCGAAAAAGGCTTTTCAGAAGCCAAATGGAGAACAAATCATTCTGTGCACCGTAATGGAGACCTATACCCTACTCATGGCATCGGACCGGTTGCAGAGTATATCAATATCAATTACGGAAACCGATTTACCTCACTCACATCTTACGCCTCGAAATCAAGAGGCCTTCACAATTATATTGTCAGGAAAGGCGGGCCTGATCATCCCAATGCAAAAGTGGAATTTCAATTGGGCGATGTGGTGACAACGATGATCAAATGCGCAAATGGAGAGACAGTTCTATTGCAACACGATACAAATTTGCCAAGACCATACTCTCTCGGATTTCGTGTTCAGGGCACCAAAGGTCTATGGATGGATCTGAACAGATCGCTCTATATTGAAGGCGTTTCAGCCAAACCCCACCAATGGGAAGACGCAAAAGCGTACCTTGACAAATTCGATCACCCTTTATGGGCAAGATGGAGCAAGGAAACGGAAGGCGCTGGTCATGGTGGAATGGATTTTTTTGTGCTTCACGCATTTGTTGAAGCGATCAAAAGAAAAGCGAATTTGCCAATGGATGTTTACGACGCTGCTGTCTGGAGTGCGATCACTCCTTTGAGTGAAAGAAGTATAGCGCTTGGTAATGAGACAGTAGAGTTTCCCGATTTTACAGGGGGGCAATGGATGTACAGAAAAAGCATCTTTGGGTTGGATGATCAATATTGAGGATTGAGGAGTGAGGAGTGAGAATTGAGGAGATTAAATTTATAGAATGACAGAGATAAAAGAAATAGCGCAGCAATTTGGTATTAAGAATGCTTCTGTGGAAGCGTTGGGAGGCGGCATTATTCATCACACCTACAAGGCTTCCGATAAAACAGAGGCCATCGTGTTGCAGCAGCTTAATACAAATGTTTTTACCAAGCCCGATGCGCTTGTGGGAAACTATGTTGTGGTTTACGAGCATCTTCAGCAGAATGGCAACATCAAGATCCCGATGCCGATTGAATCTCAAAACGGCGATTGGCTCATCAAGGATCAGGACGGAAATTGCTGGCGCGCTACCGAATATATCGACAATGCCTATTCGCCGGATTCTGTAAGCAATCCGAAAGCTGCCTTTATCACTGCTGAATGTTTTGGAAAATTTACGGCTGCGCTTCAGGGTATCGAAATTTCAAGTCTGGATGTTGTTATCGCAGATTTTCATGATCTGTCATTCCGTTACCAGGAATTTGAAGATGCAATTTCCAGAGCGGAACTATTTAAAGCGATGCGCGCGACACATGTAATTGCCGAATTGCGCCAAAGAAAAAAATTGCTTGAATTCTATCAATCGATCAAAAACAACAATGGTTATCCTGTTCGGCTAATGCATCACGATTGTAAGATTGGGAATATCTTATTTGATCGCGGCAGTAATGAAGTGATTTGTCCTATCGACCTTGATACGATCATGCCTGGAAAATATTTCTCTGATTTGGGTGATATGATCCGCACGATGGCTTGTACGGAGGGCGAGGAAAGTCGCCTTTGGGAGAAGATCGATGTACGAAAGGACTTTTATGAAGCGATTGTAGAAGGTTATCTCAAAGGTGCCGGTAATTTGCTGACAACACAGGAAAAAGAGAACATTCACATGAGTGGTATTTTAATGACGTATATGCAATCGTTACGCTTTATTACCGATTTCCTGAACAACGATAAATATTACAAGACAACTTATCCCGAGCAAAACCTTAACCGGGCGTTGAATCAGCTGATCTTATTGGAGAAATTGGAGGAGTTTTTGGAAGGGAGGGATTAAGATTTTGAATCAAAATACCCAATCTCCTCCTCAAAATCTAAGAATGGATGTTTCTTTGAAAGTTCACTTGCCTTTTTCGAATGCGCTTCCAAAAATTGTCGGTGTGCAACAGTGCCCGGCTGAAATGCCTTGTGCTTGCGGGCGATCACGATTTTTTTTACCTCTTCCATAAGTCCGCGCGAGTCTTCATCGATAAAATTCTCTATAAATTCTTCAAGTACGTAATCGGTGGCAGCGTAGTTCGGGTGCACCATATCCACATCATAAAATCTATAATCACGCAAAACATCAATTACCAATTCGTACGCAGGGAAATAATGAAGCCCATCAAACTTATTCACCAAATGATGAACAACTTCCAGCAACCTCGCCTTGCTCCTGTTATTTTCAATCACACCATCACGGATATGCCGGACCGGGCTAATTGTAAAGATGATCTTGAGCTTTGGATTGAAACGCCACAACTGATGAATGCAGCCATCCAATGCAGAATTAATTTCTTCTATCGTCATCATGTGCTTGTTGAACCAATGGGCAGGCGCGCGGTGGCAATTGGCAACACCGCCAGAATGAGGGTGCGCCAATTCTGTTAAATGATAAGAAAACGATGAACCCAGGGTAATGATCAGCCAATCCGCTTCTTTTAGAAAATGATGAGCGTCTGATTGAGAAGCATTAATTTTTTCAATACAATTTTGCGAATTAAGATCTGAGAACCGGCTGTGATGCTGCCAGCTCTGCCACAACTCGTTCAATTGAAAAAGATCCTTCTCCTCGTAACATTTGTTTTGAACATAAGAGACCAGACTATAAGCCACACTTCTCGGATCAAATAAAATACCATTAGGATTTTGCAAAACAGAAAATTTCAGCTCTTCCAGCTTGTTCCCGATATGTTCAGTAAAACATGAACCGACCAGCATGATCTTGTCCCGGTAATTGATCTTTCTTTCGGGACCTTCAATCTTTATCGGCAACATGAATTCCATTCCTGATCTTAGATTTAAGATTTTTGATTGAAGATTTGTGAGGCAATCGTCAATGCTTTATTCAATGCTTCGTTGTTCATCCCGTTCAATATTCTTTTATGATTAAAGTATGGAATCAGCAATTCTGTATCGATATTACCCACCAATTCGTCATTTGCCATCGGGCAACCACCAATTCCTTTCAATGCTCCATCAAACCGCGCGCAGCCGGCATCGAGCGCCGCATCTATCTTGCTTTTCCAGTTAGCCGGACTTGAATGTAAATGAACTCCGATCTCCTGCTCAGGGAACTCTTTAATAACATGACTTGTTATTCGCTGTACTTCATCTGCTGTTGCCAGTCCTACAGTATCTGCCATCGAAATTATTCTCACGCCAAATGATGTGATCTTGCTGATCCAGGTATAAACAATTTCTGGTGAATAAGGATCACCGTAAGGATTGCCAAATCCCATCGAAATGTAGATAACAAGTTGTTTTTGGTTATTTATGCAAATGCTTTGAATCTCTTCAACTCTTTTTAAAGATTCTTCGATTGATGAATTTATATTTCTTCTTTGAAAAGTTTCAGAAACTGAAAAGGGAAATCCCAGGTATCTGATCTCATCGAACTTCGCTGCTTCCTCTGCTCCTCTTGTATTCGCAATTATTGCAAGCAGTTTGGTTTTTGAATTGATATTTTTCAAGCCCTTCAGCACTTCGCCAGTATCTGCCATTTGAGGGATGGCCTTAGCAGAAACAAAACTTCCGAAATCAATTGTGTCGAAGCCTACTTCGAGCAAAGCGTCGATGTATTCAATTTTTTTTGCGGTTGGAATGATCGTCTTCCAACCTTGCATGGCATCGCGGGGACATTCGATGAGTTTGACCTGTTTCACTGCGCAAAGTTAGGAGTAATGGAAGCTAAACGTTGATAAGTTACCGCAAGGATTGCTTTCTATGCACAAGCTTTTCTTTAAGTCTGTTAAAGAATCTAAGACGTTCCTTTTCATTGACCACACTTAACAAAGTAGACTTGCGAATGAGGTTCTGAACATAGTTGTGCATGTTCTCACAGAAATTGATATCCCGACTCAACATGAAATTCATTCCGCTATGTACCATGTATGTGATCTTCATATTATTCAAGACCGCAAGCATCGAATTATCAAGCAGCAGTACTTCATTAAAATATACATGGAACTTTCCAAGGGGCGTCATGTTCTCGTCGCCATACGTGAATTTGTATCCCAGTTCGGCTTGTTTTTGTAAATGAAGTACAAGTTTTTCCATTGCATCGTACACCATAAAGGCGTCTTCGCGGGATTCAAAAAGTTGACTGTCGCTGTAAAAATCTATTTGCCTGATTGTACTGTTCAAACTTTCGAGGTTCCATAATTCATAACCTTCCAGCTGATTATAGATATTCAGGCTTTTATTGCCCATTTCAAAATATTCTTCCGGATAAGCGCTCAGCTTCACTTTCTTATTTACAAAATCCGGCATCTGAAGAATTGTGCGCATCCAGAAATAATATTTGAATGCCGCGATTTCCTTCAGATGAAAATGATGGAACAATGGGATGTCTTTGCATAAATAAAAGAATTGTCTTTCATTGAAAGAGATCATAATATTCATCACCTGCAAAACATTCCTGAGGTATTCATCAAATCTGAAAGTCTGATGGTTTAATAATCTTCCCTGAAAAATAAAAGCATCGGTCTGCAAGTTCATAAGCTGATCAACAGAGAGCTTGTAATGCGTGCAAAGCTTTTGCAATTCATCGATGGTAACGGGCTTTTCGCCTCGCATGCGCCTGTACGCGCTGTCAGGACTGATCCCGAGAATTCTTGCTATTTCATCAGCTGCTGAAACTCCGGCAGGGATTTTTGATTTCATCGCCCGGAATAATTCCAGTTGTATGGCATTCTCCATATTTAGTCTATAAATTATTTATCCTGTCTTGAATTTTGTGTTCAAGAATATTGAAAAAGATCTTCCGCTGTTTTTCGCTGACCCCACTGATCAGGGTTGACCTGCGCATAAGGTTTTGCAGAGCGTCATAAGTTTGGTCGCAAAATGCGGTGTCATAAGTGAACATGTAATTCAGAACTTCAAAATTGAGATAGGTTGCTTTTCCTGCCGGCGTATGCACCAGAATAGTATTATCACCAAGCGTCACTCTATTATTGAAGAAAGCAAAGTTCTCGGGCTTGTGCTTATAGTTTTCATCAGGGCAAAACTTTTTGCTCAATTCGGCTTGCATTTCAATATGGCGGATGGTTTCAAGCAGTGATGTGTAAACTGTTTTAAGATCATGCACTGAAGGAAAAAAGCCAACCTCACGATAGAATTCCAATTGAAGAATGATGCTATTCACGCATTCAGTGTTCCAGATTTCAGTTGAAGGAATTTGATTGTAAAGCTGAACGATCCTTTGACCAAGTGATTCAACTGCCGGGGGCAGGCAGTCAGGCCTAAAAGTCTTATTAACGAAATCTGGATGCTGCAGTATCGATTTCATCCAGAAAAAATACCGGAACGCAAAGAGTGGCTTGAAAACGAAATGATGAAACAGCGGGATATCTTTTGTGAGATAATAGATATGCTTCCCCGGCATATTGTTGATGCCTTCGAGGCGCTTGACCAGATCGGTGAGGAAGGCTTCAAAAGTGTAAGCCCGGTTATGAATTCGTATTGTTTCAAATAAAGTGGAATGATTGCTTATCTGGAACAATTGATCGAGCGAGATCCTGAAATGCCTGCAAAGTTCCTTGACTTCCTCAAGTATCAGCGGCGTCTCCCCCCGAATCCGTCTGTAGCTGCTATCCTCACTTAAATGCAAGGCTTCTGCGATCAGGGACACAAGTGATTGATCCGGAACAGATTCCCGGATCCTTTCAAATAGGTATTGCTGTGCGTTAATGTCAGCCATTACGAGGCGGGGGTTAATCAGGCCTTGAAGTTTCCAGGCAGACGATCTTCCCGTCAAATTAGAGGAATTTATGCCGATTTGCAAAAAATACTAAAAGCGGTTACTCACCCGCAATATTCAATTATTACCCGCCTATGGGCAACGTTATTTTTGAACCAACAAAACAATCAAATCATGAAAACACTTCTATTGGTTCTGGCAATAATGGTTTTCGCAACGGCCCATAGCCAAACAAGGCCCGTAAACAAAAAAACTTTCAAAGTAAGCGTTGTCGATACGACTCTTCTCGAGCATAAAGGATACTTGCTTTCGGTATCCGACTCCGATCTGGTTATGCTCACAGCTCCGGTTATTTTTGACCAGGGATTATTCAGTTCAAAAGGAACATCTTATTCTTTTGAGACAATTTCAAAGGTCACGTATAGCCGAAAAGGAGCAGTGGGAAGGGGTATTCTAATCGGAGGTCTTACCGGAGCGGTTGTTGGAACCATCGTCGGCGCTATTACCTATAAAAAACCAGAACCCTGCGATCCTCAAAATCCTTTCTGTATCCAGCTGGATTTTGGTGCCGGTTTGGACGCAGCCGCAGGCGGCATCCTGGGAACGCTCGGTGGCGGCCTTATAGGAGGTGTTCTTGGAGCGGTGGCTAAAAGGACATTTATCATCGGCGGCCGCCGTGAAGATTTCAAAAAGTTTCAGATAAACGTGCTTGACAAAGCTTACGGCAATTCTAAATAAAGAACCTATTAACCCCGCAGACATGAAAAAGATATCAATTTGGGCCAGCCAACACAAATGGACAAGCAGAATGCTGATTGTATCCATGTACATCGCCTTGAACCTGATCGGATGGTTGCTTGGGAACCTGCTACCACAATTCGATGATACTCTTGCCAACTTTTTACTATGGACATTATCTGTGTTTACCTTCTACATATTCATCGTTTATCCTTCTTTCAAAAGAAATTATTTCTACAGGAAAATCTGCGACCTGGCTTTGATCACCTGCACACTTGGCTTTGTGATCGTGATCTGCAATAATGGAAATGTAATTCCGCGAAACAATGTTTATGGCGCATCGATCGAAGGTCGCGATACCAATTCTCTCAAAAGTCATCCTCTGTATGTAAACTTCAAGAGTAAACTTGAAGGACTTGACAAATCAAAACTGTCGAAAAAAGAAAAGCGCCGCATAATGAAAACGCAGATAAAAGCGATCATGCATGAAAAAAGCTTGTCCGCAGCTGACAGAGCTCTTATGATTTTCCTTTGCGTTCTGCTTGGTCTCGCACTGCTTTTCGGAGTGGCAGTCCTTTCATGCGCGATCGGTTGCGGCGGCAGTGAGGCACTGGCGGTTGTTGTTGCCTTACTCGGTATAGTCGGCGTAATACTGTTCGTATCCTGGTTGGCAAGGAAAATTGTGCCTGCGCGAAAGTATAATTGATCTGTAATATCCCTTCTTGATTTCAGGGTTCATTCACTCACCATAAAAATCAAAAAGTATGGTACCGGCACAGCTTTTTCTTCTGGTGAAGAAACTCATCAAAAAACATTGGCACAAAGGAACCTTAATACTTCTCCTTTTTACAACAAATACAGCCTCCACTCAGGAAAATCTAAGGTATAAGATCACGCGCGACGGCGAAGTGATCGGATGGACAAATATCAACAGAATTACAGAAGGCGAATTCACAAAGATCATTTTAAGATCCGAAGTAAAGGCAAGATTCTTTTTCCAATTCAATGTGTTTGCAACAGAGGAAGTGACGCTCAAAGGAGGAGTTATAACACACACTGCACAATTCAGAAAAATGAATGGCGATGTAAAAGAGAACAAGGAAATGCGATTCACAATAAATGGTTACGAAGTGTACAAAGGCTCAAAGGTCGAGCGACTTCCTTTCACCACTCTAAATGCGAATATCCTCTCTCTCTATTTTCAGGAACCTGTGAATGTACGGGAAGTTTATTCAGACAAATTTCAGAGAATGATTGCCGTGAAATGCATTGGTAATGGCAAATACAAACTGAAGTTGCCCGACGGAAATTATTCGATCTATCATTATCGGGATGGGAATTGTGTTAGAGTCGAGATTGATCACAGCTTTTATTCGGCAGAAATGAACCTTTTGAAGTAGCCATTCTAATAATTAAAATTCTGGTTATGCACTTCTATGATTTTTACATCAGCATTATGAGCTCTTTTCTTAAAAAAAATCTACTTGCAATTTTCATTTTGCTGTTATCTGGAACCTCATTTGCAGCAAGTGTGGACACGTTCCCATTTCCCTCGAAACCAAGATGGAAAACTAGAATTGTTTTTAATGATGGCACCATGTTGAATGGGTTTACTTCAGCTAAAACAGATAGTACGATTACATTGATCCTTCCTCAGGGAGATTCGTTGGGACAAGCAAGATCTGTGACCATCCCGTTCACTGATATCAGGAAGATAAAAATGCGGGATAAGTATGCAATGACTCCGGTGCAAAATATGCTTGCCGGCGCGGGTGTTGGTTTCATCTTGGGGTTTGTGTTAGCAGTACAGGACTGTGACGATCCGTATTCAGATTGCAATTTCGTGGAAAATCTTTTTTCAAATTCAAGAGCTCAAAACGCTGTCAAGCTTGGGACTGCATTTTCAATAATCGGACTTGGAGCAGGATTGATAGGATCAGAAAAGATCAAATTTAAATTCAATCTCGGAAGAGACAGAAAACAGAAAGTGAAGTTACCAATGCTGTAAATATAAATTAGCGTTTCTTGAGGCGCTGCAACATGATCTCATACAGGATCATTCCTGTTGCAACAGACACATTGAGTGATTCAAAATCACCCGTCATCGGGATCTTAAATTTTTCATCACAAATTTTCATCAATGGACCAAAAACACCCTTGTCTTCACTGCCCATTACAATGCACAAAGGCTCGTTCATCGTCAACTCATGAACATTCTTTTCTGCAGTCATTTCGCTTGCAAGAACTTTTATCCCGTTCAACCTAAGTTGATCCACAGCTTTCATCAGGCTGTTCACGCGGCAAATATTTATTTTCTGCAATGCGCCGGCAGATGACTTCAAAGCCTCTTCATTAAGCGCTCCAACACCTTTGTCTGGAATAATGATCGCCTGCGATCCGCAACTGACGGCTGTTCTTGCAATAGCACCAATGTTCCGTACATCAGTTATTCCATCAAGCATGATGAACAGTGGCATGTCACCACTGGCAACAATGTGATCGATCACCTGCTGAAGATCCATGTATTGAACAAGGGCAGCGAATGCGATTACACCCTGGTGATTCGCTCTTGTGAGGGAATGAAGTTTTTCCGGTGGAACTTGCTGTATGGGAATATTATGTTCTTTAGCAAGTTTTCGAATTTCACCAATTGACTCGCCATTAATATTCTGCTGAAACAATATTTTATCGATGCCGCGCCCTGCATTGATCGCTTCAATGAGTGGCTGTCTTCCTGCAATTATCGATGACTTCATTCTTTACCTCCTTTACCTTCTTTACCTCTTCCACCTCCTTCCAGTCGTCCGTCAATAAGCATAAGTTTCACTTTCAAAATTCCCGCTACTGCCAGCGAATCCGTGATCCTTCCAACTTCCACCATTTGATAAGCTTCTTCAAAAGGAACTTTTTTTACCACTAATTCTTCTGTTTCTTCCGGCATTGCCTGGTGTTGCGATAATTTTCTTGCCAGAAAGATTGCGCCATGTTCATCGCAGACTGAATTAGATAAATGAAAATCCATCAGCTTTGTCCATTCTTCTGCTTTCAATCCAGTTTCTTCCAGTAATTCTCTTTTGGCAGATTCCAGGGGATCAGCATCCATTTCTCCACCACCTTCAGGAATTTCCCAGGTATATTCATTTAATGTGAACCGGTATTGGCCTACCAGATAAATATTAAGATCATCATCTAGCGCAACAATGCCGATCGCCAGGCTTTTAAAATGCACTTTACCGTAAATGCCTTTGCCGCCGGAAGGATTAATCACATCAAATTCCGTTACATGGATCCACTTGTTATCATAGATCTCACGTTGCCCAATTATTTTCCACGGATTTTTATATTCACTCATCAGTAAGAAAAAATCCCGCTGGAGCGGGATTCGGAATTTTATTTAAGATTGAAAGCTTTCTTAACTTTTGAAACGTAATCCAGTTTCTCCCAGGTAAAGAGTTCAACTTTCTTTTTGATCGTTTTTCCTTCAGGAGAAGAGAACGATTTCTCAACGAATTCAGGCTTTCTGCCCATATGTCCGTAAGCAGCTGTTTCGCTGTATATCGGATTGCGGAGCTTAAGTCTTTGTTCGATGAAATAAGGGCGCATGTCGAAGATCTCGCTCAATTGCGCCGCAATTTCTCCATCGCTCATATCCACTTTTGAAGTGCCATTGGTATTTACGTATAATCCCATTGGTTCGGCTACGCCGATGGCATATGAAACCTGAACCAGTGCTTCGTCGCAAATTCCAGCTGCAACAAGATTCTTCGCGATGTGACGTGTAGCATATGCTGCAGACCTGTCAACTTTGGAAGGATCTTTTCCGCTGAAGGCACCACCACCATGTGCACCGCGACCGCCATATGTATCAACAATGATCTTTCTTCCTGTTAAACCGGTATCACCGTGAGGACCGCCGATCACAAATTTTCCTGTCGGATTGATATGATATTTGATATCGTTGTTGAACAGTTTTGCGTATCTCTTGTATTTTGATTTTACGCGGGGGATGAGAATTTTGATCACATCATCAGCAATTTTCTGCGCCATTTTTGATTCGGTATCGAAATCATCATGTTGCGTAGAAATAACGATCGCGTCGATGCGGATAGGTTTATTATTATCGTCGTATTCAAGCGTAACCTGGCTTTTTGCATCAGGACGCAAATATTTTATTTGTTTATTTTCTCTTCTGAGCGCTGCAAGTTCCTGCAATAATTTGTGGGCAAGATCCAATGCAAGGGGCATGAAGTCTTCTGTTTCATTCGTTGCGTAACCAAACATCATTCCCTGATCGCCGGCACCCTGCTCTTCTTTTTTCTTTCTGTCAACTCCCTGGTTGATGTCTGATGACTGTTCGTGAATTGCAGAAAGGATTCCGCAGGAATTTGCTTCGAACATATATTCTGAACGGGTATAGCCAATGCGCCGAATTACCTGTCTTGCAATTTCCTGAACATCGAGATATGCCTTTGATTTCACTTCACCTGCCAGTACTACCTGACCTGTGGTTACTAGCGTTTCGCAAGCAACTTTTGATTGTGGATCGAAGGCAAGAAAATTATCAATCAGAGCGTCAGAAATCTGGTCGGCCACTTTGTCTGGATGGCCTTCTGATACACTTTCAGAAGTAAATAAATAAGGCATTTTGTTGGGAGTTTATTTTAGTTTGTCGGCAAAGATAATCTGCAAAATCAGATTTTGGAATAGATGATCCGAAGTCTCATCTTATAATTTGGATTGGCATTGTTTCCTCCGCCGACTACAACTCTGCCGTTAGCTAGTTGGTTAACAGCGGCAACGCTAACCACACTTAGCTTTGAAAGGTCAAAATCAGCCAGTTTGCCCGGTGGAATATAAAACGGCCTGGAATCGTACGGAGCATAGAGTCGTAAGGTGAAATTGCGCTCTTTTCGGGTTACAATTCCCTGAACATGGCGGGCAATGTTGAAATTATACTGGCCATTTTTCAAAATTCCTCCGAAAACATCATAATTGACGCCGAAATCAGATGAGAATTGAAAATCGTTCTGGATCGTAAAGAAGCTATCCTTTGGGTTGTTGATCATATCCAGGAACAACTGAGACGGAGGCGGAAATATGTTATCGTTGATTGAAGGAACAATGTTTACGTTCAATTCTGCACGATGCACCACCATGTTGGGAAGAGTTTCCAATCCGGGGATTTTTATCGTAGCATATGAACCAGGCGTGCTTTGGATGTACAAAAGATTATCCAGCGGATTTCCATTAGTGAGGTACGTCAAGAAATTTCCAGATGGCGTTTTTTTGATTGTATTTGCAACACCGTAGCTGTTTGTTTGACCCGTAAATGAATGTCTGAATTCTGCCTCCAACATATTTTCGGGCTTGCCATAGTGATAATAAACAATCAGCCTTGTACTGTCATCATCAGTATTAAAATATGTCAACGCGTTTCCAGTCGGATCTGCCTTTACAGCAAATCCCCTGAACAATGATTTAAAAATTGAATCGGTTTTATAACCACCGGTTGCAGTACTGGTGGTGTCGTATTCCATAAATCTTCTGCCAAGCGCTGAATCAAGTCTTATGCGAAGAACATTTGAAGTTTTTATGGTGTCTTTTCTTCTTACTTCAACAGGATCATTCAACGTGTTTACTACAAAAGTTTTACTTCCGAGTTCAGGACCGGTTGTTGTAAAATCAGCATGATCTATTCTATATGCAAGCCTTGCCGTGTCGGTAAAACCAGAACTCTGACTGATTTCAAAAACTCTGACTGTCTGGCTTGAATTTGTATCTCCGAATGCAGCTTTGTAGGCAAGAACGAGAACTACGGAATCAGTTACCAATGAATCTTTTTTTCCAAAAGGATAAGTGCCTAATGCAGGGGGAGAAATATTGAAATAGAAATCTGCTTTTGTTTGTCCGAATTCAGGATCGTTAATATATCCCAATGCAAGGTCTTCCGTCGCGAATATTCTGGTAGAATCAATGAAAGCAAAGTTGTCGGTTTCAACTTCCAGTACTGTATCAAAGGTGTTTACATTATCAACAGCGGGTATCAGACCACTTCCTAAAGTAGTAGTGTCGATGCGAGTGCAAGCTGAAAAGGCAACAATAATGAGAAAAAATATTGAGAGAAAAACCGGGGATATACGTTTCACGAATAATAAAGCATTAGGTTTCGGAAATAACTTATTTGGCAAGGTCGCCATACAATTGTAAATAGTCTGTTAAATCAGATTCTGCATTGTAAGGCAGCACTTTCTTACCTCTCACCTTGCTGAATTCTTCGAGAAGTTTTTTATCCGGTTTGTCGGTACCGAATGTGATTGCATCTGCATGTTCGGCGCCTGTACGCATCAGTGCAACGTTGTTGTTTTCTTTCAGAGATTCGAGATCTTTTTCTTTCAGCGCGCCGTTGAGACCAGCAAGCTTAATAAAGTTTGATCCCAGCTTTTCCTTGAATGTTGACTGACCTATTGTGTAGATCACTTTGCTGTGAGAAAATACAGGTTCTTTTTTGTAAACCGTTCTGAGGTATAGAGGAATTAATCCTGTCATCCAACCGCTGCAATGAATAATGTCAGGAGGCCATCCGAATTTCTTCACTGTTTCGAGAGCTCCTTTACAGAAAAAAACGGTTCTTAGGCCGTTATCATCGTAGAATTTTTCACCCTCATCATTGAAAACAAATTTTCGCTTGAAGAGGTCTTCATTATCTAAAAAATAAACCTGCAGTCTCGCATTGGGAAGCGAAGCCACTTTGATCTGCAGAGGATAATCGTCGTTATCCACTGACACATTGATCCCTGATAACCGAACCACTTCATGTAAACGGTGCCGTCTTTCGTTGATCATCCCGAAACGAGGCATGATGCATCTGACTTCAAGACCCGTTTCGTTCGATTTAATAGCAAGCCTGTTTACAATCTCTGAAAATTCTGTCAACTCCAGGTAGGGTGACATTTCGTTAGCAATAAATAAAATTCTTTTCTTTGTTTGCATTAGTGGAATCGGGTTTTACCAAAATCAAAACGCTGGCAAAGGTAAGGGTTTTTACCTGAAAATTAGACCCTTCGCACGTTCCAGCAGTCTCGAAAACAACAAACATGATCATTCTCAACGAGGTCCTGGCGCTTAGAAAAGTAATAGATAAGGCGGCATCGGAAAACAGATCGATCGGGTTTGTTCCAACAATGGGCGCACTGCATGCCGGGCACCTCTCTCTGATCAATTCCGCGAAGGAATCAACGGATATTACGATCTGCAGCATATTCGTAAACCCCGTCCAGTTCAACGATCCGAAGGATTATGAAAAATATCCGGTGACCATTGAAAAAGATGTTGAATTTCTTGAAAGCGCAGGCACGGACTTCCTCTTTCTCCCTTCCGTGAGCGAAATGTATCCAGGTGGCACCAGGAATCTTGAGCATTATGACCTGGGCTATCTGGAATCCATACTCGAAGGCAAATACAGGCCCGGGCATTTCCAGGGCGTTGCGCAGGTAATGGCCAGGTTACTCGATTTTACTAGGCCTGACCAATTATTTATGGGACAAAAAGACTATCAGCAATGCATGGTCGTGCAGAAACTGATCGAAACAAGAAAACTAAAGACGAAACTTGTTATCTGTCCAACCATCCGTGAACAGGATGGATTGGCGATGAGCAGCAGGAACCTGCGTTTGAATTCAGAAGAAAGAAAAAAAGCTCCCGCGATATTTGAAGCAATCAGTTTCGTTAAAGCCAACATCGCTAAAGGCGATCTTGCCCATCTTGAAATTGAAGCATCGATGAATCTGTCAGCAAGAGGATTTAGAGTTGACTACCTGGAGATCGCAAGGGCTGAGGATCTTGAACTATTGAATGAGTGGAACGGAAAAGATGATCTGGTAATTCTCGTTGCAGCATTTTTAAACGAAGTAAGGCTCATCGATAATTTAATAATCGACAATACAAGTCCAGGTACTAAGTACTAGGTACTAGGTACTTTCCTACCTTTGCACGCTATGGAAATTGAAGTATTAAAATCGAAGATCCACAGGGCTGTAATTACAGAGGCTAACCTGAATTATGTGGGAAGTCTTACGTTGGATGAAAATCTGATGGAAGCTGCCAACCTCATCGAAAATGAAAAAGTGCAGATCGTAAATGTTAACAATGGTTCAAGGATCGAAACTTATATCATTAAGGGAAAACGCGGATCCGGCGTTTGTTGTTTGAATGGGCCTGCAGCGAGAAAAGGCGCGGTTGGTGATGTTGTGATTGTGATCTCATATGCAACAATGGATTTTGAAAAAGCAAAGACGTTCAAGCCATGGATCGTGTTTCCAAAAGAAGACAATAAGCTGTAGACAATGAACAAAAGATTGCGGGCATATCTCCAGTACTTATTCTTCATTGCTATCGCAGCTTTTTTTGTCTGGTTAAGTCTACGCAACGTAAATGCCGAAAAATGGGAGAAACTAAAAGAAGCAGTCTCCCACGCCAGGCTTTGGATATTTTTCCCTGTACTTTTTTTGTTGTTGCTGAGCCACTGGTTGCGCGCATTGCGCTGGAAGATGTTAATTGAACCACTTGGTTACAAACCTTCGAATCTCAATACTTTTTTTGGTGTGATGGTTGGATATTTTGTGAATCTTGGCGCTCCGCGCCTCGGCGAAATCGTAAAATGCACTGTGCTTGCCCGTTATGAAAAAGTAAGAGCTGACAAACTAGTAGGAACGATCGTTGCAGAACGTGCGTTTGACTTGCTTTCGCTCATACTTGTTTTTGCGATCACCCTGGTGGTTGAATTTGATACGATCGGTGCGTATACGGGAGATACATTCCGTTCACTCATTGCATCAAAAGAGGGTAAAATTTCAATAACAAAAGTTGTTTTTGTCGTTGGTGGAATCATCATATTCATCCTCCTGCTCAGGCTATTATTTACGAAATTCCTGCACATCAATTTCGTTCAGAAATTCAAATTGATATTAAAAGGCATTTTGCACGGTCTCACAAGTATCCGTCTTGTAAAAAATAAATTGCTTTTTCTTTTTTATACGATCGCAATTTGGGCTCTTTATCTGGTAAGTACCTGGGTTGGATTTCATGTTTTGCCGGAAACATCACAGCTGGGAATACCGGCAGCTTGTTCGGTACTTGTGATGGGAAGTATCGGTATGATTTTCTCGCCAGGTGGAATCGGTGCATATCCCTGGTTCATTCAGCAGACAGTTTTGCTTTATGGGATTGCCGAAGAACCATACGGACAGGCATTGGGATGGCTGCTGTGGCTCGGACAGTTCATCATATTTGTAGTATTTGGCGCATTGAGCTTTATTCTTCTTCCAACAATCAACAAGAAAAAAAATGCGGAGACCGGAAATAATCCAACAGAAAATTTACCTGTTGCCTGAGCTTTTGCTGAAGCTGGCCGGTGTCCGGTTGCTTGGTAAAACCATTGGCTTCACGAATGGCGTATTTGACATTATTCATCAGGGTCACATTGCTTCATTATCCCAGGCCGCAAAAGAAGCGGATTTTCTTATTGTAGGATTGAACGCGGATTCTTCTGTAAAAAAAATAAAAGGACCATCAAGGCCAATCAATGATCAGCAATCGCGCGCGATCGTACTTGCCTCTTTATTAATGGTCGATGCAGTTGTATTATTTGAAGATGAAACGCCGCTTGAACTCGTTAAAGCAATCATGCCGGATGTAATGGTGAAAGGCGGGGATTACAAAATTGAACAGATTGCCGGCGCGAAAGAAGTGATTGCGAATGGAGGGAAAATAGTTATCAACCCAACTTTAGAAGGATTCTCTACGACAGAAATAATAGGAAGATGCCTTGAGTAGTTGAGTAGTTGAGTTGTTGAGTAGTTAAGTTGTTGAGTTGTATCAGCTGAATTTTACCACTCAACTACTCAACAACTAAACACTCAATGATACATCCTTTCCATTTCCATTACAAATCCCTCAATTTCTTTATCACCGGCTGTTGCATCGTATGGCTGCTTTAAGTTGCTGCCGAAGACAAATGCGATGGTTTGATAGAATCGAGCCGTAAAACCGCCCTTGTATTCTTTAATAATATTGTAGCAGTTATTGCCGGTTTGTCTGTTTAATAATTTCATGAGAACCTTGCCTTGGTAAACAGAAAGATCAGACAGGGGATCAGCGAATTCTTTTTTCAATTCTTTTTCCCGGGACTTGATGTAATTCTTCTTTTTTGACTCAGAATTGATAGTAAGCAATTTTGTATTGATATCATTCATGATCGCACCAGCTCGTTTTGCGTAGGGATAAGTGACATAAACAGCATTGCGAAGCCTTGTCCATTCAGCCCGCTTTCTTTCCAGCACAGTGGGATCCGAAGCTTGGAATTCACGTGACTTGAAGTCGCGGC